>Ga0070684_100003209_pt1 | contig 12229 bp, 10 predicted proteins | sample KBSC723LmetaG_FD_65653 | JGI IMG/M metagenome (GOLD analysis project Ga0070684, IMG submission 65653) | Corn rhizosphere microbial communities from Kellogg Biological Station, Michigan, USA - KBS C7.2-3L metaG | ecosystem: Host-associated > Plants > Roots > Rhizosphere ...
AGCCTTGCTCGTAGCGGGACGCGATGAGTTGGAAGAACAGGTTCGCGGCGTCCTGGTCGAACGGGATGTAGCCAACCTCGTCGACCTATGGCGACCTCGCCATAGGTCGACTTATGCCGACCTCGGGATTATGCCGACGTGCCCGCGGCGTGATCCGGGGATCTCTTTTGCTCAGTGGGTTCTCGCGGGTATGCCCCTCCTTCCGGTCGGCATATTTCCGGGCGTGGGTTGACGCTGCACGTGTTGGAGCAGGGTGCTCCGGGACGGAGGCAGCGCGATGGCTGGAACACGACGCAAGCCGGGTGCGCTCGGCGCGTATGTCGACGGATACAGAAGTCTCCTACTTGGGCTGGGTTACTCGCCCGAGACCGCCCGCGGCCTGTTGAAGGTCTTGGGCCAGCTTGGCCGGTGGATGACGGTTCGGGGTCTGGCACCAGCGGGATTGGACATCGCTCGCATAGACGAGTTCCTCGCGGATCGTCGGGCTGACGAGTTCAGGCAGGCGCCGCACCGCCATGGTCTGGTTCTGCTGCTGGAGCACTTGGTCGTCGAGGGTGTCATACCGGCGGTGGACGCTCGTCCGCCGACCCCGCTCGACGCTTTCCTAGCCGTCTACCGCCACTGGCTGCTCACCGACCGCGGCTTGGCCGCGACGACTGTACTTCGCTACGAGAACACCGCCCGCAGGTTCCTTTGTCAGCAGTTCGGCGGGGAGGAGCGTATCGAGCCGGCGACGCTGACCGGTGTGCAGGTCAGCGCGTTCCTGTTGGCGGAGTCCACGCGCTGCAGCGTCGCCGCTACCAAGGGCCGCGTCGCGGAGCTACGCGCGCTGCTGCGCTACCTCTATTTGAGGGGAATGACCGCGACGTCGCTGGCGGCGGCGGTTCCGCCGGTCGCCGGCTGGCATCAGACCGGCATACCACCAACGCTGTCCAGCGCTGACGTCGCAGCCCTGCTAGGCACGTGCGACCGTTCCACACCGGTCGGGGCACGCAACTTCGCGATCATGACGCTGGTGTCGCGGCTCGGGTTGCGCTCGATCGAAGTAGCGCGGCTGGAACTGGGCGATGTGGACTGGCGCCAGGGCGAGGTGCTCGTTCGTGGCAAGGCCCGTCGCCTTGACCGGATGCCGCTGCCGGCCGACGTTGGAGACGCTCTGGCCGCCTACCTGACCGACGCGCGACCGGCATCGCCGTGCCGGCAGGTGTTCCTGACCGGTCGAGCGCCCCGCCGTGGTATTCCTGCGGCACTGGTTGGTGATGTGGTGGAGCGTGCATGCATCCGGGCTGGGCTGCCTCATATCGGACCCCATCGCATGCGCCACGCGCTCGCGACAGAGTTGCTTGCCAACGGCGTGGCGTTGACCGACATCAGCCAGGTTCTCCGCCATCGCGATCTGGCCACGACGGCGATCTACGCCAAGGTTGATCTCGTGTCGTTACGCCACGTCGCGCGGGAATGGCCGGGAGCGACCCGATGAGCGCGCTGAGCGTCACCCTCAATGACTACCTTGCCCTGCGACGCGGGCTGGGTCATCAGTTGGCCGACGCCGCCCGGTTGTTGCCGCGCTTCGTCGCTTGGATGGACGCGGCGGATCGGACCACGGTGACGGTCGCGGCCGCGGTGGAGTGGGCGCAACAACCCGAGGCCGACCCAGGCACGACGGTATGGTCGCGGCGGATGGGTGCCGTGCGCGGTTTCGCCCGCTTCCTCGCCGGTATCGACCCGGCTACCGAGGTGCCACCGTTGGGTCTGCTGCCATATCGGAAGCGTTGGCGGGCACCGTTCATCTACTCAACCGCCGACATCGCCACGCTACTTCGTGCCGCAGCCAGCCTGCCGTGCCCGCTGCGGGCGGCCACATACGAGACGTTGTTCGGGTTGCTCGCCGCGACCGGGATGCGCGTCGGTGAGGCGATCCGCCTCGACATGCCCGACATCGACTGGGAGCGCGGCGTGCTCCTCGTGCGGGAGTCCAAGTTCGGGAAGTCCCGCAACGTGCCCGTCACTGTGAGCACACTGGACGCGCTGGGCCGCTACGCGCAACTGCGACCAGAGCTTTGCCCCAAGTCGGACAACGCGAGCTTCTTCGTCTCGCTGACCGGCCGGCGGCTGCTCTACGTTTCGGTGCATGATGTCTTCGCTCGCCTGCGCGCCGAGGCGGGCATTGGCGCCGGTTGCACGACACCAGCCCGAATACATGATCTACGACATAGCTTTGCCGTGGCCACGCTGCTGGACTGGTATCGCAACGGTGACGACGTCGCCGCGCGTCTTCCCTGGCTGTCGACCTACCTTGGCCATCGCGAACCACGGACCACCTACTGGTACCTGTCGGCCGCGCCCGAACTACTCGCTGCAGCGGCGAAACGGCTTGAGCCGTTCGTGACCCGGACCGGGATGCCATGAGTCTGATCAGCGCGACGCTGCAGTCGTTCTTCACCGACCGGCTCGCCAAGCAGCGCCAAGCCAGCCCTCACACGATCGCGTCCTACCGCGACACCTTACGGCTGCTACTACAGTTCGCGCAGCAGCACACCGGCAAGTCCCCGGCCCGTCTCAGCTGGGACGACCTCGACGCGGACACGATCGGTGCCTTCCTGGACCATCTCGAAGACGATCGCCACAACAGCGCCCGCACCCGCAACAGCCGACTGACCGCGATCCGCTCCCTGTTCGCCTACGCGGCGTTACGGCACCCCGAACACGCCGCCCTGATCGCGCGCGTACTCGCCATCCCACCCAAGCGCTTCGACAAGGCTACCGTCGCCTTCCTCGACGACGCGGAGGTCGCCGCGCTTCTGGTGGCTCCCGATCGCACACGTTGGGAAGGCCGCCGCGATCACGCGTTCATGGTCCTCGCGGTTCAGACCGGGCTTCGTGTCTCAGAACTGCTCGGTCTGGACTGCGGTGACATCGTCCTGGGCACCGGTGCGCACGTGCGCTGCGAGGGGAAAGGCCGCAAACAACGGGCGGTCCCGCTCAGCGTTCCTGTCGAGTCCGTCCTACGCGTCTGGCTATCGGAACGACGCGGTGGGCGCGACGAGCCTGCGTTCCCCACCCGAACAGGTCGACGGCTCAGCCGCGACGCCGTTCAACGACGCATCTCCGCCCATGCTCTCGCCGCGGCAGCACAGTGCCCGTCGCTGGCGACCAAGAAGCTCAGCCCGCACGTGTTCAGGCACACCAGCGCCATGGCCCTGCTGCACGCTGGCGTCGACACCACCGTGATCGCGCTGTGGCTCGGTCATGCCGATCCGCGGTCCACGAACGCCTACCTGCACGCGGACCTCGCGATCAAGGAACGAGCGCTGGCACGGCTGACGCCGGCCACGACAACTCCGGGCAGATACCGCCCTCGGGACCAACTCCTGGCGTTCCTCGAAGCGCTGTGATTATGCCGAGCGGAAGGAGGGGGCATACCCGCGAGAACCCACTGAGCAAAAGAGATCCCCGGATCACGCCGCGGGCACGTCGGCATAATCCCGAGGTCGGCATAAGTCGGCGAGGTCGGCTACATCCCATTCGAACCCGAAGCCGCGAACCTGTTCTTCCAACTGGTCTCCGCCCGCTACGAACGCGCCAGCCTCATCGTCACCAGCAACAAACCCTTCGGCCGCTGGGGCGAGGTCTTCGGCGACGACATCGTCGCCGCCGCCATGATCGACCGCCTCGTCCACCACGCCGAAGTCATCTCACTCAAGGGAGACAGCTACCGACTCAAAGACCGCGACCTCGGCCGCGTCCCCGCGGCCACCAACGACGACCGATGACCGCAAGGGGGGTCAGAATTCAGCCGTCGCGCAGGGGTCAAAATTCGGACGCCGTTGACAGCCGCTTCGTGTCCGAGGCAGCGGACGCCTCCAGCCGCTACCCGTCACGCTATGTGCTGGTGTTGTGCGGAACGCCCGCCGTTGCATCGTCTATGCCGGCCATCGCGGCCAGGTCCGCCTCCGGTATGTCGAAGGCGTCAGCGATTTCCCGGACCAGGACGGGGTGCGGATTGTGCCACCCGGTTCGCGCCGCGTTGATGGTCGACATCGCGCGAGCGGTCTTGATGGCCAGTTCTTTCACCGAGACCCCGCGGTTGTCCACGCCCGCATGGCGAGTCGCCGCGGCGTTCACCGAACTCGCCCGAGCGATCTGACCGAAGACCGGACCGTGGTTCACCCTGCTGGCTGACGCGACAACGCAACGGCGCCGTCAGATTTACTCTGCGGAATCTGTGGATCTTGGTGGCGCAAGCCAGCGGTGGTTGCTGGTAACTGGGCTGTCGAGGTCGGCCGGTGCAGCATCGATCAGCCGATCCCCGGCAGCGACTCGGAGAGTCCCTTAAGTCGTGGTTGGGGTGCGCCCGGGAACCGTGCGGGAGATCTCGTTCGCTGCACGCGTGTGTCGCTGACGTGATCGCTGCTGGGCTGTGTCATCGCCCGTGGCAGGGTGGTGGTATGCGGGTGTCTGTGCTGGGGCCGTTGGAGGTGGCCACCGACCACGGCGTGGTGGAGATCGGTGGTGTGCGGCTGCGGGCGTTGCTGGTCCGGCTCGCGGTGGACGTTGGCCGTCCTGTCGCCGCGGATTCGTTGGTGGATGCGTTGTGGCCGGAGCAGGCGCCGGCTAACCCGTTGGCTTCGTTGCAGTCGCTGGTGTGGCGGTTGCGGCAGGCGCTTCCCGACGGGCGGGTGGTGCGATCGGGGAACGGCTGGTATCAGCTCGACCTGCCGCCGGACGCGGTGGACGCCAGCCGGTTCGAGCGGCTGGTCGGCGAGGGGCGGCTGGCGCTGCGGGCCGGTGATGCTGCGGGTGCGCGGCGTCGGCTGCGCGAGGCGCTGGTCCTGTGGCGGGGTGAGCCGCTGGCCGACGTGGCGCAGGCGCAGTACGCGGTCGTCGTCGGGGTTCGGCTGCGGGAGCTGTGGCTGACAGCGCTGGAGGATCGGTTGGAGGCTGATCTCGTGGTCGAGCCGGCGTTCTCGGTCGTGGCGGAGTTGACTGAGTTGACCGCCAGGTACTCGTTGCGGGAGCGGCTGTGCGTGCTGCTGATGAGGGCGCTGGACGCCGATGGTCGGCCTGCGGAGGCGCTGGCCGCCTACGAGGGCATCCGGCGTCGCTTGGCCGAGGAGTTGGGTTCCGATCCCGGGCCGGAGTTGCGGCGGACACACGTTGCCGTGCTACGCGGCGATCGGCAACAGCAGGGCCGGCCGAGGGGGAACCTGCGCGCGCCGATGACGAGTTTCGTCGGGCGCGCCGACGAGTTGGTTCGGATTCGCGCGCGGCTGCGGGAAGGGCGCCTGGTGACCCTGGTCGGTCCGGGAGGTGTCGGCAAAACGCGGCTGGCGACCAGGTTCGCTGCCGAGACCGCCGACCGCGTTGATGGCGGCGCGTGGTTGGTCGAGCTGGAATCGGTGGCCGCTGCGGACGGTGTGGCGCAGGCGGTGCTGGCCGCGTTGGGGCCGCGCGCGGTCGGTGTGCCGGACGCCTCGTCCAGGGCGCGGGACCCGCTGCGCCATTTGGTCGAAGCGCTCGCGCGCACCGAGACACTGATCGTGCTGGACAACTGCGAACACGTGGCGGAGGCCGCCGCGCGCCTGGTCGATGACCTGCTCGCCCGGTGCCCGCGCTTGCGGGTCCTGGCCACCAGCCGCGAGCCCCTCGGCGTTGCCGGTGAACGGCTGTGCCCGGTGCCGCCGTTGCCGCTGCCGGAGCCTGGTCAGCCACTGGACGAGAGCCCGGCGGTTCGGCTGTTCGCCGACCGCGCCGTCGCAGGGTGCCCTGACTTCATGCTTACCGAGGACACGGCGGTCGAAGTGGCCGAGGTGTGCCGGCGGTTGGACGGGCTGCCGCTGGCGATCGAGTTGGCCGCGGCCCGGTTGCGGGCCATGACGCTGGGGCAGCTCGCCGTCCGTCTCGACGACCGTTTCCGGGTGTTGGTCAATGGGGCGCGGTCGGCACAGGAGCGGCATCGGACCCTACGCGCCGTGGTGGCCTGGAGCTGGGACCTGCTCGCCGCGGGCGAACGCCGGCAGGCGGCCCGGCTGGCGGTATTCCCGGCCTCGTTTACCGCGGAGGCAGCCGACCGGGTCGGCGTCGCCTGGGAGACCCTGGACACGCTGGTCGACAAGTCCCTGCTGCATATGGTCGGCGAGCGCTACCGGATGCTGGCGACCATCCGGGAGTACGGCTTGCAGCGGCTGGCCGAGGACGGATTGACCGATGCGGTCCGCGCCGCGCACACCGCGTTCTTTCTCGACCTGGCCGAGCGGGCGGCGCCGCATCTGCACGGCGCCGCACAACTGCCCTGGCTCGGTGTGCTGGCCGCGGATCGGGACAACCTGCTCGCCGCGCTGCGGTTCGCGGCCGATGCCGGTGACGCTGCCGCGGCGCGGCGGCTGGGTGCGGCGCTTGCCCTGTTCTGGACGATCGAGGGCGGCCACGCCCAGGCCGCGGACCGGCTGCACACCGCGTTGACTGTGACCGGGCAGGTCCCGTCGACAGCGGGTTCGCAGGTCGCGGCCCAGTACCTGTTCCACGCGGTGCTCGCCGGGCAAACACCGGACACGGACGCGGTGGTCCCGGAAATCAACACGGCCGCCGAGCCGCGCGGGCATGATGCCCAGCAACTGGTGGCGGCGCTGCTGGCGCTGACCACCAATGACATACCGGCCGGTCTTGCCGCACTCGATCAGCGGCGGTCGGACTCCGATCCCTGGCACCGCGGCATGCGGGCCGTGGTGCGCTCCATGCTGGCCGGAGCCGGCGGCGACACGACGACGATGCGGGGCGACCTGGCGGCCGCAGTAGCCGCGTTCCGGCCGACCGGGGAGCGGTGGGGGCTGGCCACCGCGCTGACGTATCTCGCGCTGGCCGAGGGCATGGTCGACGACCTCGACACGGCCGCCTCGGCCCTGGACGAGGCGATCATCTTGATCCGCGAACTCGGCAGCAGCGACCATTTCCAGCGCACTTGGCTCGCCATAACGTACGCCCACATGGGCCGCCCGGAGGCAGCCCACGCCGAGTTGCTGGCGATCCTCAACGAGAGCGTGCCAAGCATGGTCGAGGCGCTGGCCAGACTGTTCCTGGCCGACCTGGCGCGACATCGCGGTGACCTGGCCGAGGCTGCGACCCAGATCGACCGCGCCGCCGAGCATTTGGGTGACGGCGGCTTCAACGACGCTCTGCTGCGGTTGGGACAGGGACAATTGGCGCTGGCCCGCAGCGATCTGCGCACCGCCGAGCCCGCGCTGCGGCGGGCGTTCACGCTGGCCTCGTCGATGCCGGACATGCCGATGGTGGCGCAGGTGGCGGTGGGCGTGGCGGAACTGGTGCTGCGGCGCGGCGACGCCAAACAGGCCGCCGTCGTACTCGGTGCCGCCCACGCGCTGCGTGGTGCTCCCGCCGAGGTCAACCCGGACGTTGGCAGGCTGAGCGACGAACTGCGTACCACCCTCGGCCAGGCTGCCTACCAGGCCGTCTACCACCGGGGCCGGCGGCTCGGCCGCGCAGACGCCGTCGCCGTGATCGCCGATCACATGGCGTCCCCGCCGCGTCGAACGGCGCCAACAGTGATCTGAAAGTCGCCTGAGAGAACGCCGCGCCAGTGTCTGTGGCTAGCCCGTTCGACGCGCCCAATCGCGTCGACCCGCCGATCACGGAGGACCTGACGATGATGTTTCTCGAGCTGTTCGTCCCGCGCGAAACGTTGAGCACCGAACAACTCCGGCGGCTCGCCGAGCAGTTGACCATGAAGCAGTTGCTGACCCATGTCGATGCGATCCGGGACGTCGTGGACGCGAGCGAGATAGCCACCGCCAACGCCGGAGTGATGGACTTCCTCGACTCGATCAACCACGTGGTCGTCCACGAGATCGGCACCTGGATCGTCGACAGCCGCCGGCTCGATCCCACCGAGCCACCGCGCTACGTGGCGCGGGTCCACGTGCCCGGCCCCTGGCGCAAGGCCATGAGCCCGTTCCTGATCGCCAGCATCACCCGGGCGCTCTCACAGGCCGACACCGATCCCGAACGCCTCTACCAGAACCCACACGTCGAGGTGCACGTTATCGGCGTGCCGGAAGGCGGATACGGCCTATTCGGCCGGGTCATCGGCGAATCCGCACTGCTGGACATGATCAGCGAGGCAAAGACCGACACCCCGACACCCGATGCTCCCAACGCACTCATCGACCCGGTATGCGGCATGGTCTCCACCGACATGGTCGATACGCTCGAACACGAGGGCACGATCTACGGCTTCTGCAGCCCCGGCTGCCGCCGGCACTTCGCCGACAAGCTCGCCCAGGAGGCGTCCCGGTGACATCCGTCAGCCCGAACGCCGACCAGACCCAACAGTGGAACGGCGAGGACGGCGCCAACTGGGTTTGCAACGCCGCACAGTACGACACGATGGCCGACGGCTTCACCGAGCACCTGTTCGCCGCGGCGGCCATCGCCGACGACGACCAAGTCCTCGACATCGGTTGCGGCACCGGCCAGACCACCCGTCTGGCCGCCCGGCGAGCCGTCCGTGGCCACGCGACCGGCATCGACCTCTCCGCACCCATGCTCGATCTGGCACGGCGCCGCACGGCCGAGGAGAACCTGCCCAACGCGACCCTCGTGCTCGGTGACGCCCAGCTGCACCGAATCCCGAGCGGGACGTTCACCGTGGCGATCAGCCGGGCCGGCGTGATGTCCTTCGCCGATCCCGTCGCCGCGTTCGTCAACATCCGCGGTGCCCTGCAACCGGGAGGCCGCCTGGCGTTCGTCGGCCACCGCGAGACGAACGACACTCCCGTCCTCGACGCGCTGCTGGGCGCAGGGATCATCCTGAGCCTGGCCACGCAGGCACCCGGCGTGCCCACCTTCACCGACCCCGAGCAGGTACGCGACATCCTGACCGCAGCGGGATTCCGCAGTGAGGCCGCCACCCCGTTCCAGTTCTCCAGCACCATCCACGGGACCGCATCCGACGCCGCTGGGTTCCTGCTCAACGGCAACCTGCGCGCCCTGGGGCGCCGTTGCGTTAGCCGATTGGGGAACTCGACGAGGCCGTGGTCCGGCCTGGATCAGATGGCGTGGGCGAGTTCGGTGAACGCCGCGGCAATGCGCCGGCCAGTGGGGCATCGCGTCCGAGTTCGTAGTGTCCGCGTCGGAGGTTCTGTATGAACGCGTGGCCCTCGACGGTTACCTTTGCGGTCCGGTCCGTGCACAGCCCGCGCATCGGTCTGAGCCGGTGCTTGAGCTGGCTGTGGTCGGCCTCGATCCGATTGTCGGCGTAGCGCTCCACATGGTGCCAGGCTGACGGCACGAGCTCGTCGAGCACGGCTGGATAGACCGCGGTGGCGTCGGTGATCACCTCGCTGGGCGTCACTTTCAGGTGGCCAATGCGCGGCGGAAGAACCGGCGGGCCGCGGCGGTGTCCCGTCGGATCGAGACCAGCACGTCGATGACCTGCCCGTACTGGTCGATGGCCCGGTAGACGTACCGCCAGACGCCGTTGACCTTCACGTATGTCTCATCGACGAACCACCTGTCGCCTGGTGCGTGACGGCAGAATCGGGCGGCGTCGGCCAGCAACGGCGTGAACCGCTGAACCCACCGAAACACCGTGACGTGGTCTACCTCGACACCGCGCTCGAGGAGTAGCTCCTCCATGTCGCGGTACGACAGGCCGGATCGCAGGTACCACCGGACCGCGACTGTGATCACCTCGGCACGGGAAGCGGAATCCGATGAACGCCGATCTTGGGGGCAACGCCGGACCCGGACGACTCGAGAGCCTCACCGCTCGAGCCTGCCTGGATCTTGCTCGCGGTCAATGCAACGGAGCCATTGCGGGCGACGCTTCGCGACGTCGTGGCAGAACTGTCGGCCGCTAGAAGACCGAACTTCTCGTCGAATCAGACGCCCGCCGGGTACGTCTCGGCGGGCTCGGTGCCGGCCCAGTGCTCGGCTCGGTCCAGCGGCTGTACCGCCCGGGTGTCGTCGATATGGATCAGCGCGTCGAACTGGTCGCTGACGCGGGCGTGGAAGTAGTGGCTGTGCCGCTCGGTGCTGGGGCGGTAGACGACTCCGATCGCCCGCTCCAGCCGCGGGCTGGCCAGCGCCTGGCTGGCGTGCGGCGCGCGGTCGAAGGTGAGCATCAGCTGTGGCTCTGCGCTGCGGTGCAGCAGGTCCTCGACGCTGTCGGGCAGCCCCGGTCGGACCCGCTTGCGCCGGGCCTGCCCGCCCCAGTCGTCGGCGGCCGTGACGGTACCGCTGTAGGTGGTGAAGCCGATCAGCCGGCAGTCGCCGGGGTAGCGCTCGCGTACCAGTTGACCGACGTTGACCTCGCCGCGCTGCGACAGTTCAGTGGTGCGGGCGTCGCCGACGTGCGAGTTGTGGGCCCATACCACGATCCGCGGCGGCTGCGGCCGGCCCCGGCCGAGGTGTTCACGCAGGGCCTGCAGAGTGTCGATCATGTGGCGGTCACGCAGGTTCCACGACGAGGGGCCGGGGTCGAACATGGACCGGTAGTACGCCTCCGCGTCCTGCACCGCGCGCGCGTTCTGCTGCGCGTAGAACAGCTCGTCCTCGGCGACGAACCCGTCGCGGTGCGCGTAGTCCAGCCCGTGCCGCTGCAGGTCGACCAGTTGCTCGAGGACCTCCCGCTCGCAGTCCGGACCCGCGCCGAAGGCCGCCGCGAAGCCGTACTCCTGGCCGTCCTCGCCGCTGTAGTGGTCGAAGCAGGCGTAGCGCTCGCGGGCGCGGGCGGCGGCCGCCGGGTCGACATTCTGCAGGTAGCCGATCACCTCGTCGATGGAGCGGTACAGGCTGTAGAGGTCTAGGCCGTAGAAGCCGGCCTGGCCGTCCCGGGTACCGACCTGGTCGTTGTGGTCCCGCAGCCAGCGCACGAACTCCGCGACCTCGCTGTTGCGCCACATCCACATCGGGAACCGTTCGAATCCGCGCAGCGCCTGTTCCGCACCCGCGTCGTGGCCGTGCCCGCGCACGAACCGGTTCACCCGGTACGCATCGGGCCAGTCGGCCTCGACCGCGACCGCGCAGAACCCCTTCTCCTCGATCAGCCGCCGGGTCATCGCCGCCCGCGCGGCGTAGAACTCGCGGGTACCGTGTGACGCCTCCCCGATCAGCACCACGTGGGCGTCGCCGACCAGATCGAACAACGCGTCGTCGGCCGGTACCCCGTGCCGGACCGGTACCGCGTCGGCGATCAGCGGGCCGGCCTCGGGCCGGCCCCTGCCGGTGGACGCGATCCGGATCCGATCGGCATCCCGCCGGTCGGCGAACAAGCGATCGGGCATCGCGCCTCCCTCGCCACCGCACGGCCTCTGATCCCGGCGCACCTACCCGGGACCGTCGGGGCCAAACGAGCCGCCCCGTCTGACGGCGTCCGGTTCAAACCGGTGGCCCCCCGGGTGTCCGGTCCGGAGGGTTACCAGATGGCGCAGCTGAGGTTCATCAACATGGTCGCCGAACGGGCGCACGTTCCCGAGGACCAGGCGGTGGACTGACCGAAGCCACCTTGCGAACCCTGGCCGCCCGCCTGAACGGGGCGAGGCTGCCGACCTGGCCGACCGGGTACCGGACCAGCTGCGCTCGCTATTGATCAAGGCGAGGAGGACGCGCAGCTGTTGTCGTTCAACGACTTCGTCGACCGCGTCGCCGCCGAAACCGTGGTACTGGGCAGACCCGACTTTCCGCGCGGCGCAGCCCCTCCCGTACGTCGGCGCAGCCGCCGTCCACCAACAGTCCGGTGGCGTCCGTCGGCGTGGCGAGCAGCCGCGGGTGTGCCGCGAACACGGTATCGAAACCTTCGGACCGGGCGATCCCGGTCGCTGTGGCCGGCACCGCAGGGCGAGGTGAGGGCATACCCGGGAGACCGCCTCCGCGTCGCGGGCCAGTGGCCCCGCCGGGGCCTACACCTACCCGGCGGGCGAACGCCTCCCGTACGGCCAGTCTCAGATGGACCCAACGTGCCTGCGCGGGGTCGGTGAGTGTGTCTACGGTCTCGCCTGCGAAACCGCCATGGTGCTGCTCCGTACCCAGCGCAGGTACGCATCTGAACCCGCCGCGATCGGCACGGCAACGATTTGCGGGGTGTGCCACGTGTGAAGTCTTAAAAGATGCGCTTCAAGATCCTTGTACCGGTCGGTCTGAGTGTCGAGCAGAAGTCGCCACTCCTCACCGGCGACTGGCTCACCCTCCTGTAGCACCACGGTGGCGACCGGTC
>Ga0070684_100003210_pt1 | contig 12229 bp, 13 predicted proteins | sample KBSC723LmetaG_FD_65653 | JGI IMG/M metagenome (GOLD analysis project Ga0070684, IMG submission 65653) | Corn rhizosphere microbial communities from Kellogg Biological Station, Michigan, USA - KBS C7.2-3L metaG | ecosystem: Host-associated > Plants > Roots > Rhizosphere ...
TGGCACTCTTGTTTTTTCTTCTCCTTCCATCACATCCCATAGATACTGGTTTTGCTTGCTCCATTTTTCAAAGCCATCCCATTTGAGCGAAATGGTTTCTGTCTTTCCGTTCTGCATCCTTATATAGTCAATAGCTTTTCTTATTTCTTTAAAATCTTCGTTGTTGGTCCTTTGCTCACTTCGTTTGTTAAGTTCCGCAATTGGTAAGGGCGGCAGCGGTTTATAATAACTATTTTTTGCCACCGTTTCTGCCGGTAATACAGCAGGTGAAAATTTTTCCCTGTAATCAATTCCATCAAAAGCATCGGGTAGTGCGATATCCGGCGTCACGCCATTTAACTGCGCCGTTTCTCCATTAAGGCGGTATATTTTGCCTGTCGTGATCTTTATTACGTCCTTGCTTGTATTGGATGGCCGTGGGTTATTTGTTATTGTGTCGGGCACAAACATTTCCTGCATGGTGGCCTTGCCATAGGAATTGCTTCCAACGATGACCGCACGGTTATGATCCTGCAGTGCAGCAGCTGTTAATTCCGACGCCGATGCGCTTTGACCGTTTATCATCAAGGCCAGCGGACCATTGTAAATGGTGCCCCTGTTAGGATCCTTCATCCAAATTATTTTTCCATCTTTCCCTTTCTCTCCGGCTAAGGGCCCCTCATCTATGAAAATGCCGATCAGTTGCAGAGCCTCGCCTACTGATCCACCACCATTGAATCGGAGGTCCAGGATCAACCCATCAATGTTTTCTTTCTTAAGCTTTACAATTTCCCTGGCCACATCATTGGCACAACTGGAGCCGGACTCATTTTCCCACTCTGTATAAAATCCCGGTAATAAAATGTAGCCTATCTTCTTTTCTCCTGTTAACACAAAACTTTTTACAATATTTTCCTCGTTGTCTACCTTTTCTTTTTTCAACAATACTGTCTTTTGAGTACCATCCGTTTTCTGAAATTTAAAAATCATCCGGTCGCCGGATGACTGCCTGATGACAGCGTAAGCTTCGTTAACTGTTGCACCTTCCATTTCCACTGCTTCCTTGCCCTGCCATTGAAGGCTTAGCAATTGGTCCCCCTTATTGAGATAGCCGGATTTCCAGGCTGGACCGCCTGGTGTGATCTGGTCAATAACGATCTGGCCATTCTCATTTTCATCGAGATCCAGTCCAAATGAAAGTTCTTCTGTGCTTAGCCCTGCCTGGAAGTCCTCTTTTTCGTTTGCAGAAAAATAGTTCGTATGAGGATCAAACCCTTCGGCAAGAGCATTCAAATATAACTCGGCCACATAATTTTCAAACCCCATGGGGTTATCGGTTATTCTTTTTATCGCCCTTAATTCAGTAGCCTTGATATGTTCTCTCAATTTTGCCTCATGCGTTACGATCACTTTTTTAAAATCAGTTTTGCCAGTCGTGTCCGCAGCAACTATATCATACATCTGATCTAATGCGAGATATTTAAAACGACGCAACCACCGGTTGGATAGAGAAGCAATGTCTTTTGAAAAATTTAAACCTTTTTGATTTGAACGGGTGACCGATTCATCAATCGAAAAATCGAAAGGCTTTTGTGTTTGTTTGTTAATGATAGAGTCGGCTCGTGTTAATGCCTTTTTATATAATGAAGTGAACAGGTCAAGAAATGCCCAACTCTTTCCCTGGAGTTCGTCATCAAGCGAGAGGTTGTATGCAGAAAGCATTTTGTATTCTGCATCTGTGAAAAACCGCTGCCCGGGATCCGCTGCGCGGATCATGTTATTAAACATGCTAAGTGAGAAACTGTCATCTACCGGCCGCGGAGAAATGTGTCGTCGTTCGATCATTCTTTTTACAACGATCGCTTTCTGCTGCACAGACGATTGTGACCACAATAAAATACAGGAACAGGAAAGAATGATGGCGATCAGGAATTTTCTCATGGTATAAGATAAAGGTGGTTTGCTCTCTACAAAAGAAATAAAATACTTTGTGGGAACAAAATATCATTCAGAAATTATTACTTTTCGCCGTGGCTAAATATTAACTCTTATGCTGATAAAACGTTCTTCTAAATGGCAAGTAAACCTCTGCATCCTGGGTTCCGTATGCTATATTATGTCTTCCTGCAGCGTACAGAAAAAGATCTCCAAATCAGCCTCACAATTTGTCCTAAACGACTCCTCGTTGAAAACAGCTCACGTCGGCATCAGTATTTATGAACCTTCCACAAATAAATACTGGTTCAACTACCAGGCCGATCATTATTTCACACCCGCAAGTAATACCAAGATTCCTACTTGTTACGCTGCAATGAAATATTTAGGAGATAGCCTGGAGGGGATTTTAAAAATGGAAATTGACTCGGCCATTTTAATTTTTCCCACCGGCGATCCTACCTTGCTTCATCCTGGTTTCAAAAATCAATCGGTCATAACCTTTCTACAGAATGCCACAAAGAAAATTTATACAACGGACGTTCCATGGAAGGAAGAAGCATTAGGATCAGGATGGTCGTGGAATGATTATAATGATTCGTATATGGCGGAGAGAAGCCCGATGCCTGTGTACGGCAATCTCATCAAATGGACACAAGAAAATAATGGCGTCGATCCTTCAGTTGTTTACTCTTCTCCGGAAGTAAATTGGACAGTCGATTTTGACACCGCTCAATCGAACAATTTCTTTGTTCAAAGAAGCCTGGCAGAAAATCATTATAAAATAACTGAAGGCAAGGAAGAATTAAAAGACCAGGAAGTTCCTTTTGTTACGAATGGAATCAGTACCGCTCTTGAATTGCTGCCCGATACAATTCATAAAACAATTAGCCTGGCTACTCCGGAAACCTATCAAAACTTTTTGAGTAAGGTGATGCAGGTAACCACTATCCATTCCCAACCCACCGACTCGGTACTCAAACCTATGATGCATACCAGCGATAATTTTTTTGCGGAACAAGTCTTACTGATGGTAGCTCATAACTTTATCGTATCAATGAACGATAAAAAAATCATTGACAGCTTATTAAAAACAGATCTCAGGGACCTCCCTCAAAAACCCGCCTGGGTGGATGGTTCAGGACTTAGTAGGTATAATTTATTTTCCCCAATGGATTTCATTTTCATTCTGAATAAAATGAAAAATGAATTCGGAATGGATCGTATCAAAAATATTTTTCCAACGGGGAATGAAGGAACTCTGACCAACTATTATGCACCAGAACATGGATATATTTTTGCAAAAACCGGAAGTCTTTCCGGCGTTATTTGTTTGAGTGGATTCTTATATACAAAAAGAAATAAGCTGCTTGTCTTTTCTGTCCTTGTCAACAACCACAAAGCCTCCGGGACGTCAGTGAGAAGAGCGGTGGAAAAATTCGTTGAGGATTTGAGAAATCGCTATTAATTATTGATTATTGGATTATTAATTATTGATCATGTCGCGTCATCTCATTACTCATCACTCATTCATAAGAACTGTGCGGAAACAAGATACCTCCAGTCGTAATTATCTTTTTCATAAGCACCGGAAGGTTGAATTTTTTTGCTCAACACTCCGGGTTTGAGAACCTTTTCATTGACCAGTTTCTTTTTTGCTTCATGGATCATTTCCCGGACGGAAGGCAATTGCATCCAGGAAAATTGTGGCGGCTCAAGACCGATCTTATCAGTGCGCCATGTGATCGCAGCAGGCAAAGTTTTCTCCATTGCCTTACGCAAGGTCCATTTTGTCCAACCCTGCCTGATCTTAAAATTGGAAGGAAGCAAGAATAGAAATTCAACTAGTTCATGATTCAAGAAAGGCAAACGCACTTCCCTGCCATGAGCCATGCTATTGCGATCGGCATAACGTAACAATTCCTCAAGCCCGTGCATGCAGGTATTGAAATATAAAACGCCATTCAGTGTGAAGATAGTAGGAGTAGTATAATAAGCCTTTTTGCTTTGCGCACGAACAAATTCTTTTGCAAGATCCTCCTGCTGTAAAGCGTGCAACAGATATTGCCGCTCTAAAAACACGGAAGCAAAATCAGGAAACAAGGAGGCAATAATATTTTTAAATTCGAATTTTTCATTCACGCCAATCTCTTTTGCTTTTTTCAACTCACCGCTGCTTATTAGTTTTCTTTTCCGGAAAAGTTCCTGCCAATACCATTTGTAGTATTTGTGATAGCCTGCAAGGGTCTCGTCCGCACCCTGGCCATCAAGCAGCACCTTTACGTTGTTTTGTTTCGCCAGTTCAAACACTTTGTACTGAGGTAAAGTTCCTGCACTTCCGAAAGGTTCATCCTGCTGTTCAATGATTTTTTGAAAAAGTGCAGGTACTTCTTCATCGCTCAAGATTATTTTAAAAGATTTCAACGAGAACTGATCGGTAACGTCATCAATATATTTTTCTTCGTTCTTTGCAAAACCGGGGAAAATGGCCGAGAAAGTTTGCAGCCCGCCGGCCGGCGAGGCGGGCTCGAAATGTGAAATTTGATGTTTAGCGATCGTCGCTGCAATGGATGAGCTATCCAGACCGCCACTAAGGCTTGTGCCGAGGGGAACATCACTTCGCAATCTTCGTTTAATTGACGTTTCGAAGAGTTCCTTGAATTTTGCAATAACATCATCATCAGAAATATTCTCCTCTTGGCTTTCAACCTCGATATCCCAATATTTTTCAACCTCGATTGCAATATCAGGTTGCATCCTGATGGTTAAGAAACTGGCAGCCGGTAATTTTTTAATGTCATCATAAAATGTCTCACGAGGGTGTGTTGGATTGTCCGTGTAACCGATCGTCAGAAAATTAAAAAGCATCCCTTTATTAAATCCTTTTCCCAAACCAATTGACCAGAATGCTTTTATTTCCGAGGCAAACAGAAAAGTTTTATTGTCTGCGCTCTGCATATAATAAAAAGGCTTTTCCCCAAATCGGTCCCTGGCAGCAAAGAATTCCTTTTCCTTTTCATCCCAAATGCTGAAGGCAAACATACCATCAAATTGTTCGAGGCAGTCTTCTTTCCAGCAATCATATGCAGCGACAAGAACCTCCGTGTCAGTTTGCGTCCTGAATTGATATCCTTTCTTTTTTAATTCTTCACGCAATTCAACATAGTTATAAATCTCACCGTTATGAAGGATGGTATATCGATCCAGGTAATGAAAAGGTTGAGCGGCCGCGTCACTCAGATCAAGAATTGCAAGGCGACGATGACCCAAAAGAACATTGCTGGAATTATTTTGCCAAAAACCTTCCCCATCCGGCCCGCGATGTGAGAGAGCATCGGTCATTTTCTTTACGTGATCTTCTTTGTAAAGTCCATTGATCTGCAGTATGCCCGTAATGCCACACATAGGTTAAAGTTCAAGATACAAATCACAAATTCCAAATAAGAAACCTTGCTCAATAGTGTTACAGAAAGTACAAGAGTGCGACGCAACAAAAGTTGAATAGTAGTAACACAGCTTGCTAAAAAATAAAAATTAAATATGCTATCCGGATCTAAGCCCCATTTCCTAAATACCCCGTGTCCTCGGTGGATGCTTTGTGGACTTCGTGACCTTTCCTCCCCGCTAAAATACGGTCACAATCCCGATAGCTATCAGGACACAAAGAAGCACAACGGACACAAAGGTTACCTAGTCTCTTGAAAATTGATCGGCAATCTCCCTTCAGTATCGTCCCATGCCATTACCAGTTCCGCGCCGTGGGTGATGGGTTGAAAGACCATAGTAAAGTATTCAAAATCGACAGTGGTTTTTTTGATCGGGATTTCAAATTGCACAAGATCTTTTGTGGAATCGATCTTCAAACCCCATGAATAAAGATCATTGTTTAAAACGATCGTCCACTTGTCCTGGTAAGGGATACAGTAAATAACATAGCGACCTGCGTTAACTTTTTTGTCCTGGATAGTTACGTTTTGAAAGAATTCTATTTCGCTTGCTTCATTTGCGCCCAATCTCCAGCGTTCGCCATATTTAAGGAGGTTACCAAAAATAGTACGTCCCTGGCGATGAGGGCGGCTGTAGATGACACGCATGACCGGCGGAGTAGTGAGATCATGGGTCATTTTCAGCTGTGAGTAGTTCACAGGAAAATAACTCATGTCCATGGGCGAAATATCTATAGGGGCATACGGGTTGGCAGGAGGGGTATGAACAATGGCGGTATCAGGTTTTTTTTCTGTTTGATCCCGATTCTTTTCATTCCCATTAGTGCAAGCAATAAAAAGAAAGCAGCAAAGAAAAAAAGTACAGGCAAGCTTAGTCATTGAATTTATTTTAAACTGATCGGCAGGCTGGCTTTTATATTATCCCAGGCGATGATCAAATTACATCCGGAGTCTGATTTTTCAAATGTCATTGCCAATGCCTCAACCGCTTCATTCAATTTTTGTACTGGCACGGTTGTGCGCAATACATCTTTTTGTTCATCATACTTGAATGCTCCCCATGTATCATTATCCTTATTTAAAATGATCGTCCAGCTACTTTCCATTGGAATAGCATACAAAGTATAACGACCCTTCTCAACTTTCTTGTCCCCGATCTTCACAGCCTTGAAAAATTCTATTTCGGTGGCTTCATTTGCTCCAAGCCGCCAAACCTTTCCGTATTCTACAAGTTCACCAAAAATAAGGCGTCCATTTTTTTGGGGACGGCTGTAAATAACTCTCGCCACTGCGGGTTCAGTTATCTTGTCCTGGATCTTCAACACAGGGTAATTACCAGGGTAATAGCACATATCCATTGGCGATTTATCAACGGGTGGCAGATTATTAGTTTGGGAGGTACCAACTAGAACAGAAATGATCAAAAGGGCCAGCAGAGTAATTTGTTTCATACGGTGAATTTTTTATGAAAGAGCAAAAATAATTGTTTGAGGTTGCATCGAAAAACGGTTATAAGTTATAAGTTAAAGGTTATGGGTCTTTGATTTTAATTTATAGTCTAATAAGATCTTCATACACCCGTTTAGCGAATGATTTCAGGTCGGGAAAAAAAGCCTTATAATACCCATGCAGCGTTTCATAGTGTTCCTCAAACAATTGTTCAGCCGTTTCACTTTCTGTAAGATAATGAGCCCTTCTTACAAGCCCGCCAAAACTTAATTCTGTTCCCCCTATTGAGCAATAATTAAACAACCAGTTCTGTTGTTTCATGTATGGGAACATCCGTGCAAAACGCTCCGGCAAATATTGGAAATGACCGTCGAGTATATGGTAAACCTTTTCTGAAAAATTTCTTAAACTTTCTGTATTAAATTCGTTATCGTCATTTGCAAGGAAGTGATCATAGACCACATCCATAAAAGCTCCGCTGTATAAGCGATACGCCGGCCGGAACACCTCTTTGGCAAGTTTAGTAGCCTCGTGATCATCGGTAAATGTATCAATGGCGCGGTGAAGAACGATCCCTTTTTGAATTCCCTCGCTATAGTCGAACTTTTTATTCCCTTTTACAAAATCGCTGATAAGATTACCCACTAAGATCTCTGCATGATCAAAAGATAAGTATGCGTGAGCGAGATAATTCACAGGGGCAAGGTACACTAAAGGTTCAAGGCACAAAATACAACGCACAAGGTACAGGCTCACGGGGAATGTGATCCATTGATTTTTGTTTTTTTATCACAGCGACAAGAATCACAGTTGCACTCTGTGACTTCTGTTCCACCATTTTAAGATTTATTGTTGTGATGTTTTGACCTGGCAAACATCCGGTATGAATAAACTGTCGGGATGATCACCATCACCAGCACAATTCCCATCATTATAAAGAACATGACAAACGGTTTTATAAACAAAGCGAGAATGGCGATCAGAATTCCGCCGGCGAACCAAATTTTACTACCCAGCAAATGTGTCGCGCGCCAGTTTTCTTCATTTTCCAGGGTCCAGGGCAGACGAAACCCGGCAAAATAATTAGGTTTGATACTATGCATAACATTCCCGACATACGCCAGCAATAATCCCATCATTACCAGAAGCAAATTCAGCCCTATCGTGTGTTGCTTCGCTGTCCAGTTCAATAGCATTATAGATATACAGCTTATAAAGACCACAACCACCATCGCGATCTTTAAAAATATGCCTGGTTGTTTGGAGACCCATCCTTTGGGATCTAGTTTATAGATATTTGTCAGTAGCAGGTATGCAAGCACAGAAACTACCGTACAGGTTGCCGTGATAAAAAATATATCATTACGTTGGCCATATTTGTCAGGCGTGCCATCTATACCAAAATGCACAGGTATTCTTTCCGGCAAACTGCTCCATATACTTAACAGGTATATCCACGGGATGAGGCTGATAATAACGACAAATGCCCATCGAAGCAAGGTGTGCTTTCTCATATTTTACTTCTTTTTTGATTTGAATTGAAGGAACCATTTTAAAATTTCATCGACCACGGTTGTATTCAAAGAGTAATAAACAAATTGTCCCTCCTTCTCTGAGACGACGAGGTTTGCTTGTTTCAGCAAATCAAGATGATGTGAAATACTCGGAAAGGAGATATGAAACTTATCGGCTATTTCCCCCGCGGTCATATCCTTTTGCTGCAGCAATTCAAGTATGGCCCGGCGGGTAGGATCATTCAGCGCTTTAAATATTGTGTTCATGTCAATAATTCGATGTTTGTATATTTAGACAAATATCTAAATACTATTTGACATCTCAAAGCTTTTTTAAAAAAATTATTTTTTGTTCTGAAACCGCACATGGGCCAGATGAATGGTTATTAGAAGTGGCCAGCGGTTACAAGTCCGCCCTTCTGTTAACACCACTTAACACTACGCACCATTAATCATAAATCAATTGACATGCGGTGTAACCTAAGATATCTTTGGTGCGTCATACATTTCAAACAAACGAAAGACGACATAAACCAATAAAATTATCAATTATGAAAAAGATTATGATGATGCTGTTGCTGGTGCTTACAATAGGTACAAGTTTCGCTTTTACAGGCGAGGAAGCAATTAACAAACAGGCTTTAAATGCTTTCAAAAAAGAATTTGTCGGCGCGACCGAAGCAGCCTGGACGGTGGGTGACAATTTTTATAAAGTAACATTTACACTCAACGATCAAAAGCTCTTTGCTTATTATAATATGCAGGGAGATTTCATGGCAGTAACCCGTAACATTTCTTCGCTACAATTGCCTCTCAGTTTGCAAACAAGTTTAAAGAGATCATACAATAATTACTGGATCAGTGACCTGTTTGAAGTTGCAAAAAGTGATGGAACAAATTACTATGTTACTCTTGAAACAGCTGATACAAAAATCGTTTTGAAATCAGCAGATGGTAGCGATTGGTCTGTTTATCAAAAAAGCAGAAAAGCATAAGAACTTAGTTTTGGTGTGTGGTAAAAATAACCCCGCTCTCACCATAGTGAAGCGGGGTTTATCTTTTCAAACAGTTCAACTGAGGGTATCAAAAGCGTACAGTATTGTATCATAAACGAACGTCTTTATTCTATATTCTATCTTCTATGTTCTTTATTCTTACCGTAATCGTTAATTGTATTAACAACAGTCTCCACCAATCCAAATTTACTTGACAAGAGCTGTAACTTAAGATAGCTTTAGATCGTCAAAATAATAAGGTCAAAAATTACTTAATCATTAAACCTTAAGCCATGAAAAAATCAATTATAGTATTCTCAGCAATACTAACAGTGATTACTGCAACAGCATTTGTAGGAGCAAAGCCCGGTGGCAATCCTGCAGAAGTAACATTTCAAAAAGAATTTAACGGAGCTACTAACGTAAAATGGAGTGAAGGCAGGGATCTTATTTCCGCAAGCTTTATCCTGAGTGATTCGCGTATCATTGCCTACTTTACTACGGATGGTGAATTGCTCGGCACAGAACGAAATGTTTTATTCAATCAATTGCCATTGGCTGTAGTAAAGGAGATCAACAATCGTTATGGAAATGCCCCCATCTCGGACATTGTTGAATACACTTCAGGCCTGGATACATTTTACGGAATGTATGTAGATACGCCGACAAAACATTTAAAACTGAAGATTTCTTCTGAAGGAGATGTTACTGTAGAAAAGAGAGCAAAAAAATAGCAACAGCAACATAAAACTGTTTGCCGGCAGTCAGGCATAACAGGTAAGTCCCTCAAATCTGGGGGACTTAATTTTTACCTCACCCGCGGCCTCCTCCAAAGGAGAGGGTGATTGAAATCTCTTACTTTTGCCTGCCCCGCAATGGCGGGGCGGCTAAAAGAATCGTTATGAACAAAGGACCCATTTCACAGTTTATTCTTCACCATTACCGCCATTTTAATGCAGCTGCGTTGGTGGATGCTGCAAAAGGTTATGAACAACATTTGCTCGAGGGCGGAAAAATGATGGTAACTCTCGCAGGTGCCATGAGTACTGCAGAACTCGGAGTGTCATTAGCTGAGATGATACGACAGGGAAAGGTCGACATCATTAGTTGTACAGGTGCGAATCTTGAAGAAGACATTATGAACCTTGTAGCACATAGTCATTACAAGCGCATTCCACATTACCGTGACCTTACGCCAGAACAGGAATGGGAATTGTTGGAGCAGGGATTGAATCGTGTTACGGATACCTGTATTCCTGAAGAAGAAGCATTCAGGAGAATTCAGCACAACATTGTTAAGCTTTGGAAGGATGCGGATGCAAAAGGGGAAAGATATTTTCCACATGAGTTCATGTACAAACTCCTTTTGAGTAAGGTAATGCAGAACGATTATGAAATAGACACAAAGGATAGCTGGATGATCGCTGCTGCTGAAAAAAATTTACCGATCGTAGTGGGCGGATGGGAAGATAGCACGATGGGAAATATTTTTTCATCTTATATCATCAAAGGCGAAATGAAAGCAACTACCATGAAGAGTGGAATTGAATACATGGTATGGCTGGCTGACTGGTACAGAAAAAATTCTTCGGGTAAAGGGATCGGTTTCTTCCAGATCGGTGGTGGTATTGCGGGTGATTTTCCTATTTGTGTTGTGCCCATGATGTACCAGGATCTTGAATGGCATGATGTTCCTTTCTGGAATTATTTCTGCCAGATTAGTGATTCAACAACGTCTTATGGTTCATATTCGGGTGCTGTACCAAATGAAAAAATTACCTGGGGCAAACTCGACATAAAGACTCCGAAACACATTGTGGAGAGTGACGCAACCATTGTAGCGCCGTTGATCTTTGCATGGATCCTGGGATGGTGAGGACGCGAATCGTCAATCGTGAATCGTGAGTGAAATACTCTGTGTATCTCTGTGCTCTCTGTGTATTCTAAGGTTACAATTTACCACGGGGAAACGCCTGCCTACCGGCAGGCAGGGAGTTCACCGAGGGACACGGAGAAGACAATACTGACATCTTCTGTGTCTCTGTGTAATTCTAGGGAAACGGATTAATTTAACCTAAAGGCTTCAGTGGTAATTATTTTATACACGGAGAAAACAAACCGCAACGACTCTTTGCATCTCCGTGCTCTTTGTATTACAATTTTCAACCTCACCCATGTATATGTTATCAACGTGAAGACTCTGCTTCCCCCTCCATGTGGAGAGGGCGAGAAAAGTTCGCTTATCGGAATGATGATAGGGGGAGGTAGGATGTCAATTTAATGTTCACCTCAAATATTTCGATATTTCGTCTATTACCTTTGCCGAATCTTTTATCACTTCTTCATTCCAAAACCTTAAAACTGTGACACCAAGTTCATTTAGCATCGATGTACGTGCCTTGTCGTAGGCCTTTCTTTCAGTTTCTGAATGAAACTTTCCGTCAAGTTCGATGGCAAGTTTACATTCGTTACAATAAAAATCAACAATGTATCTTGCAATTGCATGTTGACGTCTAAACTTTTTTCCTTTCAATTGCCTGTTACGAAGTAGAGACCATAACTTCTGTTCGGCTTCTGTCGTGGTTAATCTAAGTTCTCTTGCATATTGTTGGATGATGGCTTTTGAGCCCTGGTGAAGATGGCCAAGGTATTTGCGTTTTAATTCATCGGATTTCTCGTCGATCATACCCGCACAAGCTATGCAGTTCACTCCGACTTCGGCCGAATATTTTACCTTCAAAAAACTGTTTTTTTCTTTCGTCTATTTGCGAGCCGGGTTAACTATTTTCCCAACGTGAAGACTCAGCTCCTCTCCATGTGGAGAGGGCGAGAAAAGTTCGCTTATCGGAATGATGATAGGGGGAGGTAGGATGTCAATTTAATGTTCACCTCAAATATTTCGATATTTCGT
>Ga0070684_100003211_pt1 | contig 12228 bp, 13 predicted proteins | sample KBSC723LmetaG_FD_65653 | JGI IMG/M metagenome (GOLD analysis project Ga0070684, IMG submission 65653) | Corn rhizosphere microbial communities from Kellogg Biological Station, Michigan, USA - KBS C7.2-3L metaG | ecosystem: Host-associated > Plants > Roots > Rhizosphere ...
GTCGGGATGCTGTTTTCGATCCCGGTCGCGAACATGAAGTTGGCGATGAGTTACTCTCCTTGAGCGTTGCTGCATCTCTTCATCGGCCCTCGCCGGACCGCTCGCGCGGCGCATCGATAGCGACAGCAGCCACAAACGAAAACCTTTTGGAGCCGTGTCGCCTCCCCGAGGTTTTAGGCTAAGGCGGATAAAGCATGCGGTGGCCCGACGGTTTCATTGCAGTCGACTGGGGTACGACCAACAGGCGTGCCTATCTGATCGATTCTGCCGGCAAGCAGACCGGCGAATTCGAGGACGGCAAAGGCATTCTGACCATTTCGGCGGGCGAATTCCCTGCCGCCATCGCGGAGATCCGTGCCAAGCTTGGAGATAAGCCGCTCCTCTTTGCCGGGATGATTGGCTCCAACCGCGGCTGGAAAGAAGCGCCCTACGTCGCCTGCCCGGCGGGACTCGATGAACTTGCGATGGGCCTGGTCTGGGCCGGCGAGCGCGAGGCGATCGTGCCGGGCGTTTCCTACGTCGGCGACGACCGCGCCGACGTGATGCGCGGCGAAGAAGTGCAGGTGCTCGGCGCCCTGGCCGCCGGATTGGTCGGTCCTGACTCGCTCGTCTGCCATCCCGGCACGCACAACAAATGGACTGTGCTCCACCAGGGCCGGATCCAGAGCTTTCGGACCGTCATGACCGGTGAGCTGTTCAGCCTGCTCAAGGAGCACAGCATCCTCTCCGACCTGCTCCAAGGACCTGTCGAAGCCAACGACGTGTTCCGAAGCGCAGCCAGATATGCGGTGTTCCACGAAGCCCTTCCGGCGGAGCTTTTCTCGATCCGCGCGAGCGTGCTGCTTGGGCAAAGGAAGAAAACGGACGCGCCTTCCTATGCGAGCGGTCTCTTGATCGGCACCGACGTCCGGATCGGCCTCACCTACCCTACCGGCGCGCAGGTCGTGGTGATGGGGCGGCCCGAGCTCACCCACCTCTATGCCGCAGCGATCGAGCAGGCCGAGCGCCAGGCAATCCAGCTCGACGGTGAACAATGCTTTCTCGCCGGCATTCAAGAGATCGCGAAGAGGATGTGACGTGAGCGCGAACGAACTGTTTCACAATTATTTTGACGAGTGTCCGCTGATCGCAATCGTCCGCGGAATTACCCCAGAGGACGCGGAGGCGATCGGCGAGGCCGTGCTTGAGGGCGGCATCCGGATCATCGAGGTGCCGCTCAACTCGCCCGATCCGCTTCGCAGCATCGAGCTTCTGGCGAGGCGATTCGGCGATTCGATGCTGGTTGGCGCGGGCACCGTCCTCAACTCCGTGCAGGTCAGACAAGTCCGCGATGCAGGCGGCCGGATCATCGTTTCGCCAGATACCAATGTCGAGGTGATCGCAGCGTCGGCTGAGGCGGGGCTTGTCTCCTCGCCGGGTTATTTCACCCCCTCGGAAGCCTTCGCGGCGATTCGCGCTGGAGCGACCGCGCTCAAGCTCTTCCCCGCCGAAGCCGCGAGCCCGGTATGGCTCAAGGCGCACTTGGCGGTGCTCCCGGCCGACATCCCGCTGATGGCCGTCGGCGGCATCCACCCCGACAACATGCAGCCGTGGCTCGACGCCGGCGCCGCCGGGTTCGGCCTCGGCTCCGGCCTCTACCGGCCCGGCCAGTCCCCCGCCGAGACGCTCGAGAAAGCGCGCGCCTATGCGGCCGGGGTGAAAAAGTGAAACCGATCCGAATCGCCATCATCGGCTACGGCAAGATCGCCGAGGACCAGCACGTGCCCTCGATCGAGGCGAACGGACGGTTCGAGCTGGTCGGCACGTCGAGCCGCTCTGGCCAGGGCGTCGGGCAGAAGTTCACAGACTGGCGCGAGCTGATCCGAAGCATCGACGGCCTCGAAGCCGTGGCCATCACCACGCCACCGGCGCCCCGTTACGCAATCGCACGCGAATGTATCGAGGCGGGTCTTCATTGCCTGCTCGAGAAGCCGCCTACGGCCGGCCTCGCCGAAATCGCCGACCTCGACTGCCTCGCCCAGGGGAAGGGCGTGACCCTTTTCACCACCTGGCACGCGCAGCACCATTCGACGGTCGAGCAGGCGGCGCGCGCGCTCGCCGGCAAGCGCATCCGATTGATGCAAATCCACTGGCACGAGGACGTCCACAAATGGCATCCCGGGCAGCAGTGGATCTGGCAGCCCGGCGGCTTTGGCGTCTTCGACCCCGGCATCAACGCCTTCTCGATCGCGACCAAGATTTTCCCCGGCGGGCTGTTCGTCGAATCGGCCACGCTCAGCATCCCCGAGAATGCGCAGACGGCGATCGCCGCGGACGTCACCTTCTACAGCCCCGAAGCGGACGGGCCGCTGACCGCTAGCCTCGACTGGCGCCGGACCGAGGGCGAGGAGTGGACGATCACCGTCGAGGCAACCGACGGCACCAGCGTCCGCCTCGAAGATGGAGGCGCGCGCCTCATCCTCAACGGCGAAGCGAGCGGCGACGACGGAGTCGGCGAATATCCCGACATCTACCGCACCTTCCTCGACCTCATCGATCAGCGCCGAAGCCTCGTCGATGTCACGCCGCTTCGGCTCGTGGCCGACTGCCTCCTGGTCGGCGGCCATTCGATCGTCGAGGCCGTCCACGATTGATGGAGCAACTTCGCCCGACGGGCATTATCCCATGGGCCCGCATTCGTAACGAACCGGCGCGCGGCCTTTAGGGATGCGATGTGGAAGAAGTGACTAGGGACGAATTGAATCAAGCAGACGAAGCTTTCGCGGGTAACCGCCTGCTCTCGACATTCTCGCGCGAAGCGCGCGCGCTGGTCGAGCCTTTCGGAACGATTATCGATCTCGAACCCGGCGATTTGATCTTGCAACGCGGCGAGCAGGTCCGCTCGAGCCTTTTCCCGGTCGGTCCGACGATGATCACGATGGTCGTCGAGCTGACCGGCGGCCGCTCGGTCGAGGTCGCGTCGATCGGCCGCGGCGGCGCAGTCGGGGGAATCGTCAGCTGCGGTCAAGCGCCTGCGTTTTCGCGCGCCGAGGTGCTGATCGGCGGCCGTGCCTTCCGAGTTCCGATGGAAGCGCTCGAGGATGCGAAGAAACGCTCGCCGTTCATTGGCAACCTCTTCTGCCGCTATTCCGATTACCTCCTGTCGATGGTGATGCAGTCGGTCGCGTGCAACGCCTTTCATTCCATCTCCGAGCGCGCCGCTCGATGGCTTCTCTACGTCCAGGAGCGCGCCGGCGACCGGATCGAGTTGACCCAGGAAGCGCTCGCAAGGTTGCTCGGAGTGCAGCGCACCACGGTCAACGCGGTGATCAAGGACCTCACATCCGAAGGGCTGATCGGCACCAGCCGCGGCACCGTCCGGGTGATGGACCGCGCAGGCCTGAAACGCCGCTCATGCGAATGCTATCAGCGGCTCAGGGATCATTATTCGGCGGTAATCGGTCCGAGCGGCAGCGGCGGCTGCTGATCAGTCGGCGAACTTCCACGGCAACGTTTGGCCGGCATGGAAGGGGACGAGCTCGATCCCGTTCGATTCGATCCGTTCGGGCACCTTAACCTCGGTCCGCTCGAGCGTGATCGTACCCTCATTGAGCGGCAGACCGTAGAAGCGGGGCCCGTTCTCGCTGGCGAACGCCTCCAGCTTGTCGAGCGCATTCTCCTGCTCGAACACGGTCGCGTAGCTTTCGAGCGCGAACGGCGCGTTGAAGATCCCCGCGCAGCCGCAGGCCGATTCCTTCGCCGAGCGCGCGTGCGGCGCGCTGTCTGTGCCGAGGAAGATGTTCGGTAATCCCGACGTGGCCGCCTTGCGCACGGCGATGCGGTGCTTTTCGCGCTTGGCGACGGGGAGGCAGTAAGCGTGGGGCCTCAACCCGCCGGCGAAGATCGCATTGCGGTTGATGATGAGGTGCTGCGGAGTCACGGTCGCCGCGACATTCTTGCGGTCGCGGACGAATTCGATCGCGTCTTCGGTCGTGATGTGCTCGAGGACGATCTTCAGCTCCGGAAAATCGTCCACCAGGCGTGACAGGATGCGCTCGATGAACACGGCTTCGCGGTCGAAAACATCGACTGCAGGATCGGTGATCTCGCCGTGGACGCAGAGAACCATGCCAATGTCCTGCATCCGCTCGAGCGCGGGATAGACATTGCGAATGTCGGTGACGCCGCTCGCGCTGTTGGTCGTCGCGCCTGCGGGATAGAGTTTCGCCGCAATCCAGATGCCGTCTTCGATGCCGCGGGCGAGCTCGTCCGGGCTCGCCTCATCAGTCAGGTAGGAGGTCATCAGCGGCGTGAAGCCGGGCCCCGCCGCACCGGCGATCCTGTCGCGGTAGGCCGCTGCCGCTTCGGGAGTCGTCACCGGCGACGCGAGGTTGGGCATGACGATCGCGCGTGCGAACTGGCATGCCGTATAGGGCGCGACCGCGCGCAGCATGTCGCCGTCGCGCAAGTGAACGTGCCAGTCGTCGGGCCGGCGGATGGTCAGCGTTTGCGAAGCCACTTGCCGCTCCCTAACTGAGAGCCATGGCCGCTACCACCCTCGACGACCGCGCAGTCGTTCGCCTCTCGGGCGACGACGTTCGCGGATTCGTTCAAGGCCTCGTCACCAGCGACGTGACCGGTTCGCTGCCGGTCTGGGCCGGACTGCTCAGCGCGCAGGGCAAGTGCCTGTTCGACTTCCTCATCTGGAGCGATGGCGACGACCTTTTGTTCGACTGCGAAGAAGCGGCCGCGGACGATCTCATCAAACGCCTGGCGATTTATCGGCTGCGCCGCGCCATCAGGATCGAGCGCGATGCCGCGCTTGCAGTGCATTGGTCCGTGGCAGCGGACGAAGGAGTCGCCGATCCGCGCCTCGCGGCACTTGGCAACCGCTGGCTCGCTCCTGCGAGCGATCCGGCGACCGGCTGGCTCGAGCATCGGCTTCGCTTCGGCGTCTGCGAAGGCCGCGCCGAGCTCGGCGACCTTCTCTGGCTCGAGTGCAACGCCGCCGAATTGAACGGCGTCAGCTTCACCAAGGGATGCTTCGTCGGCCAGGAGAATACCGCGCGGATGAACTGGCGGCAGAAGATCAATCGGCGCCTGTTCGTCACCGTCGGCGGCGGCGGCGATCGCTCGCGGGTCGAATATCCCGAGATCGATCGCTCGGTCGTGCACGCGCGCGTCGATGCGATCCCCGACAACGCGATCATCCCCGACTGGCTCGCCCCCGCGCTCGCTCAGTCGAGCACCGCGTAGGCTCTTACCGGGAAGCTCCCCATTCCGCGGACCTTCGGCGGCGCGGCGGTGAAGTGAAAACCTTCATCGGGTAGCTGCCCCAGGCCCGTCATATGCTCGCAGATCGGGATTTCGGCGCCGAGTAGCTTCGTGTGCACCGGCCTCGCGCGCTGCCTGGTGTCGTCGATATTGTTGCTGTCGATCCCGACCAGCGCCGCGCCATTGCCGATGAGCCAGTCGGCCGCCGCAGCGGTGAGAAAGCTGTGGTCCTTGCCGTAGCGGTCGGTGCGCCAGTGACGGTCCCAGCCGGTATGGACCAGCACCGCCTTGCCGCGCACGTCCAACCCCTCGAACGCTGCCACATCGATCGCGATGTCATTCTCCCACGGTCGCCGCACGACGATTCCCCGAAGCTCGGCCAGCGACGGCAGCGGAAGCTCGGAAAGGTCCTTGCCCTCGGCATAGCGATGGAACGGGCTGTCGACATAGGTGCCGGTGTTGGCGACCATGTCTATCCGGCCGATCTGGAAGCTCGACCCGTCGTCATAGTTCGCGGCCGAGCCCTCGCGGGTCCAGAAGTCGCAGATGTGCGGCCCCGGCAGCCCCGGATAGGTCGTCATTCCATGCTCGATCACATGGCTGAGGTCGACGAGCCTCTTTTGCTGATGATCCGCCACGATGCGATCGCTCCGATGAGCAGCCATAGCACGTTGAGCGCCGCCGAAGGGATGGCGCCGTGCCACCAGCCGTTGATCACGAACCCCGCGGCGCCGACCACGTTCATGCCCTGGTAGACGAGCGACTGGCCCGTCAGCCGCCCCGCCGAGAGGAAGAGGTAGGCGAAGAGGATCAGCGCCGCTCCGGCCCATCCCGCAATCTCCACCGCCCAGCGTGTCGCGTCCCAGGCGGGGAGCGCGATCACGCCGCCGCGAGCCTCCGAAGCACGTAGTGGAGGATGCCGCCCGACTTGAAATATTCGAGCTCGTTGTAGGTATCGATCCGGCAGCGCGCGGTGAAGCTCAGCTCCTCGCCGCTGTCGCGGATCACCTTCACTTCGACGTCCTGCCGCGGCTTGATCCCGGCAATGCCGGTTATCGTATATTTTTCCTCGCCGGTGAGGCCGTAGGTCGCCGCAGTCTCGCCTTCGCGGAACTGGAGCGGGAGGACGCCCATGCCGACGAGGTTGGAGCGGTGAATACGCTCGAAGCTCTCGGCGATGACGGCGCGGACGCCGAGCAGCACCGTGCCCTTCGCGGCCCAGTCGCGCGAGCTTCCGGTGCCATATTCCTTGCCGGCGATGACCACGAGCGGGCGGCCGTCCTGCTTGTAGAGCATCGCCGCGTCGTAGATCGGCATGGTTTCGCCGGTCGGGGCGTAACGGGTGAAGCCGCCCTCGACATTGTCGAGCATCCGGTTGCGGATGCGGATGTTGGCGAAGGTGCCGCGCATCATCACCTCGTGATTGCCGCGCCGCGAGCCGTAACTGTTGAACTGTCCGCGGCTGACTCCGTGCTCCAGCAGATAGCGGCCGGCCGGGCTGTCCGGCTTGATCGCGCCGGCCGGCGAAATGTGGTCGGTGGTGATCGAATCGCCGAAGATCGCCAGCGGCCGGGCGCGGTCGATATCGGCAGGCGGAACGGCCTCCATGGTGATGCCGACGAAATAAGGCGGGTTCTGGATGTAGGTCGAAAGCGCCGGCCACGCATAAGTGTCGCCACCCGTGATCTCGATCGCCCGCCACCGATCGTCGCCCTGGTAGACGTCGGCGTAACGGCGGCGGAACATGGCGGAATGGACATGGGCATCGATCAGCGCACGGATTTCCTCGTTCGACGGCCAGATATCCTTGAGGAAAACGGGCTCTCCGTTCGACGCGGTGCCGATCGGCTCGTTGACCATGTCCGAACGGATCGTGCCCTTGAGCGCGTAAGCTACCACCAGCGGCGGCGAGGCGAGATAATTGGCGCGGCAATCGGGCGAGACGCGTCCTTCGAAATTGCGGTTGCCCGAAAGCACGCTGACCGCGACCAAGTCGTTGTCGTTGATCGCCTTGCTGATCGGCGCGGCGAGCGGTCCTGAATTGCCGATGCAGGTCGTGCAGCCGTAGCCGACCAGGTCAAAGCCGAGCGCGTCGAGATCGTCGCTGAGGCCGCTCTCGTTGAGATAGTCGGTCACCACCTGGCTCCCGGGAGCAAGGCTGGTCTTGACCCAAGGCTTCGGTTTCAGGCCCTTCGCGCGTGCCTTGCGAGCGACGAGGCCGGCGGCGACGAGCACCGACGGGTTCGACGTATTGGTGCAGCTGGTGATCGCAGCGATCGCGACGTCGCCGTTGCCGAAGTCGAACTTCTCGCCCTCGACCTTCACCCGCGGGTCGTTTGCCTTGTGGTACGTGCCCTCGAGCTCGGCGTTGAACTGGTCGTCGACCTCGCTCAGCAGCACCCGGTCCTGCGGCCGCTTCGGCCCGGCCAGCGACGGCTCGATCGTGCTCATGTCGAGCTCGAGCGTGTCGGTGAACAGAGGCTCGGGCGACGAAGCATCGCGCCACAGCCCCTGCTCCTGGGCATAGGCACGCACCAGCGCGATCCGCGCTTCGTCGCGGCCGGTCAGGCGAAGATAATCGGTCGTCCGCTCATCGATCGGGAAGAAGCCGCAGGTCGCGCCATATTCGGGCGCCATGTTGGCGATGGTCGCGCGGTCGGCGAGGGGGAGATTCTCGAGGCCGGGCCCGTAGAATTCGACGAACCGGCCGACGACGCCCTTCTGGCGAAGCATCTGCGTGACGGTCAGCACCAAGTCGGTCGCGGTGATTCCTTCGCGAAGCTCGCCGTCGAGACGGAAGCCGACGACCTCGGGGATGAGCATGCTGACCGGCTGGCCGAGCATCGCCGCTTCGGCCTCGATCCCGCCGACGCCCCAGCCGAGCACGCCGAGGCCGTTGATCATCGTCGTGTGGCTGTCGGTCCCGACCAGAGTATCGGGATAAGCGAGCGTTTCGCCGTTCGAGTCTTCGTCCGTCCACACGCATTGCCCGATATGCTCGAGGTTGACCTGGTGGCAGATGCCGGTGCCCGGCGGAACGACCTTGAAATTGTCGAACGCCTGGCTGCCCCATTTGAGGAACTCGTAGCGCTCGCCGTTGCGCTCATATTCGAACTCGACGTTCTTCTCGAAGGCTTTGGGGTTGCCGAACTCGTCGACCATCACGCTGTGGTCGATGATCAGATGGACCGGGACGAGCGGATTGATCTTCTGCGGGTCGCCGCCGAGCTGGGCCATCGCGTCGCGCATTGCTGCGAGGTCCACCACCGCCGGAACTCCGGTGAAGTCCTGCATCAGCACGCGCGCCGGCCGGTACTGGATTTCGCGGTTGATCCGCCGTTCCTTCAGCCAGTCGACGATGGCCTGGAGGTCCTCGCGGGTGACGGTCTTGCCGTCCTCGAAGCGCAGCAAATTTTCGAGCAGCACCTTCATCGAGAAAGGCAGGCGGGCAACCTCGCCGAGCGCGGCCGCGGCCTTCTTGAGCGAATAATAAGCGTAGGCTTTTCCCTCGACCTCGAAAGTCGAGCGCGTGTTGAGGCTGTCGTGGCCGGTGGGGATCATCGCTGTCCTTCGAAACCGAAAGCGGCGGAATTCAAGCCGCTAAATGGGGGCGAGACGGGCCTTAGCAACCCGCTCCCCCACTCGCAAACCGGCGGGCCCGGTCGGCAGCATGCGGTGAATTGAACAGCCGTTGCGCTGAGGCGCGCGCCGCGCACTCGAAATGGTTCGATCCTGACGTTAAACGCAAAGTTGATGAGTCGGGACAGCGATTATTTCCGCCTTCGTGCGGCCGAGGCCCGAGCGGCCTCCTGCGCGAAAGGCCGGTCGGAAGAGGCCGCGGTCGCGGGCGAGCTTGCGCTTGCCTATGCGGCGCTTGCCCGCCGCCGCGCTGCCGCCGATGCCGAAGCGGCCGCCGCCGCTCCGGCCGTCGAACTCATCTAAATCCAGCGGCGCCGCTTGAAATAGAGGTACGGCCCGATCGCGCTCGCGAACATGAGCACGAGCGAAAAGGCATAGCCGTAGTGCCAGTTGAGCTCCGGGAAATAATGGAAGTTCATCCCGTAGATCCCGGCGATGAGCGTCGGCGGCAGGAACACCACCGCGGCCCATGAAAAGAGCTTCATCGCCGCATTCTGCTCGATGCTGATCAGCCCGAGCGACGCATCGAGCAGGAACGTCAAATTGTCGGATAGGAAGCTCGCATGCTCGCTGAGCGAGGTGACGTCGGCGGTCAGGCTGGTGACGTGGTGCCTGAGCTCGGACCGGCTCTCCTCATGGACGATATTGGATGCGCCGAAGAAGCTCAGCATCCGCATCGTGCTCACCGCCGAGTAGCGGATCTTCGTCAGCAGGGTCTGGGTGCGGCCGATGCTGGTCAGGAGCGCCGTCAGCTTTGCGGCCGGGATTCGCCGCTCGTCCGGCCGCTCCTGGAAGATCTCGCCGGACAGTTCCTCCATTCGCGCGCTGACCTGCTCGATCTCGTCGGCGAGGCGGTCGATGATCGCGTCGAGCAGGCGCACCAGCGCGGTCACTCCGTCGCGCACCAGCTCGGGCTCGCGCCGAGCGTGGTTTTCGAAGGTGCGAACCGGCTTGGGGGTAGCGTAGCGAATCGTCACCAGTCTGTTGTCGGCGAGCACAAATCCGATCGGAGTCGTCGTCGGCAGATGCTCGTCCACGCCGCGAAGCGCGCTGACCGTCATGTAGAGAGCGCCGTTCTTTTCATAGAGGCGGCTCGACGGCTCGATCTCGGCCATTTCGGCTTGCGTCGGGACGTTGACCTCGATGCAGCGCTCGACGAGCTTCTCTTCGTCCTTGGTTGGCTCCTCGAGGTCGATCCAGGTCGCTCCGTCCGGGATATTCTCGAGCTTGGGATCGACGATGCTCCCGTCGCAGCCGGGACCGTATGCGCGCAACATGTGCGGTGTCTCCGCTGAACGGCAGTTCTTTGCAAGCGTCATTGCTCTGCTAAGCCGCGGGCGATGACCTGGCGCCGCACTGCTCTTGTTGCTCTCGCAATTGTGTTCGTCGCCGCAGCGATCGAGCTGGCGATGGGCCGCCACCCGATCTGTACCTGCGGGACGGTGGAGCTGTGGGTCGGCGCGCGCGACAGCCCGAAGACCAGCCAGATGCTCGCCGACTGGTACAGCCTGAGCCATGTCGTGCATGGGCTGCTGTTCTACCCGCTCCTCTGGCTCGTCGCTCGGCGCTGGCCGGTCGAGTGGCGCTTCCTTGCCGCGCTGGTGATCGAAGCGAGCTGGGAAGTGGTCGAGAACACGCCGTTCGTCATCGACCGCTATCGCGAAACCACCGCGGCGCTCGGCTATAGCGGCGACAGCGTGATCAACTCCGTGTCGGACATGATCATGATGGCCGCGGGCTTTCTCATCGCGCGCAAGCTACCGGTCAGGGCGTCGGTCCTCCTGCTCGTGACTCTGGAGCTGGTTCCGCTCTTCGTCATCCGGGACAATCTGACGCTCAACATCTGGAACCTTGTGGCGCCGAATCCGACAATCGCCGCGTGGCAGGCGGGGCGGTAGCGGCACCATTTGGAGCGCCGAGCATTGGACCATTCACACAATCGGAGAGCGGCGGTGCGTTTCTTTGTCCTGATCTGTTCGGTAACCTTTGCGGCGATCGCGGCCCCGACCGCCGCTCACGCGGGCGAGTTCTTCGGCGGCGTCTACGTCCACGACGTCAAGCTGCCGACCGACAAGAGCGGCATCGAGGGCGGAATGGATTTCCAGCTCGGCTATCGCGGCGGCGGAATCGCCCACACCCCGCTCGAGCCCTATGTCTTCGGCGCGCTGAACACGGCGGGGAAGACGGACTATGCGGCGATCGGCCTGTCGGCGAAGTTCGGCGGCGCTCTCTACGTCCGTCCGGGCCTCGGCCTCGCCATCCACACCGGCTCGGCGGAGAAATTCCAGGACCTCGCCAACAACGAGATCGACTTCGGCAGCAGGATCCTGTTCGAGCCCGAGCTGGCGGTGGGCACCCGGATCAACAGCCGCATCAGCATCGAAGCGAGCTGGGTGCACTTGAGCCATGCCCAGCTGTTCGCGCGCCAGAATCCCGGCATCGACAATCTCGGAGTCCGCCTGAACCTCGCGCTTTAGCCGCTCACAGGCAGCGGAATAGCGTCGGCTGCGCCCCCTTGCTGAGCGAGAACGGGCCGAGCTGGACGCCATTGTCCAGATGCGCGGTCAACGTCATTCGGCTGCCGTTGACGATTCCGTCGTAGCTTGCATGCAAGCTCGGCAGCACTTCGCCCTGCCGGTCCGGGCCGCCATGTTCTGCGGTATGCGTCCCTTCCGCGCTGAACCGGCCGCCGGGACCGACGATGACCGGCCCGATGGTTCCGTGCGCGCAATCGTAGTCCAGCGTTCCGCCCGAGGGCGTCAGCTGCAGGCCGATGTGCGTCCCGCCCCACTCGCCGGTCAGAGGCAGCGGAGCGGCGGAAACCGTCGCGCAGGCTGCAAGCAACGGAAGGAGGGGAAGAACGCTTCTCACGCGGGCATCAACGCCCGACCATCCCCTCCGGCTTCACCACGCGGTCGAATTGCTCTTCCTCGACCAGGCCCAGCTCGAGACCTGCTTCCTTGAGCGTCTTCCCGGTCTTGTGAGCATGCTTGGCGATCGCCGCGGCATTATCGTAGCCGATCTCGGGCGCGAGCGCCGTCACCAGCATCAGCGACCGGTTCATCAGCTCGTTGATCCGCTCGATGTTCGGCTCCGCGCCGTCGAGCATCCTCGTGGTGAAGCTTTCCATTCCGGTCGAGAGCAGGTTGATCGAGCGGATCACGTTCGCGCCGATCAGCGGCTTGAACACGTTGAGCTCGAGATGCCCCTGCATCCCCCCGACCGTCACCGCGACGTGATTGCCCATCACCTGCGCCGCTACCATCGTCAGCATCTCGGCCTGGGTCGGGTTGACCTTGCCCGGCATGATCGAGCTTCCCGGCTCGTTCTCGGGCA
>Ga0070684_100003212_pt1 | contig 12228 bp, 9 predicted proteins | sample KBSC723LmetaG_FD_65653 | JGI IMG/M metagenome (GOLD analysis project Ga0070684, IMG submission 65653) | Corn rhizosphere microbial communities from Kellogg Biological Station, Michigan, USA - KBS C7.2-3L metaG | ecosystem: Host-associated > Plants > Roots > Rhizosphere ...
GCGGTCAACACCGTCTTCCAGGACTACGCCCTGTTCCCCCATATGACCGTGGCGGAGAACGTCGCCTACGGGTTGCGGGTGGCCGGCGTCGATAAGCGCGAGCGTGGGCGGCGGCGCGACGAGGCGCTGGAGATGGTCAGGCTCCCCGATTACGGAGACCGCAGACCCGGAGAGCTTTCGGGCGGCCAGCGCCAGCGCGTCGCCCTGGCGCGGGCGATCGTCAACCGCCCCCGGGTGCTGCTCCTCGACGAGCCGCTGGGCGCGCTCGACCTGAAGCTGCGCGAGCAGATGCAGGTTGAGCTGAAGACGATCCAGGGCGAGGTCGGGATCACCTTCGTCTACGTCACCCACGACCAGGACGAGGCGCTGACGATGAGCGACCGCATCGCCGTTTTCAACGGGGGCCGGATCGAGCAGGTGAGCGCGCCGGTGGAGCTCTACGAGCGCCCCGCGACCGAGTTCGTTGCCGGCTTCGTCGGCGTCTCCAACCTGCTCGAGCGCGACGGCGCCCGCTTCACGATCCGCCCCGAGAAGATCCAGCTCGTCGATCCCGGGGCGACGCCGAACGGGCTGCGCACCGAGCGCGGCCACATCGCCGAGGTCGCCTACGCCGGGATGGTGACCCGCTACACGGTTGCGCTCGACGCCGGCGGAGAACTTCAGGTCATACGACAGAACGTGGAAGGCACGTCGCTCGACGCGTCCTCCGAGCAGGGCAGGGAGGTGGTGGTGGGCTGGCGCCCGGAGCACACGGTCGCCGTCCGTGGCAGCTCTACGAAACAGGAGGTATCACCGTGAGAACCCAGGACACACATCCGACACGGACGGCATGGCTCGTCGTCGCCGGCCTGCTCGCATTCATGCTGCTGCTGGCCGGTTGCGGCGGCTCCAGCGACAACAACGAAAACGGCGAAGAACTGACCAAGGTCGACAAGGGAGAGGGTCAGGTCGACCTGATCTCCTGGGCCGGCTACGTCGAACCGGAATGGAGCAAGCCGTTCGAAGAAAAGACCGGCTGCAAGGTGAACAACAAGGTCGCCGGAACCTCCGACGAAATGGTCAGCCTGATGCGCACCGGCCAGTACGACGGGGTCTCGGCTTCGGGCAACGCGACCGCGCGGTTGGTCGAAGGCGGCGACGTGGCGCCGGTCAACGTCAGCCTTGTGCCCAACTACAAGACGATCTTCAGCGATCTGAAGAACCAGCCCTACAACACCTTCGAAGGCGTCCACTACGGCATCCCGCACGGTCGGGGAGCCAACCTCCTGATGTGGAACACCAACGACGTCAAGCCGGCTCCGAAGTCCTGGGGCGTGATCCTCAACCCGAAAGAAGCGGCCAAGTACAAGGGCAAGATCAGTGCCTACGACGACCCAATCTACATCGCCGACGCGGCCGTCTACCTGAAGATGCACGAACCTAAATTGGGAATCGAAAACCCCTACGAGCTGAACGAAGAACAGTTCGAAGCGGCAGTGAACCTGCTGAAGGAACAGCGGCCCTTCGTCGGCGAATACTGGTCGGAAGCAGCGAAGCAGATCTCCGCCTTCGCGGGTGGCGATAACGCGGTCGGCACGACCTGGCAGTACCAGTACTTCGAACTGAAGGGCGCCGGCAAACCGGTCGCGGCGAGCCCGGCGAGCCAGGGCTTCCTGCCGGAAGAGGGCGCGACGGGATGGTCGGACACCTGGATGATCAGCTCCTCGGCCAAGCATCCAAACTGCATGTACATGTGGATGAATTGGGTCGTATCGCCGAAAGTGAACGCCGAAATAGCGGAATTCTTCGGTGAGGCGCCGGCGCAGACGCTGGCATGCGAACACACCGCGAACCCGAACTTCTGCAAGGAATACCACGCGGAAGAACCGGCGTTCTGGAAACGCGTCTACTACTGGCAGACGCCGCTTGCCGACTGCGACAACGGATCCAGCGACTGCAAGGACTACAACGACTGGGTCCAGGCCTGGACGTCGATCAAGGGTTGAGCCGCAGGCTCGCCAACCTGTTCCACGGGCGCCCCCACCTCCAGGTGGGGGCGCTCCTCGCCGGCCCGATCGGGTGGCTGGTCATCGGCTACCTGGGCTCGCTCCTGGTCCTCCTGATCGCCGCCTTCTGGACGGTCGACCCGCTCAGCGGAGAGGTCATCCGCGGCCTCAGCTTCGAAAACATCGAAACGCTGGTCAACGAACCCGTCTACCGCACGATCATCGGGCGCACCGTCCTGATCGCGGCCCTGGTCACGGTGACCGACGCCGTGCTCGCCTTCCCGATCGCCTTCTACATGGCCAAGGTGGCGAGCCGTCGCGGCAAGGCAGTGCTCGTCGTCGCCGTGCTATTGCCGCTCTGGTCGAGCTATCTGGTCAAGGTCTACTCGTGGCGGACGATGCTCGGCGCCGGCGGCGTGATCAACTGGGCGCTCGCCCCGCTCGGCCTGCACGGTCCCGGCTTCGGCAACACCGCGGTCTGGCTGGTGATGAGCTATCTCTGGCTGCCGTACATGATCTTGCCGATCTACGCCGGGCTCGAGCGCATCCCGGGCTCGCTGATCAGCGCCTCCGAGGACCTCGGCGCCTCCCCCTTCACCACCTTCCGGCGGGTGATCCTGCCTCTCGCCTTCCCCGCTGTCGTCGCCGGCTCGATCTTCACCTTCGCCCTCACCCTCGGCGACTACATCACGCCGCGCCTGGTCTCCAACAACCAGTTCATCGGCAACGTGATCTTCAACAACATCTCCAACAACCTGCCCTTCGCCTCGGCGCTGGCCCTTGTGCCGATCGTGGTGATGGTCGCCTACCTGCTGGTCGCCCGCCGTCTGGGCGCCTTCGAGCACATCTGATGGAGACCTCGCGATGAGGCTCTCGAGGCGATCGGCGCTCCTCCTGCGCGGCGCGGTGGCGGTCGGCCTCGCCTTCATCTACGTGCCGCTGATCGTGATCGCGATCTACGCCTTCAACTCCAGCAACGTCCTCGAATGGCCGCCGCCGGGCCTCACCCTCGACTGGTTCCCGAAGGCCTTTGAAAGCGAATCGGTGCGGGAAGCGCTGCTCACATCGGTCAAGGCCGGGGTCGTGGCGACGACGATCGCGCTGATCCTCGGCACGCTCGCCTCGCTCGCCGTCGCCCGCCACCGCTTCTTCGGCCGCGAGACGATCTCCTTCCTGGTGATCCTGCCGATCGCCCTGCCCGGGATCGTCACCGGCGTCGCCCTCAGCAACACCTTCACCCAGGTGCTCGGGGTCGAACTCAGCCTGCTCACGGTGATCGTCGGCCACGCCACCTTCTGCATCGTCGTCGTCTACAACAACGTCGTCGCCCGCCTGCGCCGTGTCTCGGGCTCCTTCGAGGAGGCCTCCGCCGACCTCGGCGCCCACACCTGGCAGACCTTCCGCTTCGTCACCGTGCCCAGCCTCAAGACCGCCCTCGCCGCCGGCGCCCTGCTCGCCTTCGCCCTCTCCTTCGACGAGATCATCGTCACCACGTTCACGATCGGCGCCGGCGAAGAAACCCTCCCGATCTGGATCTTCTCCCGCCTCTTCCGCCCCAACCAGCTGCCAATAGTCAACGTCGTCGCCGTCCTCGTCGTCCTGATCTCGATTATCCCGGTGTACCTAGCGCACCGGCTCACCCGCGAAGAGGGCGGCGCCGCAGCCGCTCGCGGTGGCCGTGCCGAGCGGGCGGGTCGGATGGAGGGTGGCGGCGTGGAGGTTGAGGCGACGGCGGTGCCTTGAGCCTGTTTCACAATGACCTGAGCCTCCGTCATATCGGCGCATCGCTGACGAACCGCTGCCACTCGCGACCGCTCGCCGGCGCGGAGGTCGAGGTCAAGCCCAGCGCAATCCTGGAGCCCTGCCTCATTGGCCCTCGAACCTCTTCCCTGTCGCCTCAGCCAAGCACGACCGTGGCCTTGTGGCGGGGCGTTTCGGTTAGGCGGCGGAAGACGCGCTCGGGCTTCGGGTTCGCTGGACGAACTTGGTGGCGCTTGACCAGCTCACGAAGTACCACGTCCATCTCTAGCTGTGCAAAGGAGGCGCCCAGGCAACGCCGCACGCCGCCGCCAAAGGGGATCCAGGTGTAGGTGCCGGGCGGTTTCTCGATGAAGCGCTCCGGCAGGAAGCGTTCCGGTTCCGGGTACATCTCGGGGTTGCGATGCGCCAGGTAGACGCAGGGCGCGACCGAGACGCCGGCCGGCAACTCGTATCCGCACATCTCGATCGGTTCGGTCAGGCGGCGCAGTACGAGTGAGATCACCGGACGCAGCCGCAACGTCTCCTGGACCGTCGCCGTCAGGTACTCGTCTCCTTCTTCGTCCACCTCGGCCCGCAGGCGTTCCAGCTTCTCCGGATGCCGGACCAGCCGCTCGATCACCCAGGCCAGCGAGGTCGCCGTTGTCTCGTGCCCGGCGACGAGCAGCGTCATCAGCTCGTCGCGGATCTCCTTATCACTCATCGGGCTCCCGTCCTCGTCGCGGGCGCCGACTAGCATCGAGAAGATATCTTCGCGCTCCTCGAGGTCGCCGGCCTCCCGCCGCTCCGCGATCTCCGCGTAGATCAGGCGGTCGACGCGCTCGATCCGGCGCCGGTACGCCGGCACGCCTCGAACCCGGTTCGTGCCGATCAGCAGCATTGGGGCCAGGAAGCGCGGGTTAGTCGTCAGCTCCAGGAATCCGGCCAGCGCCTCGCGCAGCTCGGCCAGTTTGGCGCTCTCACCCGCCCTCACCCCGAAGACCGTGCGCAGGATGATCTCCAGAGTCAGCGCCTGCATCCGCGGCAGCATCTTTTGAGGTACGCCCTTCGGCCAGCTCGCGACCTCCTGCTCGGCCAGCTCCATCATCGTCTCGCGGTAGGCCTGCATGCGCTCGCCGTGGAAGGGAGGCAGCAGGAGCTTGCGCTGGCTCATGTGGCGCTCCTCGTCAAGAAGCAGCAGCGAATTGCGCCCGAGCAGCGGCGTCAGCAGCTGATTTCCCTCGCCAGCGTGGAAGACCTTGGGGTCGCCGGTGAAGACCTGTTTGATCGCGCCCGGAGCAGCCAGCAGCACCCACGCTGGTTGATAGGCGAGGCGAATCGTGAAGATGTCCCCGTAGCGGTCATGACAACTGAAGAACATGCGGCGAGTCTGCCTTGACCAGATCCCGGTCTGAACCAGCTTTGGCAGCGGTGGGCCCGGCGGCAGCGCCCGCTTCGGGACTCTTGTCGCGGCTTCTAAAGGTGACCTGGACAATACGTTCATAATACAAACAATACGTTCGTATGCCAAGCTACCGGCTGTGTCGGTCAGCGATTTGCGCGCATCATCCTGTGATCCCACTGCTCCGACCGTTTCGGAGCCTGTCGATGGCGCGGTCCCATCACAGTCCTACCGCAGTAAGTTCCGCGAGGCGAGCCGATGAGCCCGGAGCGGCGCGTTTGCGTGATCGGCGCCCAAGGAACGCTTGGCAATGCTCTCGCCAAGCGATTCGAAGTCGCTGGCTGGAGGGTGCATCCGGCGGGCCGCCGACCCGACCAGCGCGAGGGGTTCATCCAGGTCGACCTCGATCGGGCTGAGACCGTGGAGCCAGTCCTGGAGCAGGTTGATCTGATCGTCAGCACGGTTTGTCATACGGGTTTGAACGCGGAGAGGCTGGTTCTCGAGCGAGGCGGCATTCTCGTCAACTGCACTCACTTTCATCGCCAGGAAATGGCCGCCTTGGCCTCCAGTGTGCGGAAAGCCAAAGGAACCGTCCTCCTGAATGCAGGGCTGGTCCCAGGCATTTCCAACCTCGCTGCGGCCGAGCTGCTCAGGAAGCACCCACAGGCCGATTGCCTCGAGGTTGCCCTTACGTTTCTCAATAAGGGGACGGTGGGCAGAGAGGGCGGAGGGGTCGTCTACGGAGGCCTAACTTCACCGGGAAGGCGCCCCGTGATGAAGCTGCCACTGCCAGAGCCATTCGGCGAACTAACCTGCATCGAGGCGCCTCGGGAGAGGAGGATTTTGGCTTTGGAGGAGTAGCGGGCTCGCGCGACGTAAAGCTCTATCTGGGATTCGGCGATCGATGGCTGGAAATCCCCCTGAGAACCCTCAACGCCCTGCGTTTGTTGCGCACTTTGCCCAAAATGGCCTTTACGATCAAACGCGGACCACAGGAGGAGCCTTCGCGAGAGCCCACTGTGGTGTGGCTGGGAGCGCGCCGCGGCGCCGAGCGACTTGGGTCCTCAATCGTGCAGTGCGAGGGCGACTACAGAACGACCGCTGAGGTTGGCCGTGTGTTCGGCGAGAGGTTGTATGCCGATAGGCGGCCGGGTTGCTTCAGCCCCCAGGATCTCTTCAGCCTTGCCGATCTCAATCCCTCGTTCAAAGAGATTGGCGTTTGCATCGCCTGAGCACCCGTTCGTCTCGGCGGAATGCCGATCGAAAAAGCGAGCCGCTGACCGCCTCGGGCGCGGAGAAAGGGGGGCCGGCTTAAAGCGGCAATGAGCGCCTGCCTACCCCCTCCCCCGACAGCTCCTAGTCAATGTCTGGCTGATGCTCTGCGCTCCGAAGTGGAAGGTCCCCCTGGCGAAGGCAAAAAGGCCGCTCCCCTTAGGGTCGGGCAGCCGGCAGAGAGGTAACTTGTGGCGCTCTCCGTTTGTCCTGAAGACCTTGCCAAGATTCAGCGAGAGGCCTGTGATGAAGCCCTCTTCGCCGACGCTGGGCATCGCTGCGGTGAGGGGCGGATTTGCCATGTGTCAGCACTCCCGCCTACCCCTTCACCCGGCAGCTCCGTTCGATCGGCGTCTGCAGCGTGCGCCCGTCGGCGAAGGAGAAGCTGGTCTCGGCGAGCGGGAAGGCAACGCGGGAGAAGCCCTTGGGCGCCGGGCAGCCGGCACTCAGGTAGCTGCGGCGGCGCCCGCGGTAGGAGAAGCTGCGGCGCAAGGTCACCGCCATCCCCGTGACGAAGCCCCAGTTGCCGGTGCTCTGGGGGAGCTCGGCGGTGAGCACGGTGGGGAACTCGCCCCCCGAGCGATGGATCGCGAAGGAGAGGGTGTAGGAGGTGGGGAAGGGCCGGGTGCCGTAGACGTGGACGAAGATCACGTGGCGAGCGCCAAGCGTGCCGTTGAAGGCGAGCACCTTGCCCCGCGAGGGGAAGGGGGACTGCTCTGGCAGCGCCACATTGGCGCGAAAGCTCCCCGCGCCGACCTTGGCGGCGCGACAGGCGGCGAGGGCGGCTGCGGTGGTGGCGGGCTGGATCTCGCGCAGCCGGCAGGCCGGCAGGCCTGTGTAGTCGAGGTGGCTGTGGCGGTTGATCGCGATCCGCACGTTCTGCAGCTGGGGCGGCGCGCTCGCGTCGGTGGTGGCAATCCCCACCTCGAGCGTTGCCGCAACAGGCGCGCTGCCCGTCCTTGGCAGCGCCTGGGGGCTGACACTGCCGGCGACGTGGACCCGCAGGTTGCCGCGCTGGGCGACTTCGGCGCCGGCGAGGCTGGCGCCGGCGAGAAGCAGGGTCCCGGCGAGCGAGGCGGCGGCCCAGCGCCCCGCGGGCCGGCCGGGGAGGCCCGGGGTCCTCACTTGGCGGCCGGGACCGCCGGCGCCGGCACGAGGACAGAGGCGGCAAGCGCCGTCGCCTTCCAGCCGCCCGCTTCTCGGAGCATCGTGAAGACGTAGAGCCTGGCGCCGGGGGCGTGGAGGAGGACGAAGGCCTGCTCGCCCTTGACCCTCACCCTGGTGACCCTGCCAGCCGCCTGGGCGCGGGCGAGGGCGGGAGCGCTGGGGGAGAGCAGCAGCGGCAAGACCGCGGGGCAGCCCCTGGCCTGGCCGGGGCGTGCGAGCCGCTCCAGCGAGCGCCTCACCGAGGCCGAGAGGCGCGGGCAGGCCTTTGCGAAGTCCCTCACGGCGATCGCCGTGAGGTAGGCGTGCTCGGCGGCGAGGATCGCCTCTCTGCTCGTCCGATTGGCTTCTGAGCCGAACCCCTCGACGCTCCTTTCCCCGCCTTCGTAGGGGGTGGAGGCGCCGGGACGGGCCTTGGCTGGGGCGCTTAGCCCGCCCTCGCCTGAGCCCCCAGAGCCGCAGGAGGTCAGCAGGAGTCCCAGGAGCGCGACGAGCGAGGCGGCGGCGAGGCGTTTCATGCGTCCATGGTCCCTTGGGCAAGCTTTCGGGGAGCTGCCCGGGCCAGACCCGGGCAGCTCCCCGACGGGTCAGGAACGGGGCGCGCCTATAGGTACCTGGCGGCGCACTTCCTGATCGCCTTTGCTTTCTTCTGCTTGGCGGCCTTCTTGGCGGCTGCGCTGTGGGCCTTTGCCTTGGCCTTCTTGTAGGCCTTGTTGGCCTTCTTGGCGCAGACCTTGTAGGCGGCTTCGTTGCGCGGCGGTTCTGAAACCGGGCAGCCGTTGTTGGAAGCCGGGCCCGGCACGCTCACGCACTGGTCGCTCGAGTCCGCCACGCCGTCTTTATCGGTGTCGAGGACAGGAGGCGGCGGACAGAGCGCTGCGTTGGTCTGGCAGGTGTCGGCCGGGGTCGTCAGCGTCATGTCGGCCCCTTCGCCGAGCCCGCCGCCGTTTTCGGCGATAACCCGGAAGTGGTAGGTCGTGCCCGCGCTGAGGCCCGAGATCGCCGCCGACACCGCGGTCGGCGAGCTCCCGCTCACCGGGTTGACCGAGCAGGGCGCCGATTTGCCGTAGGCGCTCGTCGTGCCGTATTGGAATTCGCATTCGGCGTCTTCGCCTTCGGCGTCGACTTTGCCGTGCAGCGTCGCCGCGCTCTGGGAGACCCCGCTCGCGGCTTCCGTGGTCGCCACCGGAGGCGCGGCCGCGGTCGTGAACTGGACCGCGGAGCCTTCCGCGGTGCCGCCTTCGGTGGTCTCCACGACCCGGTAGTCGAAGGTAGTCTGGGGGCTCAGGCCGCTGAGGTCGGCCGAGACCGCCACGTCGGTGGACTCGTTGAAGGGCTGCGGGCTACACGGTTCGGAGGCCGCGTTGGCCCATTCGTTTGCCTGGAAGTCGGCGTCGGTGGTGTATTGGAATTCGCAGCTTTCGCTGACCACGCCCTGCGGGTTGACCGTGCCGTTCAGCGTCGCCGTGGTCCCGCCGACGCCCGAGGCCGGTTCGGTGCTCGCGGTGGGGCCGGGCAGGATGTCGAACATGTAGACACCGTTCTGGGTGGCGTCTATAGATCCGCTCCGAACGGGAACATACAGTCTGCCGCTGGTTGAGTTGACGGCTATCTGTGAAGGTGATGGCGGAACGGGGAACGCCGTGGCTGGGATTTCCGCGACGGCATTTCCGGCTGAATCCAGAGCAGTGACATGGAAGTTTTCGCCCTGCGAATTCAGTTCAGCGACAAGCACCATGTCGGTCGCCGTGTCGACAGCGACGCTGACAGGGTTTTCCGCTTCGTAGAAGACCGACTGGAAGGCCCCTGCCGAGTCGAACTTGATCACTCGATGATTGCCGAAATCCGCGACATAGACGTTCCCCGCCGAGTCCACGGCGACGCTATTGGGTTCACTCATCGCAGTCGAGCTGCAGTCAGTGCCGGTGCAGGCGAATTCCGCCGGCGTTCCGGCGGCCGCAGCCGAAGTGTATTTCTTCACTGTGTTGGTGGTCGCATCCGGGAAGTAGATGCTCCCGGATGCATCGCTCGCGAGCTGGCCTCCGGAAGTGAACCCGGAGGGATCGACGTCGAAGGGAAAGGGCGATCCCACCGCAGCACCCGCCGAGGTAAAGGCCTCGATTTGCGGCGTGCTGAAGATGCCGCCAACCCCACCGTCGAGGGCATAGACGGTATGGCTGCCGCCCTGTTCGACCGCGAGGCCCGTGTAATAGCTTTCGTTGCCCATCGTCGCGGGAGTGAGGGAGTTGCCATCCGCGTCGAAGCGGTGAATCACGCTGTTCGAGTCGGCGGGAAGGACGATGCTGGAGACATAAACATTGCCGCTGGCAGAGTCGACGGCGGCTCCACTGGGGTTTGGCAATGTTGGGTCGCTGAAGCTCCCCGCGCTGTGGAAGGCCACCGCTCCCGCTCCCGGCGCCATCGCCAGGCCGATCGCAAGCGCCATGGCGGCGATCGTCGCTGCGAGAAGCCCACGCAGCCTCCTCCCCTTTGCTTCGGGCCTCGGGACCTCTGGCGAACTCCTCATCTAGATGCTCCTTCTCGTGTCGGTGGTGTTCTGGGCGGGGCTTGCGCTCACGTGTGTCATCTCCGCTTTCGCCCCTTGCCCTTGCAGGCGACGGAGAGCGCCGGGTGGGTGTGGCGGGACATCCCGTTGTGGGCGCCGAGGATCACCGTCGCGCGATGAGCCTGCAGGCAGAGGTTGGTGCTGTTTTCGAGCAGGCTCTTCTTGCCCCCGCCCATCGTCAGCACGAATTTGGAGACCGGGGCGTCGGGGACCGACTCGAACCTCGTGCGGATCCCGCCGTGGACGGAGTCGATGAAGCCGACCAGGTCGACGTGGATCGCTCCGTTCAGCGAGAAGACGAGGTCGGGCAGTTCGCGCCCTGGGTCTGAGCGCAGGTAGACCGGGCCTTCCAGGGGTTGGTCGAGGAGCGGGGTCATCGCCCGCGCGTGGCCGTAGATCGAGCCGGGCGGGCACTCGGCGCCGCCGCCTGGACCCGCCGAGTAGAGGGCGCGCGAGCAGACATTGTTGAGGTGGCCCTGGTCGAGGAACTCCGAAGTCGGCAGCGTCACCTCGGTTCGGGAGATGTTGGCCTGCGGTGAGCCACCGGTGAGGAGCGTCGCCCGCAGCGCAGGGTGGCCGCCGCGGTGGGTGCCGCCGAGCAGCTTCAGCGAGAGCTTGGGCTTGAAGGCGAGGCTGGCGCAGTCAGCCGCCTGGAAGCGCTGGGCGAGGTCGGCGGCGCTGTCGTCCTGGGTGGATTCGAGGTCCCCGCCGGTACCGGTGAGGTGGGCGCCGACCTGCATCTGTTCGCAGGAGGTCGGGTTGACCGTCGTGTCGGGGCGGTCGACCTTGACCCTGATGTCGCGGATCCGCACCGGGATGCCCTGGTAGATCTGGGGCAGCGGGTCGCTCTTCACCGTCACCTGGGCGCTTTGGGGATCGACCTCGATCGCCGCGCGCACCGCGATCACCCCGAGGTCATAGGGGCCTGTGACGATCGGGCTGATCACCACCATCGAGAGCGGAGCGCCCCGGTAGGGGCCGGCCAGGTAGACCTTGCCGGGGATGTAGGTGAGGACCTGGCCGACGCCGCTTCCCACCTCGGTGGCGCCGATCTGGCTGGAGGCCGGGCAGGAGGGGAAGAGCTGCTCGAGGGCGCCGTCGCCCGCCGCCGTCCTGGCTTCGGCCTGGGCGATCGCGGCCTCCGGGCAGCGCGAGAGGCCGGCGATCTTGGCGCTCAGGCCCGGCGGCAGGGTGGTCTGCAGCTGGGAGAACTCCTGGTCTTCGTCGGTCCGCGTCAGGCGGAAGGCGAAGGGGGAGTAGGTGCCGGCGGAGTTGGAGACCGTGCCGGCGCTCATCTGCGGCGCGAAGGGTCGTTCGCCAAGGTCGTTGACGCAGGGCGAGCCGTCGGGCTTTTCGGTGATTCCGTAGGAGCTCGTCCTGGTCACCGGGGTGCTGGGATCGGCCCAGGAGTAGAAGGTCGCCGTGATCTGCTTTTCCCCGCAGGTCGGCGGGTTGACCAGCCCCGCCCGCACGCCGCCCTTCAGCGTGAGCTGGAAGTCAGAGACCGGGAACTGGGGCAAATCGTCGAAGGTGGTGGTGATCTGCCCGGTTTTGGGGTCGAGGTCGATGCGCCCGGGGATCTTCACCCGCAGCCCGCGGTCTTGGTCTTCGATCACCAAATACAGCGCCAGGAAGGTGCCGAAGGGGTTGTGGCTCTGCTGGGCGATGTAGATGTAGCCGTGCATCGGTTCGTCTTTGGGTAGCAGCGGCGTGTTCAGGGTCAGCGTCCCGTACTGGGAGGAGTCCGGGCAGGTGACCGGGTTGTTGTTGCCCAGGCCGATCTCTTCGGGGGTGCAGCCGCTGAGGCCCTGTGCCGCCGAGGTCGAGAGCGTCATCCCCTGGGGCAGGGTCACGACCGCTTTCTTGATCGGCGGTGTGTCGATGCCGTGCAGGTTGCCGTTCTGGGGATAGAGCTCTTCGTAGTCTTCGACCGTCTGGTCGCGCTGGGGCACTTCCAGGTTGACCTGCAGGCCGGTCGGGCCTCCGGCGGCGCGGCTCGTCGGCTGCAGGGAGGTCTGCGGGTGGAAGCGGATCCGCTCGTCTTCGCAGCCGGTGACGTCGAGGTGGTGTTCGTCTTCCAGCGGTTCCGTGAACTGGCCCGG
>Ga0070684_100003214_pt1 | contig 12224 bp, 11 predicted proteins | sample KBSC723LmetaG_FD_65653 | JGI IMG/M metagenome (GOLD analysis project Ga0070684, IMG submission 65653) | Corn rhizosphere microbial communities from Kellogg Biological Station, Michigan, USA - KBS C7.2-3L metaG | ecosystem: Host-associated > Plants > Roots > Rhizosphere ...
CACCCGTTCCCATCCCGAACACGGTCGTTAAGCCCTACAGCGCCGATGGTACTCCGTCCGAGAGGACGCGGGAGAGTAGGCCGTCGCCGGCACCTCATCAGAAACGCCCCGTCGATCCCGACGGGGCGTTTCGTATTTCTGCCCCCCACTCGGCAGACGCCGACCTGCGATCCATTCGACTCCCGGCGCCGCATCACGCGCGCCCGAGTCTTGCCCTCCTCAGCGGCATGCCCCGCTCCCATTCCGTCCTCCTCGGCGCGAGCGCCACCGCCGCCGCCGCGATCGCGCTCCTCATCCGCCGCGAGCAGATGCGCCGCACGACCGAGCGATTCGCCGCCGCCGCGCTCGAGACGCTCCTCAACGCGATCGACGCGAACGACGCCAACACGGGCGCGCACGTCCGGCGGGTCGCGGCGTACGCCCTCATCCTCGCCGACGCCGCCGACCTCTCCGACCACGAATGCCGGAGCATCGAGCGCGTTGCCCTCTTCCACGACATCGGGAAGATCCACGAGGCACTCTTCGACATCGTCCGTGAGAACGACTCGCTGAGCCCCGCCGAGCGCCGTGCCATCATCAGGCATCCCGACCTCGGCGCCAGCGTGCTCGAGCCGCTGCGCGTGTTCTATCCCGACCTCCCCGACGGCGTGGTCGCGCACCACGAGCGGTGGGACGGAACGGGCTATCCGCGAGGATTGAAGGGGCGGCGGATCCCGATCTCCGCGCGCGTCGTCGCGATCGCCGACACCTTCGACGCGATCACGAACCGCCGGCCTTATCGCGACGGCCAGCCGGCCGCAGTGGCGAGGCAGGCGCTGATCGACGGACGCGGCACCCAGTTCGACCCGGACCTCGTCGATCTCTTCCTCTTTCCCCCCGTCTACGCACGGGTCGAGAAGGCCGAGCTGACGGTGGAGGAATGGAAGCCGCCGGTGCAGAAGCGACGCACGAGCCGCGAGGACGAGACTGTCCCCGACATCACCTTCCGATGGCGTCCAGGGCGTCCCGGATCGCACGAGCGGCAATCGTCGGATCGGATGCCCCAAACAGCGCGCTGATCACCGCGACACCCGCAGCGCCTGCCGCGAGCACGGGCGGGACGCGCTCGCTCGTGATCCCCCCGATCGCGACAGCCGGCAACCCACACCGGCGAGCCAGCTCGCCGAACCGCTCCGGTCCGATCGCTGCTCCCGCGTCCGGCTTGCTCCCCGTCGCGAACACCGGGCCGATGCCGACGTAGTCCGCCCCCGCGGCACGGGCGACCTCATCGTCGCTCCCCACCGATGCGCCGATGATGAAGCCGGGCGGCGCGACGCGGCGCAGGAGTGCCGGCGAAAGATCGTCCACGCCGACGTGCACTCCGGCCGCGCCCGCCGCGAGCGCGACATCCGCGCGATCGTTGATGATCAGCGGAACGTCCGGCGCCATCGCCTGGATCGTCCGCGCGATCTCGACGAGGGAACGCGCGCTCTCTTCCTTCAACCGGAGCTGCAGCATCGTCGCGCCGCCCGCCACCGCTGCCGCCGCCCGTAGCGCGAGGCCGCGCGGCCCGTCGCGCAGCGAATCCGTGATCGCGATGAGCCGCACCGTCCTCGGGTCGAACGACGGCATGGAACGAACGGCGACGGTGCCCATCGTCACCGCCGCACGGGGGCTGCGGGGGCGGGTGCGATCTCCGGGGGACGCATCGTGTCACGACGCAGCGCCGCCACCGAATCCCATGCGCGCCGCGCATTCCGAACCGCGATGGTGTGCCTGGTGAAGTCTGTCGTGAACTCGTGATGACCGTCCGGATACGCCACGAAGTACCGGTACGGCACGTTCGCCGGATTCAGCGCCGCGACGATCGACGGACGGCCCGGAGACGCGATCGGCCCGGGCGGAAGGCCGAGGTGCTTGTACGTGTTGTACGGCGACTCGATCGCGAGATCCTTGTACATCACGCGCGGGACGTGCTTGCCGAGCGCATACTGCACCGTCGGATCGGCCTGGAGGAGCATCTTCGCCTTCAGTCGATTCAGGTACACGGCGGCGATCACGGGGCGCTCCTCCGGCACACGCGCTTCCTTCTCGACGATCGACGCGAGTGCCATCACGTCGTGGCGACTCATCCCGAGCGCCTGCAGTCGTTGGTCCCATTCCGGTTGCCAGACGCGCTGGAAGCGATCCACCATCATGCGCACCGCCCCTCTCGGCGTCGTACCGTCGGCGAACACGTACGTGTCCGGGAACAGGTAGCCCTCCAGGGTCGGTGTCGGCGCGCCGACCGCGCGCAGGAGTGCCGTGTCGCGTACCGCCGCCTGCACCGACTCGACCGGGGCGTTGAGCACGCGCGCGAGCTGCGGCACGATCTGGTAGAGCGACCAACCCTCGGGGACGGTGATCGAATTCTCCAGCCCCTTCCCGGTGCGAAGGTCGTCGAGCACCTCGCCCCACGATCTGCCGCGCTGGAACACGTAGGTGCCCGCTCTGATCTTCCGGTCGCGGCGGCGCAGCATCGCGTAGAGGCGGAACGCGGTCGCATTCTGCACGACGCCGGCATGCGCGAGCGATTCGGCGGCCACGCGCATCGTCGCGCCGTGGGGCACGATGACGCGGGCGCGTCCCGTGCCCGCGCCGCGGCACGCCAGGAGAGCGACCGTCGCCACGAGCGTCAGGGCGCGGGCGAGGCTTCGCCGTCTACGCATTCTCGTCACGCGTCTCCTCGTCGCCGGTCGCCGGCGCGTCCGGGTCGAGAGCGGGGAGTACCTGCATGCGCAGCGCCTGTTGCAGGAGCACCGTAGCCGCGAGCGCGTCCACGTCTCCCTCCCGACCTCGCCTGCGTCCTCCCATCTCGTGGATCGCACGCAACGCGGTCGCCGTGGTGTAGCGCTCGTCGACCAGCGCCACGGGCAGCTTGGTTCGCCGGGCCAGCTCGGACGCCACACGACGACACTCGGTCGAGCGCGGCGTGTCCTCGCCCTCCCCGTCGAGCGGCAATCCCATCACGATACCACGCGCCTCGAGGGATTCGGCGCGTCGAACCAGCTCCGCGATCGGCGGCCGCTTGCCCGCCCGTCGCTGCACGACCCCCGCCGGGCTGGCGATCGTCCCCGTAGGATCGCTGACCGCGAGACCGATGCGGCGCTCGCCCCAGTCGACAGCCATCCAGCGCCCACGCTCGGACGGCATCATCAGCACGGACTCACCCCTCGCGCATCTGCACGAAGAACTCCCGGTTGTTCTTCGAGCGCGCCATCTGCTTGAGCAGGAAGTCGATCGCTTCGGTTTCAGGCATGTCGGCGAGGAACGTCCGCAACAGCGTCACGCGGTTGAGCTCCTCCGGCGAGAACAGCAGCTCTTCGCGCCGCGTCCCCGAGCGGTTGATGTCGATCGCCGGGTAGATCCGCTTCTCCGCAATCTCGCGCGCCAGCACGAGCTCCATGTTGCCAGTGCCCTTGAACTCCTCGAAGATCATCTCGTCCGCGCGCGATCCCGTCTCGATCAACGCCGTCGCGATGATCGTCAGCGAGCCGCCCCCGTCCACGTTGCGCGCCGCGCCGAAGAACTTCTTCGGCTTCTCCATCGCCTTCGCGTCCAGACCACCCGACATGATCTTGCCCCCGCTCGGGATCACGGTGTTGTGCGCCCGGGCCAGACGCGTGATCGAATCGAGCAGGATGACGACGTCCTTGCCCGATTCCACCAGTCGCTTGGCCTTCTCGATCACCATGTCCGCGACCTGCACGTGTCGCGTGGCTTCTTCGTCGAATGTCGAGCTGATCACCTCGCCGCGCACCTCGCGGTGCATGTCGGTGACCTCCTCCGGCCGCTCGTCGATGAGCAGGACGATCAGCGTCACCTCGGGATGATTCTCCGCGAGGGCATTCGCGATCTTCTGGAGCAGGATCGTCTTGCCGGCGCGCGGCGGCGCCACGATGAGCCCGCGCTGCCCTTTCCCGATCGGCGCGATGAGGTCCATCACGCGCATGCTGAGGTCGCCGTCGCTCGACTCGAGCCGGAGCCTTCCCTGCGGGTACCGCGGGCGCAGGTTGTCGAACGCGATGCGCGCCTTGGCCGCCTCCGGCTCTCCGCCGTTGACCCGTTCCACCTTCAGGAGCGCGAGATAGCGCTCCCATTCCTTCGGGGGGCGGACCTGCCCGGAAACCGTATCGCCCGTGCGCAGATCGAACCGCTTGATCTGCGACGGCGAGACGTAGATGTCGTCGGGGCTGTAGAGGTAGTTCCAGTCCTGGCTGCGCAGGAACCCGTAGCCCTCGGGCAATACCTCCAACACCCCCTCGCCCATCAGGGTGTGCTCCGCGTCGAGCAGCTTCTGCTCGATCTTGAAGAGCAGATCGTGGCGTCCGAGCGCATCGTGCTCCGCGACGGCGAGGGTGTCCGCCATGTCGTGCAGCTCTGGCATCGACTTTCGCTTGAGCTCAGCGATGTTCACGAGTTCGTGCGCGGGGGGGAGGCGCGACGATCGGCGGCCACGCGGACGGCGGGCGGAACAGCGATCGGCGGGAAGCGGCGGGGACCAGGCCACGCCGGGCGGCGGGCAGCTACTGCTGAGGTCCCGTGCGGCATGGGAAGCTAGGAATTGCCTGAGAGTGGGTCAAGAGCACGACGCTCAGAAGGGATTGTAGCGGAGCGGATGCTTCTTCATGTCGGCGACGAGGAGGCTCATCTCATGCTGAACGTCGCCGAGCGCGTTGAACACCGCACTGTCGTGCAAGACGCGACCCGCCGTGCCCTGGGATTCGTCAAGGGAGGCGCGTACCCGCGCCAGCTCGGTCTGGATGTCGGCCACTTCAACGGCCAGCGTGCTGTCCCGGCGCAGTCTCCCGAGCGTGCCGCTCGACGAGGCGAGCAGCGTGCGAACCGAATCGACACGCGCGAGGACGAGGCTCACGCGTGCGGCGAGCGCTCCGTCCGTGAGTCGGCGGACCGATCCACGTGCCTCACCGACTCGCGTCCGCAGTCGCGTGAGCTGCCTGCTGGCCGTACGGAGCTGCCCCGTCGCAGCGGTCTCCTCGTGGAGGAGCGCGCCGGCGGTGCCCTCGGTGGCCTCAAGCTCGGCGCGAAGGGTCCGCACGTTCGTCAGGATGGCCGGAAGCTCCTTGGCCGCGGCCCCGAAGCGCGCCGTTGCTCCCTCGATGTCCGCTTGCGGCCTCGTTCGAATGGTGTCGCCATCACGGATCGCTGGTGCCGCGGCACTCCCCGGGCTGAGATAGACGACGACGGCACCGATCAGGGAGCCCCCGGGCCGGATCTGCGCCACGGCGTCCCGACGCATCGCATCGGCGTCCCGCGACTGGACCTCCATCGCGATGAGAAGGCGGTTCGCGGTGTCGCTCACGCTCGGGGGCTGGAACCGGATATCCGTCACGAGGCCGACCTTCTGGCCGAGCAGCCACACCTCCGACCCCTTCATGATGCCCCGGGCTGCAGAGGTCCGCGCATAGAGGCGGATCCGGTCGCCGTGAAGCGCTCCGACCCTCGCGTACTTCAGCGTGGCGACCGAGACGGCCACCACCACCAGCAGCGCGAGAAGTCCGCCGCGGACGTCAGCCCAGGCTAATCGGCGCGCCATGACTTGTTCGAAGCACGAGTGGCGGGGCTGGAGATGGGAGCGACCTGTGCAATGGCTGGACCAACCCACGCGTCGCTGGCGCCCGGTATCCGGACGGAAAAGCCCCGCGAGACGCAGTCGCTCACGGGGCGTTCAACGAACGGGACGCGATGCGCGCGGCGGGATTCGAACCCACGACCTCTTGCTCCGGAGGCAAGCGCTCTATCCAGCTGAGCTACGCACGCAGAACTCTGGCACGACCCGGAGTCGCGGGTACTGCGCCTGAACCACTAAGTTTAACCGCGGGCTGTGACCGTCACAAGGAACCGCCCGTCCGATCCAGACGATGATATTCCGGCGCTTCTACCACGACCGTCTCGCCCAGGCGAGCTATCTCGTCGCCTGCGAGGCCACGCGCCAGGCGATCGTCATCGACCCGTTGCGGGATCCGGAGCCGTACCTCGAGGCTGCCGCGCTCGACGACGTACGGATCGCGTACGTGACCGAGACGCATCTCCACGCCGACTTCCTCTCCGGTGCCGAAGCGTTGGCCGCCCGTGCGGCTGCCGCGCTGCTGCTCTCGGCTGAAGGGGACGACGCCGGTGTCCAGGAACGCCTCCGCCGCACCGGCGCCACCGCGCTCCGCACGGGTGACAGGATCGCCGTGGGGAGGGTGCGGCTCGACGTTCGGCACACGCCGGGCCACACCCCCGAGCATCTCGTGTTCATCGTCACCGACGAGGCGACGAGTCCACTGCCCGTCGGGATGCTGAGCGGAGACTTCCTCTTTGCCGGCGACGTCGGCCGCCCTGATCTGCTGGAGCGCGCCGTCGGCGTGAAGGATTCGATGCACCGGTCGGCCGCGCAGCTCTTCCATTCGCTGCAGACGATCCGTGCGCTTCCCGACTACCTGCAGGTGTGGCCCGGCCACGGCGCGGGCTCCGCATGTGGCAAGTCGCTCGGCGCAGTCCCGCAGACCACCCTGGGCTACGAGCTCCGGAGCAATTGGGCGTTCCAGGTCGCCGACGAAGGCGACTTCGTGCGTGAGGTGCTCGCCGACCAGCCTGATCCTCCTGCGTACTTCGCCCTGATGAAAGCGCTGAATGCGCGCGGCGTTCCCCGCATGCCGTCCGCTGCGCGCGCCGACGAGGCGGCGCTCCGCACCGCCGTGCGCGATGGTGCACTCGTCGTCGACACGCGTCCCCCGGCGGAGTTCCTCGCCGAGCATCTGGAGGAGGCGATCAATGTTCCACTCGGACGTTCGTTCCTCACCTGGGCGGGGTCCGTGCTCGATCCCGCGAGGGAGATCGTCCTCCTCGTGTCGCCCGCCGAGCGTCATCTCGCGTCCGAGGCGATCCACGATCTCGCCCTGATCGGCTTCGACCATGTGCTCGGTGCGCTGCCGGCGACCGCGCTGGCCGCCCTCGCACCACGAGACCTCTCGAGCATTCCCGTGATGCCCGCGGAAGACATCGGGGCCGCGCCCAACGCGACGATCATCGATGTCCGCTCCGAAGCGGAGTGGAACGAGGGACACATTCCGGGGGCGCGCCACTTCCCGCTCACGCAGATCTCCGCTCGTGCCGAGGAGCTGCGCGAGCTACAGCCGATCGTCGTGCACTGCCAGGGCGGCGCGCGCAGCTCGATCGCCGTGAGCGTGCTGCGCGCGTTCGGTATTCACGACGTGACGAACGCCGACGGCGGCTACGCCGCGTGGGAGCGCACGCACGGACTAACTGCGGACGAACGGTGACGCCATTGACGATGTCCAGCGATGCGCGCCTCCGCCGCCTGCTTTTGATCGGCGCTGGCCACGCCAATCTCCAACTGCTGCGCGGGCTCTCGCGATCGCTGGTCCGCGGCCTCGAGGTCGTGGTCGTGACGCCGGAGATGGAGATGTTCGATCCATCCATGACGTCGGGGCTGCTGCGCGGCGCGTACGCTCCAGGCGACGCGCGCATCGACGTCGCGGCTCTGGCCACACGGGCAGGTGCTCGCGTCGTTCAGGCGAGCGCTGACCGGCTGCTGCCGGAGGCGCGCGTGCTGGAGGCCGGTGGAGAGCGCCTCGCGTTCGATCTCTGCGTGATCGACGAGATCGGAGCCCCCGTCGGCGCCGAGCTTCCGGGCGTGGTCGCGCACGCGATCCCGCTGCGCCCGGCGTCGATCCTCCCCGAAGTTCGACGCATCGTGGAGGAGCGGTTGGCGGCGGACAGCGGTCCGATCTCCTGCACGATCGTCGGCGGCGGCACGATCGGAGTGGAGTGCGCCTTCTTCGTGCAACGCTTGCTCCAGCGCCGGCCTGGAGGCGGAGTCGTGAGCATCGTGGATTCGGCGCCCGACATCCTCGCCGACGCCGGCCCGTGTCGGGACGTCGCACGCCATGCGCTGGAGCGGGCCGGCGTCTGCTTCGCGCTCGGCGCCCGCGTCGTCGAGGTGCGCGCGGATCGTGTGGTGCTCGCCTCGGGGGGCTCGCTGCCGACGGATCTGACGATCTGGGCGACCGGAGGTGCGCCGTCACCGCTCATCGCGCGGAGCGGGCTCGCGCACGATGCCAGCGGTCGGCTGCTCGTCGACGAACGTCTGCGTGCGCGCGATGATGCGCCGGTCTGGGCCGCGGGCGATTGTGCAGCCGCGACCGGGAGCGCAGCGGACCTGCGGTCGCAGCCGACGTTGGTCGAGCGCGAGGTCCGACGACAGCTCGGCGCGGCTACTCCGCGACGTGCCCCGTGGGGTACCACGAGCCTCTGCGTGCTGGACACGGCCGATGGGCGGGCCATCCTTCGCTGGCGTGCCGTGACGATGCGCTCGCCGCTGGCATGGTGGATCAAGCGTCGCCTGGACCACCGCTTCGTGTCACGGATGCGGGAGGCATGACCCGCCGCAGCGGTGCCAGCGGTGGATGTGACGATCCGCGCGTCCGTCGTAGTTGTTGAGGATAGCATGAGTGACCGCGCCATCATTCAACAGGTGCTCGCCGGAGACGTCGAGGCGTTCTCGCAGCTCGTGGACCGCCATTACCCGCGGTGCGCGCGCATCGCGCTGCGCATCGTCGGGAATCGGGAGGACGCGGAGGAGGCGATCCAGGATGCGTTCCTGCGCGCCTTCAAGGCGCTGGACGACTACGAAGACCGCGAGCGATTCTCCGCCTGGCTGACGCGGATCCTCGTCAACCAGTGCCGCACCGTTCTGGCGCGGACGAAGCGGCGCGATGCCGTCTTCCTCGACCTCGATGTTCGGCAGCTCGATTTCGCCGTCGACGCGGAAGACGGCGATGGTCCATGGCCCGAGCTCGATCGCGTGCTCGATCGACTGCCGGCCGATCAGCGAGAGGCGATCGTGCTGAAGTACGCTGACGACCTGACCTACCAGGAGATGTCCCGAATTACCGGAGCGGGCGAGTCCGCGCTCAAGATGCGCGTGCAGCGGGCATTCGCTCGCCTGCGTGCGCTGCTTCAGGAGGTCCCGAATGTCTGAGCTGTTCGAGCGGCGCGTCGCGCGTGCGCTTCGGAGCGATGTGTCCCTCGGCGACGAGCGCGCGCGGCGACGCGTGATGGAGCGTGTGCGTCAGGCGGCCGCGGAAGGGCATCCCGTCCGCCGCCGCGGCGAGGCGTGGTATCGCCGCCAGCGTCACTCCATCGTCGGGCTGACGTTGGCAGCCGGCATCGGCGGGCTCTCGACCCTCTCGGCGGTGCTCCCGGCAGCACGGCGTGATGCAGGCGAGCGTCTCGGAGCCGTGGTGATCGGAGACACCGTGGTCTCGACGCTGCGCGATACGCTCCGACTCGTGCGGCTCATCTTCGACGCGCCGGATGCGCAGCGCGTCGAAGTTGCTGGTGACTTCAACGGATGGGGCGCCTCGCCGACTCCGCTCGTACGTGACGAGCGCACGCGCCACTGGTCCGTGACGCTCGCGTTGCACGAGGGTGAGCATCGCTACGCCTTCGTCGTGGACGACACTCGCTGGATGCCCGACCCGCGCGCCGACCGCATGGCGCAGGGGGACGACGGTCGCATCTACTCGCTTCTCAGCCTGTCTCGCGCGGCGAACTGACGCGCGACGGCTGCTTCACATTCTCGCTCGAGTCTTCATGCCTCGCTCGGTATCCGGGGCCCGCCGGCGCGCGCACGTGCTCCGTGTGACGGCCGTGGCCCTAATCTTCGTTGGATTCGTCGACCTCGTTCGCGGCGGCACCGTCCTGGCGCCAGTGGCACTCGTCGTCGGCTACCTCGTGCTCGCGCCGCTCGCCTTTCTCATCGACTAGCATGCCCACCGCGGTGAACGAAACGCTCCGGCCCTCCTATCGCGCGGCGGCAGTGACGGCCGCCGCCGTCCTGGCGCTCTACGTCGTCACGCTCGCGCCGACCACGGCGATGTGGGACGCGAGCGAGTACATCACCGCGGCGTACACGCTGGGCATCCCACATCCACCGGGCAACCCGCTCTTCGTACTGCTCGGCCGCGTCGCGTCGCTGCTCCCCTTCGGCAACGTCGCGTTTCGCATCAACCTGCTCGCGGCGGTGTGCAGCGCGCTCGCCGCCGGGATCTGGTTCCTCGTCGCCGAGCGCGTCCTCGCGCAGTGGATCGAGGTGCGCTGGGTACGTCGCGTGGGCGCCGTGCTCGCCGCCCTCCTCAGCGCGACGGCGTTCACCGTCTGGAACCAGAGCGTCGTGAACGAGAAGGTGTACACGGTGTCGCTCGCGTTCTTCGCCGTCGTCTCGTGGCTGACGGTGCTGTGGTGCGACGATCCCGATGGGCGACGCGCGGATCGCATCCTTCTCCTCATCGCCTATCTGATCGGACTCGGGTACACCAATCATCCGGCAGGATTTCTCGTCGGACCCGCGGTCGCGACGGCGGTGCTCGTGCGGCGGCCGCGCACCCTCCTGCGCTGGCGTCTCCTCCTCGGCGCCGTCTTCGCGCTCGCCGTCGGGCTGACGCCGTTCGCGTTCGAGCCCATTCGTGCCGCGCACCATCCGGCGCTGAACGAGGGAGATCCGACCGGGTGCACCGATCGGATCGGCTTCGCGTGCACGTTCTCCGACACGACCGTGAAACGCCTCATGGACAACGTGAATCGTGTCCAGTACGGCAAGCCCGATCTGTCGGAGCGCCAGGCGCCATTCTCGGCGCAGATCGGGATGTGGTGGCTCTACTTCAAGTGGCAGTGGCTGCGCGATCCACACGATGGAGCGCGGCTGCTGCAGGACTTCCTCGCGCTGATCTTCCTTTCGCTCGGCATCGCCGGCGGCGTCGTGCACTACCGGCGTGATCGCGCCTCCTTCTGGTTCTTCGGGCCGCTGATCGGGACGACGACCGTGGCGCTCGTCTATTACATGAACTTCAAGTACGGCGCCTCACAGGCCCCGGAGCTCGCCGGTGTCGCGCGAGAGGTGCGCGATCGCGACTACTTCTACCTCTGGAGCTATTCGGCGTGGAGCGTCTGGGCCGCGCTCGGCCTCGTCGCGACGTGGCGCTTCCTCGCCGAGCGGGGCGGCCCCACGCCGAGGTGGCGGACGACGGCGCCGGTGCTCGTGCTCGGTGTGCTTCCGCTCGTGGGCAACTTCCGGGCGGCATCGCGCGCCGGCGAGTGGGCGACGCGCGAGTGGGCGCGCGACGTGCTCAACTCCGTCGAGCCGTACGGCATCCTGATCACGGGCGGTGACAACGACACCTTCCCGCTGTGGTATGCGCAGGAAGTGGAGGGGGTACGGCCGGACGTGACGGTCGCCGTCACGTCGTTGCTCAACACCGACTGGTACATGCGCGGGTTGCTGCGGCGGCCCGCCGTGCGCTACGACGAGGCGGCTGGCCCCGCGGTCTATCGCGGGAAGAACTGGCCCGTACCGACGAAGCCGATCATCAGCCTGACCCCCGCGGAACTGGCGCAGGTGCCCGAGTATCTCGACGTTCGTGCGCCACTCCGATTCGATCAGGGTGACATCCACGCCGTCATCGATCCGCGCCGCCTCGAGGTCGGCGTGCCGCTGCGCTCCGACCTGCTCGTGCTGCAGATGCTCAAGGACAATGCGGGTGTGCGGCCGTTCTACATCTCGCGCTCCACGGCCGGCTACGCGCAGGCGCTCGGACTCGATGCCTACGCGCTGACGCAGGGCCTCGTGACGAAGATCGCGCCCACGCCGATCACGGCCTCCGCCGACACGGTCACGGTGGGTGGACTCGGCCACGTCGACGTGTCACGCGGACTCGCACTGTGGAAGTCGTACCGCTTCCCGGCGGCGCTCATCAAGCGCGGCGACTGGGTGGACCGTCCGTCGGCGGGCATCCCTGCGCTGTACACCATCACCGCCCTCGCGCTTGGCCAGGCGCTCGAGCAGCAGGGGCGGGCGGCTGAAGCGCGGTCGCTCCGCCAGCAGGGACTCGACATCGCCGAGGGCGCGCGCATCACGGACTGGTTCGTGGGCGCGGCCCCGCCGAGCCCGGCGCCCGCAGCCGGGAGCGACGCACCCCGCGGAACCCCCGTGCCGGCTCGGCCCTAGTCCGCGCGACGGGGCGCAGCGCTGGCGCGGGGCGAAAAACAAAACCCCTCGCGCCAGGAGGGGTGTCTCTGTGCACGAGGGGTCTTGCGATGGTCGGGGCGACTGGATTTGAACCAGCGACCTCCTGCTCCCGAAGCAGGCGCGCTACCGGGCTACGCTACGCCCCGCCGAA
>Ga0070684_100003225_pt1 | contig 12200 bp, 12 predicted proteins | sample KBSC723LmetaG_FD_65653 | JGI IMG/M metagenome (GOLD analysis project Ga0070684, IMG submission 65653) | Corn rhizosphere microbial communities from Kellogg Biological Station, Michigan, USA - KBS C7.2-3L metaG | ecosystem: Host-associated > Plants > Roots > Rhizosphere ...
TGGGAGAGCGCCTGGTTTGCAACCAGGAGGTCATCGGTTCGATCCCGATACGCTCCATGTTCTAACTCAACGGTCAGTCTGCACTTAGCAGGCTGGCCGCTGTGCGTTCCGCGAAAGCTTATAGCTGGGTTGCAAGGTTGAGGTCCAGCAACCCCAATCATCACGCGGTCTTCGCTTACTTATTCCGGTTCTCCAACAGCGAGACCTTAAAGCTCTCTAATATTTGCCGACCGGATCGGCGTTGTGCATCTTCAGCGGGTCCATCTGCTGGAGTTGCCGTGTCATGCAGGCCCGCCGTCGAGCGCTGCTCGCTCTATTCGTCCTTTCTGCTGTTAGCTGCCTTCTGCCGAAGACGTATTCCACCGCGAGCGGAAAACCTGAGGTCGAATTCCCGGGGACCTCGAAAGCGCAGATCAAAGACGCACTTGTCGCAACGATGTTGAACGGCGGCTACTCGGTTAAGGCGGGAACGGACTACACCATCGTCTTCGAGAAGCCCACGACCGGTCTCGCGCGCCTCCTTACCGCGTCTCGATACGACAGCGAGTCGATGTACCGCGTCACCTACACGCTGGTTGATGGGAGTGGCTCGGTCCGCGTCCAGTCGCGCATTGCGACGGTGACTAACCCTGGCAGCGCGTTCGAACGCGTTATGGATATCACCGACGGTAAGCCGGGCAATGAGCTGTACGCCCAGCTGGTCGCATTGCGAAATCGCTTTCCCAGTGACGCTGGGCATGGAGCGATGGCGGCGGTTGCGGCGACTGCGTCGCCGCCCGCTCCGCTCTTTCAACCGGCATCGCCGGCTCCGGCCACGCCACCTACTCGTTCGAGCAATCCGGGCGAGCGAAGAGAAGACACGCCTGCTCCTCGATCACAATCACCCTCACAGACGAAGACGTCAGCGACAAGTCGATCCGTGCCGGAATCGAACGAGCGGGTCGCGGTTGCCGTCGTTGGAGCGCCGACGTCCGATTCAGCGCGAGCGGCCGCGGTGCGCGTCTTCGCAGACGGCAAGACGTACTTTGATCGCCACGAGTGGGGAAGCGCCGAGGGCATGTTCCGCCAGGCCCTCCGGTTGGACGGCTCGATCGCGGAGTACCACGCTGCACTTGGCTCAGTCGAGATGGTTCTCGGGAAATGGGAAGAAGCGGAGGCCGAGTACACGGCGGCGTCCCTTATCGACGTGAACAACTCGCAGTACCGGAGCATGATCCTCGAGGCGCGCCGGCGTAAACCGGGAGTATTCTGACGATAAGCGGAGCCAAACGCGGCCGGAACTCCAGGCCAATCACCGTGAAGGTGACCTACAGCGACGAAGAACTCGACGTCGTCGCATTCCTGGGCGCGGCTCAACGACGACGAGCGTGTTGCGCTCGACGGTGAGCATAGCGCCGGCGCCTTCGACGCGATGCCCAGTTCGATCGTACGCGTCAGGTGAGGCCTCGAGTGAGCGAACCGCTACGCGAAAGCCGACAAACGCCCAACATCGGGGCTGCAGGGCGATGTTGTCGCTTCCATGAGGATTCTCAGAGGGCAAAGCCGACTCGTCGCCAACGTCGGCTGTTTGGCCATGCGCGCTTCGCAACCGGAGCTCATCGGTTCGATCCCGATACGCTCCATGTTCTAACTCAACGGTCAGTCTGCACTTAGCAGGCTGGCCGTTGTGCGTTCCGCGCCCGTCCATAAATACCGAAACGACCCTTGCGGGAAGACATTGATCGCTCTTGTTTCGCTCCGCTTGTTTCTCTTGCCTGGGAAGGATCGATGGTCGAATCGCACGACGATCGCCGGAGCGGACGATGCCCGATCTCGTGAGCCCCGAGTCGCTGGGCCCGTCCGATGGACCGTACGGAGTAGAACCCGAAGCATGGCTCGCGGCCATCGTCGACTCCTCCGACGACGCGATCATCGGGAAAACCCTGGACAGTGTCATTCGAAGCTGGAACGTCGGAGCCACTCGCATTTTCGGCTTCGCCGCGCACGAGGCGATCGGCCGGCCGGTCTATCAGATCATCCCGCCCGAGCTTCATCACCAAGAGCTGGCGATCATCAGTCGCCTCGTGCAGGGAGAACGTATCGACCATTTCGAAACGGTTCGCCTTCGAAAAGACGGAACCAGGATCGACGTTTCGCTGAGCGTCTCGCCGATCCGCGACCAATCCGGGCGCATCGTTGGGGCAGCGAAGATCGCGAGAGACATTTCCGAGGCAAAGCGCCTGCAGCGCGCGGAACGCGAACTGTCAGACCAGCTCCAAGAATTCGCGGCCGAGCTGGAGATGCAGGTTGAAGAGGGGCACGCACTGCAGGAGGAGCTCGAGCAGCAAGTCGAGGAAGGCCGATCACTGCAAGCAGAGCTCGAGGCGACCAACGAAGAGCTGACGCGCTCTCTCGCCGATGCGAAGGCCGCGCGCCTCGAGGCGGAAGAGGCAAACGCCGCAAAGGGCCAATTCCTGGCCATGATGAGTCACGAGCTCCGAACGCCGCTCAACGCGATTGGCGGCTACGCCGACATCCTCGAGCTCGAGATCCGCGGCGAACTCACTCCGGAGCAGAAACAGGATGTGAGGCGCATCAAGCGCAGCGGCGAGACTCTCCTCCGGCTAATCGAGGACGTCCTCAGTTTCGCGAAGCTCGAGTCAGGTCGCCTCGAGTATCGTTATGAGACAATGCTCATCGACGACGCGTTGGCTTCCCTCGAGCAGTTTGTCGCCCCTCGCCTGATCCAGAAAGGGCTCGCGTATCGCTTTGAACGCTGCGGGCCGGATGTCTCAGCCGTCATCGATAGGGACAAAGTCGAACAGATCGTTCTGAACCTGCTTTCCAACGCCGTGAAGTTCACGGAGACCGGCCGGATCGATGTGCGGTGTCTCATTGATGAACACACGTTGGCGATCGAAGTACGCGACACGGGTCGCGGGATCCGATCGGACCTGTTCGAGACGATTTTCGAGCCGTTCGTGCAAGGCGATTACTCGTTGACGAGGACGGCCGAAGGCACTGGCCTCGGGCTCGCCATCAGTCGGCAGCTTGCCCGCGCAATGGGCGGCGACATCACCGTCCGCAGCGTCCCGGACGAGGGCTCGACGTTCGCCCTTACGCTTCCGCGTTATCGATAGAGGCCTGTCGTTCGTCCAACGCCGGCCGTGCGTGTGAGGAGCCGCGCCGTAACTGAATGGTCAGTCTCCGCCCCGAGGCTGACCATCTTTCTTCCCCGTCTACTTCGAAATCCGGCAGTCCGCCGGCGAGATCGCCGCGACAGGTACGTCGACGCGAAGTGTCACGAGCTCCAGCATCAGCGAGAGTATCTCTCGATTCGCCTCGGTCAGCGCGATGGAGGCGAGCAAAGCGTCCGCGTTGCCGAATCGCTCCAGCAACTGCAACGCTTTCTTCGGTCCGTAGCCGGGAATACCCGTGAGTGAATCACCAGGCTCGCCGACGATCGATTTGAAATCGCGAAGGAGTTCCGGAGAACGAATACCGTACTTCGCGCAAATCCACTCCTTGGTTCTCCACGCGTAGCGCGGCTCGTCCTTCCTTCCGAACTGATAGACGTGACAGGATTCGTTCGCGAGCACCAGCAGATCGCTGTCGCCGGAGAGGACGGCGGTGCGACGCCCACTTTCTCGCGCGCGGCGCTCGAGCGTCGCGATCACGTCGTCGGCTTCGAAACCCTCGCAGATGAGGGTGTGAATGTGATTCGCCTCACACGCCGATCGAAGCGACTCAGACCAATGGCGCGTCGAGACCGTGCGATTCGTTTTGTACTCCGGATACCGCGCTTTACGCCACGAGCCGCCGCTGTCGAACGTGACGATCGCGTAGGAGCTTCCCGAGACCTCCGCGCATTCGATAATGGCCCGAACGCAGGCCGAGGTGACCCGCGCGATTGCTTCGTCGGTCGCGGCATTCTCGGAGTCGCGAACGACGTCTGGCGCCATCGCGTGCGCGTAGCGCATGACGATGTTGGTGCCGTCGACGAGGAGCAGGCGATTCATACGGGGAAGGAAGCTTTAGCTGGTTCGCGGATCATCGACAGCTGATTGAGTTGTGTACGACCGAGGCATGCGGTCGAGTTGCTGCAGAAAGTCGCAGCCTGCAACGAAGTGAGACAATGGATTCCTTCGCTCGCGATCAGTGGCGCGCCGCGGCGGCGAACGCTCGAGACAAGCGTTCTTCGATGGGCCCAGCCGGGGATGAAGATTTCCTAACGCCCAGCATGCTCATCTATTGACAAACACTAAACATTTTGCACCGGTCCCCTTGTCTCTGCTAAAGCTCGGCGTAACCTATGCACCATGTTGAGCACCGTCAGATTCAGAATTCCGAAGGCCGCCGCTGACGCACTGCACTTGCGCCACGTAAAGCGCCGCGCGCGACAGGCTTCGGTCACTGACGTTCGGTTCGATGTCGACGAGCGCAGGAGCAGCAGCGTTGAGGTCAAAGTGACCTGTTCAATCGCTATGGCAATATTTCTAGTCGGAGAGCTGCGCGCCGTCGGCGAGCGCGCTAAGGCCAAGCGAGACACAGCTTTGGACAATGCGTGTTCACAAGCGGTCTCGTCGGCCTTCAAGGCGATCGACGAACTGGACAAGGCGTCGATTACCAACAGCCCGAGCAAGGACGCGCCCGCTAGCGCTTGAAGCAAACGACAATCTAGCGAACAGCAATCACTGCTCGGCGCGGTGGTGCTCTCGCCTATCCCACGGTCGCAACGCCCATTGCGCTAGCGACTCCGAACTCGGCTGCGCAAACTACTCGAATGTCGCATCCGAGCATTCAAGTCGAGTATCCGCAATGGGTCGACGCCGTCGTCGACTGGGACAGACTCTATCGATCCGACGTCGAGCGAATGCGCCTCGCCATCGATGTCTCTCGCGCCAACGTTGATCGCGGCGACGGTGGCCCGTTCGGCGCCGCGGTTTTCGAAAGCCAGACCGGGCGTCTCGTATCCGTCGGGATGAATAGCGTCGTCCGATACAACAACTGCACGCTGCACGGCGAGATGGTTGCCTTCATGATGGCGCAGCGCCGGGTCGGCTCCTTCACGCTGAGTGCGCATGGGATGCCTGCGCACGAGCTCCACACGTCATGCGAGCCGTGCGCGATGTGCCTCGGCGCGACGCTCTGGAGCGGAGTACGGCGCGTCGTGTATGGCGCGGCCCGGGAAGACGCGTCGCGACTCAATTTCGAGGAAGGGCCGGTTTTTCCCGAGTCGTACAAGTATCTCGAAGACCGCGGCATCACGATCGTCCGCAATGTCCTGCGCGACGACGCACGAGCTGTTCTCGATGCCTACCGCGCCAAGAACGGAAAGATCTACAACGGATGAGCGTTTTCTCATGACGCTGGATACGCTGAAATCGAGTCTGGATCGGGGCGCCGTCGCCGAGGCTGAGGCGGCACTACGCGAAGCCAACACGTCGTTCGCGCGGCGATATCCTGGCGAGAGCGACCGGCCGCAACCCGTGCACACCTTCATCGAGGGCGCGCAACGGTTTTCGTTCGACGTCGCGCGTCGCCGAGCGAAGGACGCCTTGCACGCACTCGACACGTTTGCTCCGACCGGCGAGATGTTCGGCCGAGCGATGGGCATCGCCGACAACCCGAAGCTCGGTACGATCCTCAGCCGTCTCCGTGAGAAGCTCGACCGCGAGCCGATCGAAGACTATCGGATCGATTTCGAGGACGGCTTCGGCGTGACGACCGACGCCGCGGAGGATCGCGAAGTCGCGAGCGTCGCTTTAGAGATCTCTCGTGGCAGGAGCGCGCGGTCGCTACCCCCGGCACTCGGCGTGCGGATCAAACCGCTGACTGAGGAGACGCGCGGCCGAGCAGTTCGCACACTGGACCTTCTGCTGACGGCGCTCGCGGCCAACGGCGGTTTGCCGGCGAATTGGACGATCACGATCCCGAAGGTCACCGTCATCGAGCAGGTCGACTATATCGTTGCCGTGCTCCGCACGCTCGAGCGCTCGCTTGGACTCGGCGATGCCGCGCTCTCGTTCGAGATCATGGTCGAAGTGCCGCAAGCGATCATCGATTCCACCGGTCGATCGCTCGTTCCGGCAATGGTCGATGCGGGTGATGGCCGACTCACCGCGATCACCTTCGGGACGTACGACTATACCGCGGGCGTCGGAATCACGGCGGCGCACCAGCGCCTTCGCCACCCCGCATGTGACTTCGCGAAGAACGTCATGCAGGTATCGCTCGCCGGAACCGGCATTCATTGCTCCGACGGCTCGACGTCTCGTCTGCCGGTTCCGATTTACGACGGTCGTCCGAACACGTGGACGCCAGCACAACGGACCGAGAACCTCGCGTCGGTGCACGCGGGGTGGCGTCTGCATTTCGATGACGTTCGCTACTCACTCGCCAGCGGCTTCTACCAAGGTTGGGATTTGCATGGCGCGCAGCTCGTCTCGCGGTATGCCGCCGTCTCGAGCTTCTATCTCGAGGGCATCGACCCCGCCGCGGCTCGACTCAAAGCGTTTCTCGACAAGGCGAAGAATGTTGCATTGGTCGGCGGAATTCTCGACGAGCCGGCGACGGGGCAGGGGCTGTTCAGCTTCTTCCTTCGCGCCATTCACGCGGGGGCTGTCACCGCCGCTGACGTCAGTGCACGGACCGGTCTAACGAGCGACGAGCTTCGCGAGCGATCGATGATCGCGATTCTTCGGTCGCGTGGAACGCCGATGGACGTCTCGCTCGCGAGATGACCGGAACGACATTCGAGTTGCTCGATTTTGTCGTGCGATGGATTCACGTCGTCGCCGGCATCATGTGGATCGGCAACTCGCTTCTGTTTAACTGGCTCGACCGAAGTCTTGTCTCGCCGAGCGATCCAAAACGCGACGGCGCGCCGCTGGGGACGATCTGGTTGTTGCACAGCGGCGGGTTCTACTACGTCGAAAAGACGATGCTCCGCGGACGGTCCGTGCCTGTGCCGCTGCATTGGTTCAAGTGGCAAGCGTACACGACGTGGATCACCGGGGCGGCGCTGCTATTGGTCGTCTACTATCTCAGCGATCGCGCTGTGCTGACCGATCCATCGGTCGCAAACGTCTCGCATGCGGCAGGTGTCGCGCTTGGCTTCGGCGCAATTGTCATTGTGTGGGCACTGTACGAGGTGCTGCAGCGGTTCGTGGGCCCGCGGTCGGCGAGTGTCGCCGCCGGATGCTGGCTGATTGCGTTCGTCGCGATCGCGGTCGAGCTGACGCAGGTGCTTTCTGGGCGCGCGGCGTTTCTTCACGTCGGCGCGATGCTCGGGACGATCATGGCGGGGAATGTCTTTTTTACGATCGTTCCGTCTCAGCGAGAGCTCGTGGCGTCGGTTGGCTCGCCGAGTGGCGCGAGCTCAGCGGTCTCGGCGCGTGCGAAGCGTGTCTCGATCTACAACAACTATTTCACCTTTCCAGTGATTGCGCTGATGCTGAGCAATCATTTTCCGGCGATCTATTCGCACCGGTGGAATTGGTTGTTGATGCTCGTGATCATCGCGTCGGGCGCTGGAGTGCGACACCTGCTGAACATCCGCTTCACGTTCCCGCGATGGAAAGTTGCGCTGGCCGGAGTGATTGGGGCGAGCGTCATCGCGCTATTTGCGCTTCTCTCGATCCCCGGGAAATCAGCGACTCCAACGACCGCCGTCGACGCTTCGATTGCAAGTCGTCTGGTGACGTTCGACGAGGCGCGGCACGTCATCGACCGTCGATGCGCGGCGTGCCATTCGGCGCAACCGTCGGACCTGTCGTTCGGCGCGGCGCCCGCGGGTGTGACCTTCGATACGCCTGCGCAGATCGCCGCGCGAGTGCCGCGCATTCGCGAACGCGCCGTCGTCACGCGAACGATGCCACCCGGCAACAAGACCCACATCACCGACGACGAGCGAGCGATCCTCGCGCGATGGATCGAGCTCGGCGCCCCGGCTCGATAGCGATCAGCTGCCGCGGTAGGTCGAGTAGCCGAACGGGCTGAGAAGGAGCGGGATGTGGAAATGCTCATCGCCTGCCTCGATACGAAAGGCGACGACGACTTCGGGATAGAAGACCGCGCGACTGGTTTTCGTGAAGTACTCGGCCGTATCGAAGCGGAGGCGATATGTGCCCGGCGCGACGTCTTCCGATTCAAATTTTGCTATCCGACCGCTTGCGTCCGTGACTGCTTCGATCGTCCGGCCGTCTTCGCGCTCGAACGCGACGCGAACGCCCGCGGCCGGCTTGCCCTGTGACGTGTCGAGAACGTGAGTGCTGATCGTGCTCACGATGCCTCCGAGAAAAGTTTGCGCAGACGAAGCTCGGTGATCTTCCGCTGCTCTTCCGCGGCGACGCGAAGCTCAGTCGCGGCGTCGTTCTTCAGTCGCGCTCGAGCGATCGCCAGCAACTCCTCCGCCGATCCACCGGCCGCGCAGACGATGTAAATGTGACCGAAGCGCGCTTCATAGTCGGCGTTCACGTCGGCCAGTTGTCTTTTGATCTCGGCGTTTGCGCTCGCGGCACGCGACTGTTCGACGGACGACCAGCTCGACGCGCGAGCGTCCTGCTGGGTCGCACTCGTCGTTCCGCCGATTCTGGGATGGTGGTCGAATGCCTCGAGCCAATCACGCTCGGTCGTCTCTCGCCAGATGTCGTTCGCGGCTGCGATGAGTCCCGACAGGTTGACGAACGGACGACGCGCGGCCATCGCCGATACCCAGCGGCTCGCGCCGCAGCACGCGGTGAGCGCTTCGGCAGCGCGTGCATTGGGCAGGGCGTTGAACTCTTCGAGCGTCACGACGAATCAGTCCACGCGACCAAAGACTCTGAATCGCGCAACGCCGCCATCCGGGTAGATGTTGAGCCGGAGATGCGTCGCGGTCGTCGACGAGAAATCATCGAACGTGTGGCGAGTGTGTGGCTGCACGGGCGACTTGGCGATGAGTGTCTTCCAATCGGCGCGCTGTGCGTCGAAAGTACTCTCTGCATTGCAGTACTCGACCATGCAGCTGCCGGGCGCGTTCCCCTTGAAGTGGTCCGTGTCGAGCTCGATGCGCTCGATCGCGCCACGGCGCGCAAGGCGGATGATCGACCAGTCATGTCCCGGACCGCGTCGCCGCTTTGTCTCCCAGCCGTCGCCCATGTGGGTCGAGCGTCCGGGCTGGAGCATGTTCTGCGGATTCCCGTAGTGCATGTCGCTGCACGAGATGACGGACCCGCCGTTCTCCGTTGCCGCTAGGTCGACTTCGCGCTTGTTCGCAAATACTCGAGCGTGTGGCTCGACGACGCCGTGAACGCGAAGCCGAGCGACACCGCCGTCGGGAAAAATGTTCAGCCGGACGTGCGTTACCCGCCGGTCCGGAGATTCGACGACGAATGAATTCGCGGTATTCCCGCGCAGGTCGACTGGCGAGAGAAGCGGCCACCACTCGACGCTGTTGCCCGTCAGGCTCTCGACGGACGGCGTGCCCGTGAGCGCGGCGGCGTCGATGCTCGCGCGCTCCGGATAGTTGCCCGTAAAGAAACTCGTGTCGATGACGACCCCGTGAATGCGTCCGGGAAGGCCAAGTCTCACAATCGCCCAATCGTAACCCGGTTCCCGCCGGCGGCGGGTTTCCCACCCGTCCATCCACTTTCCGCGTTCGGTGTAGACGCCTTCACGCCATTCCGGCGCGCTCGCCTTGATGAGTCCTTCCTTCGGAGCGAAGAATTCGTCGTTGGCTGCGAGGACCGCGGCGCCGAATCGCTCGCCGGCGAGATTCGGGAGTTTCGTAAACTCGAAAGTCTGTTCGCTCATGTTCGAAGCCTGACGGTTAATCGGCGAAGACCTGCTTTCCAGCAACATAGGTTGCCCGAACGACGCCATAGAGCGTTCGACCGGCGTACGGCGTGAGCTTATGACGATGGAGAAGCTTCGACGGATCGACGACGAACGAAAGGTCCGGATTCCAAATGACGATATCCGCGTCATAGCCCGCGGCGATGCGTCCCTTCTGCTCGGACAACCCTGCGAGCCTCGCCGTCGCGGAGCACATCCATTCGGCGAGTTGCATCAGTGTCGCGCCGCGAGACCGAGCTCCGGTCCAGACCGCGGGCAGCGAAACTTGCAACGACGCGATGCCGCCCCACGCCGCGAAGAAATCGCCTCGAGTGTTCTTCATCGACGGTGGAGACGGCGAATGATCAGACGCGATGGAGTCGATCGATCCGTCGAGCAACGCCGCCCACAGCGCCTCGCGTTCCTCGATACCCCGAATTGGCGGCGCGCATTTGAACTCAGTCGCGCCATCCGGAATTTCGTCGGCCGCGAATGTCAGATAGTGCGGGCACGTCTCGACGGTGATCGGAAGCCCGCGCAGTCTCGCGTCGCGAATCACCGGCAACGATTCGGCGGACGACAGATGAACGATGTGAACACGGGCCGGCTGCTCCGCCATGAGCTCGACCAGCATCGAAATGGCTGATCGTTCCGCACTCGGCGGACGCGTGGCGAGGTAGTCTTCGTAAACTCGCGAGCCGTTGTCGTTCGGCCGAAATCGGATCTCGCGCGGATCTTCGGCATGAACCATCAACGGCAGGCCGAGCCGACGAAGAATCGGGAAGGCCAGTCTGAGATCGTTCTCCGAGACGTTTTCGAATTCCTCGACGCCGGAGGGCGTCAGGAAGCACTTGAAGGCGCGAACGCCGGCATCGGCTAACGGTTCGAGTTCCCTCAAGTTCCCCGGTACGACTCCGCCGATGTATTCGACGTTCACAATACTCGCGTCGCGCGCCGCGTCGATCTTTGCTGCGAGGGCGTCGACGGACGTCGTCGCGGGAATCGAATTCAGCGGCATGTCGAGGATTGTCGTGATCCCGCCAGCGGCCGCGGCGCGCGTCGCGGAGTAAAAGCCCTCCCACTCCGTTCGCCCAGGTTCGTTCACGTGGACGTGCGTGTCGATGACGCCCGGCATTACGACATCCGTGCCGGCGTCGACAACGTCGCCATCTGGCGGAATGTCGTCCCACGCGGCGACGTCTTCGATTTGTCCCGACGCAACGTGAACGGAAGCGGGACGGACGCCTGCCGGCGTGAGAACGCGCTGGCTTCGAATGACCAGCGTCCGGCGGTCAGTCGGCGGTGTCACTCCAGAATCGTCTCAGCAAGTTGACCGCGACGCGGCGACGATAGTCTGCGGTCGAGCGAACGTCGTCGATTGGAGTGATTCCGGCGGAGAGTGCGGCAGCTGCGCCCGCTATATCATCGCTACGCAGGGCCTTTTCGGCGCTGGGAACACGAACGGTCGTTGCTCCGACGCTGCCCAGCGCGAATCGCGGTTCATCACCTCGAACGCCTGCCGCGACAACTTTCGAGATGGCTTGTGCCGCACGCGTTCCGACTTTGCGAAACCATTGGCGGCCGTCGACGCGCGGCACTTCGATCGCAACGATCAACTCACCAGGGCGCATCGCGGTCGCGCGGTAGCCGGTGTAGAACTCGTTGAACGCGACGCGCCGTTCTTCGTTCGAGCTTCGCAGCACAATCGTCGCGCCGACCGCGGCAAAGACGGGGAGGGAATCGCCGGCCGGTGACGCGTTCGCGACGTTGCCGCCGAACGTCCCACGGTTTTGGATCTGCGGACCACCCACCTGTCGCGACGCCTCGATGAGCATTGGCAGCCATCCGGCCACGACGGGCGAGCGAATGGCATCGGTGTATGTCGCGAGCGCGCCGATCACGAGCGTGTCCCCTGTGGCGGTGATATCGCGCAGTTCTCGGAGTGCCCAGATGTCGACGAACGCTCGCTCTCTGAGCGTGCCGAAATTGAGCGCGACGAAGACATCCGTCGCCCCGGCGACCGGCGTTCTGCCATCGGCGACCATGGCGAGCGCGTCGTCGACAGTTCGCGCGCGTCGGAGGTCGAGCTCTGAAATTGCGGTTCTCATTTAGATCGACGAAGCGCCGTCGGGCGAAACACCGCGCCACTTGAGCACCGCGCGATAGATCGCTGAGTAACCAGTGCAGCGACACAGATTGCCGGCGAGTGCTGTTTGAACATCGCTCAGCGACGGTGACTCGCCGACGCTCAACGCCGCAAGCACCATTCCCGGCGTGCAGATGCCACACTGCGCGCCGACTTCGTCCATGAAGAGGCGTTGCAGCGGATGATCATCGCCGAGTCCTTCGATGCTCCTAACATTCGTGCCTTCGGCCTGCGAAAACGGCACGAGACACGAGCATAC
>Ga0070684_100003226_pt1 | contig 12196 bp, 9 predicted proteins | sample KBSC723LmetaG_FD_65653 | JGI IMG/M metagenome (GOLD analysis project Ga0070684, IMG submission 65653) | Corn rhizosphere microbial communities from Kellogg Biological Station, Michigan, USA - KBS C7.2-3L metaG | ecosystem: Host-associated > Plants > Roots > Rhizosphere ...
CATTGATCTTCGTGCCGACACGCCGCTCAAGGACACGTACGTCTGCGGCGCGAGCCCGGAGCGCGGCAATCAGGGCGTGCCGACGTCGTTGCTGCTGACGCCCGGCATGCCGTCGCAGTCGCTGATGGTTCTGCGCATGATGGCGCCGGCCGACGACGCCGCCGGCAAGCACGGCCGCATGCCGAACATCGCCAGCTACGTCGTCGACGACGCGGCGGTCAAGCTGATCAGCGACTGGATCACGTCGATCGCCAGCTGCCCGCAGTGACGTTCAGCCCGCGCACGGGAGGACGCGCAGGATCCTGATCTTCGTGCCGCTCGATCCCGGGGCCGGGTAGGCGACGCTGCCGTCGGGGTACGCGCGGAGGTCCTGGTAGCGGCTGCCGAGCACGTTGGGCGACAGCTTCAGCGGGCCGGCGGACGTTGTGCTCGCACCGGCCGGCGGCATGCCGGTCGTCGCGTCCAGCACCTGGATCCACATCTGCCGGCCCGACGCGGTCTGCGAGAAGTCGCCGGTCGCGGTCGACGTCTCCCACGCGGCGACCATCCGGCTGGCGCCGTACGCCGCGAGGTGCGGCGCGCGATCGTTGAGACCGTCGCTGACCAGCGTCATGTCCTGATTCGGCGTCGGGCTGGACGTGCTCGCGACATGCAGCAGGTGGACGTCGGCCAGGCCGTTCGCGTTGGCCGGCTGGCCGGAGCGGATGTCGCTCTCCAATAGCCAGTAGCCGCCGCCGCCCGCGGGCATCACCGTGCCGAGCTGGTTGTAGTTGAGGTCGACGGGAAGGATCGTCGTGCCCGGCGCGAACGCGAGCCGGCCCGACTTGCTGCCGGTGGGCGCGTCGTTCTTGCACACCGCGACGAACTTGCGCGCGGTCCCGTCCCACGCGACGCGCTCGTAGCCGCTGTGGCTGCAACCCCAGTCGAAGCCGCCGCTCTGCACGGCGCCGCTGCCGTTCACGACCTTCATGCGGTCGCCCTGGTGAATGTTCACGCCGTTCGTCAGCGTGCTGGATCCGACGCATGACTGGCCCGGCACGGTGATCGCGGCGCCGAAGTAGCCGGCGTAGTTGGTCCCGTCGAACGCGATGCGGCCGTTGTGCGCGTACTGCGACCAGATGAAGATGACGTTGCCGCCGCTGCTCGCGCTGGTGCCGTAGGCGGGCAGCGACGCGCTCGTGTCGGTCAGCTTCGCGGACCACGCTTCCGTCGTGCCGTTGAAGCGGACCATGTACATGTCGTAGCAAGAGGCGCCCGTCGGGTAGTTCGCGACGAGGCCGCACAGGTGATTGATGTCGCCGCAGTTGTGATTGTCCGTCGAGCCCATCGCGGTCCGGCTGATCAGCAACACGCCGCCGGTCGCGTCGGCGTAGATGTCCTGCACGTCGTAGCCGGGTAGACCGAACGAGCCGGTGGGCTGATCGTTCGCGTCCAGGTTGACGACGTGGACCATGCTGTCGGTCTTCCCCAGAAACGCGAGCCGCGAGCCACCGCCCGGCACCGCCGAGATCGCCAGCGGCGTGAGGCCCAGGTTGGGACCGTTGTTGTCGACCTCGTTGTAGGCGTACGTCGCGCCGACGTCGATCTCGGTGACGCGGACGCGGCTCGCGAGATCGGAGGTGCATGCGGCGCCGGTCGTGCCCGCGCTCCCCGTGGTGCCGGCGGTACCGGTCGTTCCCGCCAGATCCCCCGTGCCGGCGCTGCCCGTCGTGCCCGCGCCGCCCATCGTGCCGGCCGTCGCCGTCGCGCCGCCTCTTCCCGAAGGACCGCCGGTTTCGGAGCCGGCACACGCCGCGGCGAACGCCAGCGACAAGACAAGCCAGGATCGAAGGGTGTGCATCCGTCGGTAATGTGCCGCCGGCGCGCGCGCGTGGCTCGACTATCGCGGTCGGCTTGCGTCAGGGCGCTGACTCGCAGCGCCTGCGCCGCGGTTCAGCGCCGCTCGACGGTGGTCGCGGTTACCCGCGGCTCCAGTGGCTGGTCCCGGGCGGCGCGTTCTGGATGACCGAGATCAGCTCGCGCCGGTGCTCGGCGTTCCCGACGAAGTCGATGTCCGAGGCGTTGACGATCAGCAACGGCCCCTCGTTGTAGTTGAAGAAGAAGTCCGCGTACGCCTGCGCGACCTCCTGCACGTAGCTGGTCTGGATCGGTTTTTCCTCGGGGCGGGCGCGCTTGCGGATCCGCTCGGTCAGCACCTCGGTGCGCGCCTGCAGGTACACGATCAGGTCGGGCCGGACCGTGCGCACCTTCAGCATCTGATAGATGCGGTCGTAAAGCGTGAGCTCGTCGTCCGTCAGGTTCAGCGCCGCGAACAGCCGATCCTTCTGGAAGATGTAGTCGGTGACCACGCCGCCGCGCGAGAACAGGTCGCCCTGCGCCAGCTCGCCCTGCTGCGAGTACCGCTGCAGCAGGAAGAACAGCTGGGCGGACATCGCGTGCCGCCGCCGGTCCCGGTAGAACGCGCCCAGGAACGGATTCTCCTGCGGCCGCTCGTCGAGGATCACGCGCGCCGACAGCTCCTGGCCCAGGATCTCGGCGAGGCTGCTCTTGCCCACACCGATCGGCCCTTCCACGGCGATGTAACGCGGCTTCGGGCTGCGCACGACCTCGATCGTATACCCCGCCTGCCTCGTCCCTGGCTACAGCGCGATCGCGTGCAGCGTAGCGCGGCTTCGCCGCGCGGAGCTCATCGCGGGGGCGCGGGACCCTCTCAGGGTCCCGCATTCAACGCAATCCGATGACCATCTCGGTGCGCGCCATCGACGAACGCGCCGGGCCCGAGAGCGACAGGCGCAGCCGCGTCTTCGCCGCGGTCTCCACGCAACGCGCAAACCGTTCGTCGTACGGCGCCGGGACCTTCGCCACCACGCGCGTCGGTTTTCCGTGCGCGTCGACCTCCATCTCGATCGCGATCCGAATCGTCGCGTGCGGCGCCATGCGCAGCTCGCCCAGACAACCGTCGAGGATGGAGAGCTGCTCGCGCCAGGCGATGTCGACGAGCGGCGCCGCGATCGCCCCCGTCGCCAGCACCGTGCCGTAGGCGATGATCCGCGGCACCGCGCCGCCCGCGCTGCGCCCTTCGCGCCTCGCCGCCGGCTTCTTGCCCAGGTGCGCCTCCGCGGCGCGGGCCCAGCGGCTCTTCGGCGTGTGCGCGATGAAGTCGCGGAAGGCGGCCTCCGCGTCGCCGTCGCGTCCCTCCGCCTCCGCCGCCAGCCCGAGGTAGTAGAGGACGTCGCCCTCCGGCACGAAGAAGAAGTCACCGCCTGTCGTCGACGCGATCTTCAGGACGGCGGTCGTCGGATCGTTCTCGAGCGCGCGCAACATCGCCTCGCGCGCGGCGACCGGCTGCTCGTCGCGATCCAGCGCGACCGCCAGGCCGTAGTACGCGAGCGCCAGCTCATGCACTCGTTCGCGACGATCGCCGACGCCCAGGTCCGTGGCGGCGGAGATGGCGTCGCGGTAGCGCGCCACCGCGTCGGGCAGCCGGCCCGCGGCCATCAACACCTCGGCGAAGTTCGCGTAGACGGCCGCGTCGGCGGCGCCGTCGGCGACGACTGCCGCGTACGCCGCCGCCGCCTCGCGAAAGCGCCCGAGACGCGTCCGTACGATGCCCAGCCGAAACCACGCGGCCGCCCGCTCGGCGCCCGCGTAGCGCGGCAGCCCGCGCTCGAGCAGCGCGCACGCGGCCTCGAGGCGGCCGGCGCTCTCCTCGCTGTCGACGCGTTCGAGCAGATTCGCAATATCGAGCTTCTCGCGCCCGTCAGCGGCGCGGCCCGGCGACGCGCCCGCGGGACCCGCGACCTTGCCCCAGAAAGAGCCGTCGGGGACGGCCCCGGCCCCGGCCGGCGCCAGCAGCACCAGCGTCAGGACGACGGCGGCCCGAAACCGCACGGGCCCGCATTTCATGTCACCCAGTATAGAAGCCACTTTTTTCGGTTTCACGGTAATCTGGGGTCGTGCGGCGGGTAGACCAATCGGGAGCATCGAGCTCGGGCATCATCGCCCTGTCTCCCGATGACAGCGGCGCGGTGTCGGCGTCGCTGCTCGCGTCGCCGGAGCTCGCCGAGATTCGCGCGGCGGCACGGCGCGACGAAGAAGAAGAGTCGCTGATCGCGCGCTGCCTGGAGGGCGACGTCGAGGCGTTCCGCCCGCTCGTCCAGCGCTACCAGCGGCTGACGTTCTCGGTCGCGCTGCGGATGCTCGGCAGCCGCGCGGACGCGGAGGACATCGCGCAGCAAGCGTTCGTCGATGCGTTCAACGCGCTCGATCGTTTCGACGGCGAGGGCCGGCACCACGCGTTCTCGACCTGGTTGCTGCGCATCGCGGTCAATCGTTCGAAGGACGTGCTGAAGTCGAAGCGGCGCACCGAAGAGCCGCTGGAGCGCGAGGTCGGCGGCAGCGAGGCGGCGTTCGCCTACGACCCGCCGACGCCCGAGGCGAACGCCTTCAGCGACGAGAACCGCGCCCAGCTGGAGACGGCGCTGCTGTCGCTGCCGACGAAGTATCGCGAGGTGCTGGTGCTGAAGGACGCGGAAGAGCTGTCCTACGAGGAGATCCGCGGCATCCTGCAGCTGCCGATCACGACCCTGAAGATCCGCGTGGTGCGCGGCCGCGCGATGCTGCGCGAGATCATCGAGCGCCAGGGCCTGACGGCGTCCTGCATAAGGCAGCGGCCATGACGCGGACCGCGGACGGTTCGGGCAGCGACGTCGTCGAGCAACCGATCCAGGAGCTGTCGGCGCTTCGTGACGTGGAGCCGCCGGCGGCGCTGGTGGCGCGCGTGATGACGCAGCTCGCGGAGCCACGGCCGCCGTCGCTGTGGCAGTGGCTGCGCCGTCCCTTCGTGATTGAAATCAGGATGTCGCCGGTCGCGATCATCTGCCTCGCGCTGTGTCTGGGCGCGCTGTTCGTGCTGGTCGGCGCGAACCTGAAGTAGCGATGTCGCGGCCGCGCGGCCCGACGCGGCGGGCGCTGCTCGCGCTGGCGCCGGCGGCGGCGGTCGCGATGGCAGCGCGGCGGGCGCAGGGCGCGCGGCGCTTCCTTTACGTGCAGCCGCTGGGCGAGGAATTGCCCGCCCGCGACTCGGCGCTGGTGAAGACGGCGCTGGAGGCGCTGATCGGCCTCGACGTGAAGCTGCTGCCGCGCGCGGCGCTGCCGGCGAGCGCGTGGTACGCGCCGCGGCGCCGCTACCGGGCTGACAAGCTGCTCGATTTTCTCGACGGGCGCCTACCAGCCGACGGCACGCGCATCCTCGGGTTGACCGGCAGCGACATCTCGACGACGAAGGGCGAGGTGTACGACTGGGGCGTGCTGGGGCTGGGACGGATCGACGGCGCGGCCAGCGTCATCTCTCGGTTTCGCTGCGCGATGAAGTCGCGCGGCGCCGCGCACGCGCGCGAGCGGCTCGCGAAGGTCGCCGTGCACGAGGCCGGTCACACGCTGGGCCTCGAGCACTGTCCCAACCGCGGCTGCTTGATGGAGGACGCCGAGGGGCAGGTCGCGACGTGCGATCGCGAGTACGATTTCTGCGCGCGGTGCCGCAAGTTGCTGGCCGACGCGGGGCGGGCGTTGCCCGCAACGCCGCGAATCCCGTGGGTGCAACCGGCCTGACGCGCGAAGTTGAGCCACGGGCGGCCCCGGTTCGACACATTCACACGGGGCAAACATGCGGATCTTCTCGCGGTGTCTTTCAGGGATGCGCCTCGCCGGCGCGTGCGCGGTGGCTGCGGCGCTGGCCGGCGCGAGCTGCGGTGGTTCGGGCGAAGGCGGAACCGGTGGCGGCTCGGGCACGACGGGAGGCGCCGGCACGACGGGGAGCGCCGGCAATGCTGGGACGACCGGCGCGGCGGGTGGTGCGGGGACGAGCGGCGACGCGGGAACCGCCGACAGCGCAGGCACCACGGGCACCGCGGGCACCGGGGGAACGATCGGCAGCGGCGGATCCAATGGCGGCGCCGGAGCCACAGGCACAGCCGGCCGCGGCGGCACCACCGGAACCAGCGGGACGACCGGAACAGCAGGGCGCGGCGGGACCACGGGAACCGCAGGCGCCGGCGGGACGACCGGCAGCGCGGGGCGCGGCGGCACCACCGGAACAGCCGGGCGCGGCGGAACCGGCGGCAGCGCGACGACGAACGTCACGTGGACGACGCGCACGCTCTCGACGCAGCACACGTCCGAAGGCGCCGAGGTCGGGGACATCAACGGCGACGGCGTCCTCGATCTGGTCGCCGGCCCGACCTGGTATGCGGGCCCGAGCTTCACCGTCGGCGGCACGCTGATGGCGACGGTGCCGACGTTCTCGATGGATCAATACTCGACGTTCTTCCTGACGTTCGTCGACGATGTCAACGGCGACAGCCGCCCCGACGTGATCGCGGTGGGCGACGCCGGCGGCGGGAACGGCAGCGGCAACCCGAACGCGTTCTGGTACGCGAACCCCGGCCCGACGAACCTGACGCAGCCGTGGACGAAGACCGCGATCTTCAACGGCCTGGTCGCGAACGAATCACCCGCCTACGTGAACCTGGTCGGCGACAGCAAGAAGGAGCTGGTGTTCATGACCAGCAACCAGCTCGGCTACGCGCGCCCGGGCGCCACCGCCACCGCGGCCTGGACGTTCACCGCGATCAACGGCACGACGTCGTTCGGCACGCCCTACGTTCACGGCCTGGGCATCGGCGACGTCGACGGCGACGGGATGCCCGACATCGTCGAGCGCAACGGCTGGTGGCGCCAGGTCGCGGGCGCGACGTGGGAGCGCCACGCGTTCGACTTCTGGATGGGCAGCACGTCGGGGCGCGCGAGCAACTGGGGCGGATCGGAGATGTACGTGTACGACGTCGACGGCGACGGTGACAACGACGTCGTCAGCGTGCTGGCCGCGCACCAGTACGGGCTCGCGTGGTTCGAGCACCAGGGCACGGGGACGGCGGCGACGTTCGTGGCGCACGAGATCCTCCCGACGACCGCGTCGTCCAGCAACCTGTCGCAGATGCACGCCGTCGCGATCGCCGACGTCAACGGCGACGGCCTGCTGGACATCGTGACCGGCAAGCGGTGGTACGCGCACCCGTCGACCAACAAGGACCCGGGCACCGACGATCCGGCGCTGACCGTGTGGTTCGAGCTTCAGCGCGGCGCCGGCGGCGCGACCTTCGTCGAGCACGTCGTCCACATGGCCAGCGGCGTCGGCTGCAACTTCGTCGCGCGCGACCTGACCGGCGACGGCAAGGTCGACATCTTCACGAGCAACAAGCACGGCACCTTCCTGCACGTGCAGAACTAAAGCGCGCCCCTCGGCGAGCGCCCTGTCGCTACCGGATCCCGTACAGCGTCGTGATCTCGCTGGCGCTCAGCGCTCGGTTGTAGACGCGGAAGTCGTCGAGCAGGCCGCCGAAGTACGGGTCGGGCGACCACGCCGAACGACCGATCCAGTTGTTCGTCGTGTTGCCGATCGTCGAGGGCCGCAACGTCATCGCGGTGTTCGTGCCTGCGACCGCTCCATCGACGTATAGCGTGCCGGTGTATGACGTCGACCCCGTGCCCAGCACGACCGCCAGGTGGTGCCAGGTGCCGGTCGACAGCCGCGCGGTGCCCGAGATCTGCTCCTCGGCGGTGTTGGTGGTCGTCGTGATCGCGAAGCGCACCGCGTTCGGCGTGTTCTGCGCCTCGTACGTGGTCAGGAACATGTAGCCGGCGGTGGTGCTGTTGTTGAAGTCGAACACGCGCGCCCACGCGCGGTCGGAGCCGAGGTTCACCCAGCAGGAGACCGTCATCGCCGTCGTCGCGCCCAGCGCGTTGAAGCTGGCCGGGGCGTTGATGTAACCGCCGGTGGTGGTCCCGCCCATCATGTTGATGGCGCCCGTCCCCACCTGATGCGTCGTCGTGAACGCCGCGGCCGGGGTGCCCGTCGCGGCGACGGTCCCGTTGCGCGCGTTGCCCGACGAATCCGCGACCGTCGTGCCGCTGGTCTCGTCGAACTTGTACCAGAGGACCAGGCCCGACGAGATGCTGCCGGCTGCGCCGCCGCTGCCGGTCGTTCCGCCGCGTCCGGCGGTGCCGGTGGTGCCCGCCATGCCCGTCGTTCCGGCCATGCCGGTCGTCCCCGCCATGCCCGTCGTACCTGCCATGCCCGTCGTGCCCGCCTGCCCGGTGGTCCCGGCCATGCCGGTTGTCCCCGCCTGACCGGTGGTGCCCGCCTGGCCCGTCGTGCCCGCCTGCCCGGTGGTCCCGGCCATGCCGGTTGTCCCCGCCTGACCGGTGGTGCCTGCCTGGCCCGTCGTGCCTGCCTGGCCCGTCGTTCCCGCCTGCCCGGTCGTTCCGCCCCGACCTGCGCTGCCTGTCGTCCCCGCTTGCCCCGTCGTCCCCGCCTGGCCGCTGTTGGCGCCGCCACCGGTCGTCCCCGCCTGGCCCGTCGTGCCGGCCGTCCCGGTCAGCGTCGATCCCGCCGCCCCCGTCGTCCCGCCCTTGCCGCTGACGCCCGTCCCCGCTGCACCCGTCGTCCCGCCCTTGCCGCCGACACCAGACGTGCCCGCGTCTCCAAACTGACACGTCGTGCACGACTCACCGCCGCCGCCGCAACCAGACATGGTCGTCGCGACAGCGAGCACGAACATCGAGGCGAGCGTGAAACGCGCTTTCACTCCAGCTCCGGAATCGGTAGCCCGACCTAAAACCCTTAAATAGTAAGCGAACTTTACTTGTCGCCGAGGCTCAACTTTTGTCAGCCCGCACGATGAATTGGCGGTCGATGTCGGTGTCTTCCTACATGCGCGGGCCCACGCACATGATATGTCCGCGGCGACGCGAACCCGCTGCGTGGCTACAGGTCGAGGTCCGCCTGCGCGGCGCGTTCCATGATGAACTTGAAGCGCGCCTCGACGTCCTTTCCCATGAGCTCACCGAGGACGCGATCCGTCTCGGCGACGTCCTCGATGGTGACGCGCAGCAGGCGGCGCGTCGCGGGATCCAGCGTCGTACGCTTGAGCTCCTCGGGCTGCATCTCGCCGAGGCCCTTGAACCGCATGATGTCGGGGCGCGCGTTCTTCGGCAGCGCGGCGACGATGCGGTCGCGGTCAGCCTCATCCAGCGCCCAGAACGTCTCCTTGCCGTGGTCGATCCGGTAGAGCGGCGGCTGCGCCAGATAGACGTAGCCGCCCGCGATGAGCGGCTGCAGGTGGCGGTAGAAGAACGTCAACAGCAGCGTCGCGATGTGGTGGCCGTCGGAGTCGGCGTCCATCAGGAGAATGAGCTTGTGGTAGCGGAGGCGTTCGATCTTGATGTCGGCGCCGACGCCGCAGCCGAGCGCCGAGACGAGATCCTGCAGCTCCTTGTTGGACATCACCTTCTGCAGCGACGCCTGTTCGGTGTTCAGCACCTTGCCGCGCAGCGGGAGGATCGCCTGCGTCTTCCGCTCGCGTCCCTGCTTGGCGGAGCCGCCTGCCGAATCGCCCTCGACGAGGAACAGCTCGCTCTTGCCCGGATCGGTCGACGCGCAGTCGGCCAGCTTGCCGGGCAGGTTGAGACGATGCGACACCGCGGTCTTGCGCGACACCGCCTGCGCCGCCGCGCGCGACGCCTCACGCGCCTTCGCGGCGAGCGCGATGCGCTCGACGATCTGCGCGCCCGCCGTTCGGTTCTCGAGCAGGAAGCGTTCGAGCGCGGGACGCACCGCGCCGTCGACAGCGGCCTGCGCCTCGGGGCTGCCCAGCCGCTCCTTGGTCTGGCCCTGGAACTGCGGCTCCTGCATGTACATCGACAGGATGCCGACCAGGCCCTCGCGAATGTCCTCGGCGGTCAGCGTGACGCCCTTGGGCGCCAGGTTCTCGTGCTCGATGAACGCGCGCACCGCCTTGACGACCGCCGCGCGAAAGCCCTGCTCGTGCGTCCCGCCCTGGGTGGTCGGGATTCCGTTCACGTACGAGCGGATCGTCTCCTCGTGCGACTCGGTCCACTGCAGCGCGGCCTCCATGCGGAAGCCCTTGTCGCCGGCGCGCTCGAAGTAGAAGACCTGCGGCGCCGTCGGCGCCTTGCCGCGATCGGTGACGACCTTGCCCAGGAAGTCGGCGATGCCGCCCGCGTGCTCGAACGTCTCTTCGGTCCCCGCCGCCTCGTCCTTGAAGACGATCGTGAGGCCCTTGTGCAGGAACGCCTTCGCATCCAGCCGGAAGCGGATCGTCTCGGCGGAGAACTGCTGCTTGCCGAAGATCTCCGGGTCGGGTCGAAAGAAGATCTTCGTGCCGGTGCCGCGCGCCGGGCCGACCTTCTTCAGCTTCGAGGTCGCCTTGCCGCGCTCGTAGGTCTGTTCCCAGCGCGTGCTGTCGCGCTTCACCTGCGCCGTCAGTTCAACGGACAGCGCGTTGACGACCGACGATCCGACGCCGTGCAGGCCGCCCGAGAACTCGTACTGCGAGGCGCCGAACTTGCCGCCCGCGTGCAGCGTCGTCAGCACCAGCTCCAGCGCGGACTTCTTGTGGTCCTTCTTGACGTCGACCGGGATGCCGCGGCCATCGTCGTCGACGGTGACGGACTTGCTGTCCTTGTGCAGCGTCACCTCGATGCGCGAGCCGTAGCCGTTGATCACCTCGTCGACGGAGTTGTCGACGATCTCCCACAGCAGGTGGTGGTAGCCCTTCGTGTCGGTGCCGCCGATGTACATGCCGGGCCGGCGGCGGACGGGCTCGAGGCCCTCGAGGACCGTGATGTGTTCCGAGGTGTATGACGCGCTGGCCATGTCGCTCATCTAGTTCAGCAGCGTGGGGGGCGGCACCGCCAGCGGCTCGGCCGACGTGACGCGAACGATCTTGGTCTTGCGCTTCAACGCGTGGCCCTTGCCGGCGCGCGACGTGACGGAGAAGCGCCCTGGACCGATGGGCAGCTCCTTGCCGTCGTCGGTCTCGGCGATGATCACGTCCTTGTCCTTCGCGCGGCCGACGCCGAAGCCGACGACCGTCTCGTCGCCCACCTTGATGACGGTGACGCCCTTGCCTGGGTTCGCGAGCTCGGGCAGCTCGACTGCCTTGCAGATGAGGGCGCGCGCGTCGCTGGTCACCACGCACACGACGTCCTTCGCCTCGACCACGCGCGCGACGCCGACGATCTCGTCGCCGTCGGCCGGCTTGGCGAAGCGGCGGCCCGCGCGCGTCGACAGCTCGCGGTGCGGATCCAGCGAGACGCGCATGCCGAAGCCGCCCTTGCTGACGGCGACGGCCAGCGCGCCCTTCGGGGTCTCGGCCTCGGTCATCGGCATCGCGCCGACGACGCGCTCGCCGTCGCGGAAGTTGAACAGCTTCTGCACCGGCTCACCGTAGCCGGTCGATGCCGGCACGTCGTTGATGCGCAGCACGTACGCGTAGCCGAGGTTCGAGAAGACGGCCATCGGCTCCTTCGTCGACCCCCGGATGACCGCGAGGACCGCGTCACCGTCGCGGAGGCGGGTCGCCGAGAGATCCTTCACCTCGCGCACGCGTTTCATCCACCCGTCGCGCGTGACGATCGCCGTCACCTGCTCGTCGACGATGAAGTCCTCGGCGACGAACTCCATGTCCTCGCCGCCCCCGCCGCCGATCTTGGTGCGGCGCTTGTCGGGGAAGCGCGCCGCCACCTCGGCGATCTCGCCGCGCACCACCCGCATCAGCTTGCGCTTGTCGTCGAGGATCGCCTGGATCTCCTTGGCCCGGGCCCGCTTCTCCTTCAGCTCCTCGAGGATCGCCTCCATCTCCAGGCGCGCCAGCTTGTACAGCTTCAGCTCGAGGATCGCGTCGGTCTGCAGATCGGACAGCTTGAAGCGCGCCGACAGCTTCTCGGCGGCGTCGGCCTTGCCCTCGGACTTGCGGATGATCTTGATCGCCTCGTCGAGCGCGTCGAAGATCTTCGCGAAGCCTTCGAGGATGTGGATGCGCCTCTGCAGCTCCGCCAGTTCGAACTCGAAGCGGCGGCGGACGGTCTGCTCGCGGAAGTCGATGAACTCGCGCAGGATCGCGGCGAGGTCGACGCGCGCGGGGCCCGCGATGTCCTTGTTCTCGGTCGGGAACAGGCAGGTCAGGTTGACGTGGAAGCCCGTCTCCAGCGGCGTGTGCTTGAACAGGTACGCCATCGCCATGTTGGGATCGGCGCCCGGCTTCAGCTCGAGGACGATGCGGACGTCGTCGGTCGATTCGTCGCGGACGTCGACCAGCATCGGCAGCTTCTTGCC
>Ga0070684_100003227_pt1 | contig 12195 bp, 13 predicted proteins | sample KBSC723LmetaG_FD_65653 | JGI IMG/M metagenome (GOLD analysis project Ga0070684, IMG submission 65653) | Corn rhizosphere microbial communities from Kellogg Biological Station, Michigan, USA - KBS C7.2-3L metaG | ecosystem: Host-associated > Plants > Roots > Rhizosphere ...
AACGCCTGGATCTCGTTGTTGGAGAGGACCTTGTCGATCCGCGCCTTCTCGACGTTGATGATCTTGCCGCGCAGCGGCAGCACCGCCTGGGTGTTGCGATCGCGGCCTTGCTTCGCGGAACCGCCGGCGGAATCACCCTCGACTATGAAGAGCTCGGCGAGGGCGGGGTCGCGCACCGTGCAGTCGGCGAGCTTGCCCGGCAGGGTCGAGTTCTCCAGCGCCGACTTGCGGCGGGTCAGGTCGCGGGCCTTGCGGGCCGCCTGTCGGGCACGCGCTGCGTCGACCGCCTTGCCGACGATCCGTTTTGCCTCACCCGGGTTCTCCTCGAAGAACTCACCGAGCTTGCGGTTGACCGCCTCCTTGACCAGGCCCTCGATCGGCGGGTTGCCGAGCTTGGTCTTGGTCTGACCCTCGAACTGCGGATCGGCGAGCTTGACCGAGATCACCGCGGTCAGCCCCTCACGTACGTCATCTCCCGTGAGGTTCTCGTCTTTCTCTTTGAGCAGGCCTTTGCTGCGCGCATAGGCGTTGAGCGTGCGGGTCAGGGCCGAGCGAAAGCCGGAGAGGTGCGAGCCGCCCTCGTGGGTGTTGATGTTGTTGGCGAAGCTGAAGATCGATTCCTGGTAGGAAGAGTTCCACTGCATCGCCACCTCGACCTGGCCGTCCTCGGTCTCGCTTTCGAAGAAGACCGTCTTACGGTGCAGCGGGTCCTTGTTCTCGTTGAGGTGGGCGACGAAGTCGACGATGCCGCCCTCGTAGTGGAAGGTGTCCTTCTGACCGCCGGCGCGCTCGTCGACCAGCTCGATCCTGAGGCCGCGAGTGAGGAAGGCGGTCTCGCGCAGGCGCTCGGCCAGGGTCGCGTAGTCGAACTCAAGCTCGTCGAAGATCTCATCGTCGGGCAGGAAGGTGATCGTCGTACCGTGCGAATCGGTGCTCTCGCCGCGGTGAAGATCCGCCTGCGGCTTGCCGCGCTCGTAGTCCTGGGTCCAAATCGCTCCGTCGGTGCTGATTTCGAGATGGAGCCGCTCGGAGAGCGCGTTGACGACGGAGATGCCGACGCCGTGCAGCCCGCCGGAGACCTTGTATCCCTCGCCACCGAACTTGCCGCCGGCGTGGAGCGTCGTCAGCACAACCTCGGCCGCCGGGCGTTTCTCTTTCTCCATTTCGCCGACCGGGATGCCGCGACCGTTGTCGGCGACGGTGCAGCTGTTGTCAGGGTGCAGGACAACGCGCACGGCGTCGCAGAAGCCGGCGATCGCCTCGTCGACCGAGTTGTCGAGCACCTCGTAGACGAGGTGATGGAGACCGCGTGGCCCGGTCGAGCCGATGTACATGCCCGGTCGCTTGCGAACGGCTTCCAAGCCTTCGAGGACGGTGATGTCCTTGGCGCCGTAGGACTCTGAGCCGCCTTTCTTCTGCGCGGCCGTATTCGTCTTCTCAGGCAATTAATCCCTTCCCGCTCTCATAGAAAACCCCGACCGTTTGGGCTCTTGCCGCCCAGGGTCGGGGCAGAAACACAAGTTGACATAAGGATACCAGTTCGGACCCCCAGGCAGCCCCCTCGGAGCAAATAAAAGTCCTGCAAATCAGCGTATTTCAAATTAGTTTCAGTCATTACTCACACGAAAGCGCAAACTCTTCGGCGCGCGCTCTCCGAGCCTCTCCCTCACGCGCTCGAGCAGCTGCCCTTGCATCAAATCCAACTCCTGCGCCCAGACGGAATCCGAGCACTCGATCGTCACCTCTCCCCCGCGCTCGGAGACGGGTTGCGCGACCGCCGCGATGCGCTCGCCGATCAGCTCGCCCCACACCGACTGCAGGGACGCGAGGCCCGTCTTAGGGGCCGCCGCGCCGAGCGCTGAACGCAGCGCGGCGGCGGCGGGCCGGGGAGCGCGGCGGCGACTCATGCGGCGGCGATCTCCTCACTGCGGAGCGGCATCCGCACGATGCTGTCGCGCGCTTGCGGAGGCAGAGAGTCTTCATCGGCGGCGGTGATCACGGCCTGCCCGGCGCCTCCCAGCCGCTCGACCAGACGCTCGCGACGATCGGGGTCGAGCTCGCTCATTACGTCATCGAGCAACAGCAGGGGGACGACTCTGCGGGCGCCGAGCAGGACGTCGCGCTCGGCGAAGATCAGCGCCAGCAGAGCAGCGCGCTGTTGGCCCTGTGAGCCATAGCGGCGCAGAGAGCGGGCGCCGATGTTGAACTTGACCTCGTCGAGGTGCGGGCCCCAAGAGGTCCGCCCGAGGCGCAGGTCAGCCTCGCGGCGCTCGCCCAAGCCGACTCGGATCTCCTCCGCCGACCCCGTGGCGCGTGGCGCGTACTCGACCTCCCCCCCGCCCTCGAGGCCGAGCTCCTCGACTGCCGTTGCGAATGGGGCGCTGAGCTCGTCGACCGCCTCACCGCGAGCCGCGACCAGGGCGGCGGCGGACTCCGAAACGGTCGCGTCCCAGGTGTCGAGCTGGGACGGGGCACCGCGTCCGGAAGCGAGCCGCGCCACCAAGGCGTTGCGTTGCGCCAGCGCCTGGCCAAAACGCCGGCGCAGCTCGGAGCGGCTGGGCCAGCGGGCGGCGATGAAACCGTCGAGGTGCGCTCGCCGCTCCGCCGGCGGGCCCTTGATCAGGGAGAGGCGATCGGGCGAGAAGACCGCGACCGGCGGACGGTTGCGGGCCAGAGTCGTCGGGTCGGCCGGACTGCCGTCGAGGAGGTGGCGCCGCCCCTCGCTGCGGCTGACCGAGGCCAGAAAATGCCGCTCGATTCCGTCGTCGTCTCGGATCGTCGCTTGGGCGCGAGCAAAGGAGCCGCCGAAAGGGATCAGGTCGCGGCGATCGGAGGTTCTGAAGGAGCGGCCGGTGAGAGCGAAGTAGAGGGCCTCGAGCAGGTTCGTCTTGCCAACACCGTTTGGACCGACGAGGCTGAGGATGCCTGGCCCGAGCTCAATCCGCGCCTCGACCAAACTCCGCGACGGTCTCGCTTCGACGGCGGTGACAAGCACCGGCTGGGCTCAGACGTTGAGACGGATCGGCATCACCAGGTAGCGGAAGTCTTCGTTGTCGACTGGCTGCAGAAGCCCCGGCCGCAGCGGCGAGATCAGCCTCAGCATCACCTCGTCGCCCGCGACGCTTTCGATCCCCTCGCGGAGGAACTCCGGGTTGAAGCCGATCTCCAGCGGCTCGCCCTCGAAGGCGGCCGGCATCGTCTCCTCGGCGTCGCCGACATCCGGGGTCGAGGCGGCGATCTTGAGCTCGCCGGGTGCGAACGAGAGCCGCAGCGGCGCGTTGCGCTGCGCCAGCTGGCTGATTCGGCGGGTGACGTCGAGCAGCTCCGGCCGCGGCAGGCGCACGTCGTGCTCGTAGGACTCCGGCAAGAGCTGTCGAAAGTTGGGGAATTGCCCCTCGATCAGCCTCGTGTTGAGGACGATTGCCCCTGCCTTGAAAATGGCCTGGTTGCGCTGCAGCGCAACGGAAACGGTCTCGACCCCATCGGCGGAGACGATCCGGCCGAGCTCGCGCAGGGCCTTGGCCGGGATGTTGGCCTCGAGCTCGCCGCCGATCGCGCTGTCCAGCTCCGTTCGCTTGACCGCGAGGCGATAGGAATCGGTAGCGACCATCGTCATCTCCGAGCCGCTGGTACTGACCAGCACGCCGGTGAGCACCGGACGCATGTCGTCGCGGGAGGCGGCGCGGGCGACGAGATCCACCGTTGCGGCGAGCGCCGGGGCCGGAATCGAGAGTGGCTCGCCCTCTTCCTCGGGAAAGGCGGGAAAGTCCTCGCTTGGCAGGACCCGGAGGTGGAAGCTCGAACCGCCGCTGCGGATCTCGACGTCGCGCTCGGACTCGCGCAGCTCGATCTCAACCGTCGGATCGCCGAGAGAACGCGAGACCTCGGCAAGTAGGCGGCCGGGAAGGAGGACCGAGCCGGCGCCGTCGACCTCGGCCTCGAGCTTCGTCTTCAGGCCCATCTCCAAATCGGTTGCGCTCAGGGTCACCCCGTCGGCGTTGGCGTCGAGCAGGATCCCGGAGAGAGATTGGGTCGCTGCGCGGGTCGATACAGCGCGGGAGACAACTGAGAGCTTCGCGACAAGCTCGTCTCGTTTGGTTGTCAGCTTCAAGTGATTGATGCCTTCTTAAGTTGGGTTAGTTCCTGTGGAAAAGCCGCGAGAGAGTCTCTGCGCCGCATTCCGTGGCGATTTGCAGGCTGTGGAGGGGGCTGTGGGAAAGCATTGATTCTTACAGTGTCGTCGGCCGTCAGGAGCGGCCTGTGGAGCTGCTGTGGATAGCGCCGCGCAACTCTTCGACTCGGGCTGCCAGGGCAGGGTCCTCACCGCAACGGGCTTCGGCTCGGCGAATCGAGTTGAGCACGGTCGAGTGGTCGCGACCTCCATACAGACGGCCGATCTGAGGCAGCGAGAGGTCGGTTAGCTCGCGGGTGAGATAGATCGCGACCTGGCGGGCGTTGAGCGGAGTCGCCGCACGCGTTGAGCCCACCAGCTCGGCTCGCGAGATGCCGAACGCTTTGGAGACCCGCTGCTGGATCTCCTCCACCGGTGTCTGTTCGGAGGCTCGCGCGGTCTTGGGGATCACGGCATCGACCAGCTCCGGGCTAATCGGCCGCGCGGTCAGCGAGGCGTGGGCAATCAGGCGCGTCAGGGCGCCGTGCAGCTGGCGGACGTTGATGTCGATCCGGCGCGCCAACTCGGTGAGCACGTCGCCCTCGGTGTCGACCCCGGCCTCGCGCACGAGCCGGCGCAGAACGGTGAGGCGGGTGGCGAGGTTCGGCGGCTCGACGGCAACCGTTAGTCCCCACTCGAAGCGATCGCGCAGGCGCGACTCGAGGCTCGAGAGCTCGCTCGGGATGCGGTCGGCCGAGAGCACGAGCTGGCTGCCGCCTTCGTAAAGCGCGTTGAAGGTGTGGAAGAACTCGTCCTCGGTGTGGCGCTTGCCCTCGAGGAACTGGACGTCGTCGACCAGGAGGACGTCGAGATCCCGGTAGCGGCGCTTGAACTCCTCGGCGCCGGCGCTGCGCAGGGCGGTGACGAACTCGTTGGTGAAGCGCTCGGCGGTCGTGTAGCGGACGTTGAGGGCCGGCGCGGAGGCCTCGAGGTAGTTGGCGATCGCGACCAGGAGGTGGGTCTTGCCGAGCCCCGGCGGTCCGTGCAGGAAGAGCGGGTTGTAGGCCTCCGACGGCGCCTCTGCCACCGCGAGAGCGGCGGCGTGAGCGGCTCGGTTCCCCTCGCCGATCACGAAGCGATCGAAGGTGTAGTTGACGTTGAGGCCGGGCCCGGCGGCGGACGCGACAACCGGGTCGACATCGCCCTCGACCACGAGGCTGACGCCGGTCAGCGGCGATCCAGCGCCGGCCAGGGCCTCGCGGATCAAGCCGGCGTAGCGACGCTCGGTCCAAGCCCGGATGCCCTCGGGGGCGGCGAGGAGAAGGGTGCCCGAACGGCTGCCGACGACCTTCAGCGGTTCCAGCCAGAGCTGGAACGTCGACGCTGGAACCGAGGCCCGCAGGCGAGCTTGCACGTCACTCCAGAGGGAGTCGAGGTCTTGTTGCGTCGCGTCATCTTGCACCGACGGCCGACCATAGCGACGCCTGAGGGGACCGAAATCTGCCGCTCCGCAAATGCCGCTGAAATCATTTTGGCGTCGAGTTCCCCCGCTCGACGGCGCGTCCGTATACTGCGACGCCCGATGAAGCGGACTTATCAGCCGAAGAAGCGCAAGCGGGCCAAGACGCACGGATTCCGGGCGCGTATGAGCACGCGTGGGGGTCGAGCGATCCTCAAGCGCCGCCGCCGCAAAGGCCGGAAGCGCCTCACTCCCTAGATGGCGGGGAAACGGCGCCGCCTCTCACGCAGCGGCGAGTTTGACCGCGTCTACCGCGACGGATCCTCACATGCCACTCGCTATCTCGTTCTCTACAGCTTCCCTCGCAAGGGCGAGGAAGAGGAGGATGGGGTGAGACTTGGCGTTTCGGTCAGCCGCAAGGTCGGCGGCGCCGTCGATCGCAACCGAGTCAAGCGCGTGATGCGCGAGACCTTCTGGGGCCTGTCCGACCGGCTGCCGGCCCAACACGACTTCGTTCTCGTCGCCCGCCCGGAAATCGGCGACCTGATCGAGCGCGAAGGCTCTGCCGGCGTGCGCGCCAGCATCGAGGAGGCCCTTGCGGGGTCCTCGGGGAAGAAGCGTTCCACGTGAAACGTGCCTTCTTGACCGCAATCAGCATCTACCAGCGCCGAATTTCCCCCGCCTTCCCCCGCCGCTGCCGCTACGAGCCGAGCTGCTCGAGCTACGCCGCTGAGTCGATCGGTCGTTTCGGGGTAGCCCGCGGTGCTCTGCTCGCGACCTGGCGCTTGCTGCGCTGCAATCCCTTCAGCCACGGCGGTTTCGACCCCGTTCCGGAGCGGTTCACGCTCAAGGTGGGCCCCGTCGATCCTGCTGTTCATCACGGCGAGGCGCATACGTGATCCCCGCAGCCAACATCCTGCAGCCGCTGATCGACGTCGCCAACGCCGTCCTTCAGTTCTTCCACGACAACGCCGGCCTCAGCTGGGGCATGTCGATCATCGCCCTCACGGTCACCACCAGGGCGCTGCTGATCCCGCTCACCTATCGCCAGCTGAAGGGAATGCGCGCTCTGCAGGCGTTGCAGCCGCAGATCAAAGAGATCCAGGCGAAGTACAAAAACGACCGGCAGCGCATGCAGCAGGAGATGATGCGCTTCTACCAGGAGAACAAAGTCAACCCCTTTGCCTCCTGCATTCCGTTGATTGCGCAGCTGCCGGTCTTCATCACGCTCTTCTACGTCCTTCGTCACGAGCTGCCGGCCGACATCGGCTGTGAAGCAGGGCATTGCGGCTCGGAAGCCTCGTTCCTCTTCATCAACGACCTCACCGCCAAGGCCCACGGCGCCGAACTGATCACGCTGTTGGTGCTCTACGTCGGGACCCAGCTCGTCTCCGGCTTGATCATGTCGGTCACCGCCGACAAAAGTCAGCGGATGATGATGGCGCTCCTGCCCTTCATCTTCGTCCCCTTCGTGATCAACTTCCCCGCCGGCCTCATCCTCTACTGGATCACGACCAACTTCTGGACGATTGGCCAGCAATACGTGATCCAGCGGGTGATTCCGGCCCCGGTCGCGGCCACCCCAGAGGCAATCGCTGCAGCAAAGCCGCCCCCGCCGCCCCCTAAAAAGAAGAAGAAGCGGCGATAGCGAGCGCCGGGGGGCGGGACCTTCCGCGGCGCTCTTAAGACGGAAGCTTTCATCTGGTGGGCGTCCGCGCATAGACTGCGCGCGTGACCGGAGCTGACGACTGGCCGCAGGAGCCCGCTGAGCGGGTTCGGGAGCTCGTTGGGGAGGTGCTCGACGAGCTTGACCTGGAGGGCGAGGTGGAGATCGTCGAGGACGACGATCGGATCACCGCTTCGGTAGTGGGCGACGAGGACTATGGGTTGCTGATCGGCAAGCGCGGCCAGACGATCGACGCGCTGCAGCTGATTGCTTACCAAGCGGCCTTCCGCGGGATGCGCGAGCGCAAGCGAGTTGTCGTCGACGCTGCGGGCTACCGCGACCGGCGTCGGGAGACGCTGACGGCGAGGGCCGACCGGGCTGCCGAGCAGGCGCTGACCGAGAACCAGTCGGTCGAGCTGGATCCGATGAGCGCTCAGGAGCGGCGCGTTGTGCACGAGCACCTGAAGGAGCGTTCGGGGGTCGAGACTTACAGCGAAGGGGACGAGCCGCGGCGGTGCGTGGTCGTCGCGCCGTTGGTTTCCGAGTAGGGAGCGGGTCCGGTAGGGGTTCCGCTTAACTTTTTCGGTGGGACGTGGTTGGGCTGACGCCCGGGGGTTGGTGACGAAAAAGTGCAAGACGCTTCACCCCTACCGGACCCGCTCCTAGACGAGGCGCAGCGGGCGACGATCACGCGGATCCTGGAGCTTTTGGAGACGGAGCGGGCGTCGGTTAGCTCTGTCACCGAGCCTGGGCGAGCCTGGAGGGTGCACGTCGCGGACAGCCTTACGGGGCTTGAGTTTGAGCAACTGCGGTATTCCTCTCGGATCGCGGATATCGGCTCTGGAGCTGGGTTTCCGGGACTGGTGCTAGCGGTTGCTCTGCCGGATGCCCAGGTCGATCTGATCGAGTCTGTGGGGCGTAAGTGCGACTTCATTCAGCGTGCGATCGATGCGGCGGGGATTGCCAATGCTCGCGTCATCAATGCCCGCTCGGAGGACCTCGCCGCTGGCAAGGGGAGTGAGTCCTACGCGGTGGTCACCGCTCGAGCCGTTGGGCGCCTCTCCACGCTGGCTGAGCTCGCGTCGCCGTTGCTCGAAGACGGCGGGGTGCTCGTTGCCTGGAAGGGCAAGCGCGATCCGGATGAGGAGGCGCAGCTCGCTCGAGCCGCAGAAGCGCTCGCGATGCGGCCGGAGGAGATTCGCCATGTCGGGCCCTCGGCCGGCAGCGACCACCGTCACCTCCACCTGATCCGCAAGGTCGGCTCCACCCCCGACGACCTTCCGCGTCGTCCGGGAATGGCTAAGAAGCGCCCGCGCGGCGACCACTAGTCTGCGCCGCATGGGCGTCGTCTACGCGATCTCTAACCAGAAGGGCGGCGTCGGCAAGACGACGACAGCCGTCAACGTCGCTGCCTGCGTCGCCGCGACGGGCGCGCAGACGCTGCTCGTCGATCTCGACCCGCAGTGCAACGCGACTGTCGCCCTCGGCGGCGAGCGCGACATGCACCCCTCCTCTTATGACTGCCTGATCGGCGAGGTCTCGGTCGCCGAGGCGGCGCGCCCCGCCGGCCCGGACAACCTCTGGCTCGTGCCCGCCAATCGCGACCTGGCCGGCGCCGCGGTCGAGCTGCCGCGGATCGAGGGCTCCGAGACCCGCCTGCGCGAACGGCTGGGCCCGGTCCGCGAGCGCTTCGCCTACACGCTGCTCGACTGCCCGCCCTCGCTCGGCCCGGTTAGCGTCAACGCGCTCACCGCCGCCGACCGGGTGATCGTCCCGGTCCAGGCCGAGTACCTGGCGCTGGAGGGCCTGGTCCAGTTCCTCGACACCCTGGCGGTGATCCGCCGCGAGCTCAACCCGGCGCTGAAGGTGTCGGGGCTCCTGGTCACCATGCACGACGAGCGCACCCGTTTGGCCCAGGACGTCGAGCAGGAACTGCGCCGGCATTTCCCCGAGATGGTCTTCGACACGGTCATACCGCGCAGCGTCAGGGTCGCCGAGGCCCCCAGCTTCGGCTTGCCCGTAATCGACCACTCGCCGAACTCACGCGGCTCCGATGCCTACCGCGCCCTCGCCCGGGAGCTGGCCGAGCGTGGCTAGCGCGGCCAAGCGCGGCAAGCGCGGACTCGGCAGCGGGCTGGCGGCGATCCTGCCCGAGGCGAGCGCCGAGCACGCCGGCGAGCTGCGCGAACTGCCGGTCGAGACGATCAAGCCCAACCCCAACCAGCCGCGGACCAAGATCGACCCCGAGTCGCTCAGCGGCTTGGCCGCTTCGATCGAAGCCAACGGCGTGGTGCAGCCGCTGCTGGTCCGCCCCCTGCCCGACGGCAGCTACGAGCTGATCGCCGGAGAGCGTCGCTGGCGCGCCGCGCAGGCCGCCGGCCTGTCCAAGGTGCCGGCCGTCGTGCGCGACCAGGAGCTGGCGGAGCGGCTGCAGGTGGCGCTGATCGAGAACATGGTTCGGGAGGACCTCAACCCGGTCGACGAGGCGCGCGCCTGCGCCGCCCTGGTCGACGAGCTCGGCCTCTCTCGCGAGGAGCTGGCCCGCCGCGTCGGCCGCAGCCGGCCGGCGGTCTCGAACCTGATCCGCCTGCTCGACCTTCCCGACGAGGCGCTCGCGCTGCTCGAGTCCGGCGAGCTGAGCGAGGGCCACGCCCGCGCCCTCCTCGCCGCCGAGGGGAACGATGCGCGCCGCCGCCTTGCCCGCGACGCGGCGAGGGGAGGGTGGTCGGTCCGTGAGACGGAGAACAGAGCTAAGCTGGCTGGCCAGCCAAAGAAGAAAGGCAGCTCGTCGAGGTCGCCGGCCCCGGAAGAGGCCGAGGCCCTGCGGGACGCCGCGGACCAGCTCGAGTCGGCGCTGGGCCACGAGGTCAAGCTGCGCCCCAGAGGGGGGGAGATCGCGCTCGAGATCCGCCTCGAGGATCTCGACCAGGCACTCGCCCTGGCCCGCAGCCTCTCGCGCCGCCGCCGCTGAGCGGCGGGCTCAGGCAGCCACGATTCCCCCGCTATCCTTCCCTGGCTCCGGGCGATTAGCTCAGTTGGTTAGAGCGCGTCTCTGATAAGGACGAGGTCCCTGGTTCGAATCCAGGATCGCCCACTCGTGCAACAGATGCAGATCTACGGCGTCAGCTTTGACATGGTCGGCAAGCAGCCGATTGTCTTGCTGAAGACGGTTGACAGCAACAAGTTCCTGCCGATCTGGATCGGGCACCCGGAGGCGGCGGCGATCCTGATGAAGCTGCAGGGCGCCTCGACGCCGCGGCCGATGACCCACGACCTGCTCTCCGACCTGCTCGAGCAGCTCGACGCCAAATGCGAGCGGGTCTCGGTTACGGAGCTGCGCGACAACACCTTCTACGCCTCGATCACGGTCTCGATCAACGGCACCGAGATGGAGATCGACTCCCGACCCTCCGATGCCCTCGCCCTCGCTGTGCGGGTCTCGGCGCCGATCTTCGCCGACGAGGACGTGATCGAGGAGTCGGCGATCGAGTTCGAGCACGACGTCGAGGACACCGAGGAGGTCGTCGATAAATTCAAAGAGTTCCTCGACGAGGTCACCCCCGACGACTTCGCCAAAGGCGAAGACTCCTAAGCGCCGGCGGGCGCCAGAGCCAGGTCGAGGATCTTCTCAACCAGCTGCTCGAACGACATGCCCGCCGCCTCGGCAGCCAGGGGCAGGAGGCTGGTGTCGGTGAGGCCCGGGATCGCGTTGACCTCGAGCACTTGCGGCCCGTCCTCTCCGAGGATCAGGTCAACGCGCGAGAAACCCGAGCAGCCGAGCGTTCGATAAGCGCCGAGAGCAGCATCGATCACGGCCGAGGACTCAACCTGGGAGAGCTCGGCGGGGCAGACGAAGGTGGTGCGACCGATCTCGTAGCGAGCCTCGAAGTCGTAGCTGTCGCCCGCCTGGGGAATCACCTCGACCACCGGCAGCGCCGTGCCACCGAGCACGCTGACCGCCAGCTCGCGCCCGTCGACGAAGCGCTCGAGCAAGACACGATCGTCGTAGCTGAAGGCCGAGACCAGCGCCTCGGGAACGTCGAACCAGTTCTCGGCGAACTTGATCCCCAGCGAGGAGCCGCCGCGGCTGGGCTTGACCACGAGCGGAAAGCCGAGCCGCTCCTCGAGGCCGGCCAGCGCGTCGGCGGCCCCGAGCTCACGGAAGGCGGTCTCGTTGAACGCGAACCAATCCGGCGTCGCGATCCCGGCTGCGCGCAACTCGTGCTTGGCCAGCACCTTGTCGATGCAGCGAGCGCAGGCAGCGACGCCGGGGCCGGTGAAGGCGATGCCAAGGATTTCGAGCAGCTCCTGAGCGGTGCCGTCCTCGCCCCCGGGGCCGTGCATGGCGACGAAGGCGATGTCCGGCCGATCGGCGGCGAGGCGCTTGACCATGTCGCCGTCGGCCTCCAGCGCCAGCACCTCGTGCCCGAGCCGCTCCAGGGCGTCTTCGACGCGCGCGCCGGAACGCAGCGAGACGCCGCGCTCGAGCGAGCGGCCGCCCTTCAGCACGGCGACCTTCACGCGCCCTCCGCCTTCCTGAAAGGCACCACGTTCTCGGGATCTACCGGCTTCTCCCTGCGCTCCACGGCAGCGGGCGCCTCTTTGCCGGTCAGTGCCGAGTACAGCTCGACCTGCTCCTCGACCACGCGGCCGATGCGGCGGATGCCCTCACGCAGTTCGTCCTCGCCGCTGCCGGAGAAGTTGAGCCGCATCGAGTTGCGGCCGCGCCCGTCGACGTAGGCCGCTTGCCCGGGCACGAAGGCGACGTCGTCGCGCAGCGCCTTGGCCAACAGGTCACTGGTGTCGATGTAGGGGGGGAGGGTCGCCCAGATGAAGAGGCCGCCCTCCGGTTCGGTCCAGCTCGCCTGGGGCGGGAAGTAGCGGCCCAGGGCCTCGACCATCGCGTCGCGGCGATCGCGGTAGAGCTCGCTTAGGCTGGCGATGTACTCGCGCCAACGA
>Ga0070684_100003231_pt1 | contig 12188 bp, 9 predicted proteins | sample KBSC723LmetaG_FD_65653 | JGI IMG/M metagenome (GOLD analysis project Ga0070684, IMG submission 65653) | Corn rhizosphere microbial communities from Kellogg Biological Station, Michigan, USA - KBS C7.2-3L metaG | ecosystem: Host-associated > Plants > Roots > Rhizosphere ...
AACCTTGGAGTCCGCGGGAGCAAGATTGTTTTCGATGCCGCGATGCCCGCGGGAGCTTACTCGGATCTGCAACTGGCGCTTTCAGCGCGCGATTTTATTGCAACGGTCAGTGTGGCCGGCAGTCAGCAGCAGGCGGGGCCGGCGACGAAAATCGGCGAGTACACGATTTTCGATTTGACGCACCAGCGGCTGGGACGCAGCACCGTTCTGCATCTGCCGGCCTCGGACTTTCGATATCTGCATTTCTCGGTGAGCGGCCCGCTGCATCCGGAAGAGATCGGCGGAGTCTCCATGCGGCAGGCCTCGGCATCGAAACCGGCATTCGTGATGGTGGCCGAGACCAGCCAGAGCGTCCGCAAGGATCACTCGACGGTAATTGAGTTCACAGTGCCGGCCCACGTTCCGGTAGAGCGGGTGGTGTTTTCAGCGCCTGTGCAGCCAACGAACTTCAGCCGCGACGTGACGATCAGTGCGACAGAGATTCCGACAAAACCTCGCGATGAAACCGCGTCACCGCTGCCGAGCTATACATCGAGAGGCAATCTGCTGCGCGTCCATGCGATCGAGGCTGACCACAAGATCGATCTTGAGAATCTGGATGTGTCGACTGGCCGAACGACGTTTGAAGGGCAGTCACGATGGACCGTCACGATCGATAACGGCGACGATGCTCCACTTGTGCCGCGTTCGGTGCGGCTGGAGATGTTTGAGCGGAATATCTGTTTCCAATCCGCGCCGGGAGAGTATGCGCTCTACTATGGGGATGCGGCGCTGAGCGCACCGCGCTACGACCTTGGGCAGTTCACGGTGATTCACCCAGGCAGTACAAATCGCGTGACCGCAGGTGCGGAGGAGCAGAATGCGCAGTTTGAGCAACGGCCGGATCAGCGGCCATTTTCGGAGAGGCATCCAGCTCTGCTGTGGATTGCTCTCGCGCTGGTGATTGCACTGCTGGGGTTGGTTGCGTTGCGCACGGCGCGGGCGCAGACGCCTCCGGCCAGCAATGGATGAGGTGAAAAAAGGAAGCCCGAAGCTTGCGCTCCGGGCCACTTGCTTCCATCCCCACATGGATGAAACTTAATTATTCGGCTGCTGTTTCGGCGGCCCTGGTCGTGGCCACGGTCCAGTCGGGTGCGCCGACCTTGAAGCGCGCGAAGCGGCGGACAGTGATGTTCTCACCGAGCTTGCCGACTTTCTGCGCGATCAGCTCCTTGATGCTGACGGCCTGGTCCTTGATGAAGGGCTGCTCGAGCAGGCAGACCTCTTCATAAAACTTCGCCATCTTGCCTTCGAGCATCTTCTCGATGATGTTCGCCGGCTTGCCGGTGGCCGCTGCCTGGGCGCGATAGATCTCCTTCTCGCGCTCCATGTCTTCGGGGCTGACGTCTTCGGACTTCACGTAGCGAGGATCGCTGGCGGCGATGTGCATGGCGATGTCCTTGAGGAGTTCCTGGAAGTCATCGGTGCGGGCGACAAAATCGCTCTCGCAGTTGACTTCAACCATGACGCCGATTTTGCCGCCGGCGTGGATGTAGGTTCCAACTGCGCCCTCGTTGGTGGTGCGGGCAGCCTTCTTCTGCGCAGACGCCATGCCGCGCTTGCGGAGCACGACGAATGCGTCTTCGATATTTCCCTTCGTCTCCTGCAGAGCCTTGAGGCAATCGCCCATGGGCGCGCCGGACTTCTCGCGGAGGTCCTTCACCAATTTTGCATCTATCTTTTCTGCCACAGTCATCTCGCTTCCTTCTCGGCACCTGCGGTGCGGCTAACCGCGCCTACCGGCGCATTAAGCTAAGTGGTATTCACGAAGAAAAAGCGTGGCAACCAGACTGCGCGGCCACGCTTGTTCCGGTGTGCTAAAGAACTTACAGGGCGCGCTCGACCGCTTCCTCTTCGTCCAGCGCCGCCTCGGCTGCCGGAGCTTTGCGCACGCCGCTGACTTGCGCTTCGAAATCGACGTCCTCGACCGGTGCTGCCTCTGCGGGTGCTTCGGCTTCGCCCTCGGCTGCAGGAGCTTCTTCGGCTGATGCTGCGAATGCCTTGTCTCCAACCAGGTTCACGCCTTCGGCTGCTGAGTCCGCAATCTTCGAGGTGAACAGGCGAATGGCGCGGAGAGCATCATCATTACCCGGAATCACGTAGTCAACCACAGTCGGGTCGCAGTTGGTATCGACCACGGCGACAACCGGGATGCCCAGCTTGCGCGCCTCCTTCACCGCAATCGCCTCGTTGTTCGAGTCGACGATGAAGAGGGCATCGGGCAGCCGTTTCATGTTCTTGATGCCGGCCAGGTTTGCCTGGAGGTGCTTGCGCTCGCGCTCGAGGCGGATCACTTCCTTCTTGGTCAATAGCTCGTAACGGCCGTCCGTGGCCATGTCATCCAATTCCTGAAGGCGCTTCACCGACTTCTGCACGGTCACCCAGTTGGTCAGCAGTCCGCCCAGCCAGCGCTGGTTGATGTACGGCATCGAGGCGCGAGTCGCTTCTTCGGCAACCGCGTCCTGGGCCTGGCGCTTGGTGCCGACGAAGAGGATCGTCTTGCCGCTGGCGCACAGATCTGTGACGAACTTGGACGCGTCCTTAAAGAGCTTGAGCGTCTTCTGCAGGTCGATGATGTAAATTCCGTTGCGCTCGCCAAAGATGTATTCCTTCATCTTGGGGTTCCAGCGCTTCGTCTGATGCCCGAAGTGAACACCTGCTTCGAGCAGCTCCTTCATGGTGATCGTGGCCATTGGCCTCCTTCGTGGATTGCATCCGGGCTAACCTTCGTCTGGCCCGGATTGAACCCGCTTACGCGGGAGATTTAACTACTTAGCTTTTAGCTACTAGCCTCTAGCTGCCAGCTTTTGCCTGGTGAATCTCACCTCGACGAAAAGCCAAGAGCCAAAAGCCAATGGCTAGTAGCTCTCAAGCGACTAGCGCTTGCTGAACTGGAATCTCTTTCTGGCGCCCTTCTGACCGTACTTTTTGCGCTCCTTAACGCGAGCGTCGCGGGTCAGCAGGCCTTCGACCTTGAGCGCTTTTCTCAATTCTGGATTGAACTGGATCAGCGCACGGGCAACGCCCATCTTGACTGCGTCGGCCTGCGAGGCGACTCCTCCACTGCTGACGGTGGTGAGCACATCGAAACTCGATGCGAGCTCAACGACCTGCAGAGTCTTCTTGGCGGAAACGCGCTGCTGCTCGGTGACGAAGTACTCGTCGAAAGCCTTGCCGTTGACTTTCCACTCGCCGGTGCCCGGACGCAGGAAAACGCGGGCAATCGCCGACTTGCGGCGTCCCGTCCCGTAATACTGAACCAAATCTGCCATTCAATCCTCTTAGCTACTAGCTCTTAGCTATTAGCTCGTCTCACCTTGAATTTGCTCTCTGCCCTTACCTCAGCTTTCCGCTTCTACACGGAATTAGCTAAAAGCTAATGGCTAAAAACTAATAGCTGCACTTACGCGACGTTTAACGCCACCGGCTGCTGTGCCAGGTGGGGGTGCTTGTCGCCGCGATAAACCTTCAGTTTTGTTCCCATGGCGCGGCCGATTTTGTTCTTCGGCAGCATGCCTTTGATTGCCTCTTCCAGGATCTTTTCGGGACGGCGAGCCAGAAGTCGGCTGAACTCTTCTTCGCGAAGTCCACCGGGGAAGCCGGTGTAGCGGCGATAGACCTTGCTCTGACTCTTGAGGCCGGTGAGGCGAATCTTTTCGGCGTTGATAACAATGACGTGATCGCCCATATCGATGTACGGCACGTACCGGGGATTCAGCTTGCCGCTCAGGACGTCGGCAGCCTTGGTTGCCAGCCGGCCCAGAGTCTGTCCGCTGGCGTCAACCACATACCATTTGCGGTCAATATCCTTGCCGCTCGGAACAAAGGTGCTCATCTCTCTCCTGCCCTCTTAAAAACGCAAAACTGCGGCGCAAGGCGCCTTGACCCATGGCATCCGCGCATGGGATTGAATTTCACCCACTTCCAAACAATCCTGTTCGGGTGAGGACTGCGGGGTTTGCCCTCTAAGGGCTCCTGGCTCTGTGGAACAAACTTCTAGTTCCGCAGAAGGCGCCTGTACCAGTCGAAATCAGAACTTCGGGATTCGATTGGCTGGGTCCGGGCTAATGCACTTCTTCTCAAAGGTTTGGTTCAGACTTTGAGAGCCCATCGACAGACCCCAGGCGTAACTCCGCACAAGGTCTTTAGGATACCCGAACCACCCTGTAGAGTCAACGAAATGTGGGGCAAAGATGCGCCGGGTTTGGTCGCCTTTGCCCCACTTTTCGAGCTTTTCCGCTGATCAGGCAGCGGTTCCCTGCTGGGAACGCACCCGGAAGCGCTTCATCTGGATGGACAAAGTCCGCTCGATCTTTTTGAGATCTCCGCGTTCGGACGCTCCGGCAAACGTTGATGCGATGCCTTTGGCGGAGGCGCGTCCGGTGCGACCCACGCGATGGACAAAGTCTTCGGCTTGCTTGGGCAGATCGTAGTTAACGACGTGCGCCACGTGGGCAACGTCGATTCCTCTGGCGGCTACGTCGGTGGCTACAAGCACCCGGTGACGGCCCTCAGAGAAGCTGCGAAGAGCGGAGTTCCGCTGCGACTGTGAGCGGTCGCCGTGGATCTGGGTAGCGGACCAGCCGGACCGAACCAGGCGACTCGCGACGCGATCGGCGCCGTGCTTGGTCCGGACGAAGACCAGAAAGCTTCCCTTTTCGCCGCTCAAGAGGTGCTCGAGAAGCTCGAGCTTATTGCTCTGTTCGACTTCAAAGGTGCGAAGTTCGACGTTCTCAGCAGGCTTAAGGACGGAACCGATTTCGATTCGGACCGGGCTCTTGAGATACTTGGCGGCCACCTGTTTTACGGCACCTTCAAGAGTGGCAGAGTAGCAGAGGGTCTGGCGCTGGTCGGGAATCATGGTCGCAATGCGCGCGATTGCGGGCTGAAAGCCCATGTCGAGCATGCGGTCCACTTCGTCGAGGACGAGGATTCTGATCTGGTCCATCCGCACCAGTTTGCGCTTGAGGAAGTCCTCGAGGCGTCCTGGTGTGGCCACGATCAGTCGTGCACCACGGCGGATTGCATCGAGTTGAGGGCGCTCCTGCATACCGCCAACCACGAGGGCGACGGTCTGCTCTGAACTGGTTCGAATGGCTTTGAAAGCTGCCTCGACCTGCATCGCCAACTCACGGGTTGGGAGAAGAATCAGTGCCTGTGCAGCGTTCCGGTCCTGGGCCTTCTGGAGCATTTCCACGATAGGAATCAGAAAGCTTAGCGTTTTACCAGTACCTGTCTGGGCGGTTGCCAGCACATCGCGACCTTCCAAAGCCGGCGGGATTGCCTTGGCCTGTACGGGGGTCGGAGTAATGAACTTGTTGGAGTTGATCCGCGTTATCAATGCGGACGAGAGATTGAACTGCGAGAATTCAGTGTTCAAAAAATCAACTTTTCCTGGCTCCGGAGCCTGTCTTCCCTGCGGCTTGCAAGCGGAACCGAATCTGGACGCACAACGATGCGTCTCTTTCTGTCGTGCGTAAGGGGGAACCGGAAGGTGCTTCTGGTTGGCCAATCACTCACTTCAAAGTGAGTACGGCCCGGGTCTGCCACACGCTATAGGTATCGTCTGACGGCTTCAGCGCCGGCAGACCCCACACTCTGCCCGGGATACAACCAGGGCACAACTTGAGGTGGTCACGCTAAGGGGGCTTGGGGGAAACTGTGCAAGGCGCTTGCCATTGAGGCTATCGCCGCTCACGACCAAACAACTGAGCGCAAGCTAAGTATAGCACGTTCTGAGAGATATTGCCGGGAAGGTGGATCAGGAGCGACATTCCATCTTGCCGCTGACGTCCCGAAAGCGGCCGTCGACTTCCTGGGCTGAAGCTCCGGTTGACGAGTCAGAGGCGGCAAAGGGAGGCGTCATTCTGGCGTCGGGGAAGCCCAGACGGCGCTTGAGGGCGAGGATTTCGTTGAGCTTGCTGTCGGGGATGGGAATCAGCGTCTTGCCGATCTGCCCGGCTATCACGCAGGTCTTGCAATAGGACTCCAGGATCTCAACCAGCCACTCAGCATGGGTGACAGTATCGGACCAGCAGACGATGCCGTGATTTGCGAGCAGGATCGTGTTGTGATCCTGGACGAAGGGGAGGACGGTTTCAGCGAAGGCGTGGGTGCCGGGGGTCTCGAAGCGAGCGAGCGCGGCGGGGCCGATGAAGATCTCGTATTCAGAGATCAGGCCGACGGGCGGAACGCTGCCGGTCAGAGAGAAGGCTGTCGCGTAAGGGGGGTGACAGTGGACGATGGCTTGTGCGCGGGAGTTGGCGCGGTAGATCTCAAGATGCAAGAGAAGCTCACTGGTGCGCAGCCGGTTTCCAGCAACGATGTTGCCGTCTATGTCGGAGAGGCAGATGTCCGCAGGAGACATATCGCGCTTGCTGATCATGGTCGGAGTACAGAGCACGAACTCTGGGCCGATGCGGCAACTGATGTTGCCTCCGTTACCGTCGACGTACTGACGCTCCCAAAGTTTTCTGCCGGTCAGGATGATTTCGTCGCGCAGGGCCTGGGCTTCGAAGGAATTGAAGACCGCCGATGGCGAGCCTGCCTCCGGCGTGGGCACGCGGAGTGCATCGACAACGGCCTCGAACATTTCCTTGACCTTATCCGTGACCGGGTTGGCCAACTGGGACATACGAGACCTCGAGAAGACGCTGCCCTCTCTCCTTTACATATATGTCCGATCGCGTCCCAAGGGAGTGATACAGGTCACCAAAGAGAGAGAGGCCCTTCAGGCTCGACTCGAGAATTGGAGTTGATCTCAGTCCGCCGCAACGAGTTTGCGTTGCAGAGCCTCCAGGGTCTGGCCCTTGGTTTCGGGATAGGTGAAGAGGACGGTTACGAACTGAACGGCGGTCATGATCGAGAAGAAGATGAACGGCGTTGCTGTGCTCATGGTGTGCACAACTATGGGAAAGGCCTCGGCGATGGCAGCGTTCATGAACCAGTGGCTTGCGGAGCCAACGCCCTGCCCCTTGGAGCGGACCGAGGTAGGAAAGACTTCGCCGATATAGACCCAGATCACCGCACCTTGCGAGAGCGCGAAGAAGGCGATGTAGGTGACGAGGATCCACACCAGCATGGACTCGTGAGTATGCGAGGCGAAAACCCACGCTACGCCGGCAAGACAGGCGGCTGTTCCGGCAGCACCGATGAGCAGCAAGGTTTTGCGACCGAGTTTATCGATGACGCTCATGCCGACCATGGTGAAGATGAGATTGGTGGCACCGATAGCGATGGCTTTCTGATCGCCGGAGAGCTGGCTGTACCCGGCTGCGCCGAAGATGTCATTGATGTAGTAGAGAATCGCATTGATTCCTGCCAGCTGGTTGAAAGCGCCGATGGAGATGGCGAGGAAGAGCGGATAGCGATATTTCCATTTGAAGACACGCTCGTGAGCCGAGGCGTGTTCCTGCTTGAGGGCTTCGCGGATGTCGGCAAGTTCGGCTTCGGGATTGGGATCGCCCATCATTTTGAGAACTGTCAGGGCTTCATCGATGCGATCGCGCGAAGCGGACCAACGCGGACTGCGAGGAATACCGAAAAGCATTATCAGGAAACCAACTGCAGGAATTCCGGCGATGCCGACCTGCCAACGCCATTCCGTTGCACCGAGGTGCATAGTGCGGATGACGTAATTGGAGAGGTAGGCAAGCATGATACCGAAGACGACATTGAACTGAAAGAGGGCGACGAAGCGGCCGCGCAATTTGGCCGGGGATAGTTCGGCAATGTAGACGGGTCCCAGGACGGAGGAAGCGCCGATGCCGAGGCCGCCGATGAAGCGGAAGACAAGAAACGACTCCCAGTTCCACGCGAAAGCGCATCCAGCGGCAGAGAGCACATAAAGGACAGCGGTGAGACGAAGCGTCTCGCGGCTGCCGAGGCGTTGACCAATCTGCCCCGCAGCAAGCGCACCGATGACGGTTCCAACGAGGCCGATGGCGACGGTAAGGCCTTCTTTGTGGGGATCGAGGCTGTAGAGCTTGACGAGTGCGCCGATGGCACCGGCGATAACTACGGTGTCGAAGCCAAAAAGCAGGCCTCCGAGGGCGCCGGTAAGGGTCGCCCTCATCAGGTTGATGTTGGGTCGCATGTTCTCGCTGTCCTCTGTAACCAGAACATCCTACAGAGACAAACGACCCGGGGCAAACTTCGACGCAGGAGCGCTGCGTGAGTTCCGGAGAAGCCGTTCGTCGTGGCCTATGAGGCTTCGATCGGGTTTCCAGGAGTAACCATGAGCGCTCGACAGCGCTCCGTTCCCGCGCCGCTCCAACCGATGGCCATTTCAGTGTCGAGGTACACGCAGTCTCCGGTCTCGAGTGTCTCGTGCATACCACCGGCATCGAGGTGCAGGCTTCCTTCAAGGACGTAGACAACGGCGCAGATCGGACGGCCCACCTCGCTGATCATTCCGGAGATGCCGGCTGGGAGTTCCACCATGCGCGCGACGAGCCTGCTACTCGGAGTGGTCGCGTGAAGAGCGGTGTGCTTGATTACCTCCTGACCACGGCCGTTTCCTGCAAGGTGCGCTTTACGTGTGATTGCCAGGGTATGTTTCGCCGCTTCGCCGAAGAAATAGCTGAGGCCAACACCATACACCCGGCAGATGTTGGACAAGGTAGGCAGGGTTGGGATCATGCGATCGGTTTCGAGTTTGGAGAGGAGTGCGGTAGAAAGGCCGGTCTCGGCGGCCAGACGAGATAAGGTAAGATGTTTTTGCGTACGAAGGGTGCGAAGCTTCATGCCGATGCTATACGGCTCGAGTGACCAGCGCGCATAAGACGGTCCATTCGCCATCGAAATCACCTCGTGACGCAGTCTTTCGCAATTTGAACTTCAAGCTCTTGAAGGATTTCTGAAAGTCGCAGTGCCGTTATCGAGTGAGGCACTTCAGGACAAATACAATTGTGAGAACCTGAGCAAGACTCACTCCAGACCAATTTTGAATAATCCACTGAAAAGGATCATCCCTCCGTGACCCTCGTCTTCCCTGCTTCGATTCGCCGTCTTTCTTCCTTTGTCTCAAATCGAAACATTCGCCTAATTCTGATCGTTTCGTCGCTCATGATTGGGATGTCCGCGGCGAGGCACGCTCGAGCACAATCGGGAGCCGCCGCCGACGTTGTTGTTCTCAGCAACGGGGACACGCTGCATGGCAAGCTGGTGAATTCTTCAGACGGCAAGGTTATGTTTCACTCCGACGCTTTGGGCGACATATCCGTCAGTTGGGACAAAATCAAGGAACTGCACACAAGCGGCAGCTATGCGGTACTCGACAAAAGCACGAAGCCCCGCAGCAAAAAGGACGCCGGGGCGATCCCAACGGGGCAATTGGAAGTGACGAACAACTCGATTGCGATTCGGTCGGAAAAGGCGGCGCCCGCGCCGATCCCGGTGGCCGACGCACAGTACATCCTGGATGCGGGAACCCTGGACAAGCAGCTTAATCGCAAGCCCGGATTCTTCACTGGCTGGAATGGAGCGGCGACGGCCGGAGCAGCAATTGTGACCGCAACCGAGAACCAGTTCACCTTCTCCGGCGGTGTCGGGCTTGTTCGGGTTGTCCCGACTGTGAGCTGGCTCACGACGCGCAATCGCACATCCATCGACTTCTTGGGCTCGTACGGAAAAATTACGCAACCAGCGTACACCGATCCGGCAACGGGAATCGTTGTGCCGTCGGTGGTAACGAAGTCCGCTCTCTACCATGCAGGCGCGGAGCGGGACCAGTATTTCTCACCGAGGTTCTTCGCGCTGGCGCAGACTGCATTCGATCACAATTACGGGCAGGATCTGGATCTGCAGCAGATCTACGGTGGCGGTTTCGGCTGGACGTTCCTGAAAACACCAAAGCAGGAAGCGGATCTGAAGGCGACGATTCAGTATGAGAAGCAACAATTCATTTCCGATTCGTCGGCAAACCAGAATCTGATCGGTTCGACAATCTCCCTGGGGTACGTGCTGCATAGCAAGCTGATGACGTACACGCAGGGTCTCGCCTTCATTCCGGCATTCAACAACCCCCATGCATATTCAGCGAATGAAACAAATACGCTGGCATTTCCGGCGTATAAAAACTTCAGTTTTTCTGTGGGCACACTGGACAGCTATCTGAACAATCCGCCAGACACACTTCCGCCCACGAAGCGCAATTCATTCCAGTTCACAATGGGAGTGACCTACGCGATCAAGTCGAAATACTAGATCGCGGGTCGTCTTTTCCTCGAGCAGCGAACAAACGACTTATTCATGGCGCTAAACGCTACGGTCGGTTGCTTTTCCCACAGCGAAACAAAGTAGTAACTTTCTGGGAGAGTTACCAATTCGCATCGGAAAAGCGATTGCTCATCACACGTGTTTATTGCAGTTTGGATACATAATGTGTTCGCGTTTGTTAACAGCGGGTAAGCCACGATGTTGTGAGTTCAGAATCTTTCGGTTTGACTCTTCCCCGTCGTTTCGACAGCCAGACTTGTGCAAATGGAGGTCTCCTGCTTCTGGAGAGGAAACTCCAGGTGCAGATTGTTCGAGCCTTTGGGGAAGATGATGGTTCAGTTTCCGGCGGCAAGCTCTTCGACGTTTTCTGATCGCGAATTTCTTTTTGGTGAATTGCGGCTCGATGCTCAAGGTGTTCTGACTCGTGGCGATGCGGTCGTTCATCTTCCTCCCAAGGAGTTGGCTGCTCTTCGCCTTCTGCTGACGCACGCCGGGCAGATCGTCACTCTTCAGCAACTCAAACAGGCGCTTTGGGGTGATGTGCACGTCACGGACGACAGCGTGCCGAAGTGCGTCTCCTCTTTGCGCGAACTTCTATTGCCCGCCGATTGCATACAGACGGTGTACAAACGCGGGTATCGGCTTTCCGTAGACGTACATGGTCAAGCCGGAGATCTGACGAAGACCCCGCCAAGGCTGGCAATCATGCCCTTTGCGGTGGATGCGAATGTTCCCTTGTATCTGGGCCCGGCAATCGCCGAAGAGACGATTTCGCTGCTCACCGCGGATCGTTTCGCGCCGGCATATGTGCTCGCGCGAGATTCTGCATTTTCACTGGCGACACGCGGGCTTACTGCTCACCAGGTGGGTGAGGCTCTTGAAGCAGATCTTGTGCTCACGGGGACCCTTCGCATGCTGCCTGCGCACTTCCGGCTGCGGGCGGAGATGATCAGGGTATCGGACGGAACACAGATCTGGGTGGAGGACATGCTGGTGCCGCAGCCGAGATCAGCTGATCTCGAGTCGGAATTAGCCAACCGTCTGGTCGTCCGGCTCAGTTCCGAGGATTGGTTCTTTTCGCGCGAACGCGATCCCAGGCATCCATCAAATGATGCGCCAGGGCGCCGGGAAGCATGGGAGTTGTTTCTGCGGGGACATCACGAGTGGCAGACGCTGCAAAGACATCGGATGCAGGATGGAATCCATCATCTCAGTCGGGCGATTGAGCTGGATCCTACGCTGTACGCCGCGCATATCGATCTGGCAAATGCGACGGTGACACAGGAATTTGCCGGATTCGTATCGCCGATGCAGGCAGCCGAGCAGGTGCGGACCGCGGTGGAGGCGGTTCCAACATCGTTTGAAGGCTCTGAATCGCTGCTTCCGGCGCTCGGCTGGATTCGGTTTCACGTAGACCATGACATGCCGGGAGCATTGCGCGCGTTCTCGGCGAGCGCTCATCTTCGCCACGAAACCTCCGTCACGCGGATTCGCTCGATGTTTGCGCTCAGCCGTCATCGGTTTGTCGAAGCGATTGAACTGATCAGAGAGGCTCTCCGCACCGATCCTTATTCACCGTGGCTCAACGCGCGGCTGGGGTGGGCGTATCACCTCTCGGGAGAGCGCGAGAAGAGCCTGTCACAAACGGAGCATGCACTCGGACTTTTCCCGGAACATGAGAGCACGAACGTGTATGGCGCGATGATTCTCGCCTTCAACGGTAAGGCGGAACGAGCGGTCGCGGTGGCTGAGAACCTGGTTCGCAAATCGCCGTACCTCGACGTTGGATCCGCTGTATATGCCTACTCACTTGCCCAGGCGGCGCGAGAGGCGGAAGCCCGGTCGATGCTGGAACGCCTCCAGTGGCTAAGTCGAGAACGATTTGTTCTGACTTCGTTTACAGCAGCAGTTTGTCTCGCGCTTGGTGAAGT
>Ga0070684_100003233_pt1 | contig 12185 bp, 10 predicted proteins | sample KBSC723LmetaG_FD_65653 | JGI IMG/M metagenome (GOLD analysis project Ga0070684, IMG submission 65653) | Corn rhizosphere microbial communities from Kellogg Biological Station, Michigan, USA - KBS C7.2-3L metaG | ecosystem: Host-associated > Plants > Roots > Rhizosphere ...
TCGCATCGACAATCCGCGGCAGGTGGTGGTGCTGAGCTATGCCTGCTGGAAAAACAAGATGGGTGCGGATCCCGGCGTGGTGGGCCGGACGCTGATGCTGAACGGCGAAGCATTCACGGTGGTGGGCGTGGCGCCGGCGGAATTCACCGGCCTGATGGTGGCCACCGAGCCGGATATGTGGTCACCGCTAACCGAGACGACGAAGTTCACGCACGACAAGATCCAACTTTCCAGCCGCGATACGTACTGGCTGATTGTGGCCGGCAAGATGCGCCGCCCTGGTGATAGACAAAGTGTGCAGGCGGAGATGCACGTGCTGGCCGGGCAAGTGAAGCTTGCCCATCCGGAGCAGCAAGACTCCCAGGATGCGGAAGTGTACGGGATGACGCTGATGCCGGGGCCGTTCCGCGGATACGTGTTTGCGTTTTCCGGGCTGCTGATGATTGTGTTCGTGCTGGTGCTGCTGATTGCGTGCACCAACGCGGCAAGCCTGCTGCTGGCGCGGGCGACGGGACGCGCGCGGGAGATGGCCACACGGGCGGCATTGGGTGCGGGGCGGGCGCGGCTGTTGCGGCAGATGCTCGTGGAGAGCCTGTTGCTGGCCGGGGTTGCGGGCGCGGCGGGCATCGCGATTGCGTGGGCGGCATCGCGGCTGCTGTTGGGGCTGAAGCCAGGAAATTTGCCCATCTCGCTGGAGATTCCGATGGATTGGCGCGTGGTACTGTTTGCCGCGGCGGTGTCAGTGGGGACGGGGGTGGTGTTCGGGCTGGCGCCGGCGCTGCGGGCGAGTGCGGTGGAGGCGTCGCGGGTTCTGCGGGAGGAGTCGCAGACCGCGGGCCGGAAGAAAGCCCGGATGCGCAATGCGCTGGTCGTAACGCAGGTGGCGATGTGCGTGGTGCTGCTGGCTGGAGCGACGCTGTGCGTGCGCAGCCTGATGAACGCCAATGCTATTGATCCCGGATTTGAGACGCAGCATATTGTGCTGGCGGATCTCGATCCGGGAAGCCTGGGATACACGCCGGAAAAGGTGAAGGACTTCTATGTGCGGCTGCTGGATCGCGTGAATCGGCTGCCGGGGGTGACGTCGGCGAGCTATGCGGCGTCCCTGCCAATGGGGGCAACAGCGCGGCAGAGGGGGACGGCGGGGAAGACGCTGGGGAACGATCCGATTGCGATTCCGATATCTGTGTTTCGTGTGGAGCCGGGTTTATTCCGGACGATGGGCATTCCGCTGCTACGCGGGAGAGACATGACCCAGAAGGAGACGAACAGCGCGACCGCGGACGCTGTTGTGATCAATGAATACCTGGCACGGCGGTTGTGGCCGGGCGAAGATGCAGTGGGCAAGCGGCTGGCGCTGAGCGGAGAGAAGACGACAAGCGAAGTGGTTGGAGTGGTGAAGAACGGAAAGTATCGCTCGCTGGGCGAGGGGCCGACGGCGGCGGTGTTTCGCGGAACGCTGCCGGCGGCGCGAACGCTGGTGGTACGGACGGAAGGGGACGAGCGGGCGGTGTTGGAGGCGGTGCGGCACGAGGTGCCGGTTGTGGATCCGCTGATGACGATAACGCTGGTGCAGACAATGGGCGACTTCATGGCACTGCCGCTGTTTCCCGCGCGGGCAATGGGATGGCTGCTGGGAGTGTCGGGAATCCTGGCGGTGGTGATGACCGCCATCGGGCTCTTCGGCGTGATTGCTTACCTGGTGTCGCAGCGGACGCACGAGATTGGGGTGCGTATGGCGCTTGGTGCGCGGCGGAGCGACGTGCTGAAGATGGTGATGGGCCAGGGATTGCGGCTCACGGGAATCGGGCTGGGAATTGGGCTTGGCCTGGCATTGGGCGCGGCGCGGCTGCTGGGTCCGATGCTTTACGGCATTGGCGCAGACGATCCAGTGACAATGACTGGTGTCGCGATAGGGCTGGCAGTGATTGCCTCGACGGCGTGCTATCTGCCGGCGCGAAAAGCAATGAGTGTCGATCCGTCCGTGGCACTGCGATACGAGTAACTGCGGATCAGAGGCGCCGCGTTTCACTGCCGGTGTTTGGATGAGTACCTCGGCTGGTTGTCCTCATCCCACCTCGGGAAGACGGTCGCAGCAGCGGTGCAGATAGTCCCGGACGGCCGGATCGCTTTCGAGGCCCATGGCGCGTTGGTAGGCATGTCGCGCGGCCTCATGCGAACCGGTGCGGGCGAGCAGGTTGGCGCGCGCGGCCCAGTAGGGCTGATAGGAATCGACGCGCCGGTCGGTGCCTGCTGCTTCCAATTCCGCCAAGCCGGCATGCGGGCCTTCGAGCTCCGCGAGCGCCAGCGCGCGGTTGATGCGCGCGACGGGCGAGCCGGTCAACTGGACCAGGGCGTCGTAAAGGGCGACGATTGCGGGCCAGGCCACGGTTCGGCTGCGGGCGCCCTCGACATGCGCCGACTGGAGTGCGGCTTCGAGCTGATATCGCCCAATGCGTCGGGTGCGGCTGGCATGGTGCAGTGCGGCTTCCGCTTCTTCAATCATTTGCCAATCCCATAGCGCGGTGTCCTGGCTCCTGAGGGGAATGAACTCTCCCTGGGTTGTGCGGCGCGCGTGTCTTCGCGCCTCCGCGTAGAGCATGAGCGCGAGCAGGCCCCACGGTTCCGGCTCATCGGGAAGAAGCTGTGTCAGCATCCTGCCGAGAAAAATGGCCTCGCGGGCGAGGTCGCGGCGCGCGGGATCGACTCCAGTGGCATCGACCCATCCTTCAGAAAAGCCTGCGTAGATGGAATCGAGCACCGATTCGAGACGGTCGGGTAGTTCGTTGCGCTCGGGGATGCGGAAGGGTATACCGGCTTCGCGGATCTTGGTCTTGGCGCGTACAAGTCGCTGCGCCATCGCGGCCGGTGAAACAAGAAAAGCCGAAGCCACCTGCGAGGCTTCGAGCGAGAGAACCACTTGCAGCATCAGCGGCGCGCGGATCGCCGGATCGATAGCTGGATGGGCGCAGGCAAACAGCAGGGCGAGACGGCGATCGGGAAATTCGTCGTCCGCATCCGCGATCATGGCATCGGCCAACTGCTCCGGTTCATCCTCGCTCGACGTTTCGCGATTGCGGCGGAGCTGGTCGATAACTTTTCGCCGAGCAGCCGTCAAAAGCCACGCCTCGGGATTGTCGGGGCATCCCTGTTCGGGCCAGACGGACAATGCCGAAGCGAAGGCCTCCGACATGGCGTCTTCGGCGGCGGCCACGTCTCCGAACCGCGCCGCTAAATACGCGATCAGCTTGCCCCGGCTACGAAGAGCCACGGCCTCCGCTGCCGCATAAGCCTCGTTGTCGTGTGCAGGAACCACCTTGGCCATATTCTCGCGTCGGCTCAGCTTCCGCTTCTCTGCTTGCGCATGGGTCTGATTCGTTCAAGCAAGGAAATCGTGACGGTCTCTCCTGGCGCCTTCCCAATGGCCCTGAGCAGCTCAGCCTTTACGGGCAGCTTGTGATTGCCATCTCCCAACGCCATGAAGGAGCTCTGGAATGCATGTCCGTCGATGGTCGCTTTGACCTTCACCAGGCCGCGCGTTTGAAAGAACGCGGCTGATTCGGGCCACACGACATACGTCCATCCGCCGGGCTTTGGGGAACGAACGAGTTGCGCCGTGAAAGTCGTATTCAGCATTCTTACCTCAATGGTGCGATCAGTATTCCCGTCCGGTGGGTCGTTGCCAGTTCGGCTCGACCTGCACCGCTCGCGGGCGAAGGCGCCGGACCGGCCGGTGTGCCCGGCCCGGCGCCTTCCCAGTTACATCGCCCACACGGCGCGCACTTCGACGACGCCATGCTGCACCGCCGGGCATCGGCCGGCCCACTGCATCGCCACGTCCAGGTCGGGCGCATCGATGAGGTAATATCCCGCGAGTTGTTCCTTCGATTCTGCGAAGGGCCCGTCGAGCACCTGCGTTTTTCCATCGGTGGTTCGAAGCGTGGTGGCGGTGGCTGAGGGGCGCAGCCGGTTTGAGTTGATCAGCACGCCGGCAGATTTCAGCGCTTCGGTATACGCCATGTAGGCCGCGGTGCCCTGCTGCTGTTGCTCGGGGGTCATCCGGCCCCAGCCGGACTCGTCGACATAAAGCGTCATCAGGTATTGCATTTCCATCTCTCCGTTGTGAATTGTAGGCTTTGGACCGCCTCACTCCCATGACGGATGGACCGTCGGCAAATCGACAGAATGGGGGGGAATTATTTCGAGTGTTCTGATGCCCGGAAAATGCGAAGGGCGCCCGGTGGGGCGCCCTTCAGTGGGTGGAGTTGTCAGACGAAAACGGCGTGGAGCTATTTCTTGCCGGCCTTGTAACTGGAGTTGACCTTCTGCCCTGCCTGATCGAGGATGCCCTTGTCGTCGGCGGCGAACTGGCCGGTGGGAGCGAGTTCGAGGTACTTCTGGTAGGCCTCGGCACAGCCGGGGGGCAGGATGATCTTCTGCGTCTTGGGATCGATGGTGGCGTTGGCGACCAGGCCCTGTCCCTTGAGGTGATAGACAATCGCGAGGGCGGGGTCATTGGGGTTAGGAGACGCGGCGATGGCCTTGTCGGCGGCGGCGACCTGGGCGGCGGCGTTGCCGGCCTGGGAGAAAATGACGGTCTCGTTCTTCAGGTAGGTGACCGCGGAGCTGGGATTGGCCTTGGCCGCGGCATCGTAGGCTTCGTTGGCCTCCGGCACCTTGCCCTGGCGAGCATAGGATTCGCCGAGCTGGCTTTGAGCCAAGCCTTGGACATCAGGCTGCGGCTTCTTGGCAGTGGACTCAAGCTCGATGGCCTTTTTGCAGGATGTGACGCCGTCGTCGTACTTTTTGAGGCCGACCTGCGCCTGGCAGAGCCGAGCCCACAGGATGGAGGCGTCGGGCTTGGCCTGCGTGTCCTTGGTCATCAAGGTCTCGACGTCGGTGAACTTCTGGGTCTTGATCTCATTTTCCTTGGCCACGATTGCCGCAGCGGTGGCGCCACTTCCCAACTGCTGTTTAGCGGCTGCGCCGGCCTCGCTGGCCTCGTGGATATCGTCAATAACCGTCTTCAGGTCGGCATTGAGGTTCTTGATGACCTGGTTGGCCTTAAGCGCCTCGGAGTTATGTTTCTTCATCTCCGCGAGTTGCTTCTGCTGCTCTTCGGGAAGCGTCTTGACGTATGCGTCACGGGACATGTCGATGTCCTGCTCCGTGGTCTGTCCCGCGGTGACCTTGACGTTCTCAATGTGGTCGACCTGCTTGTCAGGGGGTGTGTCGGGCTGGCGATAGATCAGCGTATAGGTGCCGGGGGGCAGGTCGCCTGAGAATTCGCCGCTCTGGTTTACCTCGAACTCCGTGCCGGTGTTCTTGCCTCCAGTGGCCGCGGTGACTTTGCCGTTACTCTGGGGCGCGCCGGTAGGATTGATGACATGTCCGTGGATTTTGCCCGTGGGCGCGGCAGGCGCCTGCGCCATCACCGGGACTGCGGCAAAGGCCACGAGACCAAGCCAAAGTGGAAGAAGCCTCTTCATGTTTTTCTCCTTGGGAGCGGCACGGGCGAGGCGCCCGCGGGCTCGGAAATCAATCTTCAAAAAAACCCGCGCACCCGCGGCTGAAGGAGCGAGGAGTGCGGGAAGTGGTTCCCGGCAAGCAGTCACCCGAGACATAACTTAGATGCGCGGGCACCCCCGGAAACAGATCGTCCAGCACAGGCAAAGTTAAACCCTTGCGCAAGGTCAAGACAAGGGCGGCCGCCTTCGGCCATCCACTGTGCCGCGCGGAGCGCACTGGTTTGCCGCCGCGGCAAGTGGATCGAACAGGCCATGTTAGAACGTCCGGTCAGGCGGCGAATGTGGCGTGGATCACACCCTACAATATGGGGATGGGAACGACGATCCGCGCTGCGACGAAGGCCGATGTAGGGCAGATTCTGAGGTTGATTCACGCGCTTGCTGTCTACGAACGCGAGCCCGACGCCGTGGAGGCGACCGAAGACGACCTGCTGCGGCACGGGTTCGGAGAGAATCCGTATTTCGAGTGCCTGATTGCCGAATGGGATGGGCAGCCGGTAGGGTTCGCGCTCTATTTCTATGACTATTCGACGTGGCTGGGGCGGCCGGGACTATATCTCGAAGACGTGTTCGTCGATCCGCCGTTCCGCGGCAAGGGGATCGGGAAGGCGTTGTTGCAGCGTCTGGCGGCAATTGCGCTGGAGAAGGGTTGCGCGCGGCTCAAGTGGGAAGTGCTGGATTGGAATCAGCCGGCAATCGATTTTTACGCGTCGCTGGGAGCGGAGTTTCTGGATACTTGGCGGAATGTCCGGGTGAGTGGGGATGCGCTGCGGCGCCTTGCCGCCCAGGTTGCCGACACGGCGGAAGCGCAGTGAAGATTCGGGTGATTGGCGGGGGCCTGGCCGGGCCTGAGGCGGCCCTCACGGCGGCGCGCCTGGGCTGCCAGGTAGAGCTCTACGAGATGCGGCGGATCGTCGACGGCAAGCCGCTGCTGACGCCAGCGCACCAGACGACCGATTTTGGCGAGCTGGTTTGCTCGAATTCGCTCAAGAGCGAATCGGAGAATACTGCTCCGTGGCTGTTGAAGCAGGAGATGCGGCGGGGCGGTTCGCGCCTGCTGCGGCTGGCGGATGAGACGGCCGTGCCGGCGGGGCATGCGCTGGCCGTGGATCGGGTGGAATTCTCGCGGAAGATCCAGGCGGCGATCGAGACCGAGCCGCGGATTCGGGTTGTGCGCGAAGAAGTGACCTGCCTTGATGGATACGACGGGATCACGGTTGTGGCCACGGGCCCGCTGACCTCCGACGCACTGAGCAGGGAGATTCAGCGGATCACGGGCTCCGAGCACCTGTCGTTTTATGATTCGATTTCGCCGATCGTGGACGCGGAAACGATTGACCTGGAGCGCGTGTACTTTGCCGCGCGCTGGGACAAGGGCACCGCGGACTACATCAACTGCCCGATGAATCGCGAGGAGTACGACCGGTTCTATGACGCCCTGGTAGAGGCGGAGGCGGCGGAGAGCAAGGAGTGGGAGAGGCTGGAGTTCAGCGGCGACGCGCACGGCGGCGCGTGCGGGGCAAAGTACTTCGAGGGATGCCTGCCCATCGAGGTGTTGGCGAAGCGGGGGCGAGATACGCTGCGCTTTGGTCCAATGAAGCCGGTGGGGTTGCGCGATCCGCGGACGGGCAAGACGCCCTGGGCGGTGGTGCAGTTGCGCAAGGAGAATCTGCGGGCGGACAGCTACAACCTGGTGGGATTCCAGAATCACCTTAAATATGGTGAGCAGGCCAAGGTGCTGCGGCTGATTCCGGGGCTCGAGAATGCGCGCTTTCTGCGCTATGGGCAGATCCATCGCAACACCTATCTATGTGCTCCGGCGCTGCTCGACGAGGCGCTGCGGCTGAAGGCGCGGCCGGAGATCTTTTTCGCGGGGCAGATATCGGGCGTCGAGGGCTACACAGAGTCGATTGCGACAGGGATGCTGGCGGGCATCTACGCGGCAGCGGTGGCAAAGGGCGAGGAGCCGGCGCCTGTGCCGCGGGCCACGGCGCTCGGATCGCTTGTGAACTACATCACACATGCCGACGCGAAGCGCTTCCAGCCGGCGAATATCACGTTCGATTTGCTGGAACCGCTGGAAGAGGAATTGCGTAAGAAGGTGCGGGACAAGAAGGAACGGCACCGCATGCAGTGCGAGCGGGCGCTGAAGAATTTCGACGGTTGGATGGCAGCCAGCGCGCTGTCGCGGTCCACCGCGGAATAGACCAGCGCGGTCGCAGAAACCGCGGCAAAAATGCGCTACGCAGACGCGGTCCCGGAAGGAGCGCCATGTATCTTCTGTCTGCCACGGAAGCCATTTCGCCGGCTTTGAACCGCACACGCGATTTCCTCTTTCGTTCGATCCAATGGCGCACCTACCTGAAACTGTGCGCGGTGGGAGTGCTGACCGAAGGGTTCTGGAATAGCGCAAACCGTTCGCATGGGGGAGGCGGAGGCGGTGGCACAATCGGCGCGAGCGGGCTCCTCAACATTTCACCCGGCACGTTCACCGCACTGGTCTACGCAGGCTTGGTGGCTCTGCTGCTGGCGGTGGTGTTGTTTTACGTGGTAGTGCGCCTGCGATTCAGCCTGTTTCATTGCCTGGCATACCAGGTGCGCGAGCTGACTCCCGGATGGCGGCTCTATCGAGAACAGGCCATGCGCTTCTTCCTGCTGAGTATCGCGGTGGGCCTCGGGTATGTTGCCTTTGCCCTGGTCGCGCTTTCGCCGTTCGTCCCGATATTCCTCAGAATCTTTCACCAGGTGCAGCAGGCGGGAAACTCCAACATGAGCACGATGGTGCCGATCATTCTGCCAATCGCTTTGCAGTTCATCCCCGTGGTGCTGATTCTGGCGCTGGTGGGAGTCGTGATCGATGTGGTGATGCGCGATTTCATGCTGCCGCACATGGCGCTGGAGAACGCTTCGACCGGCGATGCGTGGAGCGCGGTGCTGGCGCGCTTCTCACACAACAAGGGAGCATTCTTCCTTTACATACTGTTGCGGCTGCTGCTGCCATTCGTGGCCACGATGGGGTTATTCGTCGTGCTGATCATACCCATGGTGCTGGTGTTCGGAATTCCGGGTGTGATGATCGCCGGGCTGCAGGCGATGCTGGTGCATGCCACAGGCGCGGCATGGGTGGCGGGCATCGTGCTGCAGATCGCGCTCGGCCTGTTGATTCTCGCACTCTGGCTCCTGCTGGTGATCGGGGTGGGCGGCCCGCTGAGCATCGCCGTGCGGAATTACGCACTGGTGTTCTACGGCAGCCGGTACGAGGCACTGGGAGACATCCTGTTTATCCCGCCGGCCCTGGCGCCGGAGCGCGGGCCGTTGCCGGCCTAAGGGGATGACCGCGGCGGCGGTGGATCATCGCTTCAAAACGCCGACGGGCGGGGCCGCGGCCGTGTTACGCTGGCCCGTCCGGAAAAAATCCAGCATGGGACCTCTCTCGTCTTCGGCCGCTATTGTGCCCGCTCTCCGGCGCACTCGAAACGTTCTGTTTCGTCCGTTCGCGGCGGGGACGTTCTTCCGGATTGCGCTGGCTGCTGTGATCGCCGAATCGGTGGTGCTGAACTTTCGCTATGTGACTCCACACCTCGATTTCGGCGATTTCTCCGCGGTGGTGCGACAGGCAGCCGAAGGTTCTCTGCATAGATCCGCCTCCATTGTTCTGCTGGGGATTGCAGCGCTGGCGCTGGTGGATCTGCTGTTATTGGCGTGGTATGCCATCATCCGGCTGCGCTTCACTGTGTTTCACGCCGTGTTGTGTGAGCGGCCCGGATTGCGCGAGGGCTGGCGCCGCTATGCCAGGCCGGCGGATAAGCTCTTCCGCGCCACTCTGCTTGCCAGCTTCGCAAACGTGGCGCTCGTGGGCGTGCTTGGTGGCTTCATCGCGCTGGGCGCAAACACGGTATTCAACGTGCGCACGTCCGACGGCAAATTCGATCTGGGCGTCTTCCTGTTGATGTTCTTTCCCACGATCGCATTTGCGGCGACGATCGCGATGGCATTCGTGTTGACGCATGTGGTGCTTCACGACTTTATCCTGCCCCATGTGGCGCTGGAGGACAGCACGGTGCGCGAGGCATGGCGCGCGGTGAGAAAGCGAATCCGTACAGACCGGGAGGCGTTCTTCTCCTATTTCGTCTTGCGCGTGCTGTTCGCGATCGTAGCGGGCCCGGTGCTGTGGGTGATCGGCTTCGCCATTCTGTGGCCAGTGTTCTGGATACTCGGCGCGTCAGCGGCGGGATATAACGCGCTGCTGGAGGACGCGGCGGGGTGGTCCGAGGTGTTCCGCATTTCGCTGAACGTGGTGATGTTGCTGCTGGGAGCGGCAGTGGGAGCAGCCGCGGCGGGAGTGATCGGCGGCCCCCTGGCCGTGTTCCTGCGCGCGCATGCCATGTATTTCTACGGCAGCCGCTACAAGGCTTTGGGCGATCTGCTGGAGGCTCGGGCGGCGGAGGTTGTGGAAACCGAATCGGCATGATGCCGCCGCGTTTGAATTAGCGCCGGGCACACATTTCGTCCGGCTTGCGGGTTTCCGATCCGAGGGCTGAATAGAGAATCAAATCCAGGCAAAGGTGAGAGGTACAGTGGACGTCACGATCAAGGAACGCAAAATTGGATTCACTCCCACGTACGACATTGAGGCACCCGACGCGATATACAACGCGCGTAAGGCATTCCTGGCAATAAACGATCATCTGGAGATTAAGCACGCAGAGCAGATCGTCGCGACCATCCAGGGGTTCTTTTCGCCGATTCGCGATAAGCACGAATTCCACCTTGCCGACGGCAGAACCTACCAGTACCAATGCAAGCAACACTGGAAGCCGGTGGACACGTGCGAGGGAAATGGCGAGTCTTACACGATCTACGAGCACCGCGGATTGAAGTACTCGGTGTTCCGCGGGGATCAGCAGATTGCCGCCTTTGAGAAGAACCGGGTGGCGTGGGGCAATGGCAATGAGTACCATGTCCGGATGGACTCGGATGCCGACGTGATCGTAATTGTCTGCATTGTGCTAACCATCAATTCGGGAGACGACCAGAACGACGAGACGGTAACCATCGACTTTGGCAACATTGGGCCGGAGGCGCGTCCATTCGATGAGAGCTGGCAGCGACGGTGAGTTGCGGGTCTCGCGGCGGGCGACGCGGGTTAGCGGCGAGCGGTTTTCGGGAACCTTTCGCAGTTCCGCAGTGTCCAACAGAGAGAGGCCGGCTCCGACCTGGAGTGGGAGAAGCTGTACTCTGAAGGGCGGAGTTCTTTTTCATGCACAAGATGTATCGATACATAGCTGCCGCGGTTCTGGCGGGCGCAATCGCTGCCGGTGCGCAGCACAAGCCGGTCGCGAACGCGGGGCCGAAGGCTGGTCCGCCAGCTCCGAAACAGGGTGCGGGAAGTCCGGTTGCAAACAAGACGCTTCTTCCCGACTCGTTTGCAGGATGGACCGCGAAGGGGCCCGAGCAGCCGCTGGCAAGCGCGGAGCAGGCCGATGGCGCGCATGCGGCGGCGCTGAAGGAATACGGATTTCAGGATGGATCGGCGGCCACGTATGAGAGAGATGGCGAGACGCTGACGATTCACGCCTATCGCTTCAAGGATGTGAGCGGATCGTACGGGGCGTATAGCTTCTATCGCGGAACGGGCTGGCCAAAGGAAGAGATTGGGTCGGGCGCGGCGTCGAACCACAACCGGGTGCTGTTCTGGACCGGGCCGGTGATGGTGGAAGCGACGTTCTCGCATACCAGTCCGGAATCGGGATCGGAGCTGCGCGAGCTGGCGAAGCAGATGCCGACGGTGCAAGGGACAAGCGCCCTGGCGCCCCCGCTCTTGTCGAACCTGCCCAGGCAATCGCTGGATGGACAGACGACGCATTACGCGGTTGGACCGGCCGGCTATGTTGGCTCGGGCGGCGTGCTGCCTGTGGAGCTGGTGGGCTTCGATCGCGAAGCGGAGACGGTGACAGCGAATTATTCGCTGAATTCCGGACCGGCCACCTTGACACTGATCGGGTATCCCACGCCGCAGATGGCCGCGGCGCAGGAGCAGAAGATTCGTGCCTATATCCAGGCAGGAAACTCGGCGCAGCCTCCGTTTCCCAAGCCGCTTGCGGATTCGGACCAGGCATCGCTCGAGGTTCGGCGCAGCGGGCCGGTGGTGGCCCTGGTGAGCGGCGACGCGATACCGGATGAGAGCCATCGCCTCGTCGGCAGGGTGTATTACCAGAGCGAATACGTTTCAATCCCGCAGCCGACTGAATCAGAGGTGTCGAAGACAAGCAAGCTGCTGCTGGGAATCGCGGCCCTGGTTGTGATGGGTGCGACCGCGGCAATTCTGCTCGGCGTGTTTTTCGGCGGCGGACGGGCGCTCATTCGCGTTGCGAGAGGCAAGCCTGCTTCATCGGTGTATGAGGCGGAGTTCATTCGTCTCGATTTGCGGGAGTAACACCCGGCGGTAAGGTGGCACCGTAGGTGCGGCGCATTTACGGGGCGAACAGAGGCGAATACCCTGTGGAAAACTGGTGCAAAACCCCTGAAAACCCGGTAAAAAACCCGTAAATAACGGAAAGTAAAAGGCGAATACCAGGCGAAAGAATTGACGGGTGATGCTCAGGCGACAATGGCATAACTGATTGAAAATAAAGTGTTTAAATTATTTAGAATAAT
>Ga0070684_100003234_pt1 | contig 12183 bp, 8 predicted proteins | sample KBSC723LmetaG_FD_65653 | JGI IMG/M metagenome (GOLD analysis project Ga0070684, IMG submission 65653) | Corn rhizosphere microbial communities from Kellogg Biological Station, Michigan, USA - KBS C7.2-3L metaG | ecosystem: Host-associated > Plants > Roots > Rhizosphere ...
CGAACCCGTGCTGCCCGCGCGCGTCGGACCCGCCCCCGTCCAGGCGCCCCCGTCTGGCATGGGTGTGACCGGTCCGGCGGGACGCGGGATGCCCACGGCTGGCCGAGTAGCCCCGGTGACCGCGGCGGGCCCGCAAGGTGCACGCACGATGCCGGCCGGGCCACCCGGCTCGGCGGTGCCGCAACAGCGCGGCGACCTGAACGGCGAGGCGCCCCGGCGCCGCGTCGAGCTCACCGAACGCGAGCTGCAGGTGCTGCGCGGGATGGCCGATGGCAAGAGCAACGCCGAGATCGGCCGGGAGCTCTTTGTTTCCGAGGACACCGTCAAGACGCACGCTCGCAGGCTGTTCCGCAAGCTCGGCGCCCGTGACCGGGCGCACGCGGTGGCCGCGGCGTTCCGAGCCGGTCTCGTGAGCTAAAAGCGAGCTGAGCTGTCGCCCTCGGCCCGGCTGAGGGCGACAGCCGGTCGCTCCGGATGCCGCGAACCGTCCAAGGGCTTACCATGCCGCGTCGGTACCCCGACGGGTGAAGCGCTAAACGGGTTAGTTCTCGCCGTCGTCGGTGGCACTGGCCAGGGCGTCGTGGACCCCGTCGGCGTAGCCGCGCGCGTATTCCCACGTGACGTAATGGTCGGGATCCGGGTCGAAGGCCGGCTCGTGCACGCGCGGGCGGCCGGATGACAGCAGGTGGCGCAGGTTGCCCCGCAGCAGGTCCCAGTCGAAGTAGTGCGGCTCGTGGCAGTCGTCACACTCGATGACGAGGCCGCGCACGCCGATGGCCGTCAGCAGGGCCTGGTAGATCTCCAGGTCGGCCAGGTCCTCTAGGACGTCCTGACGCTCCGCCGCGGTCAGTGGATCGTCCGCGCCGCTCTGCTCGAGCTCGGCCGAGGGATCGGCCGGATCCCCGGCGAACGGGTCGATGGGCTCGTCGTGCACATCTTTACGGTAGCCCCCGGAGCGGTATGCGTGGGGCTTGGCGTGCTTGACCGGCTCGCTCGGTACGATGAGACGCACCCGCCGGACGACCGAGAGCTGGGATGCGCTTCATGAATTTCTCGCCGCGAGCCGACCTGTCCGATGCTTCTGAGGCCCCCGTTGCCGCCCTGGCGCTGGGGCTGACCTTTGACGACGTGCTGCTCCTGCCGGCCGAATCCGATGTCATTCCCAGCGCCGTCGACACCTCCAGCCGGCTCACGCGCAACATCAGTCTGAGCATTCCGATGGTTTCCAGCGCCATGGACACGGTGACCGAGGCCCGCATGGCCATCGCGATGGCCCGCCAGGGCGGCCTGGGCACGCTGCACCGCAACCTCTCGATCGAGGAGCAGGCCCTGCAGGTCGACCTGGTCAAGCGCTCCGAGGCCGGGATGGTCAGCAACCCGATCACGTGCTCGCCCGACGACACGCTCGGTGAGGTCGACACGCTCTGTGGGCGCTATCGCATTTCGGGCGTGCCGGTCGTCGACCCCGAAGGTCAGCTCGTCGGCATCGTGACCAACCGGGACATGCGGTTCGTGTCCGACCCGACCATTTTGGTCCGCGAGATCATGACCCGCGTGCCGCTGGTCACCGCGCCGGTCGGGGTCAGCAAGGACGAGGCGCTCGGGCTGCTGCGCAAGCACAAGGTCGAGAAGCTGCCGATCGTCGACGACGCCGGCAAGCTGCGTGGGCTCATCACCGTCAAGGACTTCTCCAAGAGCGAGCAATACCCGCACGCCACCAAGGACGAGGCCGGCCGGCTGCGCGTGGCCGCCGCCGTCGGGGTCGGCGAGGACGCCTACAAGCGGGCGCGGGCGCTGGTCGACGCCGGCGTCGACGTGCTCATGGTGGACACCGCGCACGGGCACAACCGCCAGGTCATCGAGATGGTCGGCCGGTTGAAGAAGGAGACCGCGGTCGACGTGGTCGGCGGCAACGTGGCCACCTATGCGGGTGCCCGGGCACTTGCCGAGGCCGGGGCCGACGCGGTCAAGGTCGGGGTCGGGCCGGGTTCGATCTGCACGACCCGGGTGGTGGCCGGGGTCGGCGTGCCGCAGATCACCGCGATCATGGAGGCGACCCGGGCGTGCCGGCCGCTCGGCGTGCCGGTCATCGGCGACGGCGGCCTGCAATACTCCGGCGACATCGCCAAGGCGATCGTGGCCGGCGCCGACACGGTGATGCTCGGCAGCCTGCTCGCCGGCTGCGAAGAGAGCCCGGGCGACCTGATCTTCATCAACGGCAAGCAATACAAGTCCTATCGCGGCATGGGCTCGCTCGGCGCCATGCAGTCACGGGGCCAGGCGCGGTCCTACTCCAAGGACCGCTACTTCCAGGACGACGTGCTCTCCGACGACAAGCTCGTGCCCGAGGGCATCGAGGGTCAGGTGCCCTACCGGGGGCCGCTCTCGGCCGTCGCCCACCAGCTCATGGGCGGCCTGCGCTCGGCGATGGGATTCGTCGGGGCCGAGACGGTGGCTGCCCTGCACGAGCGCGGTCAGCTGATCCAGATCACCGCGGCCGGACTCAAGGAGAGCCATCCGCACGACATTCAGATGACCATCGAAGCGCCCAACTACCACTCGCGGTAACCTCGCCACCGCGGGTTTCATCATTCACTCGGGAGTCCTCAATGCGTGACGTGGTCGAGATCGGGCTGGGCAAGAGCGCCCGAAGGGGCTACCACCTGGACGACATCGCGATCGTCCCGACGCGGCGCACGCGGGACTTCGACGATGTGTCGACCAACTGGCAGCTCGACGCCTACCAGTTCCGGATCCCGTGCGTGGCCCACCCGTCCGACGCCACGATGAGCCCGTCGACGGCGATCGCGCTCGGCCGGCAGGGCGGCCTCGGCGTGCTCAACGTCGAAGGGCTGTGGTGCCGATACACCGACCCGTCGAAGATGCTGGAGGAGCTCAGCCAGCTCGGCGACGAGGCGCCGGCCACGCGGCGGCTGCAGGAGATCTACGCCGAGCCGATCAAGCCGGAGCTCATCGGCGAGCGGGTCAAGGAGATCCGCGACGGTGGCGTCACCGTGGCGGTGCGGGTGTCCCCGCAGCACACGCTCGCCCTCGCCCCGGTGATCCTGGACGCCGGCGTCGACCTGCTGGTCATCCAGGGCACGCTCGTCTCGGCCGAGCACGTCTCGACGGTCGACGAGCCGCTCAACCTCAAGGAGTTCATCGCCGACCTCGACCTGCCGGTGATCGTCGGCGGCTGCACCAACTACCAGACCGCGCTGCATCTCATGCGCACCGGCGCGGCCGGGGTCATCGTCGGCATCGGGGCCGACGACTGGTCGACGACCGACCGCGTGCTGGGCATCCGGGTGCCGATGGCGACCGCGATCGCCGACGCCGCCGACGCCCGCCGCGACTATCTCGACGAGACCGGCGGCCGCTACGTCCACGTGATCGCCGACGGCAACCTGCAGACGTCGGGCGATATCGCCAAGGCGCTCGGGTGCGGGGCCGACGCAGTGATGGTCGGCGAGCCGCTGTCGCGGTGCGAGACGGCGCCGGCCGGCGGGGCCTGGTGGCACTCGGCGGCCAGCCACCCGCAGCTGCCGCGCGGCTCGTTCGGGTCCAGTGAGCCGTCGCTCGGGTCGCTGGAGCAGCTGCTCTACGGCCCCTCGGACGACCCGGACGGCTCGCTCAACCTCTTCGGCGCGCTGCGCCGCGCGATGGCCAAGTGCGGCTACCGCGACCTCAAGGAGTTCCAGAAGGTCGGGCTCGTCCTGGACCGCTAAGAGCTTCGGGGCAGCGCCTGCTGCAGCTCGGCCCGCAGGGCCGGCGTGAGCATCTCGCCGGCCTGCTTGGCCAGCCTCGCCATCTCGTAGCCGACGACGCCGATGTCGGCGTCGCGTGAGGCGAGCGTGGCCAGGATCGAGCCGTCGCGGATGGACATGACCAGGAAGTAGCCCTGGCCCATCTCGACGACGGTCTGCTTCACCTCGTCACCGTCGAAGATCCGCGCGGCCCCGCTCGTCACGCTGACCAGGCCGGACGTGACCGCGGCCAGCTGGTCGGCGCTGTCGCGCGGCAGGTGCTCGGAGACCGCGACGAGGAGCCCGTCGGACGAGACGACGACCGCGTGCGCGATGCCCGGCACCCGGTCGGTGAACGCGTTGATCAGCCAGCTCAGGTCACGGGCTTGTTGGCTCAGGGTCACGCCGCGCTCCTCGTTGTTCATTGATCGGCACTGTTGGCACGTCGTCTTCCGTCGCGGCGCGGTGGACGCCACTGTAGAACCTGGTCAACATGCTGCTTACTTGATCCGGGTCGGGTTCGAAGGTCGGCGGCGGTTCTGGTTGCCTGTTTTGCTCGGGTTTCGCGGTGTCTGAGGGCAGCTGGGCAAGGGGCACCCGGATCGGCAACCCAGCGCCGCTCACTCCGCCGGTCACTGGGGCCCGCTGGGCCGGGATGAGTGGGGCGGGCTTGCCTCCGGCGGCGGCCGCCGCAGCCGCCGCCCCCTCCTTCGACCACCAGCGGGTGTTCTTGGCCGGCTTGGCGTCACCGCCGCTGGCCGCGCCGATGATGTCCTCGGCCCGGCTGGCCGGCTTGCGGGTCGGAAGGGCACTCTTGCCGCCATTCACCCGAACGAGTGACGAGCCCGCCGAGACCGGCGGCCAGACCGGGGGCGGGGCGGCGGTGGGAGCACCCGATGTCTCCGCGGCGGCCGGCGCCGCAACGGCTGGCGACTCGCCCGGAGCGGACTCTGTCGGAGCCGGAGCCGGAGTCGACGAAGGCGGTGTCGGGGTCGGAGTCGACGAAGGCGGTGTCGGGGTCGGGGTCGATGAAGGCGGCGTCGTAGCCGGCGAGGGCGGGACCGACGCAGGTGGCCCGGGCAGCTCAGGAACCGGCCGCTGCCGGGCCGCCGGCCGGGGCGGGCCGGCGATCGCCTCGGCGGTCAGCGCCTGGCGCTGGCTGGTGAGCCGGCCGGTGGCGCTGCCGTAAAGACCACCGCCGTCGGGCGGGGCCGAGAGCAGCGCGGCCGGCAGCGTCACGTAGGCGACCACGCCCGCCTCGGAGCCGTTGAGCCGCACCGCGATGCCGTGCCGGGCGGCCAGGTGGCCGACCACGACCAGGCCCATCCGCTCGGACGCGGCGACGTCGATGGCCACCGGGCTGTTGACCCGCTCGTTGGCCTCGAGCAGGCCCGCCTCGGTCATCCCGAGGCCGTGGTCCTCGATGATGATCGTCGCGTCCCGGCCGCTGGTCGACGGCCAGCCGGTGACCGCGACGACCGATTCCGGCGGGGAGAAGGTGGTCGCGTTCTCCAGCAGCTCGGCCAGCAGGTGGACGAGGTCGGCGACGGCGTGCCCGACCACGAAGACGTCATTGGACACGTCGTGGCGGATCCGCGCGTACTGCTCGATCTCCGCCATCGCAGCCATCGTCACCGCGGAGAGCGAGACCGGCTCGGCCCACCGGCGGGCCGAGTCGCTGCCCGCCAGCACCAGGAGGTTTTCGTCGTTGCGGCGCATGCGCGTGGCCAGGTGGTCCAGCCGGAACAGGCTGGCCAGCTGGTCGGGATCGGTCTCCGCGGCCTCCAGCGAGTCGAGGAGCTGCAGCTGCCGCTCGACCAGGGTCTGGCTGCGGCGGGCCAGGTTGATGAACATCGCATTGACGTTGCGCCGCATGATCGCCTGCTCGACGGCCAGGCTGACCGCGCTCCGGTGCACGGCCGTGAACGCGTCGGCCACCTCACCGATCTCATCGGTCGAGCGCACCCGCGTGGTCGTATCGACCGTGATTGTTTCCCCTCGGGGCAGATTTCGAAGCCGGTGGATGGCCTCGGGCAGCCGGTGCTGGGCCACGTCGAGCGCCTGAGTCCGCAGCTGGCGCAGCGACCGGGCCATCGACCGGCCGATCAGCCAGGACAGCAGCAGCGCGAGCATCATGATCAGCGCGATCGTGGCGATGGCCAGGAACGCGTTGCGCCGCTCGATGCTGTAACGGTTGGCCGCCCCTTGGATCGCGTCCTCCAGCAAGTCCTGCTCGACCGATCGGATCAGCTCGAGCTCGGCGGTGCTCGAACGCCACCACGTGTCGGCCGGGACGTCCACGGTGACGCCGCGGGCCCGGCTGAGCACGGTCTCCTGCAGCCGGCTCACCGAGGACACCGCCTGGCCGCGCAGCGACTCGTCGTAGCGGGCCAGGTGGGCCGGGCTGGCGTGGGATCGGAACTGCTCGATCGCGGCCACTTGCCGGGCCTGGATCTGAGCGAAGGTCTCGAAGTCGTCCGGGCTGAACGCGCCGGCCGTGGTGGCCGCGAAGATCTTGCCGCGCAGTTGCGCGGTCAGCTCCTTGACCTGGGCCAGGTCGGCCAGCGAGGTGACGCTCTGCTTGAGGTCGCTGTCCCCGCCGACGTCGGGATCGGCCGGCACGATGTTGAACAGGTGCTGGATCATCGCCGAGTACTGGTCGAAGACGGCGTCCTGGCGCAGCCAGCGATTGCGCACGCCGTCGCGGACCAGGCGGAGCTGGGCGACGTCGTTGACGATCACCTTGGCGCCGGCCGCGGTCGTGCCGGCCGCGTCGCTCAGGGCCTTGGAGGCGCTGAAGAACGCCGTGAACCCGGCATCGGTGGTCGCGTAGTCGCTGGTGAGCTCGGGGCCGATCGTCACCGGCTCGGCCGATGGGGTCTTGGCCGCCTGGGCCAGCACGCCGGCGGTGCGGTCCCGCTCGGTCTGCAGGTCGTGGACCAGCGCGGTCAGCTCACGGCCGACCTTGATGCCGTGCGCGAAGGACTCGGTCTGCCGGGCCGTGGAGACCGAGCTGTTGATCTGGACACCGGCAATGACCAGGAACGCGACGGCTGGGAGAACAAGGACCGCGGCCAGCTTGGTCGGCACCCGCCAGTCCCGGACACGAAACGGTGACCAGCGCCGTCGCGCCGGCTCCCCAGGCCGTGCGCGCCGGTGGCTATTGACCTTCATGACGACCGCCGGCGCGCCCGTCGAAGGTGGGGAAGCGAAGGTCTGCACCCCTCACACCTTTCGCATCTACAAAATGCGCGCCCCGTCACTAGCCCCTCACGCGGCGCGGACCCCTTATCAAACCAGTCCCGGCTCCCCCGTCGTCAACCCAAGGAAGTCAATAAACAAGTGGGCTTGAAACAGGCTGTTCAGAGAGGAAGGATACGGCGCGTCCGCCGCGACCGAGGAGCGTCCGACCGTGCAGCGATCGATCCGCCGACCATCGGTGATCATCGGTGCGCTGGTGCCGGTCCTCCTGGCCGCCGTGGCCGGCTGCACGTCCAACAACAAATCGACGCCGCCACCGGCACTCCCCTCGACTGTGACGATCGGGCTGCTGACCCCGAAGACCGGGGCCGCGGCGGCGACCGGCCTGGAGGCGATTCGGGGCGCTGAGCTGGCCGTCGACGTGGTCAACAGCCCCTATCCCAACCTGCCGTTGCCGCTCGCCGCCGACAGCGGCCTGCACGGTGGTGTCCAGCTGGCCCTGGCCGTCGGGGACACCCAGGGCGCCCCCGAGCGGGTTGAGGAGCAAGCCTCGACGCTGGTCGATGACGGCGCGGTCGGCCTGGTCATGGCCGACGACCTGGCGGTGGCCAAGAGCGCGAGCCGCCAGGTGGACATCAGCGGGGTGGCGCTCATCGATGCGACCAGCACCGCCGACCTGTTCAGCGACCTCAACCACACCGGGCATTTCCGGATCGCGCCGAGCGACCGGGCCGCCGTGCAGACGATCATGAGGCTCCTCTATCGGCAGCGAGCGACCGGCCTGCCGGTCGGGCGCATCGTCACCGTCGTGCCGGCCGCCAAGGCGACCCCCGACGACGAGGTCCAGTCGATCCGCGAGTCGATCGGTGACCTGGCTCAGGCCGACGACTTCGGGACCGGTCCCGAGTTGACCTTCAATGCCGACACCACCGACCTCGTCACCGCCGTGAACGGCGCCAAACCGGGGGCGGTGGTCGCCGTCGTCACCACGCCACAGGAACTGACCGCAGCAAGTCAGTTGGCCGTGGCGGTCCGGGGCGCCGCGCCGGTGATCGCCGTCGGCCCGGCCGCGAGCGGGGCCGCCACCGGCTCCGGCACGCTGCTGCACACCGTCAGCTGGTCGGCCGCCTATGCGGCGCGAAGCCCGGTCGCTGCCCAGGTTGCCCAGCTCTACCAGCAGCGCTACGCGACCTCGCTGACCGCGGTCGCCGCGTCGGCGTTCACCGCGACGATGGCGATGGCCATGTCGCTGGACAACGCGAAGAGCTTCGGGATCAGTGACGTGCGGGCGGCGGTCCAGCAACTCACCGTGCCGGCCACCCAGACGATCATGCCGTGGAACGGGATCCACTTCGACGGAACAGGCGGCAACCAGCTCGCCTTGCCGATCATCGAGCAGCAGACGGCCAGTGGGTTCCAGGTCGTCTACCCCAACGAACTGGCCGCCATCAAGATTGTCTGGCCCTAACGTCCAGCTACTCGTTCAGCAGGCGGCGCAACTCCCGCGGCTGCCGGCGCAGCGCATCCAGGTCGACCGCCGCACCGTCCGGTCCGACCAGGCGCCCCGGCACGACCGGGTGCCGGCGCTGCCATCCCTTGCGCATCAGCGTGTACTCGAGGATGTCGGCCACCATCGACGCCCCGGCCAGCGGGTCCGGGTCGGCTGGCAGGCCTTCGGCGTGGGCGATGTCGCCGGACCGCCGCATCAGCACGTCGAACAGGTCGTCGCGGTCGGCCGGCGGCCCGCCGATGACCGTTTCGACGGCCTCCACATGCTTGCGGGCGATCGCCTCGACCGGCCCCCGGTAGACCGTCGGCGGGAGGTCAGCGAAGCGGGCCCAGTGCTCACTGTCCGTGCCGAGTGCCAGCCGGGCCAGCTCGCGCTGCTGGTCGTCGGGGATCGGGTCGATCGGGACGGCGGCCGGGTGCAGCCCGTTGCGGTAGCCCTCCTCGCCGTCGGCGACGTCACGCAGCTCCGTCGTCAGCCCGGGGTGGCGCATCGGGATCTGCTCGTGCGGGATGTCCGGCGTCCAGCCGGTGCCGGGCGGCCCGAGGTGCAGCAGGTGCTCGCGCCATCCGGCGTGCAGGTCGGCGATCGCCGTGGACTGTCCCTGGATGACCGGGCGTCCCGCGGTACGCAGGAAAAAGCGGAAGGCGTCGTCGATGGCCGCGGCGCGGAAGAGCGCCAGGGCGGCGTCTTCGACGGCGGCAAACCCGCCACCCAAGGCATCGATCGCGGCGGCGTCGCGCACGCGTTCGGCGGCGGCAACCACCGATGGCTCATCGAGCGCCAGCAGGCGCCGGGTGAGCCGGCGATAGCGGGTCGGCGGCAGCGCCAGCTCGTGCGCGACCACCGCGCTGAGCTCGTCGGCGGACAGCCCCCAGACCAGCGGCAGGCCAATGGTGAGCAGGTCACCGTGCATCTCGACCCGTGACGCGCCGCCCAGCGTGACGGCCGTCGGCGGGTCCAGGCCGCCCCGCTTCGCGGCGTCGTTGACCAGCGCGGCAAGGCCGGGATGGTGAGCCTTGTCGACCGGGGCGACGGCCGGGTGCTTCACGCCGGTGGGTCCCCGCGCCATCCACCAGCCGCGCCAGACGGGCAACCCGCCGGGCAGTCGGGTCAGCATGGTCAGCGTCGGCGTGCCGTCCATAGTGAGGCCGATGATGCATCACCAGCGGCGGAAAACCGCGACGCCACGCGCCTCTTCCCCCTAAGTTACCGACGAGTCAATATAGACGGATGCGCTACGACGTCGTGATCATCGGGTCCGGCTTCGGCGGCAGTGTCGCCGCGTTGCGACTGTCGGAGAAGGGCTACTCGGTCGGCGTGCTCGAGGCCGGCCGGCGCTTTGCCGACGACGAGTTCCCCAAGACGTCCTGGGACACCAAGCGGTTCCTGTGGGCACCGGCGCTCGGCTGCTACGGCATCCAGCGGCTGGACCTGCTGCGCAACGTGCTCGTGCTGTCCGGCGCCGGGGTCGGCGGGGGCTCGCTCGTCTACGCGAACACGCTCTACCGGCCGCCGGCCGCGTTCTACACCGATCCGCAGTGGCGGGAGATCGCCGACTGGGAGGCCGAGCTCGCGCCGTACTACGACCAGGCCGAGCGGATGCTGGGCGTGACCACATACGGCCGGACGACCCGGGCCGACGTCGCCGTGAAGACGGTGGCCGAGCGGATGGGCGTCGGCGAGTCCTACCACCCGACGCGCGTCGGCGTGTACTTCGGCAAGTCGGGCGTCGATCCCTACTTCGGCGGCGCCGGGCCCGAGCGGCAGACCTGCGAGCACTGCGGCTCGTGCATGACCGGCTGCCGCGTCGGCGCCAAGAACACATTGGTCAAGAACTACCTGTACCTGGCCGAGAAGGCGGGCGCCACGGTCCATCCATTGACGACGGTGGTCGATGTGCGGCCGGCCGGGGACGGCTACGAGATCGCCACACGCGGGACCGACGACCGCAAGCGCCGCACGGTCTTCCAGGCCGACCAGGTCATCTTCGCGGCCGGCGCGCTCGGCACCCAGAAGCTGCTGCACCGGCTCAAGGCCACCGGCTCGCTACCGCGGCTGTCGGGCCGGCTCGGCGCGCTGACCCGGACCAACTCCGAGTCGATCGTCGGCGCCCGCTCGCTGCGCGGCGACGTCGACTTCACCGACGGGGTCGCGATCACCAGCTCGTTCCACCCCGACGCACACACCCACATCGAGCCGGTGCGCTACGGTCCGGGCTCCAACGCGATGGGGCTGTTGCAGACGGTCCTGACGGATGGCGGGCCCTGGCGGCCGCTGCGCTGGTTCGGGGTGTTCTTCCAGCACCCGCTCAAGCACGTGCGGCTGCTGTCCGTGCGGAAGTGGTCGAACAAGACGGTCATCGCGTTGGTCATGCAGTCGTTGGACAACTCGCTGAACGTCCACTATCGACGGTCCTGGACCGGGCGGAGCAAGCTCACCACGACGCAGGGGCACGGCGAGCCCAACCCGTCGTGGATCCCGGCCGGCAACGAGGCCGTCCGGCTGCTCGCGGAGGAGATCGGCGGGATGCCCGGCGGCTCGTGGGGCGAGGTGTTCAACATCCCGATCACCGCGCACATCCTCGGCGGCGCGGCGATCGGCGCGAGCGCCGAGTCGGGGGTCGTCGACCCGTACCACCGGGTGTTCGGCCACCCCGGGCTGCACGTAGTCGACGGGGCCGCGGTGTCGGCCAACCTCGGGGTGAACCCTTCACTCACGATCACCGCGCAGGCCGAGCGCGCGATGGCCCTGTGGCCCAACCAGGGCGACGCCGACCCGCGCCCGGCACTCGGGTCGCCCTATCGGGTGGTGGCGGCGGTCGCGCCGGTCCGGCCGGTTGTGCCCGCGGGGGCTCCGGCCGCGCTGCACACGTAGTCTTGCCCGCATGACCTCGCTGCCGCCAGATGCCGGCCAAGGCGGCGCCTCCGCACGCTCCGGCGCCGCCGGCGCCAACCCCGTCCTCGTCGTCGACTTCGGGGCCCAGTACGCGCAGCTCATCGCCCGCCGGGTGCGTGAGGCCAGCGTGTATTCGGAGATCGTCCCGCACTCGATGCCGGTCGCCGAGATGCTGGCCAAGCGGCCAGCCGCGGTGATCCTCTCCGGCGGCCCGTCCTCTGTGTACGAGGAAGGCGCGCCCCAGGTCGACCCGGCGATCTTCAAGGCCGGCGTGCCCGTGTTCGGCATCTGCTACGGCTTCCAGGCGATGGCGGTGACGCTCGGCGGTGAGACCAAGCACACCGGCCTGCGCGAGTTTGGCGGCACCCCGCTCACCGTCGGCGCGGACAGCGGCGTGGTGCTGCAGGACCTGCCCACCGACCAATCCGTCTGGATGAGCCACGGCGACTGCGTGACCGCCGCCCCGCCCGGCTTCACGGTGACGGCCGGCTCGCCGGGGGCCCCGGTTGCCGCGTTCGAGGACGCCGATCGGCGGCTGGCCGGCGTCCAGTTCCACCCCGAGGTGGCGCACACCCCGCACGGGCAGGACGTGCTCAAGCGGTTCCTCTACGACGTGGCCGGCATCGCCCCGACCTGGACCTCGAACAACATCATCGACGAGCAGGTGGCCGCGATCCGCGCCCGCGTCGGCGCGAAGCGGGTGCTCTGCGGGCTGTCCGGCGGAGTCGACTCGGCGGTCGCCGCCGCGCTCGTCCACCGGGCCGTCGGCGACCAGCTGACCTGCGTCTTCGTCGACCACGGCCTGCTGCGCGCGGGCGAGGCCGAGCAGGT
>Ga0070684_100003236_pt1 | contig 12180 bp, 14 predicted proteins | sample KBSC723LmetaG_FD_65653 | JGI IMG/M metagenome (GOLD analysis project Ga0070684, IMG submission 65653) | Corn rhizosphere microbial communities from Kellogg Biological Station, Michigan, USA - KBS C7.2-3L metaG | ecosystem: Host-associated > Plants > Roots > Rhizosphere ...
TAACTTCGCGAACTCCGCGCGCGTTCGGGCGCGCATTCACGGTTCATGCGCCTTCGCCCCGTCGCGCGCCGATGACGACCGAAGCGAGCGCTTCGCCACACCGCCGCCGAGCCGCCGAGTCGCCGAGCCGCCGAGCCGCCGAGTCGCCGAGTCGCCTTGCATCTTCCCGACGGCGGGTTGATAATGGCGTCGACGACGTCGTCGAGACTCGCTGCCGTTGGCTCGCCCTGGAGGCACAATGACATTCCGCATTCGCGGTTTTCACCTCGTGGTCGCAATCGCCACACTCGTCGCAGCCGCCGCACCTGCGGCCGGCCAATTCGGAATTCGCGGCGGCGCGAACCTCTCGAAGTTTGTGGGCAGCGGGGCGACCGACGCGGAGTCCCAGAAGGGCCTGAACGGGGGTGGGACGATGCCGCTCATCCACATCGGGCCCGTCTCTATCGTGCCCGAGGTCTACTACGCCCAAAAGGGGACCAAGCTCGGTCCCAGCACGCTGACGCCGCCCCCGTCGGGAACCACGCCGACGACGGTAGAGTTTGGTCTCGATTATATCGAGGTGCCGCTCCTCGCCAAGGTGCGGTTCCCGCTCACGCAGAAGCTCCACGGATACGTGACCGGCGGACCAGCCTACGCGTGGAACGTCAACTGCTCGATTTCGTCCGACACCAACGGGACAGAGAGCGCCGCGAGCGATTGCAGCGAGACCTTCGGCTCGTTCAAGACGGCGATGCAGAAGGCCGACCGCGGCGTGGTCGGTGGCGGAGGGCTCGACTTCATCGTTCCTGGTTTCGGCGGCATCAACCTCGATCTGCGCGTCGTCCGTGGTCTCACGCGACTCACGACGGGATCGACGGGCGCCGACGTCAAAAACCAATCGGTCTCGCTCATGCTCGGGTATTACTTGGGCGCTGGGCGCTGAGCCTAGGAGCGGGGCCACTTCTTAGGACGTGAACTGACGCTCGCTCGTTCACGTCCTGCGGGACACGCTCGGAGGCGAGGCGTCCCGCCAGGGTGCAATCCGCCCAAGACTCTGCGCCGCAAGGTTTTGAGCTCCGACAAAGGCGAGATGAACGGCGTTGAAGCGTGTTTGAAGCTCCGCTGAACCGGCGTTGAGGGGGGCTGGCGATAGTCGCCACCGATTCTAGTCGCCACTCCTCGCAGCACCATACGCTGACAACATCGGAGACTTCACATGCCATCCCGCATTTTTCTTGGAGCGTTGGGCATCGCCGGCGCCGCACTCACCGCTGCCTGTTCGGACGGCGTCACGTCGACGCGAAGCACGCCGGTCACGATCGACGGCCGCATCCCGGCCTTCGCCGCCAGGACTCCCACGTCCAGAGACATCCTTCCCACGGGCAAGGGCCTGGATGTCGCAACCGACCCGTCGCCTCCACCGCGCACTCGCAATCGAATCGAGTACCACCCGGGCGGACCGATTATCCCGGACGTGCAGAACACGTATTTCATCTGGTATGGGTCTTGGCCCAGCACCGACCCGGTGAGATCCAACTTTCAGATCGTCATGGCGGATCTCGCGAGCAATCTCTGCGACCGTCCCTACACCGACATGTTTCGAGCGTATACCAATCCGGACGGTCGCGCTCCGCGAGGCTGTATGTTCTTCGCTGGATCCGGCGTCGACGCATTCTCGCACGGCCCCACACTGTCCGACGCCGACGTCGCCGACGTCATCGCCAACCAGGTCTTCACGAGTCAGATGCCGCTCGACCCGAGCGGGATCTACTTCGTGATGGCGTCACCCGAGATCGCCGAGAGCTCGGGGTTCGGCACGTCCTACTGCGGCTGGCACGGTCGGACAACCATACTCGGATTCATGGTGCACTTCGCTTTCATTGGTTGGCCCGGGCGCGCTCCCACCAACTGCGCGCCGAACGGCGATGGCCCGAACGGCAACGCCAGCGCGGACGCGGCTGCCTCTCATTTCGTGGCGCTTTGGGCCGACATGGTCACCGATCCGAACTACGACGCGTGGTTCGACAAGCTCGGGCTCGAGGTGGCCGACAAGTGTGTCTGGACATACGGCACGACGTATACGGCGCCGAATGGCAAGGCCGCGAATGTCCATCTCGGATACCGCGACTTTCTCTTGCAGCAATTGTGGGTGCCGACGAAAAGCGGCGGTGCCTGCGGCTTGCATCCCTGATTTCGGAAGAGGCGGCAAGGCCTGGACCGAATACGCTCCCTGCGGACACGCTCCGAGACGGCCCAATGTCCTTCGGGCGACCACTCGGCCAATGCTGCCGAAACTGCCGGCAGCATTGGCCGAGCGGCCGCGCGGCGGGCAGTCCGGTCCGCGAGCCGCAGGCGCACGGAGCTCGACTGCGGGTACATGGACAACGGAGCCCGTCCCGGCGGCCCGTCAGTCGACGTCGAGGACCTTCACGTCCATCGGCCCATCGCACTCGACACAGCGGAGGCTCGCGACGTTGTGTTCGAGATCGGCTAGCTCGCTCGCGTGGAGCTTGGCGGTCATGTCCACGCGGCGCCCCGTGACGTTGTCCGTGACGGCGTGATCGCCGCAGTGGGTGCAGAAAATCTCGATCGAGATCAACGGAGGTCGTTCCGAGACCGGCGCCCAACGCAGTGCCTTGCGGGAATCGAGCTCCTCGATCCGATAACGCTCGGGGCGCTTGCCCGTATCGATCGAGTCGCGAACGTCGACGAAGGCCGCGCGGACGCCGACGCGGACGATGCGACCGGCATAGGGCCCGTCCAGGCATTCGCAGGACACGACTGAAGGCGGGAGCACGTTTCGGTCTTTGGGGAGCCGTTCTGACATGGGCACGCTCCATCCGTAGGCCTGGGATCGCTCGAACAGTGCCTTCTATATACACCCTGACTGATCGTCGGTACCATCGGCAACGTCCTCGCCCCCGCGAGTGCCGCTGCGCTGCCCTACGGAAAGAGATCCGAAGCGCCGCTCGTCGCGAACGCCGGAACCAAAGCGACCACGCCGTTGTAGATGCGCGCCTGCGCCGGCAGCATGCGCGCGATCACATCCGCCGGCAGCTGCGACCGATGGCAGGACATCGCCTTTCCCGCCGCGTCAAGATCGGGCGGCGTGAACGGTACCCGCACAGTGAAGTACTTCGCCTGCGGCAGCGTCAGCGGCGGCGCGCCGCGCTGCGGGTTCGCCATCCGGATCATCTCTTCCGTGAGATACATATAGAAGAGGCGCTCGGGCATGCCCGGCGCTCCGGCGCGCTGGAGCTGCGTCGCAATGTTGCTCACCATGCGGTGGTCCGGATGTCCGTATCCGCCGTCCGGTCCCCACGTCACGACGACGTTCGGCTTGAGTCGCGCGATCTCCTGCGCGACGCGGTCGACCAGGCGGAAGTTCAGCGTGCGGTCGCCGAGGTAGTCGCCGAGTTTGCCGTCGGGAAAATTGAGGATGATCGGCGGGTTGACGCCGAGCGCGGTCGCCGAGCACCGGGCTTCGTCGGCGCGGATGCGCGCGAGGTCTTCGCCCGCCTTGAACGTGTCCGGGCGTTGGAACATCTGCCCCTGACCCGCCCCTCCCTCTCCGCCCGTTACATAGATCTCATAAATCTGGACTCCCTCTCGCGCGTAGCGCGCGAGGATCGGGCCGACCGCCACCTCGTCGTCGGGATGCGCGAACAGCGCGACGAGCGTGCGTGTCGTAGTCTGGGCCCGCGTCGCGTGCAGCGGCACCAGGGTCGCGAGCCCGAGCCCCGTTGTCATCCTGAGGAGCGAAGCGACGAAGGAACTTCTGTCCCGAGTTAGTAATGAGGCAAGGACAGGTCCTTCGCCTCGCTCAGGACGACAGCAAGCGATCCCCATGGATCTCATCGTGTGCTCCACGCTAGAGACTCGGCTTCGGAGCGGGAGGCGGCACCGTCATCGGTCTGCGCCGCCACGAGCAATAGCGGGCGGCGCATCGTCGCCACCTGACATTGAGCGACGAGAAGTAACTCACGAGCAAGACCATCTCCTGTCAAGTATGGACCGTGGTGTGCCTCTCGGCGTCAGGCCGCGGCGGCCTGGAGGATTACGAGCGAAGCGCGATGATCGGGTCGAGGCGAGTCGCGCGCGTCCCTTGGTGGTGAGCCGCCTCGACTTCACGTTAAACGGAGGGTCACTGGATGGATTCGTCATTTGGATGTACGATAGATGCGGCTTGAAGGAAGCCGCCGGGTCCGCGGGAAGAGTTCAACTCACCTTCATTTCCGTCGATGGTCGTTCGGGCCATGACCTCGTGCAGCCTGATTGCGGACCCCAGGCCATGCATGGAGGCATTATGACCCGCACGTTGACGCCCCGGCCGAACCTCGAGCACTTCCGCGGTCAGGCCAAGGCTCTCCTCGCCGAGCTTCGCGCCGGCGACACCGCCGCCGCACAAGCCTTCGCCGATCACCTTCCCAAGGCTCGCGGTCTGTCGGTCGCGAAAGTGCGATCCGCCGGGTTCAAGCTCGCGGACGCGCAATCGACCGTCGCCCGACGAAACGGATTCGCCAGCTGGCCCGCGCTCGTTCGACACGTGGACCTGCTTCGCGCGCTCGAGGGCGAATGGTCGTTCGACGCGCTGCAAGTCGACGGCGACGACATGCCGCGCGCGCTGATCAGCGCTTCGAAGCTCCTGCTCGACGGCGATCGTTTTCGCATGGAGTCGCCCGAGGCCAACTATGACGGCCGGTTCGGCATCGATACTTCGATGATGCCGATGCACATCGACATCCAGTTCGTCGAGGGACCGGACGCCGGCAACTCCGCGCATGGAATCTTCGAGCTGAATGGCGACGCACTGACGATCTGCCTCGGTCTCGTCGGTTCATCGCGGCCAACGGCGTTCGTGACGAAACCCGGCACCGGTCACGCGTTGGAGCGTCTCCGTCGGACGTCATCGCTGAGGCCTGCCGGTGTCACCGGCGGCGTCGCGGCGCAGAGTGACGTCGCTCCGCCCGCATCTCCCGCGGTCGTCGATCCGGCTGATTTCGAGAGCGCGGCGAGTCCGATGTTGCAGCGACTCCAAGGTTCCTGGGTGCCGACGCGGCTGGTCACAAACGGCGACGAGATGCGGGCGGATTGGTTGCCCTTTGGCTCACGCGTTGGCACCGGGAACGAGGTGAAGGTTGTGTTCGGCGGCCAAATCATGCTTCATGTGAAAACTCGAATCGACGACAGCGTGTTGCCGATCGTGGTGGACTATCTCCATCTTCACGGCGCCGATAAGGGCAAGACGAGTCTTGGCATCATGGAGTGGCTCGGCGAGGAAGTGCGCTTTCTCATGGCCGCACCAGGGTACCCGAGGCCGACCACTTTCTCGGATCCCGGAGCGGCTTGCACGCTGAGTCAATGGAAGCGCACGCTATAGGAAAAGCCGAGGCGGGTCTGACCCGCTGACCGGTCAACCGCGTGGTAAGATTGCCCGACTTTCTTCCAGAGCGACATCTCGGGTCGTTCAGTTGATCGAGCGAGTCAAGCCGCAGTAATCGTCATCTTCGAGCGAGATCTCCATGCGTCTCATGCAAGCTCCCCCTATCGCCGCCGCGCTTCTCCTTATCGCATGCACCTCGGCCGCGCAGTCTCCACCGACGGCGCCGGCCGAGGTCGTGCGAGCTCTACGTCTCAAGCAGCTCGGCGACTCCATCACGCCGGGCGCGTCACGTACGGCACAGATCGGACGCGGGCCCAACTTCACTTACGCGCTGACGCATCGCGATTCCTCGGGTGGCCTCGAGCGTCACGACGCCTGGACCGACATCCTCGTCATTCAGAGCGGGAGCGCGACCTACCTCTCCGGCGGTATCCAGGAAGGTGCTACCGCCGCAACGCCGGGTGAGTGGCGCGGCGGTACCGCTCGCGGGGCAACTCGTCAGAGGATTGCCGCGGGAGACGTCGTGACTGTTCCCGCCGGAACGCCGCACCAGTTCATTCTCTCCGCCGGCGAACACATCACCTACATCGCGTTCAAGGTCGCGGCGCCACTCCCAACTCGACGCTGATTCGCCGAGCCGCCGAGCCGCCGAGCCGCCGAGCCGCCGAGTCGCCGAGTCGCCGAGTCGCCGAGTCGCCGAGTCGGTTCTAGCGATAGTCGTCCCGAGTCGGTGAAAAGACATCGATGACTCGGCACGCGGTGATGGTTCGTCCGCCGTGCACGGCATTCGAGGGGATGAGCGCGGCCATCCCGGGCTCGAGGACGGTCGATTCGTCCCCGACGGTGAACTCGAATCGCCCCTCGATGACGAACGTGAGCTGCTCGTGCTGGTGCTGGTGCATCGGCACCACCGTGTTTGCGTCGAGGAAAAGCTCGCCCATCGTCATCGCATTGGCGTGAGCGTAGTGCCCACGGATCGCAGCGCCGAACAGCTCGCGGGCGGGGATGTCGCGGAGTCGTTGGAAGGCTGTCATAGTCGTCGCCGTGCGGCGGATGCGAGTACTCGATAGCTTATCGCATATGCCGACTTACGTCTACGAGACGATCTCTCCCACGCCGGAGCGCTTCGAGATCCGCCAGCGCTTTGACGACCCCGCGTTGACGGCGCATCCGGAGACCGGCGCGCCAGTCCGCCGGGTGATGTCCGGCGGACTAGCGGTGTTGCCCAACGGCCTCAAATCCAACGATGGACCGGATACCGGCGGCGGCTGCGGTCCCGGTACGTGCGGGTGCGGCCGGTTCAACTAGGACAGGACGCCCGAGGCCTACGGAAGCGACGCACAGGCAAATTCCGGCGACCAGGCTCTCGCGATGCGCTCGCGGATCGTGGCGAATCGCGGCTCCGCGCGCACCGCGCTCAGGAGCGGATCCCACCACACGAGGTGTGGCGTCCAGTAGACGTGGAACGATTCACGTTCCAACGCGGCTAGCGCCCCGTCCACGTCATCGAGGCTCGCCCAGGCAATGGCCAGGCGGATCGGCATCGCGCCGGCCGCCGACGCCTCGAGGGCGAGTTGCCGGCCTCGCCGCGCGTCGCCCAGAACAGCAAACGCCGACGCCTGCTCGGCGAGGAGGTCGCCGCGCGCTTCGACGCGCCGGGTGAGGCCGGCGCTGATGGCCGTCATTACAGTTTGCTCATCGCCCAGCCGAGCGGCGACGCGGGCGAGGCCGGCCGGCGCTTCATCGATCTCCACGCTCAGATCGAGGGCGGGTTCCATAACCGATCGCGCCAGATCGTATTCGCCGCGTAAGTAGCGCTGCCATCCGAGCGAGCTGACCTGAATCGGCGAGACCGGGTTGAGCATCGCCGCGGTGACCTGGGCGTCGACCGCGTCATCGCGCGCACCAAACCCGGTGAGCAACGTGAGCGAAAGCCAATGGTGGGCGTCGGCGTTTTGTGGATCGAGCGCGATCGCGCGGCGGAGCGACGACGCGGCATCGTGCCAGCGACGGGCCACGATGTTCACGCCCCCGAGCGAGATGTGCGCCGCGGCGAGCGTGTCGTCGATCGCGAGCGCGCGCGCCGCATAGTCGGAGGCACGCTCGATTGCTGTCGCCGCCGGTGCGTAACCGCGGCCGCCGATCACACTCCACGCGTCCGCGAGTCCGCACCAGGCATCGGCGGCGCGTGGGTCACGTTCGACGGCGCGCGTGAAATAGGTGATCGAGCGCTGCACCGCGCGCGGTGTCCGCTGGTGCCAGTGATACCGTCCCTGCGCAATGATTCCCGCCGTTGTCGAGTCGATGGCTCGGGATCGCGCGCGCGGAGTGCGCAGCGCGCGCATCGTCTCGGCGGACGGTGAAACGCCCAGCTCCTCCTCGAGGCGCCGACGGAAGCTCCGCGCGATCGATTCGGCGCGCGCCCGATTGCCGCTCGCGAACAGAAGTCTTACGAGATCGCGAAACACGGTCTCGTCGACCGGCGCGAGGGCGAGAGCCCGCTCGGCGGCCGTAACGGCATCATCGATTCGTCCGGCACTCTCCAGCTCGCGGGACCACGCCGAGGCGGCACGCGTCGCCAGATCGCGGAAATGCGTTCGCTGCGTCAACGCCCACTGATCGAAGTCCGCGGCGTTGCGCACGAAAAATCCGTCGAGGAAATCACCGCGATACACGGCGAGAGCGTCGCCCCATCGCCCGTCGCTGAGCGCCTGGTTGAATTCCGCGACGTCGATCGACATCCGGGCCGACAATCGTACCGACTCGCCCGTCGTGACGAACGCGTCGTCGCCGAGTGCCTGGCGCAGAACGTAGAGCGAGTCGGCGAGGAGATGGCGAGCGGTGCGCTCGTCGCGGTCAGGCCAGAGGAGCCCGAGGAGCCGATCGCGGCTGATCGACGCATCCGGCGCGGTCGCGACCAACGCGAGCAGCGCCATGCGTCGCTGCTGCGACGCCCGGCGAAGGAGCTGGCCCGTCGGACCGGTGAGGGCCACGTGCCCTAAGACGACCAGACGCCGCTGCATGCCTAGAGATGCGGGAAGCCAGACGATAATCGGACGATCACTGCGTCATACCATGCTGAATGTAGCTCACCCATCAACAATTTTTTGTGTGGAGAAGGTATGAGACGAATCCCGACAGTGATCACCCTGTTCGCCGCCGTCCTGGCCGCGTGCAGTTCCGAGTCGCCCCTTCCAACGGGCCACATGTCACATCCCGGCAGCGTCAGTCTGTCCGACCTGGAGCAATCGGCGGACGCGCAGGCGCTCAGCGCGCTGAAACAGCTGACGGTCAAATTCCACGATCTCGACGTGGCGACGGACGCCCAGTACAAACTCTTTTCGAATCCACTCACCGCCGCCGACGGATGCATCTCGGACCTCCACGCCGGCGGCATGGGCTACCACTATGGTCGGCTCGACAACCTCGGCGACGACGCGGTCGATCTGCTCGACCCCGAGTTTCTCGTCTACGCGCCGAAGGACGGGCCGCGGATCGACGGCGAGGCAAGGACGCGTCTCGCGGCATTCGACTACTTCATTCCCTATAGCCCGAAGTGGCCCGGACCCGACGAAGCGACGTTCAAACGCGCGCCCTCGTTCCACGACTTCCCGACGACGCAATCGCTCCCCGATCTCGCCTTCGCCCCGTCGCGCTTTGGCGGGTGGATGATTCACATTTGGCTGTGGGAGAACAATCCGGGCGGAATGTTCGCGAACTTCAACACCGCCGTGCCGCTCTGCGCCGGATCGCCCTTCTGAGGAGCGAGCAATGCCGCTCTACATCGATATTCACAACTACATCCCCGGTCTGACGAAAGACGGGATCAGGAGCGCGCACGCCAAGGATCTCGAGACACAGGGGCAGTACGGCGTGAAGTACTTGAGCTACTGGTTCAACGACCGAACCGGCAAGGTGTTCTGCCTCGTCGAAGCGCCGGACATGGAGTCCGCTGAGCGAGTGCATCGCGAAGCGCACGGGTTTGTGGCCGACCAGATCTTCGAGGTCTTCGACGGCGTGTAGGCCTCGCTGTCAGCGTGCAACCCTCGTTGTCATCCTGAGCGAAGCGAAGGACCTGCTGTCCCTGGCTGGTTGCCAGTCAAGGATGGTAGGTCCTTTGTCTCGTACCGTTGCACGAAGCTCGATATCGTCGCGACAAACTCGACGGAGTGCGAGACGTGCGGAAGGTGCGCCGCTCCGGCGAAGACCATTTCCTCGGCGGCCGGCATCGCCTTCGCGAGCCGAGAGACGACAGCCGGGAAGAACGGAGGACTGTGCTCGCCGCGAGTGAGTAGCGTCGGCCGATCGAAACGAGCGAGCGCCTCGAGATCGACGATCGCAATCTTCGGGTCCTGCAATTCGTCGAGAAAAGTCGGCGCGTTGTTTACCCACGTCTCTTGCCTGGCCGCTGACAATCGGTCCCAGGCGCCCGGCCCGAGCGCGATTGTATCGACGAAGTGCCGCGCCGCGTTTCGGAAATCGCCATCGCGGAGCAAGCGAAAAATGTTCGTCATGCGTTCGTCGACTGCACGCAGCGCCGCGCCGTACGCGGCTTCTTCAGCGAGCAGACCGAAGAGCGGCGGCTCGTGCGCCGCGAGGCTGCGCAACGTCTCCGGACGCTCCGCGGCGAGCCAAAGCCCAACGGCCGCTCCGCCCGAGTTTCCGACGACGTGCGCGGGAGCCAAATCGAGCGCCTCGAGGAGTGCCGCGAGATCCGCGGCATCTTCGTGAAGGCTGCCTTGCGTCTTCGGACGCGCGCTCTGGCTATGTCCTCGGCGATCGTATCGCAGAACGCGAAATGAGCGCGCCAACTCGCCGACGACCGGATTCCAGTTGGTGTGGTCGCCCCACGAGCCATGAACGAGCACAAGCGGGACGGACCCTTCTCCACTGAGCTCGTAAAAGAGCTCGGTGTCGTTGACAGTGATGAACGGCATTGTAATAAAGTGTAAAAGGGCCTACTCGCCGAGCACCCGCTCGAGGAATAGGCCCTTCTCGCTCCACTTCGCTCGAAATTACGACAACGTTGTTACCTACAAAGCGGAACAGAGCCGTTGAAGTTCACGAACATTCCAGCTGCGTTGTTCTCCCAGAGCCAGATGTGGAACATCCATCCGCCGAATCTCGTCGTTGCCGTGAACGGCAGATCCGGGAGGGTGCTCGTGGACGGGAAGTCGTGGAGCGACGGTGCTTTCGAGAATCCTTGAGTCCCGGGGGCCGGCCACCGGTTCGTAAACGGCAGGAAGTATTCGACGGCAGCGAGGCGCCGCTTCGCCACGCCATTCAACGCCGGACCGTCGGTTGGAGCGTACACAAGGAACTCGGGGTCGAGCAGATCGATCGCATCGTCGCCGAGGTTGTTGCCGCGCGTATAGTGATAACCCATGCCGCCGGCGCTCGGGTCGGAGATGCAACCGTCGTCGGCGGTCGCGGGCGGCGCCTTCAGCAAGCCGTAGCCCGCTGATGTCGCCGAGTCGAGATCATGAAAGCCCGCGGTGACCTGCCGTAGCGCGGCGAGTGATTGGGCGTTGCCGGCGCGCGCGAGATCCGAGAGCATCGCGCCGCCTTCGTGCGACATATGGCTGGCAGTCGGAGACGGCGCGTCCGCGCAAGCCGTCAACCCGATCGTTATTGTAGCGAACAGAATCAAATGCAGTTTCACAACATCTCCATTGGTATTTTGGGGGATGTCCGGTGCACTTCTCTATCTGCGCACTTCGGCGCGAAATCCGGACATTGGTCTCGCGCGTCTCAGTGTCCTTCTACGACCTCGAAGATTTCGTCCGCGACGAGACCGTGGCCTTCACGGTGGACGCGGACCGCGGCCTCCTTGTCGGGCGCCTCGACGAGGCAGAAGACCTGCCCACTCTGCGCGTTGTACCAGTATTTGAGGTACTTCACGCCGTGCTTCTCTTGCGTCTCCAGATCTTTCTGGTGTGCTCCCGCAACGGCCTCGGGGGTCAGGCCTGGAATGTGGTTGTGGACGTCGATGAACAGCGCCATGACAAGCTCCTCTCTCTAGTTGCCGCGGCGCTCCATGCGCCGCGTTCGATCGAGAAAGGCTACTGGCAGCCTGTCGCCACCGGGATGATTGGCTGGCCGGATCTCTTGCCTGAGCGTCCGCCTGCAACAGAATCATCCACACCCCCCGCGATTTTGAATCGAAACCGCTGCAATGGGGTCAGACTCCAACTTTAGATTGGAGTCTGACCCCTAACGCGGGGTTTTGCGCCGGGGCGTGACTTTTGGGAGACCATTAAATAATATGGTGGCCGTCGGTCCCCTTTCTCTCCCGGCTACCGAGGAGGAGCCATGCGCGTCATCGCCAAGGTCGGAGTTGTCGCTTCTTCTATAGTACTGGTCGTGGCATGTCATAAGTCGCCGCCTCCGGCGGCTGCCCCGACCCCCGTCGCTCGCGTCAATCAGGACAGCATCAACCGCGCGAACGCCGTGCGCGATTCGATCGCCCGCGCCGATGCCGCGCGACGGCTCGCGGCCGCACGCGCCGACAGCATTCGTCGCGCGAATGAAGCGCGAGCCGCCGAACTGACCGGCGCTCGCGCCGTACTCACCCAGGCGATCCACTTCGACTTCGACGCCTCGGACATTCTCGTCGCCGACAAGCCCGTGCTCGATCGCAAAGCGGGCGTGCTCGGCGCGAACAAACCGATTCGCATCCGCATCGAGGGCAACACCGACGAGCGCGGGTCCGACGAGTACAACCTCGCGCTCGGGATGCGACGCGCCGCCGCCGCCAAGCTCTATCTCACCCAGCGCGGCATCGACGCGGCGCATCGAGACCGTGTCTTACGGCGAGG
>Ga0070684_100003239_pt1 | contig 12176 bp, 14 predicted proteins | sample KBSC723LmetaG_FD_65653 | JGI IMG/M metagenome (GOLD analysis project Ga0070684, IMG submission 65653) | Corn rhizosphere microbial communities from Kellogg Biological Station, Michigan, USA - KBS C7.2-3L metaG | ecosystem: Host-associated > Plants > Roots > Rhizosphere ...
TTGCCGAGATCTCTCCGCCGTCGAGCCCAGGGGCCGACGAGGGCCGACTCTACGCCAAGGACGTGGCGGGCGTCACCAAGCTCGCCTTCAGGGACCATGCCGGGACGGAGACCGTGCTCGGCTCAGGAAGCGGCGGCTCAAGCGCAGGGCACAGCCTCCTCCATAATCCCGACTTCCGTATCGCGACGCGCGGCACGTCATTCACCAGCGCAGGCAATTTTCCGAACAATGACGGAGCCTATCTGCTCGACGGCGCGTGCTGCTCTCGGACGGCAACAACGTCGCCAATGTCGATCAAGAGCTCACCACCGTTCCTCTCGGCGCCTACGCAGCGGCCAAGGTCACGGTGGCGACCGCGAACAAGAAATTCGGCTTCTTGTTTCCCATCGAAGCGAGAGACGCCAGACAGATTATCGGCGGCACAGCCTCGCTGTCGTTCAAAGCACGCAAGGGCGGTAGCAACGCGACGCTCGGCTCGCTGCGCGCAGCGATCATATCCTGGTCGGGGACCGAGGATGTAATTACCCGGGATGTGGTGAGCGGCACGAGCTGGGGCGCGGCTGGCACAAATCCGACCCTCGCAGCGAACTACGAGAACACTCCATCGAATCTCGCGCTCACCACCTCCTATCAGGAGTTCAAGATCGAGAACGTGGCCATCGACACGGCGAGCGCCAAGAATGTCGGCGTGTTCATCTGGACCGATGACACGAACGCGACGGTCAACGACATCGTCTACCTTGCCGACATCAATCTCGTGCCTGGCGCGGTCGCGACCTCATACAAGCCCGCGGGCATTTGCCCAGCAGCGGGTCATGTGCGGGCGCTTCCTGCCGCATTGGCGCGCCGACGGGGCCAGCTTCAATATCATCGCACTTGGCTACTCGGACAGCTCCACCAATACCTTTGCTGCCGTTCCGTTTTTCAGGCCAGCCAGGGTCGCGGTCGCCGGCGCCGTGGTGAGCGCGGCCGGCGATTTTCGAGTGAGGGCGAGCCCAGGCGGCACAGTCACGCCTACCGCCATCACCTTCAACCAAGGCGGCGTCCACGCATGCTTGGTGAACATAACCTTGGCCTCCGGATCGACCGCCGGCTTCGCGCTTGAGTTTTTCTCAAACACCGCCACGCCGGGAGCCTATCTCATCTTCACGGGAGCTGAGCTCTAGCGGCAGGCATGCGCGTGCCATCGAGCACCGCATGAACGCCTTCGAGTGCGACCATGATTCATACCATCGAGAAATTAAGCGCAGGGCAAGCCGCCGCGGCTGGAGGAATCGGCTCCGGCATTTCGATTGCGACGGTCATTTCCCTCGATCCACTCGCTTTGACGCCATGGCTGCGTGTCGCCACGCTCGCCGTCGGCCTGCTCACGGGCCTCGTCTCGCTTGCGATCGTGGTGATGAAGCTCGTGCAGCAGCGCCGGGATATGCGCTCGCGCCGAGCGTATCAGGCCAGTTCCAGCACACCTTCTGCACATTGATCCTGAAAGGAGAAAAGAATGGAAAATCTCGCTTGGCTCATTAGCGGCGGCTTTGCCAAGGGCTACCGCACGCAGGTACTCCTGGGCAATCTTCCCATTGCACTCGGCGGCCTTGGCCTTGCTGCCCTGGGCGCCAAGGTGGATGACGCCAAAAAGGCCGGGGGAGCCAAGCCTGCAAAGGCAAAATAACGCCTCAAGGCCTCGCGCGTTCATGCCACATTCAGGCGCTCTGCCTTAAGGTGCCGCCCAATATGCATTACGGGGCTGAACGATGCGGGCGCTGATGCCAACGATGATCACGGCGCTCGCCGCCCTCTTTATGGCAGCGGGTCACGCCGGTGAGCCGGACTGCCTCGACTGGAGCAAAGCTGGCTCGGTGATCGCGCAAAACTCGCTGCTCCCTGCAAACGTCATCTATGACAAAGTGCAAAAGCGGATGGGTGGAAAAATCGTCAACCAGGCCCTTTGCCAAGCCGGCGGCCGCTTCGTTTATAAGCTCGTGGTGCTCGGCGCCACGGGCGAGGTGACCAATGTTACCGTTGACGCTTCTACAGGCCAGTTCTAGGAGGGATCGAGGCCCCATGCCCCCGAGGGAGGGATAGCGGGTTGCGGCTCCTTGTCGTCGAGGACGATCCAGACCTCAACCGCCAGCTCGTCACCGCCTTGAGCGATGCGGGCTACGCCGTCGATACCGCCTTCGACGGAGAGGAGGGGCATTTTCTCGGCGATACCGAGCCCTACGACGCTGTGGTGCTCGATCTCGGCCTTCCCAAGAAGGACGGCCTTTCCGTGCTCGAGCAATGGCGGCGCGACGAGCGCAAGATGCCGGTGCTTATCCTCACTGCGCGCGAGCGGTGGAGCGATAAGGTGGCCGGCATGGACGCCGGCGCCGACGATTATGTCGCCAAGCCCTTCCACATGGAGGAGGTGCTGGCGCGGCTGCGCGCATTGCTTCGGCGATCGGCTGGACATGCACGCAACGAAATGAAATGCGGGCCGCTCCGCCTCGATGCTCGGACTTCGCGCGTGACGGTCGACGGCCAGGCGGTGAAGCTCACCTCACACGAATACCGCGTGCTCTCTTATCTCATGCTGCACAAGGGTCGCGTGGTCTCCCGTACCGAGATGGTCGAGCATCTCTACGAGCAAGATTTCGACCGCGACTCGAATACCGTCGAGGTGTTCATCGGACGCTTGCGCAAGAAGCTTCCCCAAGATCTCATCAAGACTGTCCGTGGGCTCGGCTACCGCCTTTCGGACGCGGGCGATGAGGCTTAACTCTCTCGCCTTCCGGCTTTTCGCCTCGGCCGCGGCCTGGACCCTTATCGTCCTCCCCGCCACCGCCATCCTCCTCAGCTCCCTCTACCGCAACGCCGTCGAGCGAAACTTCGACGCGCGCCTGAATGTCTATCTTACCAGCCTCGTGGCAGCGACCACGGCAGCCGGAGGCACCCAGCCCAAAGCGCCAGCCAATCTCGGCGAGGCCGTCTTCCACCTCCCCTTCTCAGGCTGGTACTGGCAGATCAAGCCGCTGGACGGCTCGGCTCGTCCGCTACTCGTCTCAGACTCCCTGCTTGATCAGCAGCTCAAGCTGCCCAGCCAGAGCGCAATCCCCCCCGACCAGACCCTCACGCGGCGCGCTTATGCCGATGGGCCAGAACAGCAGCGCTTGCGTGTCCTCGAGCGCGAGATCAGGCCTGACGGCGACTATGGCACGACCTATTCATATGCCGTGGCTGGAGACGCCGCGGAGATCGACCGCGATCTCTCCGAGTTCACCCGCCTGCTCATCGCGGCGCTCGGCATCCTCGGGCTTGGGCTTCTCGTCGCGACGTTCTTTCAGGTCCGCTTCGGCCTTCGTCCCTTGCGCGCCATCCGCCAGAAGCTCGCCGAGATCCGATCAGGCGAGACGGAAAAGCTCGAGGGAGAAATCCCGGATGAGATCAGGCCGTTGCAGCGCGAGCTTAACGCGCTGATCCAATCGAACCGCGAGATCGTCGATCGGGCGCGCACCCACGTCGGCAATCTCGGGCACGCGCTCAAGACGCCCTTGAGCGTGATCAGCAATGAAGCGCGCACGCATAAGGGCCCGCTTTCCGACAAGGTCGTGGAGCAGGCCGAGATCATGCGCACCCAGATCACGCATCATCTCGATCGGGCGCGCGTGGCGGCGCGGTCGAGCGTAATCGGCGACATTACCGACGTCGACCAGGTGCTTCAGGCGCTGAAGCGGACGCTCGACCGCATCTATGGGGACCGCGGCCTCGATCTCATCGTGGAGGCGAGCACCGGTCTCAAGTTCCAGGGTGAGAGGCACGACTTCGAGGAGATGGTCGGGAACCTGCTCGACAATGCCTGCAAATGGGCGAAGTCGCGAGTGAGGGCAGATGCCAAGCAGGCTGACGGCCCCGCCCGCTTCACCGTCATCGTTGATGACGACGGGCCTGGTCTGAGCAAGGTCGAGCTGGCCAAGGGCGTGAAACGCGGACAGCGGCTCGACGAAAGCAAGCCAGGCTCGGGTCTCGGGCTCTCGATCGTGGCCGACCTCGCTCATCTTTATAAAGGCCGCTTCGAGCTCGAGCCCTCGCCAGAGGGCGGATTGCGCGCGAAACTCGAGCTACCGGCCGCTTGACCCTGAAACCAAACGCCTCTTTGCTCGTTCTTCCCCGGGCAGAGGAGGACGACCATGAAGAGATTGCTTTTGGTCGCCGCAGTCGCGGCGATTGCCTTGGCTGGATTGTCGGCCAATAAGTGCTCTGGTTCGAGCGACCAGTCGGCACAGCAGCCGCCGGCTGCGCAGCCAAACCCACCGCCAGCAGAACAGCCTGCCGCGCCGGTAGAGCCGGCACAGCCGCCGAAGCAATAGGCCTTAAGGCCTGAACAAAGTCCCGCGCTGGCTCCGGCCGCGCCATCGGCCGGATTCCGCCATTTTACAGGTTGTTAACCTAATTCGGCCCGAATTGTTTTCGTAAAGAGTAATTGGGACTGCTACACTCGGTCCCGGTCTCTAGCCGGGGCCCTGCGCGTTGGTACCGCGGGTCGAAGGGGGAAGCGATGAGACTAGCGCCCATCGTTATGATCGCAATGCTGCCGGCCATCGTGGCCGCTTGCGGACCCGGCAATAAGCAAGGCACAGGGACGATCGTCGGCGCCGTCACCGGCGGTGCCGCAGGTGCCGCCATCGCTGGCGGCAATGGAAGCCGGGCTGTTACGGGCGCTGCCATCGGCGCCGTGGTTGGCGGCATCGTCGGCAACGAGGTCGGTCGCCAACTCGACGAGCGCGACCGGCAGATGGCCGCCGCGGCCGAGTACCAGGCGCTTGAGTATGGCCAGCCCGGCGCTGCCACGCCTTGGGATAATCCCGCATCGCAGCATCGTGGGCAAATCGTCCCGGGCAAGCCCTACCAGCAGGGGAGCCTCTTCTGCCGGTCCTACACCCACACAATCTATATTGGCGGGCAGCCACAGACGGCCCGCGGCACAGCCTGCCGCCAGCCCGATGGCACCTGGAAGACAGTCGGCTAACGTCAGAGGCCGGGTTTTCTCACTACTTTCGCGTTGCCCAGAATTAATCCTGGCGAGCCACCCAGACCTTGCCCCGGCTAGCGCGTTTCCCCTATGGCTAGGCTCGTCATTATCTAGTGGAGGCCGGCCCGTCCCGTGCTGCTCTGGATCGTTCTTGGGTGCCTTACAGCGATCGTGCTCCTCGTCTTGTTGCGGCCGCTCGCGCGCGCCGACACCAAAGGTCCGGCACCTGAGGCCTTTAACGCCGCGGTTTATCGCCATCAACTCGGCGAGATCGAAAGCGATCGCGCCCGCGGGCTGATCGGCGAGACGGAAGCCGAGGCGGCACGCATCGAGATCGCGCGCCGGCTGCTTCGGGCCGACAGCAACGAGCAGGCGTCAGACCGCATTGCCAAGCCGAGCACGGCCAAGTTTGTTGCAGCGATCGTCGTGGCGCTTGTGCTCCCGATTCTCGCGCTCGGCCTTTATCTTTCTTACGGCTCGCCACGGCTTCCTGATCAACCGCTCGCTGCACGCCTCGAGGACCCTGCAAGCGACCGAAACCTCGAAGCCCTCGTTGCCCGCGTCGAGGCGCGTCTCCGCGAGCACCCCGAAGAAGGCGAAGGCTGGGACGTGATCGCTCCGGTCTATCTTGGATGGCGCCGCTATAACGATGCCGCCGAGGCCTACGAGCAGGCGATCAGGCTTCTCGGCGAATCGGCCAAGCGCCTTTCGGGTCAGGGTCAGGCCCTGGTACTTGCCAATAGTGGGGTGGTGACCGAGGAGGCCCGGCGTGCGCTCGAGCGCGCCGTCGAGCTCGATCCAAGCCTCGTCGAGCCTCACATCCTTCTCACCATCGCGAAAGAGCAGGATGGCCAATTCGCAGCCGCCATCGCCGATTGGCGGGCGCTTCTTGCGAGAGAGACCGGCGATCAGCCCTGGCGCGAGATGGTCGAGAAGAGGATTGCCGAGGACGAGGCGCATCTTTCCGGCAAGCCTGTCGCACAAGCTCCGCAGGCCGCGCCTGCAGAGGCGAGCCAGCAGGTTCAGCGTGGTCCGAGTGCCGAAGAGATCGCCGCAGCGCAGAATATGAGTCCCGGCGACCGCCAGGCCATGATCCAGCGCATGGTGGAGGGACTTGCTGCGCGGCTCGATCAGCAAGGCGACGATCTACCCGGTTGGCTCAAGCTGGTCAGAGCCTATAGCGTGCTTGACCGCAAGGACGACGCGCAAAAGGCGCTTGCCCGGGCCAAGAGCCAATTCAGCGGCAACACGCAGGCGATCGAGCAACTCGATGCGCTTGCTGCCGAGCTTGGGTTGAAATCATGACGCGGAAGCAGCGGAGAGGCGTTCTGATCGGCACCTGCCTCGCAGTGCTCGGGGTGGCGGTCGGCCTCGTGCTGTACGCCATGCGGGATTCGATTGTCTTCTTCTATACGCCGAGCGAGGTGACCTCGATGCAAATCGCCCCAGGCCAGCGCTTCAGGCTTGGGGGTCTTGTCGAAACGGGCAGCGTGGTGCGGGGCGAGGGGACGACCATCCGCTTCGCTGTCACCGACAAATCTAAGACACTGCCGGTGACCTATACCGGCGTGCTTCCCGATCTTTTCCGCGAAGGCCAAGGCGTGGTGGCCGAAGGAACTCTAAGCGCGGACGGCGTTTTCCATGCCGATAACGTCCTCGCCAAGCATGACGAGAACTACATGCCGCCCGAAGTGGCAAAGAAGCTGAAAGAGCAGGGTGTATGGCGCGGCGATGCCAAGGCGAGCGCCGCGGAGCCGCAAGCCAAGGTGAATTAGAAGAGCACGAGAGCCGCGAGATGATAGCCGAAACCGGTCATTACGCGCTGATCCTGGCGCTAGGCGTTGCCATCGTGCAGATGGTCCTGCCGCTCGTCGGCGCGCGCATTCGCGATCAGCAATTAATGGCGGTCGCCGGTCCCGCGGCGCAGCTGCAGTTCCTTCTCATCGCCATCGCTTTCATCGCGCTGATGACTGCGCATATCACTTCGGACTTCTCGGTCGAGAATGTCTGGCGAAACTCGGCGGTAGCAAAGCCGCTGCTCTACAAAATCTCCGGCGTATGGGGGAACCACGAGGGCTCGATGGTGCTGTGGGTGCTGATCCTCGCGCTGTTCGGCGCGGCGGTCGCGATCTTCGGCACTAATCTTCCGTATCAGCTCAAGGCCAATGTCCTTGCTGTTCAGGCATCGGTCGCCGCGGCTTTCCTGCTTTTCATCGTTACCACGTCCAATCCCTTCGTCCGTCTTGACCCGGCACCGTTCGACGGCCAGGGCTTGAATCCGGTGTTGCAGGACCCGGCGCTAGCCTTCCACCCGCCCTTCCTCTACACGGGCTATGTCGGCTTCTCGATGGCATTCTCCTTTGCCATCGCTGCACTGATCGACGGCCGCATTGATGCCGCCTGGGCGCGCTGGGTGAGGCCGTGGACTCTTGCCGCCTGGATGTGCCTTACGCTCGGCATCGCCATGGGATCGTGGTGGGCCTATTACGAGCTCGGCTGGGGTGGGTTCTGGTTCTGGGACCCGGTCGAGAACGCCTCCTTCATGCCGTGGCTCGCCGGCACGGCGCTTCTACACTCGGCGGTGGTGATGGAGAAGCGCGACGCGCTCAAAGTCTGGACCATCCTGCTCGCCATCATCACCTTCTCTCTGAGCCTGATGGGGACCTTCCTTGTGCGCTCGGGCGTGCTGACTAGCGTGCATGCCTTCGCCATCGATCCCGCGCGCGGTATCTTCATCCTGGCCATCATGGGTGTATTCATCGGTGGCGCGCTCGCGCTGTTCGCCTGGCGGGCGCCGCTGCTTGCGCAAGGCGGGTTGTTCGCCCCGATCAGTCGCGAGGGAAGCCTCGTCCTCAATAATCTCCTGCTCACGACTGCGTGTGCCGCAGTGTTCGTCGGCACGCTCTATCCTCTCGCGCTCGAGGCACTGACCGGCGACAAGATTTCAGTCGGGGCGCCATTCTTCAATCTCACCTTCGCGCCCCTCATCGTACCGCTTATTGTCGCCGTGCCGTTCGGGCCTTTGCTCGCCTGGAAGAGGGGAGATTTGCTCGCTGCGGCGCAGCGACTCATGGCAGCCGCATGCCTGGCGCTTGCCGCGATCGTCTTGGTGCTGGCCTTCCGCCAGCGCGGGCCGTGGCTTGCGCCGCTCGGCATCGGGCTTGGCATATGGCTCATTGCCGGTGCGGTGACTGAGCTGGTCTATCGAGTGAAGCTATTTGACACCTCTTGGTCGGAGGCTTGGCGCAGGCTGCGCAGTCTGCCTCGCTCTGCTTACGGAACAGCGCTCGCTCATGCAGGCCTCGGCATCGTGGTGATTGGCATCGTCGCTACGACTGCCTGGCGCTCCGAAGCAATCCTCGCAATGAAGCCTGGCCAGACGGCCAGCATCGCCGGCTACACGCTCACCTTCAAAGGCGTCGCGCCGCGTCAGGGCCCAAATTACCGCGAGCGCGTGGCGCTGCTCGAGGTCACGCGCAACGGCGAGGAAGTGACCGAACTCACCCCGTCAAAGCGCGAGTTCACCCTTGAGAAAAGCGGCACCACGGAGGCTGGCATTCACCCGAACTGGCGGGGCGACCTCTATGCCGTGCTCGGCGACCAGCTCAAGGATGGTGGGGCCTACAGCATCCGCCTTTATTTCAATCCGCTCGTCCGCCTCATCTGGCTTGGAGCGCTGGTCATGTTCATCGGCGGCGCGGTCTCGTTGTCTGACCGGCGCTTGCGCGTCGGAGCACCGCGGCGCGCACAAACCAAGGCTACCCCGGTGCCGGCGGCCGAGTAACCATGCGCGTTAGCTTTTCGTCTCTCATCTTGTCGCTCGCTATGGCGCTACTTGCGGCCTGTCCCGCGCATGCCGTGGAGCCCGACGAGGTCCTGCAAGATCCAGCCTTCGAGGCTCGCGCGCGCACGATCTCCGAAGGGCTGCGCTGTCTCGTCTGCCAGAATCAATCGATCGACGATTCCGAGGCGCCCCTCGCCAAGGATTTGCGGCTCCTGGTGCGCGAGAGGCTGAAAGCGGGCGACAGCAACGAGCAGATCGTCGACTTCATCGTCGCGCGTTATGGCGAGTTCGTGCTGCTCAAACCCCGTTTCGAGACACACACGCTGGTGTTGTGGCTGGCAACGCCAGCGGTGTTTCTTGTTGCGCTGCTGATCATCGCGCTTGCCTATCGGCGGCGGATGGCGGAGGCCACCAATCCTCCGCCTCTAAGCGTTGCCGAAAGGCGCAAGCTCAAGAGGCTCATCGGCGACGGCTAGCCCGAAACTGTGCGGCAAAAAACCGTTGCTCGGAGCCGGTTTCCGCACCCAACCTTACTGAAATTTAATGCCGCCGAAACCGCAGCGTAATTGGCGAAGCCCTATATCTTGGACCTAGACGCCGCGCTCCTTCGTTGATGCAAGGCTCTATCCACGGGATTTCTTTTCAGGAGAGAGGTTCCTCCCAATGAAACTAGACCAGAGCTCTGCTACGAACGAGAGCCCGCGGTGGCGGAAGCTTATCCGCAAACCCGCTCTCCTCGTAGCCGCAGCCCTTTTCGCGACAAGCGCATTAGGGCTTACGCTCGGCAACAGTGTGCCGTTCGCCGCCGCCGAGACTACCACCACCCAGCCGCAGACCATTGAGACTCCATATGGCCGCGCGCCTTTGACCTTCGCGGATATCGTGCAGAAGGTGACGCCGGCAGTGGTCAGCATCAATGTCAAAGGCGACGTCAAGGTCGCTGACAACGAGCAGATCCCAGGCCTTCCCGATCTTCCCGAGGACAACCCGCTCTACGACTTCTTTAAGCAGTTTCGCAAAGGCATGCCGCAGCAGCCAAAGTCGCAGCCAAGCCTCGCTCAGGGCTCCGGTTTCTTCATCTCGCCTGACGGCTACGTCGTGACCAACAACCACGTGGTCGAGGATGCCGAGGACATCACGGTGACGATGGAGGATGGCGCGAAATATCCCGCCACCCTCGTCGGCACCGACCCGCGCACTGACGTGGCGCTGATCAAGGTCAAGGGAGAGGGCAAGACGTTTCCCTATGTCGAGTTCTCGCAGAAGGATCCCCGCGTCGGTGACTGGGTTCTCGCCGTCGGCAATCCGTTCGGCCTCGGTGGCACCGTGACAGCCGGCATCATCTCGGCCCATAACCGCGACATCGGCTCCGGTCCCTACGACTACCTCCAGATCGACGCGGCGGTGAACCGCGGCAATTCCGGCGGTCCCTCGTTCGATCTCGACGGCAAGGTGGTTGGCGTCAACACCGCCATCTTCTCTCCCTCCGGGGGCAGTGTGGGTATCGCCTTTGCCGTGCCCGCGGCACTGGTCCAAGAAGTCGTGGGCCAGCTCAAGACCACCGGCACGGTTGACCGCGGCTGGCTTGGCGTCGTGATCCAGAATGTGAGCGACGACATCGCCGAGTCGATCGGCCTGCCCGAAGCCAAGGGCGCCATGGTCACCAAGGTGACCGAGGACGGCCCTGCCGCCAAGAAGGACCTCAAGCCTGGCGACGTCATCGTCGAGGTGAACGGCGAGAAGATCGACGACTCCCGCGACCTTGCGCGCAAGATCGCCGAGCTTCACCCGAACACCGACGTCAAACTTTCCATCGTCCGCTATGGCGAGAAACGCACCGTGGACATGAAGCTCGGCACGTTCCCAAGCAGCAAGAAGCTCGCAGCTCTCGAGGAGGATAAGTCCGACACCTCAGGCCAGCAGATGAAGGACCTCGGCCTGTCGCTTGCACCGGCGGCGAAGTTCCCCGGCGCCGGCGATGAGGGCGTGGTGATCACTGAGGTGGACCCGCAGAGCGACGCAGCCGACAAGGGACTCAAGCCCGGCGACGTCATCCTTCAGGTTGCCGGCGTCGCCGTCTCGCAGCCCTCAGATGTTGCCGCCGGCGTCAAGAAGGCCATGGATGGCGCCAAGACCGACAAGGACAACGTCAAGGTGCTGATGCAGGTTAAGTCCGGCGATCAGACGCGCTTCGTGGCGCTTTCCCTGAAGAAGGCTTAAACCGCCTTCTGAACGCCGGAGGGCGGCGCGGTCTCCCCCCGCCGCGCCGCCCGCCTCTCATCCAGGGCTGTCGTGAGTTCTCACCTGTCGCGTATAGGCCAATCGCCCGGAGATTTCCCAAACATGCGCGTGCTGGTCATCGAGGACGATCAGGAGACGGCGACCTTCCTCAAGCGGGCGCTGAGGGAATCTGGTCACGTCGCCGAGCATGCCAGCGACGGCCAGACCGGCCTCGATCTCGCCAGAGCCGATGCCTATGATGTGCTCATCGTCGACCGCATGCTGCCAAAATGCGATGGGCTTGCGGTCATTCAATCGCTCCGCACCGAGGATGTCAGAACTCCGGCCTTGATCCTGAGTGCGCTTGGCGAGGTCGACGACCGCGTCAAAGGTCTGCGTGCGGGCGGTGACGATTATCTCACCAAGCCCTACGCCTTCAGCGAGCTGCTCGCCCGCATCGAGGCCTTGGCGCGGCGCACCTCCCCGGAGGAGGGCAGTACCCGTCTTGCCGTAGGCGACCTCGTGCTAGACCGCCTATCGCACAAGGTGACGCGCGCGGGCGAAGCGATTATGTTGCAGCCGCGCGAGTTCCGCCTACTCGAATATTTGATGAAGCACGCGGGCCAGGTGGTAACGCGCACCATGTTGCTCGAGAACGTATGGGACTATCATTTCGACCCGCAGACGAATGTCATCGACGTCCATATTTCCCGCCTCCGGTCCAAGATCGACAAGAATTTCGGCAATCCCCTCCTGCACACGGTCCGAGGCGCCGGCTACACCATCCGTGACAGCGCTCACTAAGCTCTTCCGGACCACCACCTTTCGCCTTTCGCTGACTTATCTCGCGCTGTTCAGTGCCGCCGCGATCGTGGCGATTGTCTACATTTATTGGAACACGACAGTCCTGCTGTCGCGGCAGCTCAACCAGACAATTGACGCCGAGCTGAAAGGCCTCGCCGAGCAGTACCGGGCAGGAGGGCTCGATCAGCTGGTACGCATTGTGGCCGAGCGCAGCGGAACGCCCGGCAACAGCCTCTATCTCGTGGCGGATAGCGAAGGCCGGAGGCTCGCTGGCAATCTCAGCGCCGTGTCGCCTGAGCTGTGGAACAGCCTAGGACCCGTCGAATTCGTCTACCAGCGTCCGGCTACCGGCGGGGTCGA
>Ga0070684_100003240_pt1 | contig 12175 bp, 12 predicted proteins | sample KBSC723LmetaG_FD_65653 | JGI IMG/M metagenome (GOLD analysis project Ga0070684, IMG submission 65653) | Corn rhizosphere microbial communities from Kellogg Biological Station, Michigan, USA - KBS C7.2-3L metaG | ecosystem: Host-associated > Plants > Roots > Rhizosphere ...
AGTAGATCGCTAGCCCAGCACCGAATATCCGCCATCCACCGGAATCGCGGTGCCGGTAACGAAGTCCGAAGCCTGAGCACTGAGGAAGACGGCGATGCCGGCGAGGTCGGCGGGCTCGCCCCAGCGGCCGGCGGGGGTGCGGGAGAGGACGCGCTCGTCGAGGCCGGTGAGCTCCTTGCGGGCGCGCTGGGTGAGGGCGGTGTCGATCCAGCCCGGGAGAATGGCGTTGACCTGGATGTTGTCCTTCGCCCAGGCGGCGGCGAGGGCCTTGGTGAGCTGCACGATGCCGCCCTTGCTCGCCGCGTAAGGCGCGAGGTAGGCGGCGCCGAAGATCGACATCATCGAGCCGATGTTGATGATCTTGCCGCGCCCGGCGCGTTTCAGGTGCGGGTAGGCCGCCTGTGAGGCGACGAAGGCGCTGGTGAGGTTGGTGTCCATCACCAGTTTCCAGTCCTCGAGCGAGAGGTCCTGCGGCGGCTTGCGGATGTTCATGCCGGCGTTGTTGACGAGGATGTCGAGGCGGCCGAGCTGGCTGGCGGCGGCTTCCACCAGGGCGCGGCATTGCTTTTCGTCGGTGATGTCGCCCTTCACGGCAATGCAATTCTTTCCAAGGGCAGCCACGGCGTCGGCGTTCTTCTTCGCGTCGCGGCCGGCGATGGCCACGGCCGCGCCGGCCTGCGCCAGGCCCTTCGCCATGCCCAGGCCGATGCCGCCGTTGCCGCCGGTCACCAGCGCCGCCTTGCCCTTCAGGTCGAATGCCGACATAGATTAGTTGACAAAAGCAAGTTGTTGACGGAAGGTGCGGCGATGCACGTCGATGCCGTGCGCCGCTTCAATCGATTCTACACACGCCGCGTCGGCGCCCTGCGCGCCGGGCTGCTCGGCAGCGAATATCCGCTGCCCGAGGCTCGCCTGCTCTACGAGATCGGCCACCGCCGCGAATGTACCGCGAGCGAGCTGGCGGCGGACCTGGACCTCGACGCCGGCTACCTCAGCCGGCTGCTGCAAAGCCTGAAGCGCCGCGGGCTGCTGAGCGCCCGGCGCTCGGCGCAGGATGGGCGGGCGAGCGTGCTTTCCCTTGCCGCGAAGGGCCGCAAGGCCTACGCGCTGCTCGATTCGCGCTCGCGCGACGAAGTGTCCGCCATGCTGCGCGAGCTGCCGGGCGGCGAGCGCGAGCGCCTGGTGGGCGCCATGCGGACAGTGGAGAACCTGCTGGAGAAGAAGGCGCCGAGCGTGACGCTGCGGGCGCACCGGCCCGGAGACATCGGCTGGGTGGTGCAGCGCCACGGGGCGCTTTATGCCGCCGAATACGGCTGGGACGAGCGCTTCGAGGCGCTGGTCGCCGGGATCGCGGCGAATTTCATCAATCAGCTCGATCCGCAGCGCGAGCGCTGCTGGATCGCCGAGGCCGACGGCGAGCCGCTGGGCTGCGTGTTCCTCGTCCAGCAGACCAATGCCACGGCGAAATTGCGCCTGCTGCTGGTCGAGCCGCGGGCTCGCGGCCTGGGACTGGGCAGGCGGCTGGTGCGCGAGTGCATCGCCTTCGCGCGGGAGAAGGGCTACCGCAAGCTCGTGCTGTGGACTCAGGCGAACCTGGCCGCGGCGCGAGGCATCTACAAGGCGGAAGGATTCGTCCTGCGAAGCACCGAGAAGCACAAGAGCTTCGGCGCCAGGCTCACCGGGGAATATTGGGAATTGCGGCTCTAGCGGCTACGCCGCCATTTCGCGGAACTTAAACGAGCGATTGCGGCCCGCCTGCTTGGCCGAGTACATCGCGCGGTCGGCGTGAGCGGCGAGCGAGTCCAGGCTGGCGCCATCTTCCGGGAAAGTCGCGATGCCGACGCTCACCGTCGACACGATGCGCCGGTCGCCCATCTCGAGCGGGCGCGCGGCAATGGCGTTGCGGATGCGCTCGGCCACCTCGAAGGCGCCCTTCAGGGGCGTCTCGGGAAGCAGCACGATGAACTCGTCGCCGCCGTAGCGCGCCGCCACGTCGGTAAAGCGCAGCTCGGCCTGGATGCAGGTCGCGAGGTGGCGCAGCAGCCGGTTGCCCGAGTCGTGGCCGTAACTGTCGTTCACCGCCTTCAGGTTGTCGGAGTCGATCATCAGCACGCTGGCCGAGCGGTTGTGGCGTACCGCCTGCGCGAACAGGCGGTTCGCCGCGATGGCGAAGCCGCGCGTGTTGAACATCCCGGTGAGGTCGTCGGTCTCCGAAAGCAGCTTGGCGCGCTGCAGGCCGTAGCGGATGTCGGCCGAGAACATGGTGGTGATGTAGGCGACCAGCAGGACCGGCGCGAGCTGCGCGGCGAAGCCGGCCACGAAGCGCAGTGAAGCGAGCTCGGCTGCTGATACGTCGCCAAGATAGATATAGCACGCGGCGATCAGCCCGACGATGCCGAGCGTGGTGAGCTTGCCCAGCGTCAGCGCGGCGGTGATGACCGGCAGCAGGTAGGCGTTGAGCAGCGGGCTCCCCAGCCCGTCGGTGAAGCGCAGCGTCCAGGTGACGAAGGCGATCATCCCCCAGGTCTCGATCGCGATCTTCCAGCGCGTCTCGCGCCGGTAGAAGTTCGCATAGCGGAAGCTCATCACCAGCGCGGCATAGAAGAACAGACCCGCCGAGACGGCGGCCGACGCCTCGGGGTCGTCGCGCTCGCCGCCGAAGACGAGGAACAGCAGCACCAGGATGAGCAGCAGCCAGTGGATCTCGGCGACGGTGCGCGAGATGCCGCGCAGCTCTTCCTGCTCTATGGAAATGGGGTGAGGAGCGGACATGAATGCGTAGTGTTGCGTGTATTATCCAACGCCATGGAATTGTCCGCCAACGGGATGCGCGTCTTGGTCACCGCGGGCGCCGCGGGCATCGGGCTGCACGTCGCGAGGACATTTCTCACGCACGGCGCGCGCGTCCAGGTCTGCGACATCGACGACAAGGCGCTTTCTTCCCTGCCTCGCGAAATATTCCGCACGCGCGCCGATGTTTCGAAGCTCTCCGAGGTCGATCACCTGTTCGCGGAAGTGAAGAAGAATCTCGGCGGGCTGGACATCCTGGTCAACAACGCCGGCATCGCCGGTCCGACCGGCAAGGTCGAGGACATCCGGCCCGAGGACTGGGATCGCTGCATCGCCATCGACCTGAACGGCATGTTCTACGTCACGCGCAAGGCGATGCCCCTGATCAAGGCGGCGGGCGGCGGCAGCATCATCAACCTCTCCTCGATCGCCGGCCGCTTCGGCTTCGCGCTGCGCACGCCTTATTCGGCGGCCAAATGGGCGGTAGTCGGTTTCACGCAGAGCCTCGCGGTGGAGGCGGGTCCCGACGGCGTGCGCGTCAACTGCATCCAGCCCGGCATCGTCGAGGGCGAGCGGGTGGACCGCATCGTGGCGGCAAAGGCCGAGAAGCTGGGCGTCCCGCCGTCCCAGGTGCTCGAGGACATGGTGCAGGGCATCAGCCTGAGGACGACCGTTACGGCGCAGGACATAGCCGATACGGCGCTTTTCCTGGCCCTTGGCGCCGGCCGTCATATCTCGGGGCAGGCAATCTCCGTTTGCGGTGGGGCGAGGTATCTGGTCTAGGTTGTTGAGATAATTTCCGTAGGAGGAGCAGACGAATGGCCGCGGCTCAAGGCAAGGTGATCATTACCTGTGCAGTGACGGGGGCGATCCACACGCCCACCATGTCGCCGTACCTTCCGATCACCCCGCAGGAGATCGCCGACGCGGCGATCGGAGCGGCGCAGGCCGGAGCGTCCATCGTCCACCTGCACGCCCGCAATTCAAAGGACGGCAGCCCGACGCAGGACCCGGAGGTGTTCCGCCAGTTCCTTCCCAAGATCAAGGCGGCAAGCGACGTCGTGATCAACCTCACCACCGGCGGCGCGCCGACCATGACGGTGGAGGAGCGGCTGCAGCCCGCGCTCAAGCTCAAGCCCGAGGTCGCCTCGCTCAACATGGGCTCGATGAACTTCGGCCTGTACGAGATGATCGGCCGCTACAAGGAGTTCAAGCACGACTGGGAGAAGCCCTACCTCGCCGGCTCCGACGACCGCATCTTCAAGAACACCTTCAAGGACATCGCGTACATCCTGCAAAGCTGCGCGGACAACGACACGCGCTTCGAGGTCGAGTGCTACGACATCGGCCACCTCTACACCTGCGCGCACTTCCTCGAGCGGCGCCTGATCAAGCCGCCGCTGTTCATCCAGTCGGTGTTCGGCATCCGCGGCGGCATCGGCCCGCACCCCGAGGACGTGATGCACATGAAGCGCACGGCGGACCGCCTGTTCGGCGACGCCTACCACTGGTCGGTGCTCGGCGCGGGGCGCAACCAGATGTTCATCGCCGCCATGTCGGCGGTGATGGGCGGCAACGTGCGCGTCGGCCTCGAGGACAGCCTGTGGCTCGGGCGCGGGCAGCTCGCCAAGACCAACGCGGAGCAGGTGGGCAAGGCGAAGAGAATTCTGGAGGAGCTGGGCCTTTCGGTCGCGACCCCCAACGAGGCGCGCGAGATGCTCAAGCTGAAAGGAGGAAGAAATGTGGCTTTCTAGAGTATTGATCCTGCTGTGCCTGTCGTTTCCGGCGTTGGCGCAGGAATGGCCGACCAAGACCGTCAAGTTCGTCTCGCCGTACCCGCCCGGAGGCTCGGTCGATCCGCTGGCGCGGCTTTTCGCCGCCAAGCTCACCGACGCGCTCAAGCAGCAGTTCATCGTCGAGAACCGGACGGGAGCCTCGGGCATCATCGGCACCGACTACGTGGCGAAGAGCGCGCCCGACGGCTACACGTTCTGCTTCATCTTCGACACGCACTCGGTGCACCAGGCGCTGCAGCCGAAGCTGCCTTTCGACCCGGTGAAGGATTTCTCGCCGGTGATGCTGGTGGGATATGCGCCGATGGCGATCACCACCGCGCCGTCGAAGCCCTACAAGACCTTCGCCGACGTCATCGCCGCGGCCAAGGCCAGGCCCGACACCATCACGATGGGCAACGTCGGCAACGGCTCGCTCGCGCACCTCACTACCGTGGTGCTCAACCAGGCCGCCGGCGTGAAGATCGTCCCGGTGCCTTATAAGGGCGGCGGGCCGCTTTCCATCGACGTGATGGGCGGGCAGGTCGAGCTTTCCATGGCGTCCACCGCCGCGCAGGCGCAGTACGTGAAAGGCGGCAAGATGCGCGCGCTCGCGCTGACCGGCGACCGGCGCTCGCGCACCATGCCCGAGGTGCCCACCCTGAAGGAGCTCGGCATCGACGTCACGGCGAACGCATGGTGGGGGATCCTCGCCCCCGCTGGGACGCCCAAGCCGATCATCGACAAGCTCGTGATCGAGCTGAGAAGGGTGATCGCGCTTCCCGACGTGCAGACTACGCTGAGCGACACCCTGGGGATGGAAATCATCGCGCTCGGGCCGGAGGCGACCCAGAAGTGGATCCAGGATGCGATCGCGCGCTGGGGCAAGGTGGTGAAGGACAACAACATCCGCGCCGAATGAGCAGCGCCCGCTTCTGCATGGTTCGCCACGGCGAGACGGCGTGGAACGCCGACCGGCGCGTGCAGGGACAGCTTGATGTGCCGCTGAGCGCGCTCGGCCGCGAGCAGGCGCTCAGCGTTGCCGAAGTGTTGCCCGAAGGCCGCTTCAGCGCTCTGTATTCGAGCGACCTGCTGCGCGTGCGGCAGACCGCCGAGCCGGCCGCCGCACGGCTCGGCCTCGAGCCGCGCGTCGAGCGCGGCTTGCGCGAGCGCCACTACGGCGCATTCCAGTCGCTGACTTTCGCCGAGGCGAAGGTCCTGCTGCCTCGGGAATATGCGCGCTACCTCGCGCGCGATCCGGAGCTTGATTTCGGCAGCGGCGAAAGCCTGCGCGATTTTTCCGCGCGCGCCATCGGGTGCCTGGCGGCAATCGCAGAGCGCCACGCCGGAGAAGAAGTGCTGGTGTTCACGCATGGAGGAGTGCTCGAGATGGCCTACCGCCGAGCCATGGGTATGGATCTGTCCTCGCCCCGGGACTTCGAGACGCCGAACTGCGCGCTGAACTGGATCGAGGTCGGCGCGCGCTGGCGAGTCCTCGAGTGGGCGGAATGCGAGCATCTGGCATGAAGCTCGCCGTACTGGACGATTACCAGCGCCAGGCGCTGAAGATGGCGGACTGGAGCGTTCTGAAAGGCGTCGAAGTGAAGGTATTCGACGCCCCGTTCGCCTCGGTCGAAGACGCGGGGCGCCAGCTCGCGCCGTTCGACATCCTGTGCCTGATGCGCGAGCGCATGGCGTTCCCGCGCCAGCTGGTGGAGAAGCTGCCCAACCTGAAATTCGTCAGCCTGACCGGCCGCCGCGCCGGCAGCCTCGACGCAAAGGCGCTTGCCGAGCGCGGCATCCCCATCAGCCATACCGGCGCGGGCAATGGCACGGCCTCCACGGTCGAGCTCGCCTGGGGACTGATCCTGGCGGCCGCGCGCAACCTCGCGAAGGCGGAACGCAACATGCGCTCGGGGAAATGGCATGATGACCTGCCCGCTGGAATGTCGCTTGGCGGCAAGCGGCTCGGGCTGCTCGGCGCCGGCGGAATTGGCGCCAAGGTCGGCGCGGTCGGCAAGGCCTTCGGCATGGAAGTGGTGGCCTGGAGCCAGAACCTGACCGAGGAGAAGGCTGCGGCCGCCGGCGCGCGCTACATGCCGAAGGAGGAGCTGCTCTCGAGCGCCGACGTCATCACCATCCACATGGTGCTCTCCGACCGGACGAGGAATCTCCTCGGCCGCAAGGAACTGGAAAAGATCAAGCCTGGCGGCATCCTGGTCAACACCTCGCGCGGGCCGATCGTGGACGAGGCCGCGCTCCTCGAGTGGCTGAGAGGCGGAAAGGGCCACGCGGCGCTCGACGTCTACGACCGCGAGCCGCTGCCCGCCGACCATCCGCTGAGGAAGCTGCCGAACGTCACGCTCTCGCCGCACCTCGGCTACGTGAACGAAGAGAACTACCGGACCTTCTACCGCGACACGGTCGAGAACGTCGCGGCCTGGCTGGCCGGGAAACCGATAAGGATCCTGCACCCATGAAGACCCAGGCCAACTACATCAACGGCGAATGGCGTCCCGCGCCGCAGGCGGCGCCCAACCGCAATCCATCGAATACCGCCGACGTGATCGGCGAGTACGGCCGCGCCGACGAGGCGCAGGTGAAGGCCGCGATCGCGGCGGCGCGCGCCGCGGCACCCGCGTGGAACCGAAGCGGCATCCAGCAGCGCGCCGACATCCTCGACAAGATCGGCAACGAGCTGCTGGCACGCAAGGACGAGCTGGGCACGCTGCTCTCGCGCGAGGAGGGCAAGACCAAGCCGGAAGGCGTCGGCGAAGCCGCGCGCGCCGGCTACATCTTCAAGTTCTTCGCCGGCGAGACGCTGCGCCTGGCGGGGGAGCTGATTCCCTCGGTGCGTCCGGGCCTCAAGGTCGAAGTGACGCGCGAGCCCATCGGCGTGGCCGGCATCATCACGCCGTGGAATTTCCCGATCGCGATCCCGGCCTGGAAGATCGCGCCCGCGCTGGCCTACGGCAACTGCGTGGTGTTCAAGCCCGCGGACCTCGTGCCGGGATGCGCCTGGGCGCTCGCCGAGATCATCGCGCGCAGCGGCCTGCCCGCCGGCGTCTTCAACCTCGTCATGGGGCGCGGCTCGGTGGTGGGCGAGCTCCTGTCGACCGATCCCGGAATCGATGCCGTCAGCTTTACCGGCTCCGTGGCCACTGGAAAGCGCGTCGCGCAGAATTGCGCCGCGCGGCTAGCCAAGGTGCAGCTCGAGATGGGCGGCAAGAACCCGCAGGTGGTGCTGGACGACGCCGACCTCGACACCGCGGTGAACGTTTCCATCCAGAGCGCGTTCTTCTCCACCGGCCAGCGCTGCACGGCGGCGAGCCGGCTGATCGTGACGGAGGGTATTCACGACAGATTTATTTCTTCTTTGGTTTCCAAAATGAAGAATCTCAAGATCGACGACGCTCTCAAAGACGGCACCGACATCGGGCCGGTCGTCGATCCGTCGCAGCTCGAGCAGGACCTCAAGTACATCGAGCTCGGCAAGAAGGAAGGCGCGAAGCTCGCCGCGGGCGGCGGGCGACTGAAGCGCGCCACCGAGGGCTACTACCTCGAGCCGGCGCTTTTCACCGAGACCACCTCCCAGATGCAGATCAACCGCGACGAGATCTTCGGTCCGGTGGCCTCCGTCATTCGCGTGAAGGACTATGACGAGGCGCTCAAGGTGGCGAACGACACGCCGTTCGGCTTGTCGTCGGGGATCGCCACGACTTCGCTGAAGCACGCGGAGCACTTCAAGCGCAATTCCGCCGCGGGCATGGTGATGGTCAACCTGCCCACCGCCGGCGTCGACTACCACGTGCCGTTCGGAGGCCGCAAAGGCTCGAGCTATGGCCCGCGGGAGCAGGGACGCTACGCCGCCGAGTTCTATACGACGGTCAAGACCGCCTACGTGAACCCCTGAAAAATTTCAGGATCTCGTATCTCCCGCCGCTCCTCGTCTACGCGGCGTACGGCATCCAGGGCCTGACGGGGATCGTCGGCACGTTCTTCGTCAAGGACTACCTCGACCTTTCGGCCGAGTTCCTGGCGGCGCTCGCCTTCTGGGCCGGCATTCCCTGGGCGATGAAGATGCCGGTGGGCCACGTCGTCGACCTCATCTGGCGCTGGAAGGCGCTGCTTCTCTGGCTGGGCGCAGCGATGCTGGCGGCAAGCCTGCTGATCATGCTCGGGCTGATCGCGCACACCGACGCGATGCGGGAAGTCATGAGCGTCAACCGCTGGTTCGTGCTTTCGGCGCTGCTGCTGCCGACGGGCTACATGATCCAGGACGCGGTGGCCGACGCGATGACGGTGGAGGCGGTGCCCAAGGTCGATGCGCAGGGCAGGCCCTATGGCGAAGCCGAGCGCAAGGCGATGCACACGACCATGCAGACCTACGGCCGCGTCGCCGTGATCGGCGGATTGGCGCTGGTTGCGCTCACCAACGTGTTCCTGTTCCACGATACCGATGCGCTGCCGGCGGCGCAAAAGGTCGAGCTTTACGCCCGCATCTACAAGTTCGCCCTGATTATCCCGGTGCTTTCGGTTCTCGGCGTCGTCCTGCACGCCTTCCTGAAGAAGAACCCGGACGCGCACGGCGAAGAAAAGACAAAGCCCAACTGGGGCGTGCTAGGCGGCAGCCTGGTGTTCGTCATCATTACCCTGGCGGTCGGCCTTGGGCAGATACCCCACGCGCAGGAGATCATTTTCCTGGGCTCGTTCGCCGTCATCGTCTACCTGCTCTGGCGGCTGGCGCGCGAGCTCGAGCCGGTGGCGCGCAACACGCTGATCGGCACGGCGCTGGTGCTGTTCATCTACCGCGCGATGCCCTCGAGCGGCCCGGGCAGCACCTGGTGGATGATCGACATCCTCAAGTTCGACGAGTCGTTCCTCGCCCGCCTCTCGCTCGTCTCCTACGCCCTGACACTCGTCGGCATGTTCGCCTTCCGCCGCTTCATGGCGCAAAAGTCGATCACCTACATCATCGTCTTCCTCACTATCGTGGGCTCGATCCTCGCGCTGCCCACCATCGGCATGTACTACGGGCTGCACGAATGGACCGCGCGGCATACCGGCGGGATGGTCGACGCGAGGATGATCGCGCTGATCGACACGGCGCTTGAGTCCCCGCTCGGCCAGATCGCGATGATCCCGATGCTGGCGTGGATCGCCAACTCCGCGCCGGCGAACCTGAAGGCGACCTATTTCGCGGTCATGGCTTCGTTCTCGAACCTCGCGCTGTCGGCTTCGCAGCTCGGAACGAAGTACCTGAACCAGGCGTATGTCGTGCAGCGCGAGGTTCTGGACCGCGCGACGGGGCAGGTCAAGGTGCCGCAGGACTACTCGGAGCTCGGCTGGCTGCTGATCGCCGCGACGCTGATCGGACTACTCGTCCCCCTGGTGACAGTCGCAGTAGTGCGTCTGCTACGCTTGCGCACTGCATGATTCTCCGCGCCATCCTCCTCGCAATGATTGCCGTCATGCTCGGTTGCGCATCGAACGAGCAGCGGCCGCAGCGCGACACGCAGGACCTGATGGCGGCGCGGCGCGACGAGGACCTCGCGCGCGCCAACGAGCTGCGCCGGCTCACCGACCGGTTCATGGCGTACGTCGCCGCGAAACCCCATCCGGCCATCGACATTCTCGTGATCTCCGGCGGCGGCGACTGGGGGGCGTTCGGCGCCGGCGTGCTGAAGGGCTGGGGGCGGGTGCAAGGCGAGATGGCGCGGCCGCAGTTCGACGTGGTGACCGGCGTCAGCACGGGCGCGCTGATCGCGCCGTTCGCCTTCCTGGGCGATGACGCATCGCTCGATCGCATCGTGCAGCTCTACCGCAATCCGCAGCCTGATACCGCCGTCTCGCGCGGCTATCTTTTCTTCCTGCCGAACAATCCCTCGTTCTTCGTGTTGCCGGGGCTCGAGCGAGAGCTGCGCACGGCCTTGGACCGGCCGACGCTGGAGCGCATCGTGGCGGCCGGCGCGCCAGGTCGCGTGCTCCTGGTGAACACCACCAATATCGATTTCGGCCAGATGAAGGCCTGGGACATCGTCGCCGAGGCGCGCAAGGCGCTGTCTGCCGGCGACGACGAGCACGTGCGCAGGATCCTCCTGGCGAGCGCGGGCATCCCCGGCGCCTTCCCGGCGCGCGATCTCGGCGTCCACCTTTACGTCGACGGCGCGATCACCGGCAACATCCTCTATGGCGGGCGGGTGCGGGACGACGAGAGCCTGCTCGCGCGCTGGGCCGCCGCCTACCCGAAAGCTCCCATCCCCAAAATCCGCTACTGGGTGATCTTCAACAACCAGGTGCGCTTCCCGCCCGAGGTGACGGCCAACCGCTGGCCCGACCTGATGAGCCGCGCCACGATCATGGCGACGCAGACCTCCACCCTCAACTCCCTGCGCCACTTGTATGCCAAGGCCGAGATCGAGCGGCTCAAGCGGCGCGCCGACGTGCAGGTGCGCCTGATCCACGTGCCGGATGAATGGGTGCCTTCCAAGCCGGGCACCTTCGTCAAGGAGGTGATGAACGATCTCGCCGACCTGGGCGAGAAGATGGGCGCCGACCCGGCAAGCTGGAGCACGGAATCGCCCTAGGCAGCAGGCACGAGCAGGACTAGTATGGCTTCATGGAGGAGCGGAAAAGCGGCGCCGCCCCGTTGGTGCTCGCGATCCTCGTGGGACTGCTCGCCGGCATCGGCGGGTTCACGTTCCTGTATGCCGAGGGTCTCTCGTACATGAGCGACGATCCCAGGGTCTGCGTGAACTGCCACATCATGACGCCGCAATACGACTCGTGGCAGAAGGCGAGCCATCACAACGTCGCCACCTGCGTCGACTGCCACTTGCCGCATGGCTTCGTCCGCAAATACCTCGCAAAGGGCGAGAACGGCTTCCACCACTCGGCGGCCTTCACCCTGCAGAACTTCCATGAGCCGATCATGATGACGCCGAAGAACGCGGCGATCCTGCAGGAGACCTGCGTCGACTGCCACAGCGCGCTGGTGCACGAGCAGGTTCTGCGCGGCGCCGACGGCAGCGGCGAGGTGCAATGCGTGCACTGCCATCGCAACGTGGGCCACGGCCCGATGACCGGAATGGGGAAATTCGAATGAAGAAGACCGTCCTGCTTGGCATCATCGTAGTCGTCGCGCTGGCAACGGCGGGCGTTACGGCGCTGCTGGTAAACATCTTCGAGCGCAAGAGCGAGGCGAGAAATCCCTACGTGCGCCTGACCGAAGTCACCGAGGACACGACCGACCCCGCGAAGTGGGGCGTCAACTGGCCGAAGCAATATGGCTCCTACCTGCTGACCGCGCAGATCACCAGCACGCGCTTCGGCGGGCATGGCGGGAGCGAGGCGTTGCCCGAGCAGAAGATCGCGCGCGATCCGTGGCTGAAGCGCATGTTCCTCGGCTACGCCTTCTCCATCGACTATCGCGACCGCCGCGGCCACGCCTACATGCTCGCCGACCAGGAAATCACGAAGCGCCTCACCAAGCCACAGACCGGCTCGTGCCTGCACTGCCACGCGGCGGTCATGCCGCTTTACCGCGAGCTGGGCAACGGCGACGCGGCGAAGGGGCTCGCGGCGACCTACAAGTATTCGTACCAGGACCTGAG
>Ga0070684_100003243_pt1 | contig 12172 bp, 11 predicted proteins | sample KBSC723LmetaG_FD_65653 | JGI IMG/M metagenome (GOLD analysis project Ga0070684, IMG submission 65653) | Corn rhizosphere microbial communities from Kellogg Biological Station, Michigan, USA - KBS C7.2-3L metaG | ecosystem: Host-associated > Plants > Roots > Rhizosphere ...
GCGGCTTACGCGAGCTTGTCGAACCCATGCTCGACCAACGCCGCCTCGATCCGCTCGCGCAACGATTCGTCGCCGGCGTCACCATCGAGCAGCCGGGAGACGGAGCGCAGGAACGCGCCCTCGAAGGTGTACTGATCCCGACAGTGATCGCAGAGCTCGAGGTGCTGCCGAATGCGCTCACGACGGTCAGCGTCGATCTCGTCGTCGAGATAGTCCCACACGCTCCGGATCACGTGTTCGCACGGAATGTGTTCCACAACAGGCGGCGTCATGTCAGTACCCTCGTCTCATCGCCGCCCTGTGTGACGGGCGGCCTGGCCAATCCAATGTCTCGCGCGTGCTCGATGAGCGTTTGCTGAAGCATGCGCCGGGCGCGAAAGAGCCGTGACCGCACGGTCCCGATCGGGACGCCGAGCGTCTCGGCCGCATCGGCATACGTGCAATCCTCGACGTCGACGAGCATGACGACCTCTCGATACTCGGGCTCCATCCCGCGCAAGCCACGCTCGAACGCAGGTCCCAAGTCGATACGGTCGAACAGATGATCCAACCCGCTCGCGGCGGCCTCCCAGTACAACTCGGCCGTTGCCTGAACGTCGGTCTCGGGATCATCGACGCTGACAATGCGACGCGAACGCTGTTGCGCGCGCAGGAAAAGGTGTCGGCAAATGGTGAACAGCCACTTTCGGCAATCGCTTCCGGGCCGAAAGGTGCGCCAGTTCAGATACGCGCGGAGGAAGGTCTCTTGCGCGAGGTCGTCGGCGTCCGACTTGTCGCGCGTGAGCAGCCGCGCGTACCGCGCGACGTTCGGCAGCCAACGCAGCGCCTCGGCACGGAATTCTTCTTCCGACGGTTGGAGGTGATTCTCGGCAAGGTCCATGATCGCGGGTATAGTCACAGCCCTCGCGAATAGTTCCAGCCCGATTCTGGAACTAACGTGCGGGGTTGTTGCTTCTCGGGCAATGATCGATCGACACGTGGTTTCCGCCGGCGCGGCGTCGCTTGCGGGCGAATACGTGATCTCCGCGGCGAGGCCCAAGGATATTGTGCTGCTCCCTGCAATCGAGCTGGCCGCGGCGAAGCTCCTTGTCGGCCACGCACCTCCGGCTGTTCTGGCCGAGACGACGAGCCCGGAGGATCACGCGCGCGCGCAGCGGCGCGGCTTGCTCTGGGTGGCACTGGCGGACGATGCGCCGGTTGGATTTGCGCACGTCGACGTGATCGAGGCGGGGTCAGCCCATCTCGAGGAGTTGGACGTTCATCCGGACCACGCCCGCCGCCGTCTTGGGACACGGCTCGTGATGGCCGTATGCGCGTGGGCGGCGTCCGAGGGACTCGAGAGCGTCACGCTCTCAACGTTCAGAGACGTCCCGTGGAACATGCCGTTCTACGCGCGGCTGGGGTTCGAGATTGTTTCGCCGGATCAGCTCACGCCTGCCCTGCGCGCGAAGGCGGAAGGCGAAATCGCTCGCGGGCTCGATCCCGCCAAGCGGGTGACGATGCGGCGCTACTCTGGGGAGCGACGAGACGCATGACTTTGCAGAATGAGAGAGGACGGCGCTGGGCGTTGTTGGCGCTGCGACTCGTGGTCGGCTACGGGTTCATTGCTCACGGAATGGCGAAATGGACTCGAGGGCCCGCGAAGTTCGCGCGGCTTCTCGACATCATCGGCGTGCCTTTTCCGTTACCGAACGCCTGGCTCGTCACCTTCGTCGAAGTCTTCGGCGGACTGGCGATTCTCGTGGGTGCGTTCGTCGCCATCGCGAGCATTCCGCTCATCATGTCGATGCTCGTGGCGATGTTCACCTTGCAGCTACGCTACGGTTTCAGCTCGGTCAACACGATTGGCCTCACGCCGACCGGGCCGATCTTCGGCCCGCCCGGCTATGAGATCAACCTATTGTATATCGCCGCGCTGCTCACGCTTGCCCTGTCGGGTCCCAGCGCGCTGTCGCTGGACACGTGGGCGTTGAGCGGAGTGCGTCGCGCAACGAGGCGCAGGGCCGAGTAGCGCATACCCGGCCGTTGCCTTCAGCGTTGCTTATGTCGACGCCCCCAAACAAAACCGATTGCGACCAAGCCCGTGCCGACGAGCCAAATGCTCGCGGGCTCGGGAACCGTCGATGCCGGCGAGGCGTGATTGATCGGAATCGGGATCGGGATCGGGATGATGCCCTTTCCGCACGGCGTGGAGTCGCGCGTCATCAGCGTGTCGAACGCGGCCAGCGGCGCGACGGTGCCGGCGGAGACGTACAGCGTATCGGTTCGAGCCACAAAGACGGTGTCGACCAGTCGAAGCACGACGGTGTCCACCGGGGTCACGTGCTGCTTGCGGACGGGTATTCGCTGCTGTGAAGTCGCCTGCTGCGCACCAACCTGCGATGCGATCGCCAGCGCCAGCATCAGGAGGATTCTCATTGGATTCAGTCTCACGCGCGGCGGCCGCCGGCCAGCGCATTGGGGGGAGCACGACGTCGACAGAGGGGCGAGCTCGGGCGGCCTTGTACTTGTGTTTGGCAAAAAATGAGCAATGCCGAGTACGCTTTCTAGAGGCCTTCGTTTTCATGGACGGAAGGATCGGCGTCGCGCGGGCCTCACCGGAACGCGGAAGTGGATGATGTGAGGTTCGCCAACTCATTTTCCACACGCGGTTTAACGGAGGCGGATCACTCTGCCGCGCCGAGACGAAGCCGGACGCTCGTCGCCACCGTTACCGCGCCGAGACCCCCTAAAGGACCGGCCAAGGGCCGCCGCGAGACCGTGAATGGACGCAGGGAACACGAGCGCTCGTTGGCGTGCCGCATGGGAATCTGTGGCACACTCCCGACAGAATGTCCAGCGCGTGCAACACGTGTCGCTCACTGATGATGCGGCAAGGCGACAGCATGTGAGGCGGCCCGTCGATCATAGGAGATCTCTAATACATCGACGACAGATCGCCGCAAGGGGACGAACTGCCCCCTGGCGCGCCGCACGAACGCCGTTCAGCGCCTGAATGTGTGGCGCCCCGGCGTCAGATCGTACCTGGGACGCAACAACACAGCCGAACGTCGGCGGATTCGGCGTCGGGCTCTTAACCGCGTCGGGCGACGGCGTTTAGAAGTGATTGATATCATTTCTGTGTCGCGCGATGTCTGTGCTCGAGGTTGGTATGCCACGTGCTATACGCTCCCGCGAGAAGGCTTCGCATCCGACGAAGGAGGAGACATGCACATGCGTGGAATCGCTCGTACCATCGTTGCCGGCAGCGCGTTGATCGCGCTCGGGTCACTCACGGCGGCAGCGCAAATCGTGAGTTTCTCGACGACGGGGTCGTTCAGCGGCGGCGGGTGCACGACCGCGAGCTGCGCGTTCGACGGATTCACGTTGTCTTTCACCCCCGTCGGATCGAACAGCTTCTTCAGCGGTTCGCTCATCGACCTGGGCTCGTTCAACACCCAGTGTGTCACGTGCACGAGCGCGTCGATGCAGAACTTTCCGTCCGGCGTCACGTTCACACTGACCATCAATCAGACGGCGCCGAGCGCGGGGTCCGGCACGTTTGTCGGTGCGGTATCAGGGACGCTCGCGTTCAATCCCTCGTTCAGCAGCCTCATTTGGACACCGAGTCCCAATACGCTCGGTATCGGATTGGCCACCTACACGCTCGTCGTCGACAACACGGGCAACTTCAACATCGAGGCGCCGACAAGCGACGCGAATCCGAATCCCACCGTGGTCAAGGCGTTCGTGACCGTAACGCCCGAACCGGCGACGCTCGGTTTGATGGCGACGGGAATGTTCGGACTGATCCCGATCGTGCGGCGGCGGCGGCGAGTCGCGTAACGCGTTCGCGCCTACGCTCCCTCTTCCGCGCGCGACATCAGGTCCAGCCCGTCGTCTTCCGATCGGGTAACGCGCTTTCGCTTGAACAAGAACTCCGGCGCCAGGATCACGCCGATCAGCGTCACGGGAATGATCTGCTGCGTCTGGATCAGGAACGCGACGGCGATCGCTTGATCTTTATCCATGCCGAAGCCGACCGCCGTCAACGCATACATCGCCTGAAAGACGCCAACATTTCCCGGGGTCGCGCGGACGGCGAAGCCCAGGTTCACGGCGAGAATTGCCGCAACGGTGCCGACGAGCGGCAGGTTGAAATGCGCGGCACGCGCCGTGAGGCTGTACGTCCAAAGCTGCATGGCCCAGATGCCGACCGACAGTAGGATCGCCATGCCGAATCGCGGCCCGGTCGAGATCCCGCCGATGGTGTGCAGAAAGTGCTTCATGTACTCGGCGAACTTGGACCGCCAGCCTGTCGTCGCCGCCGCAACGTGTTCGGCGCGCTCGGGACGCCGCACGAGGTAGACGAGCAGCACGGCTACACCGGCCAGTGCGACCCAGGCGATCGGACGCCAGCGGGTCAGCGCCGTCGGCAGCTCGAGGAACGACACCGACAACGCAAGCAGCACGATGTAGCCGATCAACTCGAACATGCGCTCGAGCGCGAGCGTCGCCAGAATCTTCGCGCTCTTGACGTGTGCCGCCCGGGCAACGAACACGACGCGCGCCGCCTCGCCCCCGTTGGCGACGAGAATGTTGTTGAGTCCAGCACCGGCGAACGTCGCCTTGATGGCCATCCACAACGACGTCGCTCCGACCGGACGCAAGAAGATCCACCACCGAACCGCTTTGAGCGCGAGCGACAGCAAATTCACGACGGCCGCGACGAGGAGAATCGTCCGGTTCGCCTCCGTGATGCTTTGCCAGGTCGTGTGCCAATTCACCTTTCGCGCAAACACGACCAGCGCCACGACGATGACGAGGCTCAGCGCAATGCGCATGACGCGAGAGACGACTTTCTTCATGCGGCGTCGAGGAGGTCGAAGCGGAAACCTTGAGCAAGCAGGCGATCGACGATGAGCGGCACGGCATGCGCGGTCTGCATCCGGTCGCCCGACGGATCGTAGCCGTCGCCGTCGTGCAAGAGCAAGATCGATCCGGGCGACGCGCCGCTCACCGTGCGCTCGGCGATGGCCTCGACGCCGGGCCGGTCCGAATCCCACACGCCCAGCGACCACCCGACGGTGCGTTGCCCCAGCGACCGCGCGATAGCCGTGACCCATGGGCTGCGAAAACCATGCGGCGCGCGAAACAGCGACGGCCGAACGTGCGCGGCGCGTTCGATCGCGGCGGTGCCAAGCTGGAGATCGCGGCGCACGTAGCCCGGCGACTTGAAGTGCAGCTTGCGATGATAGTAGCCGTGGTTGCCGATCGAGTGGCCCTCGTCGGCGACGCGTTTCACCAGATCCGGCCACCGCTCGGCATGGCGGCCGAGTATGAAGAAGGTGGCTTTGACGCGCCGGGCGGCGAGCGCATCGAGGACGACCGGCGTCGCGTCGGGATTGGGCCCATCGTCGAACGTGAGCGCAACCGCGCGATCACGCGTCGCCAACCGACGGATCGGGGGCCCGAACACCGGGCTGTTGCGATAGAAGGCTCCATGCGCAGCGCCGCCGAGCAGCACGGCGCCGACGCCAAGCCCCAGCATCATACTTCGGCGGCGACGTTACCGAGAACGTTTTGATACACGTCCAGTACGCGAGACGTGACACGGGCCCACGAATATTCCAGAGAGTTCTGACGGCCAGTCGTCCCGAGCTGAATGGCGAGTCCCTCATCATCGAGCACGCGCACGAGCGCATCGGCCAGCGCATCGCGGTCGCCGCAGGGCACCATGAGCGCTTCGCGCTCGTTCACGACGACGTCGCGGAAGCCAAGGATGTCGGAGCACACGACGGGCGTCTCGCACGCCATGGACTCGAGCAGCGTGATGCCGAACGACGCCTTGGTGGTCGGACATGCATACACGGAGCTGTGGGCGTAATAGCTTGGCCGGCCTTCGAGCACCGCGCCGACGAACGAGATGTCCTTGTCGCCGTTGGCTTGCTTGTAGTAGTGCTCGCGAAGCGGACCGTCGCCGACGACGACGAGCTTTGCCTGCCGTCCGGCGTTGCCGCGGCTTTTTACGCGACGGAACGAGTCGATGAGTGTCGACAAGCCGTTCCGCGGATCGAAGCGACCGAGGAAGAGGATCGTCGGTACGTCGCGGCTCATTCCCGGCGGCGTCGGAGCGCTCGGGTGGAACACGTCGGTGTCGATGCCGTTGGGGATGATCTGCCAATCAGCGTCGAAGTAGCGGTTGAGCGCGACCGTCGTGCTGTTGGACACGGCGATTGCGGCGCTCAGCATGTCGAGCCGCTTCTGGAAGAACCGACGGCCGAGCGTATAACCGACCGACCGATCGAAGTACGTATGGAACGTCCCCACGACCGGACAATCCGCTTCTTCGATCGCCAACACCGGAAGAACGGGGGTGAGCGGCGAATGGACGTGGACGATGTCGTATCGTCCCTGGCGAAGCACGCGCCGGAGATCGCGGCGAAGATGCCAGCCCAGCGTGATGCGGGCCTGCGATCCGTTGGCGTAGACTGGCTGGCTCCGACCGAGCCGAATGACGTGCGGCTGCTCCTCGGCCCCCGGAATGTGCGACGTGATGACGTCGACGTGGTGGCCGCGCCGGCGGGCTTCCCGGGCAAAGAAGTGGACGTGCTCGCAGACGCCGCCGAGGTGCGGGTAGTAGTACTCGGTGACCAGCGCGATACGCAGAGACCGCTCGTCGCTCGTGAGCTCGAGCGCCGGTAGCTGCGGAAGGGCTGGATGACTACGACGCGAGCGCTTGAGGAGAGGACTTGGAGGATTCAAGAGCGGCATGAGCGGCGGCCAGGCGGGCGATTGGAACTCGGTATGGAGAGCAGGAGACGTAGTCGAGGCCGATCGTGTGGCAGAAATGCACCGAGCGCGGTTCGCCGCCATGTTCCCCGCAGATACCGACCTTCAACTCAGGGCGGACGCTCCGACCGGCAGATACGGCAAATCCAATCAGCTTGCCAACTCCATTCCGATCAAGCACCTGGAACGGATCGTCGGGAAGTATACCACGATCTACGTAATTGGGTAGGAACCGGCCCGCATCGTCGCGACTGAGGCCAAAGACGGTCTGGGTTAAATCATTGGTACCAAAGGAAAAGAACTCGGCTTTCGCTGCAATTTCATCGGCTGTCAGCGCGGCGCGCGGCAGCTCGATCATCGTTCCAATGAGGTAGTCGACGTCCTCGCCCATGCCTCCGAGCACTTGAATGGCGACCTGTTCCAGAATCGCTCGCTGGTTCTCGAATTCACGAACGGTGGCAACGAGCGGAATCATTATCTCAGGACGTACATCGATGCCTCTTCGTTTCGCTCTGACGGCGGCTTCGAAAATCGCCCGACCCTGCATCTCGGTGATCTCCGGGTACGTAATACCCAGACGGCACCCTCGATGTCCCAGCATCGGGTTCGTTTCCCGCAGCGATTCGACGATCCGAGCGAGCTCTGCCCGGTGAATGCCCAGCGTTCGCGCCAGCAACTTGCTCTCCTCACCCCCGTGTGGCAGGAACTCGTGGAGCGGGGGATCGAGAAGACGGATGGTTACTGGTAACCCGTTCATGGCCTCAAAGATTCCTTCGAAGTCCATTCGCTGCATTGGGAGCAGCTTGGCGAGGGCGCGCCGGCGTCCGCTTTCGTCGCGCGCCACGATCATCTCGCGCATGGCCGTGATGCGGTCGCCCTCGAAGAACATGTGCTCGGTGCGGCACAGCCCAATGCCTTCAGCGCCGAACCCGCGCGCGATCCGCGCGTCCTGCGGCGTGTCCGCGTTGGCGCGGACGCGGAGATGCCGCGCCTCATCGGCCCAGCGCAGCAGGCGAGCGAACGCGCGGTAGTTCGGCGCCGACTTCTCGTCCCGCGTGCCGCGAATGACTTGCACCACCTCGCTCGGCGTCGTGGGAAGGTCGCCGCGATAGACGTTGCCCGTTGCGCCGTCGACGGTGATCCAATCGCCTTCGGAGATCACCGTGTCGCCCACGCTGAAGCGGCGATGCTCGACGTCGACATGAATCGCCGTACAACCGACGACGGCGCATTTGCCCATGCCGCGGGCAACGACGGCGGCATGACTCGTCATTCCACCTCTGGCGGTGAGCACGGCGCGCGCGGCGACGATGCCGTGAAAATCTTCCGGCGTCGTCTCTTCGCGCACGAGAATGACCTGATCGCCCTGCGCGGCGCGCTGCTCGGCCACGTCGGGATCGAACACCGCGAGTCCGCTCGCCGCTCCCGGGCTGGCCGGCAGCCCGCTGCACAGCGGCGTCGCGCGAACGTCGGCATCGATCACTGGATGCAGGAGATGCGCGAGCTGCTCGGGCGCCACTCGCTGCACGGCCGTGTCGCACGTGATGAGGCCTTCGTCCACCATGTCGATCGCGATGCGAACCGCGGCCGCCGCCGTTCGTTTTCCGGTGCGCGTCTGCAGCAGGTAGAGTTTCCCACGCTCGACGGTGAATTCGAGATCCTGCATCTCGCGGAAGTGCGCCTCGAGCCTTCGCTCCGTCGTCAGCAGCTCGGCGTACGCGTCGGGCAGAAGCCGCGCCATCTCGTCGATGTCGAGCGGAGTGCGGCTGCCCGAGACCACGTCTTCGCCTTGCGCGTTGACGAGAAATTCTCCGTAGAATTTCTTCTCGCCGGTAGACGGATTCCGTGTGAAGGCGACGCCGGTGCCCGAATCGTCGCCGAGGTTTCCGAACACCATGGAGACGATGTTCACGGCGGTGCCCAAGTCTTCGGCGATGCCGTTCACGCGGCGATAGTCGACGGCTTTCTTGAGCGTCCACGATCGCCACACCGCCTCGATCGCGCCCCAGAGCTGCGTCGTGGGATCCATGGGGAACTCCGACTTGGTCTGGGCGCGAACGAGTGCCTTGTACTCGTCGACCAGGGTGCGGAGCGATGCCTCATCGAGCTCGGCGTCGGTCGTGACGCCCGCGGTCAGCCGCTTCGTCGAGAGCAGCTGCTCGAAGTGGCCCACGGGCACGCCGAGGACGACGTCTCCGTACATCTGAATGAATCGGCGGTAGGAATCGTACGCGAAACGCGCGTTGCCGCTCGCCCGCGCGAGACCAACGACGGTGTCGTCATTCAGCCCGAGATTGAGGATCGTCTCCATCATGCCGGGCATCGAGACGGGCGATCCCGAGCGAACAGAGACGAGCAGGGGATTCGCCGCGTCGCCGAAGGGCTTTCCGGCAACCTGTTCCAGCCGGCGCAACGCGGCATCGAGCTCGGGCCGCAGCGACTCGGGCGCTTGGCGATCGCGGAGGTACTCGATGCACAACGCGCACGCGATAGTGAACCCCGGCGGAACCGGTACGCCGAGGTTCGTCATCTCGGCGAGGTTGGCTCCCTTGCCGCCGAGAATCGCCTTCATGTCTTTGGTGCCTTCGGCGCTACCGTCGCCGAAGAAGTAGACGGATTTTGGCGGCATCAGAGAATGCTAACAACCGCAACCGAATCGCAATTTATCCGGATCGGTGGGTGGCGCCGTCGGGTAATCTCCCGAAAAGCACGCGTGGCAGAAGCCGTCCGGGCCAAGCGGCACCGACTCGAGCATTCCATCGAGCGAGAGGTAACCCAGGCTGTCGACACCCAACCGCTCCGCGATCTCGGGAATCGTGTAGTTCGCCGCCACCAACTCCTCGCGCGACGGCGTATCGATACCATAGTAGCACGGTCCGGTCACGGGTGGCGAGCTGACTCGCATGTGAACCTCGCGTGCGCCGGCGGCACGCACGAGGGCGACGAGGCCGCGTGTCGTCGTGCCGCGCACGATCGAGTCGTCGACCATCACCACGCTCTTGCCATCCAGCACTTCGCGTACCGGATTGTATTTGACCTTCACCTTGGCGTCGCGGCCGGCTTGCGTGGGCTGAATGAACGTGCGTCCCACATAGTGATTGCGAATGAGCGCCAGCTCGTACGGGATGCCGCTTTCCTCGGCGAATCCGAGCGCGGCGGAGTTCGACGAATCGGGCACACTGAAGACGAGCTGTGCGCCCGGAGCGGGGAACTCGCGCGCCAACTGGCGGCCGAGCGCCCGCCGTGCGCGATCGACCGAGCCGCCGAACACGCGGCTGTCGGGACGGGCGAAGTACACGTACTCGAACACGCAGCGCTTGGCTTCCTTGACCGGCAGTGGATGAATCGACTGCACTCCAGTGGCGTCGACCGAGATGATTTCGCCCGCTTCGACCTCACGTTCGACGGTCGCGCCGACGATGTCGAGCGCGCAAGTCTCCGAGCCGAAGACGACTGCGTCGCCAAGGCGTCCCATGGCCAACGGACGCCAACCGCGCGGGTCGCGGGCGGCGAGCAACACGTCGCCGATCGCGACGATCAGACTGTACGCGCCCTCGACGCCGGTCAGCGCGTCGGCCAAGCGTTCGGCCGGCGTTGCCGCCGTCGATCGTGCGAGGCGATGGACGATCACCTCGGAGTCGTTCGTCGAGTTGAAGATCGACCCCTGTTCCTCGAGATCGCGCCGCAGCTCGGCGGCGTTGGTGATGTTGCCGTTGTGCGCCAAGGTGATGTAGCCGCCTTTCGATCGCGCCATGACCGGCTGCGCATTCTCGATCGTGGACGACCCCGACGTGCTGTAGCGCGTGTGACCGATGGCCGAGACGCCGCTCATCTTCGCGAGCTCGGATGCAAAGGCGTCGGACAGCGTGCCCATGCTGCGCACCGCGCGCGCGTTGCCACGCGCGTCGATCGAGACGACGCCGGCTGACTCCTGACCGCGATGCTGCAAGGAGTACAGGCCGAGGTGCGCGAGGTGAGTCGCGTCGGAATGTCCGTGAACGCCAAAGATGCCGCACATCTGGTTGCTGGTTGCTGGTGGCTAGTTGCTAGTGGCTAGTTGCTAGTTGCTAGTTGTTCGTCGCGACGGGGGTCGACATGATCCGCGGGAGTGTTTCGTGATAAAGGTCGTCGAGCCTCGTCAGCGGCGCCGTGATGCGATTGGTCGCCGTCGTAATCTGCAACGCGTCACCAACCGCGCCGACGTGGCCGATCACCCGGGCCGCCACGCCGTGCTTCTGCGCGATCTTCGCGACCGTGTCCGGCATCGACGTCGATACGACGACGCGCGCCTGCGCCTCACCGAACAGTAGCGCTCGTGCAGGAAGCTCGGGCCAGTGGCTGAGATCGATTCGCGCGCCAAACTGCTCCTCACGATTCATCACACAACACTCGGCGAGCGCGACCGCGAGACCGCCGTCGCTGCAGTCGTGGGCGGACCGAACCACGCCGCCTTCGATTGCTTCCAACAATGCGTCGATCAATGCGCGCTCGGCGTCCAGGTCACAGGCCGGCGGGCGGCCCGCGACGATTCCGTGCAGGCGCGCCAAATATTCGCTGGCGCCGATCTCGGCGGTCGGCTCGCCAAGCAGTACGATCGCGTCGCGTTCTTGCTGGAAGTACGACCGCGTGATGTGGTCGAGCGACTCGATGAGACCGACCATGCCGATGACCGGTGTGGGGTACACGGCGCCGCTCGGATTTTCGTTGTAGAGCGAGACGTTGCCGCCGGTGACCGGAGTACCGAGCGCGGTGCATGCCTCGGCCATGCCGCGCACCGCCTCGCGCAACTGGAAATACACTTCCGGCCGGCGCGGGTTGCCGAAGTTGAGATTGTTCGTGATCGCCTTCGGTCGGCCGCCCGTGCAAGCGACGTTGCGCGCCGCCTCGCACACAGCGATCTGCGCGCCCACGCGCGGATCGAGATAGACGTAGCGACCGTTGCAATCGGTCTTGAGGGCGAGCGCGCGATGTGTCCCGCGCACACGCACGACCGCCGCGTCGCCGCCCGGGCCGATGACGGTGTTGGTCCGGACGGTCGTATCGTACTGCCGATGCACCCACGTCTTGGCGGCAATATTGGGCGACGACAACAGCTGCTCGAGCGTCCACTTCGGATCGCGTTCTTCCGGGCGCTCGGCGACGGCGTTCACGTCCTGCGCGCGCAGGCGAACGACGTCCGCACTCTCGACCGCGTCGGGCGTGTATGTGGGGCAGTCGGTCACGAGCCGCGTGCCTGGGAATTCCGCGACAACACGATCGCCTTCTGTCACGCGATATACCGGCTCGGCGATGACTTCGCCGATCACGGCGGCGGTGAGATCCCACTTCGCCAAGATGGACGAGACCTCGTCCTCTCGGCCGCGCTTGGCGACGACGAGCATGCGCTCCTGCGATTCGCTCA
>Ga0070684_100003244_pt1 | contig 12172 bp, 9 predicted proteins | sample KBSC723LmetaG_FD_65653 | JGI IMG/M metagenome (GOLD analysis project Ga0070684, IMG submission 65653) | Corn rhizosphere microbial communities from Kellogg Biological Station, Michigan, USA - KBS C7.2-3L metaG | ecosystem: Host-associated > Plants > Roots > Rhizosphere ...
CGGCACGCCGAGCATGATGCAGGGCACCATGGCGACGATCGCGCTCAAAGCGAGCCCGCACATGTCGTGGCGACGGACGGCGATCGGCGGCGCGTGGGCGGTGGGCGGGTTCATATTCCTTATTGGCGCGTACATGGTGCTGCGCGCGACCGGCATCGGCCCATTCGGATCATTGATGGCGTCGGGCGCGCTCGGAAAAGACGAGAAGCTCATCGTCGCCGACTTCCCGAGCCCCACGACTGATTCGACGCTTGGTCCTGTCGTGACGGAGGCATTCCGCACCGCGCTCGGTCAATCGCAGACCGTGAATGTCTTACAACAGGCCGCGATGCGCGACGTCCTCCGTCGCATGCAGAAACCGGCCACCACCTTCGTCGACTTCAAGGAAGCCCGCGAGATCGCGACGCGCGAAGGCATTCGCGCCGTCGTCGACGGCAGTCTGCTCGGGATCGGTGGTAAGTACGTCGTGTCGCTCCGGCTCATGTCGCCGCAATCGGGCGACGTGCTGGCCAACTTTTCAGCAAACGCAAACAGCGCGGCCGATCTGCTTCCCACGATCGACAAGCTCGCGAAAGAAGTTCGCGCGAAGATCGGAGAGTCACTGAAAAACGTGCAGGCCACGCCGCCGCTCGAGCAGGTGACGACGCCGAGCCTCGAGGCGCTCAAGAAGTATGTGACGGGCGCGCGGGCCGGAGAGGTGGCAGGGGATTTTTCCAAAGGGATTCAGTTGCTCGAGGAGGCTGTCGCCCTGGACACCGGGTTCGCCATGGCGTACCGAAAGCTCGCTGTCCTCTACGGTAATCGCGGCCTGCTCGACAAGTCGATGCCGTTGCTCGAGAAAGCGTACGCGCATCGCGATCGGTTGAGCGACGCCGAGCGCTATCTCGTGATCGGTACGTATTTCGACCAAGGACGACATCAGGATTATTCCAAGAGTCGCGCGGCGTTCGAGCAGCTTCTCGACATTCAGCCCGGCAACACGGCGGCACTCAACAATCTCTCCGTCCGGCTTGCGTGGTCGCGGGACTATCGCAAAGCCAAGGACTTGCTGGTCAGGGCAATCCATTCGGGACCACTCGCGTCGGTGCATTACGTGAATCTTGCCGAGGCGAACATTTACCTCGGGCAGCTCGACAGCGCGTCACAAGCAGTAGACGATCTCGCAAAAGCGTTTCCGCTGAACCCCGCCGCGGTGACGACGCGAATGGAGATCAACGCGGTGCGTCAGCAATTCGATTCGAATGTTGCACTCGTCGCCCGCGAGCGACCTCGCTTGAGCAGTGACAAGTCCGTTCTCGCCACTGCGCTTGCCGGGCTCGCCGACGCGGCCAGGGTTCACGGTCGCGTCGCCGATGCTCGACGATATCTGCACGAGGCCTGGGCAAGCTACGGCGCGGAAGGGGGCAAAGAAGCGGCAATTCAAGACGCGTCCGACCAGGCGCAAACCCTCAGTTGGTTTCTCGGTGACAAATCGGCCGCCATCCGCGTCCTCGATGATTCGCTGTCTCGTCACTCGCTCGACTCCATCGCTGAGCTGAGCGACGCGATGAGCCGATTGGTGGTTGCCTACGCTTTCGCCGGTCGCCCCGATCAAGCGCGTGGAGTATTGACTCACTGGGAACAGGCGCGGAAGCACGTGGCGTTTGGCGACGACTCGCTCTATCGCGCGTTCATGCAGGGACAAATCGCGTTGGCGTCGAACAAGCCGGCGGAAGCGTTGACGTTCTTTCGCATCGCGGATGTGGCTGGATGTCGGGTCTGCATCGTTCCCTACATTGGCCAGTCGTACGATCTGCTCGGTAACGCCGACTCGGCGATCGCCGTCTTCAATCGCTATCTCGACACGCCGGCGCCCGACCGCGGCCTTACCGACGGCATGTTCATGCCCGGCATCCACAAGCGGCTGGGCGAATTGTACGAGGCAAAGGGCGACCGCCAGCAAGCCCTGTCGCACTACATGAAGTTCGCTGACCTTTGGAAGAACGCCGATCCCGAGCTCCAGCCCAAGGTCGCCGAGGTGCGCGCCAAGATCGCCCGCTTGTCCAAGGCCGAGGGCAAATAGCCCCGGCTCGATCGCGACGGACCCAACACTCGCAATCTCTCGCGCGTCAATTAACGTGTGGGTGTGGTCACGCGGTCCATGAATCTGGAGGCCTGTCCCGTATGAGCCGGTTCCCCATCCGAGCGTCGTGCGCGTGTGCGCTCGCGCTCAGCACCCTTGTCGTATCCCACCGCGCGTCCGCGCAAGCACCCATCAGCGGTGTCGAGCAGGCGAGACGCGACAGCATCCGTCGTCCGTACACGACGGCAGACATCGAGTTCATGCAGGGCATGATCGGCCACCACGCCCAAGCCGTGAAGATGGCGGGCTGGGCCGAGTCGCACGGCGCCAGCCACGCGCTGACGATTTTCTGCGGCCGAATCGCCACCGGGCAGACGGCGGAAATCGGTCTGATGCAGCAGTGGCTCAAAGAGCGCAATCAGCCCGTGCCCGAAGCCGACGCCCGAGGGATGAAGATGGACATGCCGGGTATGGACCACTATGTCATGATGCCCGGCATGCTGACCGACGATCAGATGAAGGAGCTGGACGCGGCGCGTGGCCCCGACTTCGATCGGCTGTTCCTCACCTTCATGATGCAGCACCACCGTGGCGCGCTGACCATGGTGGACAAGTTGTTCAACACCCCTGGCGCGGCGCAGGACGAGATCGTATTCAAGTTCGCCAACGACGTCCACGCCGACCAAAGCACCGAGATCGACCGCATGCAGCAGATGCTGGATGCACTCCCCCAAGGCTCAGGAGATAGACCATGAACGTCATCGCGCGCGCGGTTCCCGCCGCGGGATCGGTGATCGCATCGCTCGTCATCGCGGGTTGCGCCAGTAGTTCGTCGACCTCATCGATGTCGCCCAGCGCGAGCGCGTTGCCGACTCCCAACATGTCCGCGCCCTTGATCTCGGCGCCGTCGCCCGATCCACGCGTCGGGCTCAAGGCCGGTCTCCAAGACGCCGGCGAGGCGATCTGGAATATGCGCAAAGTCTCGCATACGCCGTCGCCGGAGCATTTTGCCGGGATCACCAACTCCGATCTCGCCTTCAGCGGGACGAACGTCATTCAAGGCAACTACAACGGCTTTCAGATCTGGGACGTCTCCAATCCCGACCGACCGCGGCTGAGAGTCGCCACGTTGTGTCCGGCGTCTCAAAGCGACGTTTCGGTCTACAAGAACTTGCTGTTCGTCTCGGCCGAAGCGCCGACGGCGCGTCTCGACTGCGGCGCCGATGCGCCGCGCGAGCCGGTCAGCAAAGACCGCATCCGCGGCGTTCGCATCTTCGAGATCAGCGACATCGATCACCCGAAGTACATGGCGAACGTGCAGACCTGCCGCGGGTCGCACACGCATACCGTGGTGCACGATCCGAACGACAACGCCAACGTCTACATCTATATCTCGGGCACGTCGCAGGTGCGTCCGGCCGAGGAGCTTCCGGGCTGCGTTGCGGACGCGAACGATCCGAGAACGGCGCTCTTCCGCATCGAAGTGATCAAGGTGCCGCTCGCGCATCCCGAGCAGGCCGCGATCGTCAGCTCGCCGCGCATCTTCGCCGACGCGAACAGCGGCGCCGAGATGGGACTGGTCAACACGAAGACGCACGGCGCGTCGCCGGCAGATGCCGGCGCGGCACAACAAGGTCGTGGCGGGCGTGGCGGACGCGGCGGCGGTCGCGGTGGTTTGACCCCGACGTCGACAGCGGCGGACACGGCGCGCTTCAACTTCCAGCAGGCGTACGCCGAAGTGCCGGCGTTGACGATGTCGTCGAGCAAAGCGGATACGGCGCGCTACAACAAGACGGTCGATTCGCTTTCGCGTCTGTACAACGTTCCGCGTCCGCCCATGCCGGCGCCGCGCGGCGCACTCACCCAGTGTCACGATATCACGGTCTATCCGGCCGTTGGCATGGCCGGCGGCGCGTGCGCCGGCATGGGCCTGCTGCTCGACATCCATGACACGCCGCATCCGCGTCGCCTTGCCGCCGTTGCCGACTCCAACTTCTCGTTCTGGCACTCGGCCACGTTCAGCAACGACGGCTCGATGATTCTGTTCTCCGATGAGTGGGGCGGCGGTGGTGCAGCGTATTGCCGCGCGGCGGACCCGCGTGAGTGGGGCGCCGACGCGATCTTCAAGATCGTGAACGGACAGATGGTATTTCAGAGCTACTACAAGCTGCCGGCGCCGCAGACACAGCTCGAGAATTGTGTCGCGCACAACGGCTCGCTCATCCCGATTCCCGGCCGCACGATCATGGTGCAAGCGTGGTATCAGGGCGGTCTCTCGGTGTTCGAGTGGACCGATCCCGCGCATCCGCACGAGATCGCGTTCTTCGACCGCGGTCCGAACGATTCGACGCGCGCCATGGGCGGCGGCTTCTGGTCGGCGTACTGGTACAACGGACGCATCATCGGATCGGAGATGCAGCGCGGCCTCGACATCTTCGAGCTCACGCCGAGCGGCGCGATCACGCAAAACGAGATCGACGCGGCCAAGTCGGTGAAGTTCGACTTCCTCAACGTGCAGGATCAGCCGAAGTTCGTTTGGCCGGCCACGTTCGCGCTGTCCCGCGCGTACACCGACCAGCTCGAGCGATGGAAGGGTCTCTCGGCGGACAAGGTCACGGCGGTTCGCACGGCGCTCTCGAGCGCGGAGCGGATGTCCGGCGGTGCACGTCGCGATGCGCTCAACAAGCTGGCCGGAGAAGTCCGCGGGTACGAGTCGGGATCGTCCGACGGCGGTCGCGTGCGCTTGCTCGAAGCGTCGCTCCGAGACTTAGCGAACGTGTCGCAGTAGTCTGATGCTCGAATAGCTCCACGAGCTGCACGTCAATCGGCCTCCCGGCGACATTCGAACCGGGAGGCCGATCTGCATTGTGCACGGCATTCGAACCATCCACGTCGCTCAATTGTACATTCCTGCAATGGTGCGGTGCTGGTTCGGTGACAAGGAGAGCTCATGATTGGCGACATGGGAACTTTTCGAACGACGATCGTGATCGAGAGTGCCGAGCATCGCGGCGACGTGCGAACCGTTGAGAACGCACTCGTCGACACCGGCAGCGAATACACCTGGGTGCCGCGCGAAGTGCTCGCCGAACTGGCGATCAAGCCCGAGCTCACGCAGCGTTTCATCGTTGCTGACGGAAGGCAGCTCGAGCGGCAATTGGGCATCGCAATCGTCCATGCCGCTGGAGCAAAGGCTCCTGACTTCGTGGTCTTCGCCGAACCCGGCGACATGGTGCTGCTCGGAGCGCGGTCGCTCGAGGGGCTGAATGTCCGAGTGGACGCCCAGCGAAAACAGCTCGTTCCCGCGGGACCGATTCTGGCGGGTGCGGCGGCCTGAACTCGAGCCGGCCTCGAACGCCATTACGCCTCGAGTCGGTAGATCTCGCGCTTGCCGGATTCGACGAGATCGTGATAGCCGTCCATGATCTTCTCGAACTTCTTCATGTCCTCGGGCGACGCTTGCGGGTTGCGCATCATGTTCTCGAACGATTCGAGCGTCGGCACCTCCATCTCGGAGACGACCGTCCAATAACGCTCGGCGCACATGTCCGTCATGATGCGCATCTTGGGCATACCGATGGTTTCGTTCAACTTCGACATCGCGGTGAACTTCTCGACCAATGCGCGAACTTTGCCCGGCTTGCAGTACATGATTTCGCGGACGAGGTACATGAGGGTCTCTCCGATTCGAAAATTGTGATCGATCCAGCGATTGCCGAGTTACAGGTTAGACACACCCGCGTCTTGGGAGCAAGCTGATGAAAAGTCAGCCTGCGAGGGGAACGGCATTGAACCGGCGGGTACAACACACGTCGACGCTAGTCCGGCCGAAAGGCCAGCGCAGTGATCCGCGTTGGCGCCTAACGCGCTCCGCCGTAAGGCCTTAGATGGTTTACGAGGGCGATATTTTTCGCTAGATTACAAAGCACACCACTCAACGCGAGAATTCACCGTCGAGAGCTCATTCAGCGCTCGCCGTTGGTGATGTTCATGTGCGCCGGAGCGGCGCGAGGAGAAGGACGGATGGCACCTGGCCGGTACCTGCAGAACGTGCTCGTTGGGGCGGCGGCGGTCATCTTCGCCGGAGCGCTGTTTGCGCCCGCGCGCGATGCATCGAACGGCGCGGTAGGAGCCAGCTCGGCCGTTGTCGGCGTGGCGCCGGACTCGACTGTCGCGGGGGCGTCGTCCGACGCTTCGGTGTCGGCAAACGCGCTCGCGTCGGAGACAAAGGCGGCGCTCAGCGCATTCGCGTCGGTCGTGCGTCCGCTGAGCCATCCACAAGCGCTCACCGACGCGTTCCGCAGTTACTTCGCGTTCAAGGCAGCGCACCCCGCCGACGTCAAGAAACCGTTCCTTTACTTCGTCGACTACGGACTCCCGAGCACGACGCCGCGCGGGTACGTGTTCGACATGAGCTCGCTCAAGGTCGTCGACGGTCCGTTCACCGTCGCGCACGGACGCGGCTCCGCAACGACCAAGTACGGTCTGCCGACGCGATTCTCGAACGCGATCGGCAGCGCGGCGACGTCGCTCGGATTGTACCTGGCGAAAGCGACGTACGCGTTTCACGGACACGCAGGCGGTCGCTCGTACAGCTCGCTCGGTCTGCGCCTCATGGGCGTATCGACCGGGTTCAACGACAATGCGTTCGCGCGCGGAGTAGTGGCGCACGGAGCGCCGTACGTGACGCCGAACAAAGCTGGGCGCAGCGAAGGCTGTCCGGCCATGGAGCCGTCGCGCGCGAAGCGTCTCCTGCCCGAGCTCGCGGACGGCGGATTGGTGTTCTTGTTCGCGCCCGACGCAAAGTGGATGGCGTCCGACCCGTGGGTCGCGTCGGGGAATTAGACCGCGGCGCGCGTCACTACACGAACCCGCCCGATTTAGCTCACGCCCGCTCGGCGTCCGGACGTCGAGCCGAGATGTCGAGGCTCCGCATCGTCTCCGTGGTGCGCAGCGACGCGAACTTCTGTGTGAACTCCGCGGCGTTCTTCACGGCCCAGTCGAGCGCGTAGTCGGCGACCGCCTCCCAACCTTTCTCACCGATCGTGAAGTGCGAGCGCTCGGGGAATTCCTTGAAGTCGGTAATGGCTTTCGAGTCCTTGAATAAATCGAAGTTGGCTTTGGTGAGCGACGCGGGCGAGATGTGATCCTTGCCGCCGGCGATGAGGAGCAGCGGGGCCCTGGTGTCGTTGTGAAAATTCACGCGCGTCGGCGCGTTGGGATTGAAGTTGGCGAGACCCGCCTGGAACAGAATGCGATCGGGACCGGGCACCTCATACCGCTCGTACACCGCGGCCGCCTCGGTGTCGCTGAGCGTGTTCGTGAACGCATAGTGGAACTGCTCGGGCGTGAGGGCCGTGCTGCGATGTAGATTCGCCGGATTCCGCAAGACGGGGAAGGATACTCTGAGCGTCGACAGCGGAAGCTTGAGGATTCCCTTAACCGGCGCGGGATCGATCGCGACGCCGGCAGCGCCGAGCCCGCGGTCGAGCAGCACCTCCACGATGAGCCCACCGAAGGAGTGGCCGATGAGAATGGGCGGACGTTCCAGATCACGGACGATGCGATCGAAATGATCGACGATGTCGGTGATGCCGAGGTTCGCCACCGACTCGGGATCCTTGCGCAGTTGTTCGACGTCGACGTCCATTCCGGGCCAGCCGCGCGCGATCACGTTGTAGCCGCGTTCCGTGTAGCGCTCGATCCAGTGTTCCCAGCTCAGCGCCGTGACCCAAAGACCGTGAATCAGGACGACGTCGGGTGCAACGGCTTCCATGTTGTTTGCGGCCATCGTTCGCTCCGTGTGAGCGCCGCGATTCCGACACGACTCCGCACGACGTCGTGTAGACAAACGTGGGGCAGGGCGGCGACACTGAATGAGTCGGACGCGCCGACCGTCGCGTCAAGGGTGCCAATGGCGCACTCGGCCGATTGGCGTTCTCTTTCAAGGTTTCCTGAACCCGGATCGATCGTGAACTCTCGTCGTCAATTCCTGATTCACGCGCCGCTCGGACTGGTGGGCGCCGTGGCGGCCTGCCGCGGAGATGCGCCCAAGGAGCAAAAAGCGGATACGCCGCCCGCGGGGGCCCCGCCGACGTTCGGCGCAGCGCCGGAGGTTGGACCCGAGGTCTCTCCCGCCACATTCGCCGAGGCGGAGAAGCTGGCGCAGGTTCAGATGAATGATGGGGATCGCAACATGGCCGCAGCCACCTGGCGGAAGTCCATGGCGTCGATGCTCGAGCGACGCACGGGTCCGAAAAAGATCGCGTTGGAGGCAACGCTGTCGCCCGGAACACAATGGAATCCGGTGCTGCCCGGCCAGAAGTCGGGTCCGGTGAAAGACACTTTCGTCGGAAGCAAGATCGATCCCGGGCCGCTTCCATCGAACGACGCTGAGATCGCATTCGCGCCGGTGACGCGACTCTCGCGATGGATCGAGACGCGCAAGCTCACATCCGACCGGCTGACGCGCATCTACTTGGAACGCATCGAGCGATTCGACCCCAAGCTCCGGTGTGTGATCACGCTGACGCGCGACCACGCGCTGGCGCGAGCCAAAGCGGCCGACGCGGAGATCGCGGCCGGAAAATATCGCGGTCCGCTGCATGGAATTCCGTACGGCGTGAAAGATCTGCTCGACACGGCGAACATTCCCACGACGTACGGCGCCGAGCCCTTTCGCAATCGCGTTCCGACCGCCGACTCGGCTGTCGTCTCGCGACTCGACGCGGCCGGCGCGGTGCTCATCGCCAAGCTGAGCCTTGGCGCGCTCGCACTCAACGACATCTGGTTCGGTGGGCAGACGATGAATCCGTGGCTGCTCGAGGAGGGCGCGTCAGGTTCCAGCGCAGGTCCGGGCGCCTCCACCGCCGCCGGTTTGGTCGGGTTCTCGATCGGGAGCGAGACCGGCGGCAGCATCATCTCACCGAGTATGCGGTGCGGCGTGACCGGACTGCGTCCGACTTATGGGCGCGTGCCGCGCACCGGCGCGATGACGCTGTGCTGGTCGCTCGACAAGCTCGGCCCCATGACGCGCGGCGTCGAAGACGCGATGCTCGTGCTTCGCGCGATCTCCGGTCCCGACGCGGGCGACGTCGCGAGCGTGCCAAGCCATCTCGAGTTCGATGCCGGCGCGAGCGTGAAAGGCCTGCGCGTCGGCTACATCCCGGCGTGGATGAAAGAGAATCCCGCCACCGACGTCGATCGCGCAGCGCTCGATACCATGAGCAAGCTCGGGATGGTGCCGACGGAAGTCACGCTCCCCGATTGGCCGTACGATTCGCTCCAACTGATTCTCTTCGCCGAGGGCGCCGCGGCGTTCGAGGAGATGACGCTGAGCGGGCAGGCGGCTCAGCTCAAGGTGCAAGTGCCCGACGCGTGGCCCAACTTGTTTCGCGAGGCACGATTTCTTTCGGCGGTTGATTTCGTGCAGGCCGACCGGCTTCGCCGCAAAGTCGCAACGGAGATGGCGCGCGTCTTCTCCAATGTCGACATGCTGCTGGTGCCATCGCTGCGCGACGAGATGCTCGTCATCTCCAACTTTACCGGACATCCGTCGCTCACGCTGCGCGCCGGATTCGTTCAGGTGTCCGAGGCGCGCAGCGATTGGGCGCCCGATCCGGCGCATCCGCTCCCGAAATTCTCACCGCCGCGCCGCGTTCCGCACGGCGTGACACTCATCGGCCGGCTCTTCGACGAAGGCACGATTGCTCGCGCCGGCATCGCGATGGAGAAAGCATTCGCGGTCGCGGACGAGCGGCCACCCACATTCCAAGCTTGACGCGCTAACCCACTCACTGGAGGAGATACCGTGCCGAGGGACCAACGCACATTGTTGTACGTAGGAGTCAAGGGTTGCGTCGTCGCGCTCGATCGAAAGAACGGCGACGAGGCGTGGCGCGTCGAGCTGCGACGCGCTGAATTCGTCACCGTATTCTGGGACGGCGACGGACTGTTCGCCGCGAATGCCGGCGAAGTCTGGCGCCTGAACCCGGCGACTGGCGAGATCATGTGGCACAATGAGATGAAGCGGCTGGGTCGCGGCGTCGTAAGTCTCGCGTCGAGCGCGGCGGCGAGCGGCGGCAGTGACACCGAGCTGGCCGAGCAGAAACGCCGGCGCGACGCGGCAGCGGCTGCAGCGGCGACGGGCTGACGCGCGCGTCAGCGAACGCTGACCGCGTAGAGAAAGCGCGCGTAGCCGATTTCGGCGGCGTTCTTCGTCAGCTCGACGTTGACCCACGCGACGACGTCGCCGAATGGGCGATCGCGGAACGGCCACCGCGTGCGCGCGGTCGATCGGAGCTCGTCGTCGCCGATCGTCGCCAACGCGTCACGCCACCGGTGTTCTAGCTCGGCAATCCGCGCGCGAACGGCGTCGGCTGAACCGGGCCAGGTCACCTGTTCGCGCGCGAGCATCGCGTCACCGAACGAATGGTCGAGCACCATGGACCACCAAAACTCGACGTGCCAAGTCAACCACGCGATGCTCGATGGGCCGATGTCGTAGTCCTCTCGTTCGGGCCAATCGGCGCGCCACGTTCCGTCCGCCGATCGATGTACGTGCATACCGACCTGTGCCGGCCGCCACAAACACGCCTCCGTGGTGAGTCCATCGAGGTGGAAATTCATGAGCTTCGACGCCGTGTCGAATTGCCGATTGAGATAACGGCGGGCTTCTTCGCTCATACTGGAATCACGTAAGGGTCAGGATGCTGTGGATCGCCGTGATCGGAGGCTGAAACAGCGACGGCTGATCCGGATCGGCGAACACCGCCGCGAAGTCTTCGTGCGCGAACGCGCGCGCCAATCGAACGGCGAATGAATCGCGCAGCACTCGCGTGTAATGCTCGACGTCGTAATCGCGACGATCGGCGCGCTCGTCGTCGCCGGCGTCATCGTCCGCCTCGACCGCGAGCGCACCCTCTCCCGCGCTGCTGCGATAGACGCGGACGCGATCACCGATGCTCCACGCGGTTCGTCCGGCAGCCAGCATCGCCTCGTAGGCGAGCTCGCGGCGTCGTTCGCGGCTCTCCAAGTACTGCGCCGGCGTCTTCGTGAGCCGCACTCGTGACGATACGTCGTGCGTCGAGATCTCGCGGCGCCGGAGCGCCGACACAGTGGCGAGATATGTCTCGTGGACGCCGACCACATCGTCGACGAGCAGTCGGCCGATCGCGCGCCGAAGAAACCGTTCGCCGAACGGCTCGGCGCGGCTCGATCGAAACGCGACGCCGCGAAGAATCAACGTGCCATCGTAACCAAGCAACGCATAGTTCTTGGGCTCGTGCGACAGCATCGCGGCATAGCGACCCTCGAGCTCGAGCTGCACGAGCGGCGGAAGCAGTGCCGCCACCTCGGCGACAACGCGCCGCTCGTCCGCCTCGCTCCAATCGCTCGGCACCGAGAAGTAGACGCCGTCGGTGTCGGCTTCGATCAACGTCACGCCGCGCGCGGCGAGCTCGCGGCACATCAAGTCGAGCACCTCGCGACCCCGGCGCGTCACTTCGTTCGCCGCGTGGACGTCGGCGAATCGCGTCAGGTCGCCGCCGGCCGCCAGATATCCGTAGGCCGAATTGACGACGAGCTTCATCGCGGCCGACATCGCCTCGTGCGAATGGCGCTCTGCCGATCCCGGCGGCGCGGCACGCGCGCGCGCCTTCGCGATGAGCCGCTGCTCGACCAGCCGATCGACCAGCGCGAGCAAGGCGCCCAGCGTGTCTCGCTCGGGCCCGATTCGATAGGCGCGCATGAGTGACGGATACAGACTCGCGACGTCCGCCTTCACCACGCGATGCGCGACGCCCGATGCGAACAGATGCAGCGCGGCTCCGCTGTGCGGTGTCCCATCGCTCGATTCGTGAGCAGGCAGCGCGGTGCCCGCACGAAGATACGCGCGCACGAGCAGCGGGTCGATGACGCCCGTCGCCGCGCCCGCGTCGGCGAGCCGCTCGTAGCGCCGGGGTGCCATTTGGGCGAGCGCGAACGCCGCGCCGCCGAGGATTCGCGCGAGCGCTGCCACTTCGTCGACGTCGTCGGTTGCGTAGCGGCGGACGCGTTCCGGATCGCGGCGGTACACCTGGTAAATCAGATCTCCGCGGATGTACTCGCGAT
>Ga0070684_100003246_pt1 | contig 12171 bp, 10 predicted proteins | sample KBSC723LmetaG_FD_65653 | JGI IMG/M metagenome (GOLD analysis project Ga0070684, IMG submission 65653) | Corn rhizosphere microbial communities from Kellogg Biological Station, Michigan, USA - KBS C7.2-3L metaG | ecosystem: Host-associated > Plants > Roots > Rhizosphere ...
GCCGGCGTGCCGATCAAGGCGCCCGTCTCCGGCATCGCGATGGGCCTCGTCAAGGAGGGCGACGACTACGTGATCCTGACCGACATCCAGGGTGCGGAGGACCACCTCGGCGACATGGACTTCAAGGTCGCCGGCACGCGCGACGGCGTGACCGCGCTCCAGATGGACATCAAGATCACGGGCGTCACGCAGGAGATCATGCGCCAGGCGCTCTCGCAGGCGAAGCAGGCGCGCGAGTTCATCCTCGACCGGATGGCCGGGACGATCGCCGAGGCCCGCACCGAGCTCTCGGAGAACGCTCCGCGGATCTCGACGGTCAAGATCGACCCCGAGAAGATCGGCATGGTGATCGGCAAGGGCGGCGAGACGATCCGCGCGCTCGAGTCCGAGAACGACGTGCAGATCGACATCGAGGAGGATGGGACGATCCTGATCTACGCGACCGACGGCACCAAGGCGAGCACCGCGATCGCAGCGATCGAGTCGATCACCAAGGAGCCCGAGGTCGGCGACACGTACACCGGCAAGGTGGTCAAGACCACCCAGTTCGGCGCCTTCGTCGAGCTGAAGAAGGGCACCGACGGCCTGCTCCACGTCTCCAACGTCGGGCCCGGCCGGGTCGGCCACATCGAGGACGTGATCGAGCGCGGCGACGTGCTCGACGTGATCGTCCAGGAGGTCGACAAGGCCCGCGGCCGGATCGGCCTGAAGCTGGTCGCCAAGCACGAGAACGGCTCGCTCGTCCAGCCCGAGGAGCTGATCGAGCGCGCCAAGGACGCGCCTCCGCGCCCGCGCGAGGAGGAGCGCCCGCGCGGCGGCGGCGACCGCCGCGGCGGCCGCGACCGCGGCCCTCGCCGCTAGTCCCTGCCGATGCAGGCCCGGACCGGGGCGCCGACGTTGTCGAGCGCCTCGGTCCGGGCCGCCGGCGTCGCCGCGATCCGGCTCCTGCTCGGGGTCGGACTCGTGGCCGGATCGATCGCGCGCGGCCTCGACCGCGGGCCGGCGCTCCTCGCCGCGGCGGTGGGGGCAATCGTGCTGACGATGATCGCGCTCGGGCCGCGCGGGCGGACCCGCGAAGGCGCGCTCGAGGACGCACACCCGGTGCCTCCCGACGCATGCTTCGATCCCGGCTGGCTGGGCGTCCTGCTTGCCTGTGTCCCGAGCACCGTCGGCGTGGCCGCGATGGCGGTGGTCGCGCTCGTCTTCTCCTCGGCACTCGCCGCGCTGCTCGGCGGCGTCCTGCTGTCCCTGGGCGGTCTCGCCGCCGTCGCCTGGGCGCAGCTGTCGGCGCGGGAGCGCGGCGAGCGACGCCGCTACTGGGTCGAGCGCGGCCCGAGGCCGCGCGTCTTCGTCAGCTAGGAGGCGGGCTCCGCCGCCACCTCGCCCAGCTCCTCCCGGTGGATCATCGTCAGCGTCGCGACCAGCGCGAGCGCCGCGAAGCCGACGGCGACCCAGAAGGCGAGCGTGAAGCCGCTCGTCAGCGCGGCCGCCTGCGACTCGCCCTGCTTGAGGAGATCCGCCGTCCGATTCGTCGCGACGGTCGAGAAGAGCGCTACGCCGAGCGCGCCGCCGATCTGCTGCGAGGTGTTGAAGAGACCGGAGGCGAGGCCGGCCTCCTGCGGCGCGACGCCTGCCAGCGCGGCGATCGACATCGGCACGAACGAGAACCCGAGCCCGACGCCGATCGCGAGGAAGCCCGGGAGGAGGTCGACGGCATAGGAACCGTCGGCCGAGACCTGCGTGAACCACAGGTTGCCGAGCCCCATCAGCGTGACGCCCGCGATCATCACCGGCTTCACGCCGGCCTTCGTCACGAGCGCCTGGGCCACGCCGGCCGACGCGATTGCGGTCAGGGCGACGGCGAGGTACCCGGCCCCAGTCTGGAGCGCGGAGAGGCCGAGAACCTGCTGCATGTAGAGCGAAAGCATGAAGAACATCGCAAACGTCAGTCCGCCGACGAGGAAGCTGACGACGTTGGCGCCGGTCAGCGTCCGCAACCGGCTGAAGATGCCGAGCGGGACGAGCGGCGCCTGCGAGCGGTGCTCCACCGCGATGAAGGCAACGTGGAGCGCCGCGGAGGCGATCAGGATCCCGATCGTCTGGGCCGATCCCCAGCCGACGCGGTTCGCCTGGGTGAGGGCGAAGACGAGCAGCGAGAGAGCGCTGGTGATGAGGACGGCACCGAGCGCGTCGAAGTGGCGGGTCGCTGCGCCGGCGCGGCTCTCCTCGATGATCGAGCGGGTGGTCGCGAGCACGAGAGCGCCGACCGGCACGTTGACGAAGAAGATCCACTCCCAGCCGAGCGCCTTGGTCAGGATCCCGCCGAGCAGGACGCCGACCGCGGCACCGCTGCCGCCCATCGCGCCCCAGATCCCGAGCGCCTTGTTGCGCTCCGAACCCTCCTCGAACGTGGTCGTGATGATCGAGAGCGCCGCAGGGGAGAGGATGGCCGCGCCCAGGCCCTGCACGGCCCGCGCGGCGATCAGCATGCCCTCGGAGCCTGATAGGCCGCAGGCGAGGGAGGCGAGGGTGAAGAGGGCGACGCCGGCCATGAAGACCACACGGCGACCCATCAGGTCGGCCACACGGCCGCCGAGGAGCAGGAAGCCGCCGAAGGTCAGCGCGTAGGCGCTCAGCACCCACTGCAGGTCGTCCGGCTTGAAATGGAGGTCCTTCTGGATCGACGGCAGGGCGACGTTCACGATCGAGACGTCGAGGATCACCATGAAGTAGGCCGAACACAGAAGTGCGAGCGCCAGCCACCGCCGCGGGTCGGGCCCCGTGCGTGCGAGATCTGCCGTGCCTTCCACGAGCTGGTTCCCTCCTTCCCGTCGTTCAGGGGACTAAACCGGAGCCGGGGGCGAAGTATTCCGCAGCTGTACCATCCGCCGGTGCAGGAATACGTCCTCTCCGAGCTCGACTCCGGCGAACGGCTGATCACCGAGCGCGTCGACAGCGTCCGTTCCGTGTCGCTCGGGTTCTGGATCGGAGCCGGCGCCCGCGACGAGCCGGACGCGAAGGCCGGCGTCTCCCACTTCATCGAGCACCTGCTGTTCAAGGGCACGCGCTCGTACGAGGCGCAGCAGATCGCCGAGATCTTCGACGAGATGGGCGGCGAGCTGAATGCCGCCACCTCACGCGAGCACACGGTCGTCTACGCCCGCGTTCCCGACCGCCATCTGGAGGACGCCCTGGACGTGATGGCCGACATGGTCTTCTCGCCTGCCTTCACGGACATCGACTCCGAGCGCGAGGTGGTTCTCGAGGAGATTGCGATGGTCGAGGACGCGCCGCAGGATCTCGTCCACGACCTGCTCTCGGAGGCGGTCTTCTCCGACCATCCGCTCGGCCGGCCCGTGATCGGACGCGCCGAGGTGATCTCCTCGATCAGCCGCCGCTCGATCTCCGCGTACCACCGCCGTGCCTACGTCGCCGGCAACGTCGTGCTCGCCGCCGCCGGCCACCTCGAGCACGACCGGCTGCTGGGGCTGCTCGAGCGGGCCGCACGCGGGCGCGCCGAGCCGCCGGCCCGGGACACGCGCGTGCGCTCGCCGCTCGTGCGCGAGCCGGCGCCCGGCCTGCGCTTCCAGCAGAAGGACACCGAGCAGTTCCACGTCTGCGTCGGAGCGCCCGGCATCGCCCGCTCCGACCGGCGCCGGTTCGCCGCCTCGCTGCTCGACGCGATCCTCGGCGGATCGGCATCCTCGCGGCTGTTCCAGGAGATCCGCGAGAAGCGCGGGATGGCCTACACGGTCTACAGCTTCGGCTCGCAGTACACCGACTCCGGCCTGATCGGGATCTACGTCGGCACGCGCGAGGAAAACCTCGTCTCCTGCCTGGAGATCGTCGCCGAGGAGATCGCCGACATCGCCGCGGGCAACCTGCGTGAGCGCGAGCTGGAGCGGGCGAAGGAGAACCTGAAGGGGCGGATCGCCCTCTCGATGGAGTCGACCTCGAACCGGATGAGCCGGCTCGGCCGCTCGCTGATCACCGACACGGAGCTGCTGTCGCTCGACCGGGTGATCGCCGAGATCGACGCCGTCGAGCCGGCGGCGCTGGCCGAGCTGGCCGGCGTCCTGCTCGAGCCCGAACGGGTGTCGGCCGCCGGCATCGGGCCGAACGACGAGCGGTTCGCCGAGGCGGTCGAGCGCATACATCCCGGGCTGGCCGCCGCGGCCTGATCCGTGCGCATCCTGCTCAACGGCTCGCGCGGCAAGGTCGGCTCGGTGCTCGGGCCGGCGCTCGAGGGGGCCGGGCACGCCCTGGTCGACGGGCTCGGTGACGCCGACGCGATGGTCGACTTCACCCGGCCGGACGCTGTGGTCGCCAACGTCGACGCGGCGATCGCCGCGGGAGTCCCGTCGATCGTCGGGACGAGCGGCGCCGACCTCGCCGGCGTGGGGGAGCGGGCGCGCGCAGCCGGGCTGGTCGTCTTCTTCGCGCCGAACTTCGCGCTCGGGGCGGTGCTGATGATGCGCTTCGCTGCGGAAGCGGCTGCACATTTCCCGCGCGCGGAGATCGTCGAGCTCCACCACGAGTCGAAGGTCGACGCGCCGTCGGGGACCGCGAAGGCGACGGCAGCGGCGATGGGGGACGGCCCGGCGATCCACTCCGTCCGGCTGCCGGGGCTCGTCGCGCACCAGGAGGTGCTGCTCGGCGGCCCGGGCGAGCTGCTGACTATCCGCCACGACACGCTCTCGCGCGAGGCGTTCGTCCCCGGCGTCCTGCTCGCGCTCGAGCGGCTGCCGTCGCTCCCGGCGGGCCTCACCGTCGGGCTCGACCCGCTGCTCTGAACGACGACGTTTCGGTCTTCGCCGAAGCGTCGGCGGTGTAGCCTCGGAGGCGATGAAGGGCGATGCCGATGTCGCCGCCGCCGCAAGGCTGCTGGCCGAGCCGGCGCGGACGGCGCTCGTGCTCGCGCTGATGGACGCCGAGGCGCTGCCGTCCGGCGAGCTGGCGGCCCGGGCGGGGATCGCTCCGTCGACCGCGAGCGAGCATCTGGCCCGTCTGGTCGAGGGGAACCTGCTCGAGGTCGAGAGAAACGGTCGCCGACGCTACTACCGGCTCGCAGGCCCCGAAGTGGCGGACGCGGTCGAGGCGCTGGCGGTGATCGCGCCGCGGCATCCCGTCAGCTCGCTGCGCCAGGCGACCCGCGGCGAGCTCCTTCGCTTTGCCCGCACCTGTTACGACCATCTGGCGGGCCGGGTCGGTGTCGCCGTCGCGACGAGCCTCGAGCGACAGCGCGTGGTCGTCCGGCGGAACGGGAGCTACGGCCTCGGCCCGGTCGCCGGCCCTCGGCTCGCGGAGCTCGGCATCGACCTCGAAGAGCTGAGGCAGCTCAGGCGCCCGGTCGTGCGCGGATGTCTCGACTGGAGCGAGCGCGAGCTCCACGTCGCCGGTGCCGTCGGCGCGGCGCTCACGACGCGGCTCAGCGAGCTCGACTGGATCCGCAGGCGCGAGGGAAACCGCTCGATGGAGGTGACCGTCGACGGCCTGGCCGGGCTGCGCCGCGAGCTCGGCATCGAGCTCGATCCGGCCGAGGCCGCGTAGCCGCGGGCGGGTATACCATCCAGGGGTGCTCGGCGAGATCCTGACGGCGATCGTGACGCCGTTCCGGGAGGACGGCTCGGTCGACTACGACAGGTTCCGCGAGCTGGCGCGCCACCTCGTCGACAACGGCTCCGACGGGCTGGTGGTCACGGGGACGACGGGCGAGTCGCCCACCCTGACCGACGACGAGCGCCTGGAGCTGTACGCGGCGGCGGTCGACGCCGTCGGCGACCGCGCGACCGTGATCGCCGGCACCGGCACGTACTCGACCGCGCACTCGATGCACCTGACCGCGCGCGCCCACGAGGCAGGCGTCCACGGCTTCCTCGTCGTCACGCCGTACTACAACAAGCCGCCGCAGCGCGGGATCGTCGAGCACTTCCGCGCGATCGCTGAGGTGAGCGACCGGCCGATCGTCGCGTACAACATCCCCGGCCGGGTGGTGATCAACATCGAGTCGGAGACGATCGCCGAGCTCGCCGAGATCCCCACGGTGACGGCGGTCAAGCAGGCGAACGACGACCTCGACCAGGCCCGCCGGATCGTCGAGCTCGGCCTCGACCTGTACGCCGGCGACGATCCGCTCCTGCTGCCGTTTCTCGGCCTCGGGGGCACCGGCGGCATCTGCGTCCGCTCGCACATCGCCGGCCCGGAGATGAAGGAGCTGGTGCGCCGGTACCGCGCCGGCGACGTCGACAGAGCGCGCGAGATCGACGAGGCGCTCGCGCCGCTGTGGGAGCTCGACGCCGTCGCGGTCAACCCGATTCCGATCAAGACCGCGCTCGCGCTCGTCGGCCAGGACGTCGGCGGCTTCCGCCTGCCGATGGTCCCGGCCACCGACGACGAGCTCGAGCAGGTGCGCGACTGCCTCGCGCGGGCCGGCCTGAGCATCCCCGCCGCGGCGTAGGGCTGCGGCAGCCCGGGGATACACTCTGCGGGTGACAGAGCGTCTGCGCGTCATTCCGCTCGGCGGCCTCGGCGAGGTCGGGAAGAACATGACCGTGTTCGAGCACGACCAGGGCACGCTGGTCGTGGACGCCGGCCTTGCCTTCCCGCGCGACGAGCATCTCGGCGTCGACCTCGTGCTGCCGGACTTCACGTACCTCGTCGAGCGCCAGGCCGACGTCCGCGCGGTCGTGCTCACGCACGCGCACGAGGATCACGTCGGCGCGCTGCCGTACCTGATGCGCGAGGTGCGGGTGCCGGAGGTCTGGGCGACGCGCCTGACGCTCGGGCTGGTGAAGTCGAAGCTGGACGAGCACGGGCTGCTCAACGCGGCCGAGTTGCGGGAGATCGACCCCGAAGGAGACCCGGTTCAGATCGGGCCGTTCCGGCTGGAGTTCGTGCGCATGGCTCACTCGGTGCCGGACAACGTCGCCGTCGTGATCGAGACCGACGCCGGGCGCGTGTTGCACACCAGCGACTGGAAGCTCGACCACACCCCGGTCGACGGCTTCCGCACCGACGTCGGGCGGCTCGCCGAGCTCGGCAACCGCGGCATCGACCTCTTGCTGTGCGACTCGACGAACGCCGAGCGGCGCGGGTTCACCGGCTCGGAGCGGCTCGTCGGCGAGGCGTTCCGCCAGATCATCCCGCAGCGGCAGGGACGCGTCCTGGTCGCCTCGTTCGCCTCGAACGTCCACCGCATGCAGCAGGCGATCGACGTCGCCGTCCAGGCCGGCCGCAAGGTCGCGGTGGTCGGGCGCTCGATGCGGAAGAACCTGAACATCGCGGGAAACCTCGGATATCTCGAGGTGCCGGATGGGACGCTGATCCGGCCGCAGGACCTGGGGGAGTACGAGCCGCACGAGGTGCTGATCCTGTGCACCGGCAGCCAGGGCGAGCCGATGTCGGCGCTGACGCGGATCGCGTACCGCGACCACCAGACCGTCTCTGTCGAGCGCGGCGACACGGTGATCATCTCCGCCCGCCCGGTGCCCGGGAACGAGCTGCGCGTCCACGACACGATCAACCAGCTCTCGAAGGCAGGGGCGGAGGTGCTGCACGAGGAGAACGCGGCCGTGCACGTCTCCGGGCACGCCAACCAGGAGGAGATCCGCACGCTGTACGGGCTGGTGCGCCCGAAGGCGGTGATGCCGATCCACGGCGAGTACCGGATGCAGGCGGCGAACGCGCGGATGGCGCAGGAGGCGGGCGTGCCGGCGAACGCAATCGTGATGGCCGAGAACGGCTCCGTGGTGGAGCTCGGACCGCACGGTGCCTCGATCGTCGATCGGATCGAGCCCGGCGTCACCTTCGTCGACGGTCTCGGCGTGGGGGATATCGGCGACGTCGCCCTGCGCGACCGGCGACACATGGCCGAGGACGGCGTCCTGATCGTCGTCGCCACGCTTGCCGGGACGAACGGCGTCCACTCGGCCGCCGCAGAGGTGATCGCGCGCGGCTTCGCCGAGACGGAGCCGCTGCTCGACGAGATGCGCGCGGAGGCGGAGAGCGTCCTCCGCGCCTGCATCGCCGACGAGATCGTCGAGATCAAGCTGCTCCAGGAGCATCTCCACGACGGGATCGGCCAGCTCGTCTACGACCGCACCCGTCGACGGCCGATGATCCTTCCCGTAGTCGTAGAGGTATGAGCACGCATGGCTCGGCGGCGCGAACGGCAGTGACAGGCTTGAGCCCGTCACTGCACCGCGGTGGCAGCGCATGAGCTCAGTCATGGATGGCTGGGCCGGCGTTCTCGCCGACAACGCGGCGGAAGATGCGACCGGCCGGCGGCTGATCTCGCAGCTTTCCGCGTGCGAGGTCGCGGCGCTCTCGTTCTGCCGCCTGCTCGAGCGCTGGGCGCGCGGCGAGCCGGATCCCTGCACGCCCGGGAAGCGGCAGGCGGCGCTGCGGCGGGCCGCGGAGCGCGCGGAGACGGCGCTGTCGGGGCTCGAGGGGCCCCTCGGCCGCTACCTGCTCGAGCTCGAGCCCGAGATCGCCGAGGGCCGGTCGTGGTACGGCGAGCCCGGCGCGGGGGAGCTACGCGATTGGCAGGACGTCCTCGACCGGGCCGGCGTCGCCGTCTCGCCGGTGCGCGTCGCGCAGGCATACCTGGAGCTGGCCGTGCTGGTGCGTGCGCTCGAGGGGCTCAGATCGGCGGCGCTGATGGGCTCGGAGCCCGACCGCTCCTCGCTGTGGGCCGGTCTCTTCGACCTGCGCGAGAACCTGCTCGGCCGCACGCTCGAAGACCTGCGCGCGCTTGCCGCCTAGCCCGTCGATCGCGGTCGTCGGGTCGATCAACCTCGATCTCGTCGCCCGCTGCGAGCGGCTGCCGCGCCCGGGGGAGACGCTGACCGACGCGACGTTCGAGCGGGTTCCGGGCGGCAAGGGCGCGAACCAGGCGCTCGCCGCCGCCCGGCTGGGGGCAGACGTCGCCATGGTCGGCGCTGTCGGCAACGACCCGTTTGCGGACGAGGCGCTTTCGCTGCTCGCCGACGGCGGTGTCGGCCTCGGCGGCGTCCGCCGCGTGGCCGAGCCGACGGGTGTCGCCCTGATCGTCGTCGGTGAGGACGGCGAGAATCAGATCGTGGTCGCCCCGGGGGCGAACGCCGCCGCCGAAGCAGCCGACGGGCTGGAGGATGCGGACGCCGTGCTCTGCCAGCTCGAGATCCCCGTCGCGGCGGTCGCAGAGGCTGTTCGCCGAGGCCGGTTCGCATGCCTGAACGCGGCTCCGGCCCGTCACCTCCCGGACTGGCTGATCGACGACGTCGACCTGCTCGTCGTCAACCGCTACGAGCAGGAGGCGATCGGACGGTTCGACGGGCTGACCGCGCTCACGCTCGGCGCCGACGGGGCGGTGCTGCTGGAGGAAGGCCGGGAGATCGCACGCGCGACCCCGCCTCCTGTCGAGGCCGCCGATGGCACCGCCGCCGGCGACGCGTTCACCGCCTGCCTGCTGGTCTCGCTGCTCGAAGCGCGACCACGTGAGGAGGCGCTCGTCCGCGCCTGCGCCGCCGGCGCGCTCGCGGCCTCGCGGCCGGGCGCGCAGCCGTCCCTTCCCACCGCCGCGGAGGTAGACGAGATACTGCGGACATGAAGATCCTGCTCGACTGCGACCCCGGCCACGACGACGCGATCGCGCTGCTGCTCGCCCTCGCGAGCCCGGAGGTCGAGCTCGTCGGCATCACCACCGTCCACGGCAACCAGACGCTCGACAAGACGACCGTCAACGCCATGAAGCTGCTCGAGTTCGTCGGCCGGACCGATGTCCCGGTGGCCGCGGGCGCCGACCGCCCGATCGTCAGGGAGCCGTTCGTCGCGGAGTACGTGCACGGTGCCAGCGGGATGGACGGCCCGACGCTGCCGCAGCCCACGATGCAGCCCGACGCGAGGCATGCAGTCGACTTCATCGCCGACACGATCCGCGAGTCGGACGATCCGATCACGCTCGTCCCCACCGGCCCGCTGACGAACATCGGCCTCTTCCTGAACATGCACCCGGACGTGGCCGAGCGGGTCGAGCGGATCGTCCTGATGGGCGGTGCGTACGGCGAGGGGAACGTCACCCCGGCGGCCGAGTTCAACATCTGGTGCGACCCGGAGGCGGCCGAGCGCGTCTTCCGGAGCGGTCTCGACGTGACGATGATCGGCCTCGACGTCACCCACCAGGCGATCTTCGGCCCCGAGCCGACAGCGGAGCTGAAGGCCGCCGGCCGGGTCGGCGCGATGGTCGCGGAGCTGCTCGGGTTCTACGGGCGCTTCCACAAGGAGAGCTACGGCTGGGACGGCTCGCCGATCCACGACGCGGTTGCGATGGCGCACGCGTTCCGGCCCGGCATCGTCGAGACGCGCCACGTCGGCGTGAAGGTCGACTGCGGCGAGGAGCTCGGCCGCGGCCGGACCAACTGCGACCTGCGTGGCCGAGTCGGCTGGGAGCCGAACGCGCATGTTGCGGTCGAGATCGACGCGGACGCGTTCGTCCGGCTGCTCGTCGAGCGGATCTCCTCGCTCGGCTAGCGCGGGCAGGGTTCGTCCGGCGCCCGTCGAAGTCGCGCCAATGGCGCGGAAGAAGCGTCCCGCCCGGGTTCGCCCGAAGACTCCGTCGCGGGTGAAGAAGCGCACGCGCCGGAAGGCCGCGGCGGCTCCCGCGCACCAGCATCCCGAGCTGATCGGCCTGGGGCTGCTCGCGTTCGGCCTGTTCATGGCGACGGTGCTGTACGTCGGCTGGAACGGCGGCTACGTCGGGAAGGCGATCGGCGACGGCTTCGTGGCCGTCGTCGGCGGAATCGCGTATGTGCTGCCGGTCGTGTGCGTCGCCGTCGGCGCGCTGATGGTCGGACGAAGCGACCTGCCGCGGTTCGGCCCGTTCCGGACCGGGCTCGTCGTCGTCGCGCTCGGCCTCGCGCTCGTGCTCGGGGAGGCCCACGGCGGGTATCTCGGCAGGGGTCTCGCGGACGTCCTCGGCAAGCCGATCGGCTCGACCGGGACGCAGATCCTCGGCGTCTTCCTCCTGCTGGCCGGCGTGCTGCTGGTCACCGGCGCGTCGGCGGGCGCGTTCCTGCGGCGCTCGGGCCACGCGATGCGGAGCGCAGCCCGGCGTCCGACGGTGCGGAGGCGCTCCACCGCCGAGCCGGCACCGGTCGAGGCCGCGGTCGCACCGTCGCCTGCGCTCGTCTCGCCGCCCGTCGACGGGGTCGAGGAGTTCCCGGACGTGGTCTCGCCCGCGCCGCTGCTCGTGCTCGACCGAGGCGAGCCGGAGCCCGAGGCGGAGCTCGTCGACGCCTCTCAGACGTCGCTCTTCGACGTCACCGAGGCCGACGAGGACGGCGTTTACACGCTCCCGGACCGGAATCTGCTGCGACGCTCGAAGACAACCGCTGCCAAGCCGGGCGAGCAGGACGGTCGCGTCGCCGGCCTGCTGGTGCAGGCGCTGGCCAACTTCGGCGTCGATGCGACGATCGTCGGCGAGATCGCCGGCCCGCGCGTGACGCGCTACGAGCTCCAGCTCGCGCCGGGCACGAAGGTGTCGAAGGTGGCGGCGCTCAAGGACGACCTGTCGTACGCGCTCGCCACGACGGAGATCCGCATCCTCGCGCCGATTCCCGGCAAGCAGGCCGTGGGCGTCGAGGTGCCGAACCTCGCGCCGAATCTCGTCACGCTGGGCGACATCTACGACGACCTGCCGGCGACGTCCAGCCCGCTGTCCGTCTGGCTGGGCAAGGACATCTCCGGCAACGCGGTCTGGACCGACCTCGCACGGATGCCGCACCTGCTGATCGCGGGCACCACCGGCTCGGGCAAGTCCGGCTGCATCAACACGATCCTCACCTCGATCCTGCTGCGCGCCACGCCCGACGACGTGCGGATGATCCTGATCGACCCGAAGCGGATCGAGCTCAACTTCTACGAGTCGATCCCGCACCTGCTCACGCCGGTCGTCTCGTCGCCGAAGACGGCGGCGGCGGCGCTCGCGAACGTGGTGGGGGAGATGGAGCGCCGCTACGAGCGGATGAGCCATGTCCGGGCGCGCTCGCTTCCCGAGATGAATCGCGCGCTGCGTGGGCGGGGCGAGAAGCAGCTGCCGTACCTGCTGGTCGTGATCGACGAGCTCGCCGACCTGATGATGATCTCGCCGCAGGATGTGGAGGACGCGATCATCCGGCTCGCGCAGAAGTCGCG
>Ga0070684_100003248_pt1 | contig 12170 bp, 8 predicted proteins | sample KBSC723LmetaG_FD_65653 | JGI IMG/M metagenome (GOLD analysis project Ga0070684, IMG submission 65653) | Corn rhizosphere microbial communities from Kellogg Biological Station, Michigan, USA - KBS C7.2-3L metaG | ecosystem: Host-associated > Plants > Roots > Rhizosphere ...
AAAATCTTTTTAAAATGCCCGATTCACAAATTCCTGCTGTTTTACTGTTAGAAGATGGAACGGTTTGTCATGGCAAAGCATTTGGCGCCATTGGCACAACGGCCGGCGAGATTTGCTTCAATACCGGCATGACTGGTTACCAGGAAGTATTTACCGATCCAAGTTATTATGGGCAGATATTGATCATGAACACTGTTCATATTGGAAATTATGGGGTAAAAGATGCAGACGTGGAGTCCGATGGTGTTAAGATCCGCGGGTTGGTCGGTCGAAACCTTGAAGAGCAGTACTCGAGAAAACTGGCAAAAGGCTCTCTGGAAGATTATTTAAAAGCAAATAACATCGTTTCTATTGAGGGGGTTGATACAAGAGCACTCGTTGCTCATATTCGCACAAAAGGAGCCATGAATTGTATTATTTCCTCCGAGAGCACAGATGTAGAGCAATTAAAAAAGAAACTGGCTGATGTCCCCAATATGAATGGGCTTGAGCTGGCCTCTGAAGTGAGTACAAAAGAGGTATACGATAAGGGAGATAAAAACTCACCTATACGAATTGCTGTGATGGATTATGGAGTGAAACAGCACATTCTTGAGTGCATGGTTGACCGCGGCGCATATGTAAAAGTATTCCCTGCTAAAACCAAATTCAAGGAAGTAAAGGAATTCAATCCTTCCGGATATTTTATTTCCAATGGCCCGGGCGACCCAGCTGCCATGGCCTACGCGATCGATACACTAAAGGAAATTCTAAAAGAAGAGAAGCCGGTATTTGGGATCTGTTTGGGCCACCAGTTACTTGCGCTGGCCAACGATATTCCAACTTTTAAAATGCACCACGGACATCGCGGATTGAATCACCCGGTTAAAAATTTGGTTTCCGGAAAGTGCGAGATCACGACCCAAAATCATGGTTTTGGCGTTGATCCCGAAGCCGTGAAAAAAGCAAAGAACATAGAAGTCACTCACGTCAATCTCAACGATCAATCTATCGAAGGAATCCGGATAAAAAATAAACCTGCATTCTCTGTTCAGTATCATCCTGAAAGCACGCCGGGACCTCAAGATTCAAGATACTTATTTGATGAGTTTATATCACTAATTAACACGAATTCGCGCTAAGTACACGAATAAGTATTAGTTTAATTCGTGAGAATTCGTGTAATTAGTGCCCATGTTTCCCGAATTAACGACAGAACGTTTCCTGCTGCAACAAATCTTGCCCGAAGACCAGCAATTTATCTTCGAAGGTTTGAGTCACCCCGATATTATCCCATTTTACGGAGTGAGATACGATTCATTTGAAGCCACAAAAAAGCAAATGGAGTGGTACGAAAAAAGTTATAATGAAGGCACTGGCGGGCCATGGAAGATTGTGGATAGAACGACTGGGGAGAAACTGGGGGTGGTGGCCTATTATTATCACAAAGCTGAACACAAAAAAGCAGAAGTTGGTTTCTGGCTTTTTCCTCAATTCTGGAGTAAGGGAGTTACAACTGAAGTTTTAAAAAAAGTTATTGAATACTGCCAAAGGGAAAAAGACATACACCGACTTGAAGCTTTTGTAGAAGAAGGAAATCTTGCAAGCAGTGCAGTATTGGAAAAGCTGGGATTTGTTTATGAAGGAACAATGAAAGAATGCGAGATCAAGAACGGCAAGTATATTAGCCTGCTTATTTATGCGCTTATTAATGTTAACACGAAGTGCACGAATTAACACGAACACGAATTGCATTAGCTTAATTCACAAAAATTCGTGTAATTCGTGGTATGAAAATAGCCATCATCAACGGCCCCAACTTAAACCTGCTAGGCACAAGAGAAACGGATATCTATGGTAGCATGTCATTTGAAATGTTCTTAGACCAGCTTACCCAAAAATACCCCTCCGTTGAATTTTCATATTATCAAAGCAATGTCGAAGGTGAACTGGTCAATGCACTACAATTGGTAGGCTTTGAATACGACGGTGTCATTCTGAACCCGGCTGCATATACTCACACATCTGTAGCTATCGGCGATGCGATAACTGCTATAAAAGCTCCCGTCATCGAAGTACATATCTCAAATGTTCATGCAAGGGAGGACTTCAGAAAGTTTTCCCACGTTTCAGGAAAATCGGTCGGGAGTATCTTTGGTTTAGGATTAAAAGGATATGAACTGGCTGTCGAATGGTTTCTCAGCCGATAATTGCATTAGTGGTTTTTTCCAGATCGCCTGCGAGGTTGTAGATAAAATCAAGTTGCTTTTTTACCAGGAGATCATCGGCCGTTTCAATTTGCCCGGAGGGTGAACTCTTTTTTAAAGCTTCCGACGCGATTGCTGTGTCATCACCTAATTTCTTTCTGACCTCATTCAATTTATTCACTGCTTTTTTGCCGGGCGCAATTAATTCTGCAGGATAAGTCCTTTTTTCCTTTGAAAACACAGCTGCAGACAAGTTAGCGGTGTTGGAAAATAAAATATGATTTAGCACCACAAACTGGTGGATATCCTTTTCTGCTCCCTGTTTGCTTTTTGGTTCTGATAGCATTCGTTGGAAAGTTGCAGAGAGATTAGCGGAATTTAAATAAACATCTTTCCTGGCTAATTTATAGTCGAGCAGGTTTATACCATACCCGCCTAACGCCTCAACAATCTTTTGAAGATAATTGGTGTTGGCCCTGACGATTCCCCTCATATCATTTTTCAACTGGCCGGCCTCCCAACTTGGAAACAGGAAATAACTTGCCGAAAAAGCAATCACACAACCAATGGCAGTATCAAGTAATCGTTCCTCAATAACAGACCTGTATTCTCCACCGATGAATGAAAAGAAGATCAAAATATACGGCGTGACGCAGATGACCATCACGAGGTACTTGATTCGCATAAACGAGTAAGTGCCGAGCATAAAAAGTACAAGAAAAATAAAATGGATCGTCCTGTCATGTGTCAAAGTGAGGATCACCACGCCAATGGCTCCCCCAATAAAAGTTCCAATGATCCTTTGAATATTCCTCTGTTTGGTCAGGCTGAAAGCGGGCTTTAAAATGAACGCGATCGTCAGCAATACCCAATAACTGTGATGCCCGTAATCAATGAATTTAGCAACCATAAACCCCGCAATGCAGGCGATACAAACACGCAACGCATGCCTGAATGTGGATGACTTGAGTGAAAAGTTATCCCACATAATTTTCGGGTCGAGAGGTTGATGCGAAACAAAACGGGAGGAATCCACTCTTGTTCTTTGCACAGTGATTTCTTTTTGAAAATACTGGCTGATATTATTCAGGTCAGCGAATAGGGTGCGGATGTTTACTAATATTTTTCGGAGAACCAGGGAGTTTGCCTCTTTCGTTGAGATCTCATCTATTTTCTTTTTAAGGTTATTCAGTTCTTCTGTATAATCAAAGGACTGGCGAAAACCGGTGCTTGATTGAATGGAAATACCGATCGTATCCAGTTCAGTCATCGTCTTTTTTAAGGTTTTGTTGATCACTTGTAAGGCGCCCGTGCCTGCAAATTGTTTCCGCAATAATGCGTAGTCATAATATGTAGCGGTAATATTTTCAAAAAGATCAACGGCTTCTGCAAATACAAAAACGAGTCTTCTCCCTTCGGCAGTAGTTTCTTCAACAATTTGTCTTGTCTTAAAAAGTAATTCTCTCACCGCTTCCTGCTTTTCATGGACAGTGATCTGCTGGTCAACGAGTCGTTTGTAGTTTGCAGCCAGGTCCGTCGATTCATCATAAAAATCCGCTTTGATCGATAAGTAAGTAGCGATTTCACGCAACGAATCACCCAGGGCTCTTTGTGAAACGCGATAGGGACGCAGGGCATGAAGCAATAAGCTTAATACGGTATAAAAAGTTCCGCCGGCGAGGATCAAAAATGCGTGTTGGAATATCTGTGGAGGGGCAAGCGAAGCATCCATTGTAAGGATCATGATCAGTATGCCCGAATTTCCAACAGATGCTGCCCGGGTGCCATAAACATTGAACATGGAAAAGAAAAAACTTGTCGCCATGATCTCCAGGCCCAATGTATAAATGTTCATTCTTGCAAAACCAGTAAGTATGGCAATGATGAAGATAAATGCAGAACAAAAAAGCATCCCATTTCGTTTGTGAATGACAGGTCCTGGCGCATCAGTAAGACTGACACACATGCATCCTAACGAAACGGTCAACCCAATTTGAAAGAAGTTAAAATAAGCACCGAGTAGAGCAGGGAGCAGGATGGCAAAGCTGATGCGAAAGCCATCTGCGAAAGCCTGGCTGTAAAAAAAATATTTTATCTCCCTGGCCTGGTATTGCATTGCAACATGTGTAAGCGCATATTCCTTACCAAATTTATCCAAAGAAAGAACGACTTGATTATTTTATATCGGGCACTGTTTCCGATTCATTTTCCATCTCCTCCTCATCATCATTTTTTTTATCTTTTGGCTTTTCCTTTGGTTTCTTCTTCATCCAATCAGGATCTTTTTGCAGAAGTTGAATATCATCAAGGCTGGCTACATACAAACTTCTTCCATGGGTGCCCAAAACAATTTGATTATCTCTTGGCTGTATTGCAATATCATGTACAGGAACTGATTTGGGCAACCCTCCATTCCACATCATAAAACTATTCCCAGCGTTGAAGGTCACATACAATCCACCATCGGTACCCACGTATAAAATGCTGTCATTTTTCGGATCTTCTCGTACAACATTTATTGGTTCATTGGGCAGGTCTTTTCCGATCTGTTTCCATGTTTCGCCGTAATCATCACTCACATATAAATATGGCAGGAAATTATCACTCCGATAACCATTCAATGAAACATAAACACGACCTTCTTTGTATTTTGAAGCGATGATGCGGCTGACCCAAAGATTGTGAGTCTGTAGTTTATGATTTATCGTTTGTTGTTTTGAACTCTTACCGCGTGGTTCATCTGTCCCGTTTAATTTCTTCCAGTCATAGCCACCTTGTTTTGAGATGTAAACATTCCCATCATCGGTGCCCACATATAATAAATTAAACCTTGTGGGAGACTCTGCAATTGTCGTAATAGTTCCATAAGGCACATTGCCTTCCTCCTTTCCATTTGAAAGATCATTGCTAATAGGAACAAGGCTATCTCCTCTGTTTAATGAACGATACAAACGGTTAGCACCAATGTAAAAGATATCCTCGTTGTGTGTACTTAATAAAATGGGGCTCTGCCAGTTAAACCGGAGCGGTCTTTCACCAAGTTCATGGTAGGGCCTCACGCTTTTTTTGTCGCCTCTTGTTTTCCTGTTCAACCGACTGTAAAAGCCAAACTGTGATCCTGCATAGGTCGTTGCATTATCTCTTATATCCACCTGCACCTGCATGCCATCACCACCGACTAATGGTTTAAATGAATAATCCCCGACGCTTTGCCATTCACGATCGTCTTTATTGTTCGAAGGACCATACCAAACGGCATTGTCTTGCAAACCGCCATAGACATTGAATGGTTTGTCATTGTCCACTGCGACGGCGTAATACTGGCCTACGGCAGGTGTATTGGCAAAGAACCAGTGTTCGCCATTATCATAGGTAATATTACAGCCGCCGTCTGTGCCAATAATAATATGGGAATCACGTTTTGGGTCGATCCAAACGGCATGATGATCGCCATGAACATTTTCCTTGTCCATTGTTTTGAAACTTTTTCCTCCATCGGTTGAAAGCTGGATTGGAACACCCGTTATGATCAATTTGTTCTCATTGACAGGCGACACGAATATCTTTCCAAAATAATATCCATAGGTGCTGTAAAGCTTAAGGCCTTTTTCATTCATCTTTTTCCAGGTTACTCCACCATCATTGCTTCGATAAACCTCCGCACCATAAATTCCGGCATTTCTAAACCCATCATCAAAATCAAGATAATCGTAAACTGCTGTTGGCTTCACCTTTTTGGTTTTTACCATATCCATAACGACTGCTGCCGAATATTTTTCGGGGAAATCGTTTTCTTTCAGAAATGAATCCAGTTTCTTTTGATCGAGCAGAAGAAACGCATCTTCACTGATTTCTTTGAAATCTTTTCGGTGATAAAATGTATCTGCCGGCTTCGTTCCTGTATCAGGTTTTATCATGTTATTATCAACAATTGCATAAACAATGGAAGGATTTTCCGGGTAAACAGCTACTCCGATCCTTCCAATTTTTTCACCCTTCATGAACCCTGAACGGTCGCCCGAAATTTTTTTCCATGTTTCACCCCCATCGTTGCTCTTAAAGATGCCACTTGTAGAGCCGCTTTCTTTAAATTTCCACGCACTCCGGCTCCTGCTCCACATAGCGGCGTATAGCTCGTTTGGATCTTTTGGGTTGATATCAATGTCAACAGCACCCGTTGTATCGTCAATAAATAGTGTTTGCTTCCATGTCTTACCACCATCTGCTGTTTTATAAACACCGCGTTCTTTATTGGGTGAATAAAGATGTCCCAATGCCGCAACCCATGCAATGTTTTCATTTGACGGATGCAATTGAATTTTTCCGACATGATGTGATTCAGGGAGGCCAAGATATTCCCAGTGGTTGCCGTTATCACTGCTTTTATAAATGCCAATGCCAGCATAGGAGGACCGACTGCTGTTCACTTCACCCGTCCCGACCCAAATGATCCTTGGTGAAGAATTCCAATTAACAGCAATGTCCCCGATGAAGAGAACGTCAAGACTGTCGAAAATTGAAGTGAAGCTTTGACCATTATTTGTTGTATGCCATAAACCACCCGTGGCATAGGCAATGTAGAATTCCGTCGGATCAGCAGGATTTACATCCACATCCACTACGCGACCGCTCATAATGTTTGGACCAATACTGCGGAATTTCACATCGTTTACGATTGACCTTTTTTCCAGCGCAAGTCGTTGTTCCACGCTTTTCATTCTTTCTCCCGCAGGAGTAGGTTTTACCTGTGCGAAAATGGATATATGAATGAACAATGCACAAGTAAAAACTGAAATAAGTAAAATCCTGAACCTGAACAGGGGGAAATGGAATTTTAACTTTCGAAACATAAAAGCAGTCGTTTTTCGTTAGTAAATTGCATGGCTTGTGTGCTGGCGCATTTCAAACTACTAATCTATGCGATTTATTTTTGTTTTAATATTGCTCGTTTCCCTTACTGGTTTTGGTCAGTATAAAAATTTTATTATCGGCCCTAAAGGTGATACGTTAAACAGGATCGATATGAAAGGGAAGAAACAAGGTCCCTGGGTAATACATGTCGACGACAATCACGGTGAACGGGGTTATGAAGAAGAGGGTTATTTTTTGAATGACAAAAGGGATGGGACCTGGAGACAGTATTCGCTGGATGGTGACCTCATCGCGGTTGAAAATTATCGCTGGGGCAATAAGGATGGCAAATGCCAGTATTATTCAAATATTGGCGATCTTATCAGAGAAGAAAGCTGGAAAGCGGTAAACCCGGATAATCCATATGATACCGTTGCAGTGTATGATGTAAACGATCCCACAAAAATTGTAGGAACCCAGATTGTAAAACTAGAGGGCTTTACATTAAAGCATGGAACCTGGAAATATTACGACCCGAATTCCGGCACTATTACAAAAACAGAAAAATGGTTTCTGGATAAACCTGCAACGGGTGACAGTAAAAATGATGATGACCTGAAGCCTCTTGATGTTACTGATAACTCTGCAAAAAAATCTGACACTGCCGCAAAAAAAGCAATGACCAAACCCCAGGCCGTTCTTGACTACGAAAAAAAGAATTCCGGCAAGAAAAAGATCAAAGTAAGAGACGGAAGTACGAGTTACTAAGAGCTGCTCTATGTGTCACTGTGTTTCTACTTTGCTTATGTGCTGAATTATTTAGCAGGCACATTCCATCACATATAGACACACAGATTTTTTAACAGCTCTTGCACAAACCTGTCTCAAACATTCACAAATTCGAATTAGTTCTATGTGACCCTATGTTTTCTACTGTGCCTATGTGGTGAATTATTGACTGTTTGACCTTTTTATAAAGACGGTCGGCTGCTGCCGCCATAAAAGCAGAAAACCACCCCCGAATGAAGGTGGTTTTCTTGCCTTAATATGGATAGACTCTTAAAATGCTTTTCTTTCCTGTGCCTTTTGCATAGGATTGATACCTCCCGGGGTTTGCCCGCGAGCAGCTCCCTGTTTTGCCTTAAACATCTGGAACTTTGTTGGTTCAGCAATCGTTCCCCAGCTATTGTTACTTTCATCAATATCTGCCGTTTCGCGCATCGGGTCTAATTTGATACTTGCTACTTCTTTATCCTTTACAAAGGTCTTCACTACTTTCTTTTCATTCAACCTCCAAACCTGCGCGGGTATCCTGTCCACTTCTTTTGTTCCGTCTTTGTATGTCCATTCAACAATGATCGGCATCACCAAACCACCTTTATTGCTGAAGGTAAGTTCATACACGTTCTTGTTTTCATATTTGGTTTTACCATCGGCGTCTAGTTCTTCATTTTGAGGAGAGAGAGTAACCGCATATTTGGTTGAATCATATTTTTCAACATTTCTGTCATATTTCCAGTAAAAATCTCTCAATGAAGTATCAGCATCAGTGAGGAAAGTGATGTTCTTGTCTTCACGGTTGCGTATTTTGGAAACATCCTCAAAAGAATTTACTCTTGGCTTATCAAGATTTCTCATCACCGTTGAGTCTTTTGTCAGAGAAGGGATCGCATTGACATCGGCCTTAAAATATTTTACTGTGTCAAGAGAGATATCACACGGTTCAATTCCATAAAACCATCCTCTCCAAAACCAATCAAGATCTTCGCCGCTCGCATCTTCTAAGGTGCGAAAAAAGTCTGCGGGCGTGGGATGCTTAAATGCCCAGCGCCTTGCATATTCTTTAAATGCATAGTCAAAAAGTTGGCGGCCCATTATGGTCTCTCTCAACATGTTTAAACCGGTTGCCGGTTTGGAATAAGCATTGGGTCCAAAGCCAATAATATCTTCAGAGTTTGTCATGATCGGCTCCAGCTGATCTTTTGGTAATTTCATGTAGTCCCTGATCGTATACGCAGGACCTCTTGTTACAGGAAATTTATTATCATACAGCTCTTCTGTCAAATATTCACAAAAAGTATTGAGGCCTTCATCCATCCACGTCCATTGGCGTTCGTCGCTGTTGATGATCATCGGGAAAAAGTTATGGCCTACTTCATGGATTACAACACCAAGCATTCCATACTTTGTGCTTTCACTATAAGAACCATCTTTTTCGGTGCGGCCAAAATTGAAACAGATCATTGGATACTCCATACCATTAGCCGCTTCCACACTTTGGGCAACAGGGTAAGGGTAGGGGATCGTGAATTTTGAATACGTCTTTATAGTATGTGCAACAACTTTTGTTGAGAACTTGCGATAAAGGTTGTACGCTTCCTTCCCATAATAGCTCATACACATCACTTTTTTCCCTTCCACATAAGCGGGCATCGCGTCCCAGATAAATTTCCTTGAAGAGCCCCAGGCAAAATCACGAACATTATCTGCTTTAAAAATGTAAGTTTTCTTTTGAGTGCTTTTCGTTTTTTCTTTTGTTTTTGCTTCATCAAGTGTGACAATTTCAACCGGCTCTTTTGCTGCCTGGGCTTTCTGCCAGCGGGCAAGTTGTGACGGACTCAACACTTGCTGGTAATTCTGACATTCACCCGTCGCGCCTACCACGTGATCAGCGGGTACTGTCATCTGCACTTTAAAGTTTCCAAACGTCAATGCGAACTCCCCACGACCGGTAAATTGATGATTCTGCCAACCCTGGAAATCACTATAAACACAAAGACGCGGATACCATTGCGCCATTGTGAAAAGATAATTACCATCCTCAGGGAAATATTCATAACCACCACGACCACCTTGCTGCATGCGGTTAGAAATTTTATAATTCCAGTCAACATTGAAAACAAACTTTTGCCCCGGTTTTAACGGAGCCGGCAATTCGATACGCATCATTGTCTTATTGACGGTATAGTGTAATGATTTTCCGGTAACATCAGTAAGCTTTGTTATTTTATCTCCAAACCCGTTATCATCTTTTTCGCCTTGTAACCGGTCGAGTGCAACGTCAGTTGATTGCTTTTGCATCGCACTACTGTTCTGGTAGTTTGCATTGTTCATGTTGCTATGCTGATTTTCGTCGAGCTGTAACCACAGGTATGTGAGTATATCTGGAGAATTGTTATAGTAAGTCACGCTTTCACTGCCTGTAAGTTTGAGGTTCGCCTCATCGAGGTCGCATTTGATATCGTAGTCACAGCGTTGCTGCCAGTATTTTGGCCCCGGCGCGCCGCTCGCCGTGCGATATTCATTTGGTGTAGGCAATATCGTCCCTAATTGCTCAAACTTATTGCCGTGATTAGAGGCCGAATTGTTTTCAATGTCCTGTGCCTTCAGGTTGAATATTACAAAACATGAAAAAATAAAAAGGAATGGTCTTCTCATTTTGATTTTATTTTAAATTGTCAACTTTTGAATTGCTATTAGACGCCGGTTGTGTCACTCTCCGAAGGGAGTCCTTCGGACACTTGCACGTTCGGTAATTCTATTCATCATCGTGAGACGTCAGACGTGAATCGTCAATCGTCAATCGTACTCACCACTCATTACTGATTACTCATTATTCATTTCCATTCCCACCAGCTACTCACCATTCACCACTCACTGCGGGATCCTCTGTAGGGCCATCTGGGCTGCTACTCCAAATGCTGCTGCAGAAGCAAAGATCACCCACTCCCTGCGATCCACTTTTAATAAATGCACAAACAGATAGGATAGAGCTAACACGACCATCACCACAGCAATTTGCCCGGCTTCCAGTCCTACGTTAAATCCAAACAAACTCCATCCAATGCTTTGATCCTCTGCTAAAATGTAGCGCAATTTATTCGCAAACCCCATCCCGTGTATCAATCCAAAAAAAAGAGCTAAGAAATAGTTGATCCGTATTGATCTTGGTGTAAAATTTCTTTGAAACAAATTAGTGATGGCTGTTGCAACAATGGTGCATGGGATCAGAAATTCGATCCATGTTGAGGGGAAATGAATGATGTTGAAAACCGTTAATGCAAGTGTAAGCGAATGGCCAATCGTAAACGCAGTAACCAGAACCAAAACCTGTCGCCAGTCTTTTAATAGATAGATCGCCGCTAAGGCTAATATAAAGAGCTGGTGGTCGAGAGCTTCCCAGCTGACAATATGTTCCCACCCCAGGCTAAAATAAAAGCCAAAATCACTCATAATAGTTTTCTCAGCGCCGTTTATTAAATGCAGTAATTTTAACGCTTTTCACAAACAGCGGGTCAAAATAATCCAGAGTTTTGCAAATGAAAAAATATTTTTTTCAATGGTACTATCAATACATAAATGGTTTCTTGTTCCTTGTTTCTTGTTCCTTGTCCCTTTATCTAAGACACCCTCCGAGAAAGGCTGGCTTCATCCGTATTACATCAGCGTGGTGGAAATAAATCACAATCCTACCGATAAAACACTTGAGATCAGTTGCAAGATATTTACCAACGATTTTGAGGCCACTCTTGAAAAAAATTATAAGACAAAAGTCGACCTGGTAAATCCTCCTGATAAATCAGCGATGGATAAACTCGTAAGCGATTATATAAAGAAACGCTTATCTGTGAAGGCCGATAACAAATCCTCAAGCCTCTCATACGTTGGCTTTGAAAAAGAGGATGAAGCTGTTTACAGTTATTTCCAGGTTGATAATGTTCCTGCAGTAAAAAAAATTGATGTCACCAATTCTATCCTCCATGATTTTTCAGATCAGCAGATCAACATCATTCATTGCACGATCGGAGGCAAGAGGCAAAGTGATAAATTGGATTATCCTAAGACAGAAGCAAGCTTTCAGTTCTGAATATTGAACAAGGAACAAGGAATGTTGAATGACCGAGGACGTTATTTCTTCGTTTGATTGTTCTTCTGAGCCGTTTCAATACCTTTTACAAAAATTGAAATTAATTGGTTGTTTTCGTCCAGAGTTTGTTCCAGTATTTCCTCACTATGCCATTTTTTTCTGCTAATCAACCGGAGGCAGTTGAATGTTTCCCGCAGCTCTTTTGCAGAAACTTTCATTTTATGAATAAAATCATTTCTTGATTCAGCACTTTGAGCTTCTCCATA
>Ga0070684_100003251_pt1 | contig 12164 bp, 9 predicted proteins | sample KBSC723LmetaG_FD_65653 | JGI IMG/M metagenome (GOLD analysis project Ga0070684, IMG submission 65653) | Corn rhizosphere microbial communities from Kellogg Biological Station, Michigan, USA - KBS C7.2-3L metaG | ecosystem: Host-associated > Plants > Roots > Rhizosphere ...
ACTCCTTGCGATGCGTGGAATTGCGGCCCTGAACCCCGGATGCTTGCTCCCATTCTTTTTTGCTGCCCTGGGCTGCTGCTGCGGGGTGGTACCGTCGCATCTGCGGGTCTTTTCGGCCTACCCCCATGCGACTTTATTCTCGTCCTGATACTGTCCCCGCCCGGGACACTCTGCGCCTTCGCTTTCTAATCCTTGATCGTTTTCCCGGCATTGCCGATGAATTATCCGTCAAGGAGTCGCACCATGATCGAATTGACCCGCCTCAATGGAAACCCGATGGTGCTCAACAGTGACCTCATCAAGACCGCCGAGGCTTCGCCCGACACCATGCTCACGCTCATTACCGGTGAAAAACTGATCGTGCGCGAAACCTGCGCGGAAGTCATGGAGCGCGTCGTCGGTTATCGCGCCCGGCTACTCGCCGCGGTAGCCCGGCACCTGCCGCCGGGCGTGAATCTGGAACGGATCGTCTCTCTTAGCAGTCTTCCCAATCCTGAGGACCCGCAGCCCTTGAATCCCGGTTCAGGCCGAAAGCCCGCCTCGCGCTAGGCAGCACCTTTGGTCGTGGCAATTCTTCAGGAGTCATCACAATGGATAAATCGAGTATCGGCGGCGTTCTCCTCGCAATCGCCGGCATCGTGGCCGGACTGCTGATGGAAGGTGGACACATCAGCCAGATACTGCAGCCCACCGCCGCTCTCATTGTCTTCGGGGGCACTCTGGGAGCCGTTCTCCTGCAGTTTCCGCTCGTCACCGTCGGCAGCGCGTTCGCTCGCATCTCCCACCTGTTCGCCGCTCCACGTAAACACGACGACCAGCTCGTCAAACTCCTCATCGCCTTCGCCAATAAGGCGCGCCGCAACGGCGTAGTCTCCCTAGATGCGGACCTACAGACCATTCAGGATCCTTTCCTCCGTCAGGCCGTCATGCTCGCGGTGGACGGTACCGAGCCCGCTGACCTGCGCAACATCATGCAGCTCTCGCTCGACACTTCCTCCGAAAATGACGAGCGTCTTCCTGCAGTCTTCGAATCCGCAGGAGGGTTTTCCCCCACCATTGGCATCCTCGGCGCCGTCCTCGGACTCATCCAGGTCATGCAGCACCTTGACAACATCACCGAGGTGGGCCGCGGCATTGCCGTCGCCTTTGTCGCAACTATCTACGGCGTCGGCGTTGCAAACCTCTTTTTCCTCCCCATGGCCGGAAAGATGCGGCTCCGCCTGCGCGAAGACGTTAAACGGCGCGAGATGATGCTCGAAGGCGTGATTTCAATCCTTGAAGGCATGAACCCGCGCATGCTTGAAGTCAAGCTCACCGGCTTTCTCCATCAGTCTCCCCAGCAAGGCCAGGAACGCGCGGCATGAGGGCACGAGTCCATCGCAGCCGCGTCACCCATGACCGCTGGCTCGTCTCGTACGCCGACTTCATCACGCTTCTCTTCGCCTTCTTCGTCGTGCTCTATGCCTTTGCGCGCGCCGATGAAAAGAAACAGGCCCAGGTTCCACAGGCCATCGATTCCGCCTTCAAGGCTCTTGGCGCTTTCCCTGATTACTCGTTCACGAAACAGAAAGCCGGCTCGGCCGAGTCGGACAAGGAAGCGACCGCTGCCGACCTGGTCATGACCGAGCAGGCCCTCACGCCGTCCGTTGTGGGCGACGACCTCAACCGCATCCGCCGCGATCTCGAACAGCGCCTTCAACCGCAGGTCGCGCAACACACCATCGTCATCAAGATGGGACGCGATGGTCTCGTTATCAGCCTTCGCGAAGCCGGCTTTTTCGACTCTGGATCTGCCGTCCCCCGTCTCGAAGCCCTCCCCGCAGTGCGCCGCATCGCCGCTTCACTCCAGGGCAGCCCCTACGACCTGCGCGTCGAAGGGCACACCGACAATATCCCCATCCACACCGCGCAGTTCGCTTCCAACTGGGAACTCTCCAGCGCCCGCGCGAGCAGCATCGCGCGCCTTCTTCTGGCCATTGGCGCCATGCCTGCCGAACGCCTCTCCGCCGCCGGATATGCCGAGTTCCACCCCGTCGACAACAACGATACGGCGCAAGGCCGCGCCAACAATCGTCGCGTAGATCTCATCGTTCTTCCCCGCACCGCCATCAATTTCGCCACACCCCACTCAAGCACCACCGGCCCGTGGCGCCGCATCACCGACGGCGAATAACGCGCTTCTGCTCTATTCCCTTGTCCCTCTTTCCCCCCTCTTCCTTATCCCGCCTATTCCTCATCCCTCCACCCCAAGCACCTTCACAATCACTCGCTTTCTCCTCTGCCCGTCGAACTCCGCATAAAATACCCTTTGCCATGTGCCAAGATCGAGCTTTCCATTCGTAACCGGCAGTGTGCTCTCGTGGTGAAGCAGCAGCGACTTCAAATGCGCATCCCCGTTGTCTTCGCCCGTTTGGTGATGCTTGTAGTCCGGCCGCGCGGGAGCCAGTTCTTCCAGCCACTTGCCAATGTCCTCGATGAGCCCGCTCTCGAGGTCATTCACATAAATCGCCGCCGTAATATGCATCGGCGAAACGAAGCACAACCCGTCGCGCACTCCGCTGCGCCGCACCACCTCCTCCACGCGATCCGTGATGTGCACCATCTCCCGCCGCTTCTTCGTCTCAAACACCAGATATTCCGTATGACTCTTCATGCTTCCTCCACAAACTCCGCCTGCCCCTTATCCTAATAACAGCGTGACCTCCAGCGATCCACAAACCGCCGGCAAACACTTCCACCACGGCCTCGACCTGCTCGCCGCCGGCCAGTCCGCCGAAGCCGCACGCGCATTCCGCTCTGCCATTGCCGCCGACGAGCATTTTTACGAGGCGCACCACGGTCTGGTCCGCGCCCTTCGCGAAGACGGACAGCTCGAGCCCGCCATCGGCGCTGCCCTCGCACTCACCGCGCTCACGCCCAACGATCCGCTGGCGCACACTGCGCTCTCCATCTCGCTGCAGACCGCGGGCCACATCCCGGAAGCCGAAGCCGCCGCAGCCCGAGCCCGCATTCTCGAGTGGAAAACTCAACTTCAGTCGTCGCCTGACGAAGAAAAGTCCCTGTGAAGCGCGTCCATAGCCCGGCCCGGCGTCTGCGCCGCATGCATGATCGCCTCTTCGCGGCCTACGGCCCACAGAATTGGTGGCCGGCCGAGACGCGCTTTGAAATGATTCTCGGCGCTTACCTCACGCAGAACACCTCATGGAAGGCCGTCGAGATCTCCCTCGGCAATCTCCGCCGCGCCGGCGCGCTCACTCCGGGTGGCCTGCGCTCTCTGTCGCTCGAAACACTGCAGGAGCTGATCCGCCCCTCCGGCTTCATCACGCGCAAAGCCCCATCGCTCAAGGCATTTCTCGCCATGCTCGATGCTGAGTTCTCTGGTTCGCTGGATTCTCTCGCAGCCGTACCAACTACACAGGTTCGCGCGCGCCTGCTATCTCTACCCGGAGTGGGCCCTGAAACAGCCGACGCAATTCTGCTCTATGCCCTCGGCCATTCTGTCCCCGTCGCGGATGAGTACCTGCGCCGCATCGCCGAGCGCCATCGCCTGCTCGATCCCGCCCCGGCGAAGAGCCGCCGCGGTTACGATGCCCTGGTGCAACTCACAGCAGATGCGTTCGCCGCCGATCCCGCACCAGATCGCGGTCGCCTCTTCAATGAATTTCACGCATTGACGGTTGCTGTGGGAAAAGCACACTGCCGGCTTTCGCCGTCCTGCTCAGGCTGCCCGCTCGCATACGACCTCGAACAATCAACGCCGCTCGCCTGAACGCGCCCCGCGCAATCTCGCACCAGGTTGCAGACCTACCGCTGCATCGTGTACGCCGAATTCGGCACCTTTTCCCCTGTTTGCTTCGGCGTCGGCAACTGCGACGCGTCCCATCCTCCGCCCAGCGCTTGCACCAGTTGCACCGCCGATATCATCTCCTGCACGTTCAGCGTGTTCAGTTGAACCTGGTCATTGAGCAGCGTGGTCTGCGCGGTAACCACGTTCACGAATGGATCGACGCCTGTCTTGTAGCGCTCCATCTCAAGATCGAAAAACTCTTGCGCCGCTTTCACGGCATCTTCCTGTGCCAGCACCTGTTGCGAATAGATCCGCGTGGACGACATCGCATCCTCCACTTGCTGGAATGCCGTCAGCACCGCCTGGCGATATGTGGCTACGTCGGCGTTGTAGGTGGCTTCATACTGGTGCAGTTGCGCCCGGTACAACCAGCCGTTGAAGAGTGTCTGCGAAATCGACGGCCCCACCGACCAGGTGCGGCTGCTCTGATCGAATAAGTGCTTGAGATCCCCGCTCTCAAATCCGCCGCTGGCCGAAATTGTGACGTTCGGAAAGAACGCCCCATAGCCGATCCCGATCGTGGCATTCGCCGCGGCGACGGTCCGCTCGGCCGCTGCCACGTCGGGCCTCCGCTCCGCCAACCGCGACGGCACCCCTGTCGGAATTGCCGGAGGCGTGTACAGCATCGCCCTTACCGGCACTGAGAAATCGGTTGCCGTCTTCCCCACCAGCATCGCCACCGCATGTTCATACTGCGCGCGCAACAGTCCCACATTGATCTGCGAAGACTTGGCCGCCTGCAGCGTCGCTTTTGCCTCCACCACGGAAATGTAGTCGCCGACCCCGGCGTCATAGGCGCCCTGCGTGGCGTCGAGTGCGGCCTGGTCGGCCTTCACAGTTTCGTCCAGGATCTGTTGCAGCTTGTCCTGCCCGCGAATCTCAAAGTAATACTGCGCCAGCGCTGCCTGTTCCGTCAGCTTCTCTAATTCCAGGTCCGCCGCGCTCACCTGCGCGTTGTACTCAGCGGTCCGCACTTCGTTCCGGATCTTCCCCCACAGATCCGGCGTCCACGATACATCCAGTGGAATCGCCCACAGCGTGTTCGCCGTCCCTGTGGTTGTGGTCGAGGAAATGCGTTGGTTGCTCGATCCCCTCGACCGGCTCCACGATGGCCCCAGAGTGATCGTCGGCCAATACTGCGCGCGCGCCTCTGCCACAACCGCCCGCGCCGCCATGAAGTTATTGAAGTACACCTTGATGTTCTGGTTATTCACGTTGAGCTGTTCTTCCAGCGCGTTCAACTCAGGCTGGTGGAACACTTCCCACCAGTTCCCCCGAATCATCGCATCCTGTGGGCTCGCGACCTTCCATCCCGGCTCGTCTTTGAAATTGACAGGCGACTCTTTGTAATTCGGTGCGGTAGCCTGCGGCGCTGATGGCGCGTGATACCGCGGCCCCACTCGGCAACCCGGCAGAGTGACGGCAAGCGCGAGGGCGCACACTGCCGCTCGCGTTCCCCACGCCCTTCGATGTCCTTGTACTCTCTTCATAATCTCCACTCGTTTTACGACGTCGCGATCGCCTCGTTCGGCTGCAGATCCCGCCGGCGCCCCAGCGCGCGCAGTCGCAGCCGATCCATCAGCAAATACACCACCGGCGTCGTATACAGCGTCAATACTTGGCTCAGCAACAGTCCACCCACAATCGTGATGCCAAGTGGCTTCCGCATCTCCGATCCTGTTCCGCTGCCGAACGCCAGCGGCAGCGCGCCCATGATCGCCGCCATGGTCGTCATCAGGATCGGCCGGAAACGTAGCAGGCACGCCTCGAAAATTGCGTTGTAAGTCGTCTTGCCCTCATCCCGTTCCGCCATCAGCGCAAAGTCGATCATCATAATTGCATTCTTCTTCACGATACCGATCAGCAAAATAATCCCGATAATCGAAATCACATTTAGATCGATTCCGAACAGCATCAGCGCCAGCATCGCTCCCACACTTGCCGACGGCAGCGTCGAAATGATTGTCAGCGGATGAATCATGCTCTCGTACAGAATGCCCAGCACGATGTACACCGCAAGTAGCGCCGTGATGATCAGATACTTCTCCGATGCCAGCGAATCCTCATACGCCTGCGCCGTTCCCGAAAAAGATCCATGCACCGTCGCAGGCGTGCCAAGGTTGGCTTCCATTTCCTGGATTTCCTGCGTAGCATCGCTCAGCGCGTACCCGTTCGTCAGGTTGAACGAGAGCGTTACCGACGGAAACAGTCCCGTATGGTTGATCTGCAATGGCGTCGTGCCCGTCTGGGCCCGGGCCATCGAAAGTACCGGCGACATCGCATTCGGCCCGGCACGGCCCGCTGTTGCGCCCGTTGCGAGGAAGATGTTCTTCAACCCCGACGGATCCTCCAGGTACTTTGGGGCCACTTCCAGCACCACGTAATACTGGTTCAACTGCGTATAGATCACTGACACCTGCGACTGCCCGAAAGCGCTGTAAAGCGAGCGATCCAGCGACTGCGCCGTCTGCCCGAGCCGCGCGGCGGTGGTTCGATCGTAGGTCAGAATCTCGCGCAACCCGCCATTCTGCTGGTCGGTGTCCACGTCCTGCAGCGCCGGCAGCTTGCGCATGTTCTCCATCAGGATTGGCCCCCAGCGCGCCAAGTCCTCCACCGTTTCCGCCTGGACCGTGTACTGGTACATTGCGTTGCCGCCGCGGCCCCCAATGCGCACGTCCTGCGCAGGCTGCATAAACGCCGAAGCAATTGGTAGACGGCTGTACTTCGGGCGCAACCGATTGATCACGCTCATCGCCGGTGTCTGCCGCACCTCGCAGCCGGGCGCGCCTTCCTTGCAACCGTTGCCCAGCGGCTTCAACGACATGTAGACAAACCCGCCGTTGCTCGAGCCGCGTCCGCCCGAGTAGGCATTCACGTGCAGCACCGCCGGATCGGATTTAATGATCCCCACCAGCTTCTTGATGGAGAACTCCATAAACGGAAACGACGCGTCCTGCGGCCCGCGCACGCCGCCGAAAATCACGCCGGTGTCCTGCTGCGGGAAAAATCCCTTCGGAATTCTGATGATCACCACCACGTTAAGAGCAATCGTCAGCACCAGTACAATCATCACCAGCACCGCATTGTCTAACGCCCAGCGCAGGGAACCACGATAGGCCGCGAGCGCCCCATTGAAAATCTTCTCGCTTGTGCGGTACAGCCAGTTATGCTGCTCATCTTCTTCGTGCGCCCGCAGCAAATGCGCGCACATGGTCGGCGTAGTCGTCAGTGAGACCACCATCGACACCAGGATGGCCGTAGAAAGCACCACCGCGAATTCGCGGAACAGCCGCCCAACAATGCCGCCCATCATAAGGATGGGAATGAACACCGCCACCAGCGACATGCTGATCGAAAATACAGTGAAGCCGATCTCGCGCGCACCGCGGAACGTCGCCGCAAACGGCTCCATGCCGGCCTCGAGGTGTCGCGTGATGTTCTCCATCACCACGATCGCGTCGTCCACCACGAAGCCCGTCGCCACCGTCAGTGCCATGAGCGACAGGTTGTCCAGGCTGTAATCCAGCAGGTACATCACAGCGAACGTCCCGATCAACGACACCGGCACCGCCACGATCGGAATCAGCGTCGCGCGCGGGCTCCGCAAAAACAAAAACACCACCAGCACAACGAGGACGACTGATCCGACCAACGTCTTCTCGACCGTGCTCACCGATGCGCGAATCGTCGTCGTCCGGTCCATCACCAGCGTGGTCGTGATTCCCTTCGGCAACACCGCCTCGAGGAACGGCATCTGCGCCTTGATCCGGTCCACCGTTTCGATGATGTTCGCGCCCGGCTGCCGGAAGATGATCACCGAAACCGACTTCTCCCCGTCGGTAAAACCGGCGGTTCGCAGATCCTGCGCGGAATCCTCTACGTCTGCTACGTCCGACAGCCGCACCGCGGCGCCGTTGTGATATCCCACGATGAGCGGCCTGTACTGCGCCGCGCTCGAAATCTGGTCATTGGTCAGAATGTCCTCGGTGGTCTGCCCGTCCGACAACTGACCGCGCGGCGAATGCGCATTTTGCAGGCTCAGTACCCCCTGCACGCTGCTCAACGTCAGCCCGAAGCTCTCCAGCTTCTTGGGATCCACCTCCACGCGTACCGAAGGCGTGGCGCCCCCGCCCGCGAACACCTGTCCCACGCCATCAATCTGCGACAGTTTCTGTGTCAGCACCGTCGACGCGAGGTCATACACCTTCGTCACGTCATACTTCTTCGACGTGAGGCCCAGAATCATAATTGGCGAATCCGCAGGATTCACCTTTCGGTACGAGGGATTCGAAGGCAGGTTCGCCGGCAAATACGTTCGTGCCGCATTGATCGCTGCCTGCACGTCACGCGCCGCCCCGTCGATGTTGCGGCTCAGCTCGAACTGCAGCGTTACATTCGTGCTGCTCAGCGAACTGGATGACGTCATCTCCGTCACGCCCGCAATGTGGCTGAACTGCCGCTCCAGCGGCGTCGCCACCGAAGCGGCCATGATCTCCGCGCTCGCTCCCGGCAGCGATGCATTTACGCTGATGGTCGGAAAATCCACCTGCGGCAGCGGAGACACGGGCAGCACCTTGAACGCGATTGCCCCCGCAATGGCCACCCCCACCGTGAGCAGCGTGGTGGCCACTGGCCGCCGTATGAATGGAGAGGACAGGCTCATGCCGGCTCCGCTCCCGCCGGCGGCGGCTCGTTCCGCGGCGCCGTGTGCGAAGGCCTCCGGCCCGTCAGCCGCTGCCCCAGGTTGTCGAAGAAGATGTAGATCACCGGCGTCGTGTACAGCGTCAGGATCTGGCTCAGCAGCAGCCCGCCAACCATCGAAATACCCAGCGGCCGCCGCAGTTCCGAGCCCAGCCCCGTGCCAAACGCCAGCGGAATCCCACCCAGCAGCGCCGCCATCGTGGTCATCATGATCGGCCTGAAACGCAGCAGGCTTGCTTCATAAATCGCGTCGGTCGAATTCTTGCCGCGCTCGCGCTCCGACTCCAGCGCGAAGTCTACGATCATGATTCCGTTCTTCTTCACGATGCCGATGAGCAGGATGATGCCGATAATGGCCACCACGCTGAGGTCTTCGTGGAACAGCATGAGCGACAGCAACGCGCCAACGCCCGCCGAAGGCAGCGTGGACAGAATGGTGATGGGATGAATGAAGCTCTCGTACAGCACGCCCAGCACGATATACACCGTCACGAGCGCCGCCAGGATCAGCAGCGCCTCATTCGACAGCGAGTTGCGGAATGAGGCCGCGGTTCCCTCAAAGTCCGACTGTATGGTCGCCGGGAAATGCAGCCGGTCGCGCACCTTTTCAATGTCCGAAATCGCCGTGCCCAGCGAGGCATTCGGCGACAGATTGAACGATACGGTCACCGACGGAAACTGGCCCTGGTGATTGATTGAAAGCGCCTCGGTCGTTGTCGTCAGTCGCGTAAATGCGCTGAGCGGAATCGCTCGCGAACCCACGGAAGCCGTGGCCGTGTTCGGAGTCGTGCCCGCCGCAATCCCCGCGGCCGGCGACGAGCCCGACGTCGATGTCGTCCCCGCGAGCACCGTTGCCGGCTTGTTCAACACATTTGAAGTAGGCGTGTACCTCACTGAAGTGGTCAGGGCGTTCGAACCCGCCGCCGCCGAAGCCGACGAAGAGAACGACGTGGTCGCACCCGCGCCCGTCGCACCTGCCGATGCATTCGACTGAATGTATAACGATCCCAGGTTTCCGGGGTTCTGTTGCCATTCCGGCGCCGTCTCCAGCACCACGTGATACTGGTTCAATTGCGTGTAAAGGGTGTTGATCTGCCGCTGGCCGTACGCGTCATAAAGCGTATTGTCGATCGTCGTGGGCGCCACGCCCAGCCTCGATGCAGTCACCCTGTCGATGGTCAGCGATACCGCACGCGCGCCCGTCTGCTGGTCCGTGGCCACGTCCTCCAACTCAGGAACCTTCTTCAACTCCGCCACAAATTTATCCGTCCACGCGTTCAATTCGTCCATATCCGGATCTTCCAGCGTGTACTGGTACTGCGTGCGGCTCACGCGGTCGTCCACCGTGATGTTCTGCACCGGCTGCATGTAAAGATGCACGCCAGCCAATTGCGACAGGCTGTTCTGCAGCCTTCGAATCACGTCCGATGCCCTGAGATCCCGATCTTCGATCGGCTTCAGGTTGATCGACATTCGCCCGCTGTTCAGCGTCGTGTTCTGCCCGTCCGCGCCAATAAACGACGACAGGCTCTCGACCGCCGGGTCTTTCAGGATGACATTCGCCACTTCCTGCTGCATCTTCGCCATCTCAGGAAACGAGATCGATTGCGAAGCCTGCGTAATGCCCTGGATCACCCCGGTATCCTGCACGGGGAAAAATCCCTTCGGAATGACGATGTACAGCACAATCGTCAGCACCAGCGTCCCCACCGCCACCAGCAGCGTCAATCCCTGAAAGCGCAGTACTACCTTCAGCGTCCGCCCGTAGAACGCGATCATCCGGTTGAACATGTCTTCCGACCAGCGATAGAACCGCGTCTGCTGGTGCTCCGGATCGTGCCGCAAGATGCGCGCGCACATCATCGGCGTCAGTGTCAGGGACACGACCGCCGAAATGATGATCGTTACGGCCAGCGTCACTGCGAACTCGCGGAACAGGCGCCCCACCACATCGCCCATGAACAGCAGCGGAATCAGCACGGCAATCAACGACACAGTGAGCGATACGATGGTGAACCCGATCTGTCCCGCGCCGGTCAGCGCCGCCTGCATCGGCGGCATGCCCTCCTCCAGGTAGCGCGAGATGTTCTCGATCATTACGATCGCGTCGTCCACCACGAACCCGGTCGAGATCGTCAGGGCCATCAGCGAAAGGTTATCCAGGCTGTACCCCAGCAGGTACATTACCGCCAAAGTTCCAACCAGCGACAGAGGAACCGCCACACTTGGAATAATCGTTGCCGATAAACTGCGCAGGAACAGGAAGATCACCATGACCACCAGCGCGATCGTCAACATCAACTCAAATTCGACGTCATTCACGCTGGCCTGAATACTGTTGGTCATGTCGGTCATCGTCGTCACGTGAATCGACGCCGGCAGGTTCACCTCGAGCTGCGGCAGCAGTTGCTTGATCCGCCGCACTACGATGATCGTGTTCGCGCCCGGCTGCCGCTGGATGTTCACGATTACAGCCGGCGTGAGCGAAGCCCCGGACTGCGTGTTGGTCATACCCATCCACGCCGCCTGCTTCGAGTTCTCGACCCCGTTCACGACATTCGCCACGTCTTTCACATACACGGGCGCGCCGTTGCTGTAGGCGATCACGATGTTCTTATAGCCTTCCGCACTCGTGATCTGATCGTTGGCGTCAATCTGATAGTTCTGACGCGGCCCAGAGAAGTTTCCCTTCGCCGCGTTCACGCTCGCCTGGGTGAGCGCCGTGCGCACGTCCTCCAGGTTCAGACCGTGCGCCGAAAGCTTCGTCGGATTTACCTGAATGCGCACCGCCGGCTTTTGCCCGCCGCTGATGCTCACCAGGCCCACGCCCTCCAATTGCGAAATGCGCGGAGCCAGGCGCGTATCCACAAGGTCTTCGACATCCGACAAAGGCATTGAGTTCGACGACACCGCAAGCGTCAGCACAGGGGCATCCGCGGGATTCGTCTTGCTGTAGATGGGCGGCGCCGGCAGGTCCGACGGCAGAAAGGACTGCGCCGAGTTCATCGACGACTGCACTTCCTGCTCTGCCACATCCAATCCAAGCTCCAGGTTGAACTGCAGAACGATGACGCTTACGCCGCCCGAACTGGTCGACGTCATCTGGCTCAGACCCTGCATCTCGCCGAACTGCCGTTCCAGCGGCGCCGTGACAGTCGTCGCCATTACGTCAGGGCTCGCGCCGGGATAGAACGTCACCACCTGGATCGTGGGATAGTCCACTTCGGGCAGTGCCGACTCAGGCAATTGGAAATACGAAACAATGCCCACCAGCAGGATCGCGAACATCAGCAGCGAAGTCGCAACCGGCCGGATGATAAATGGCCGGGATGGATTCATGGGGCAGTGCTCTCGGCCGGCGTGTTGGGAATCTGCACCTTCGAGCGCGTCACCTGCGATCCGTTCTGCAGCTTTTCAAAGCTGCTGTCGGCCACGTCGTCGCCCGCCTCGATGCCCTGCACCGCGGTCTCGCCGTGATCCGACACGCCCGCCTTCACCGTGCGCTGCACGGCCTTCTCGCCCTTCGCGTCCTTCTCGATCAGGTACACGAAATCCTGGTTGCCATTGTGCTGAATCGCCGACGACGGAATCAGCACCTGGTTCTCCAGCGTCTTAA
>Ga0070684_100003252_pt1 | contig 12164 bp, 9 predicted proteins | sample KBSC723LmetaG_FD_65653 | JGI IMG/M metagenome (GOLD analysis project Ga0070684, IMG submission 65653) | Corn rhizosphere microbial communities from Kellogg Biological Station, Michigan, USA - KBS C7.2-3L metaG | ecosystem: Host-associated > Plants > Roots > Rhizosphere ...
ATCTTCGCGCCTATGTGCCCGGATTTGCCCACGCCCACGACCACGACTTTCCCTCGCGAATCGACTGTTTCCTTGATCACCTCAACCGCGCGCGAGAAATTTTCATCCAGGCGCTTCCGCAGCCGCTGGAGCTCAAAAATCTCTAAATCCAGGACGCGTGCGGCCTTTTCAAGAGAATCCATCGAAAGATATATTGTGTGCAGGCGTGGTTATGGGCAACATCTCGCATGCATCGAACGAAAGGGAAACATGAAGACATTGATGATCGCAATCGTGGCCGCGCTGGTTACGACAGTTTCGGCACAAGAATTCAGAGCACCGCTCGGTCCGCAAAAACCAGTGCGCGCGATGGAGACGCCGCCGCCGGTTTCCGAACGACCGAGAGTTGAGGGAGCACTTCCTAAAGCCTTTGGCCGGGGTCGCAACCCGCTTCAAATGCTCAATCCGTGGGCGCCGGCTCGCTACGGCGTTTGGGTGCAGAACACATCGTTCGATCCCAATTATCCTGGAAAATGGAAAGGCATTAAGCTCTTCGAAATTGTTTTTTAGTTTTTGGATCGCGGGAAAGCACGCGCGCCGCGCGTGCTGGTGGAGGCTGCACTGAGCCAAGTCGAATTGGTGTCGTGCCGAAACGGTCGAGGTAAAACTGGGAATCGCATACGCACGCCTGCGAATCGACAGACAAGGAGTGACGGCTTCCCAGCCGTCATTTTCCATCGACGGCTAGGAAGCCGTCGTTCCTTGGAGCTGCGCAAAAAAATTCGCCAGTTTTGATCGGACCGTTTGAAATGAGAGCCATTCTCGTGCGCGATCCTGCGATTCGGCGACAACTGCTTCGCGTAACTCGCGATTCTTCAATAGATCCAATGCCATTGAAGCGACTTCGTTACTCGTTCGGCCTTCGCCGCACGTTTTGGAAAAAGCAATTCGTTCAATTGCGCCATCGCCTCCGACGCACGGGATTCGGCAGAGCAGAGCGTCCCCTGCAACCTGGCCCGGCACATGGCTCCGATCGAGTTGCAACACGATCTTATGCCGCGCCACATCGCGGAGATAATCCGGGTAAGTCTTCCATTTTTCGATTAGCCGGAGTTTTCTCTCGGGAAAATTGAGTTCGCCTAACAACCGCCGCCCCTTGGAGCCTGCGAGATTAACGACTGTGATTGGTTCGCCTGTCGCTTCGCACAACTGCCGTGCGACTAAGAGAGCGGCGAAATGATTGCGCGATGGCACGGCCCATTCGCGTGTGCCAATGAAAATGCCAGACTGCTTGTTACCTGGCATGGAAAAATCCCATCGTTGATCCTCTACCGGATAAGGGGTCGGGATAAACGCCACTGTCGTAGGATCGTGTTTGGAGCGAATGCGCTGATAGATCTCCGCGGCCTCAGGCGTGGTGGCGATGCAAGCATCGGCTTGCGCCACAATTTTTATGAAGCGCCCTAATTTCCGTGGATCGGCCAATTGGTGCGCGATCTGATGAACTCCGGTTTCTTTCAGAGAGACTGCGACGGTGCGGCCTTCCTCTTTTAAATCAGTTAATGCGCGCTCTGACGCGCGAAAATCGCTGCGCAAAAGCAGAAGCACAGGTGTCTTTTCGGCCGCGGCGCGGCGTGTATCACGATGGAAGGCGCCAAGTGTACACGCGGCGAAAGCGTGAAAATTGATCGATGGATGCGCACCTTCGTTAGGTGCAGGCAAACTGGGAAATTGTTGTTCGACATCGCGTCCTCCGGGATTGAGAACAGTTAGCCGAAAGTTCCGTGTGTGTTGAGGGGTCATCAATTAGCGAATTACCAGGCGTCCCATACTGTCATTCCGAGCGCAGTCGAGGAATCCCGTGACATAACGTTCAGGTGTCCTCGCGGGATGTCTCCACTTCGCTCGACATGACAGCCCGGTAACAATGTCGGTTATTCGTGGAGATCGCCCGGCGGCTGCACTGCAGATCGCAATAGCGTGCGTTGCGTGTCTTCTTGATCGAGCGGTTTCACAGGTATTGCACGCCGAATCTCTGATGGTTGCCGTTCCTGCGGTTGGACGGGGATCGCTTTCGGAATCGTTTGGACTGGCACTGCCTTTCGAATCTCCGGAGCGGATTGTGTCGTTAGGCTCGCGTTGTTACTGGCCGCCTTCATCTCATTCGTGCCGTTTGCGGTGTCAGTCTTCTGAGCTTCAGCGGTTTCCACAGCCGGTTGCGGCGGTGCGTCGGGTATAGCCGTTGCTTTAAGTGAATCATACGGGTCGTGGTCAGCTATGAGCGTGGGACTTTTTATAGCGACCGGCATGACTTCACGCACGTTCACAGCCAGCTCAGCTCGCGGCAAATCGCTTGAACCAAATTCGCGTGCAAGCCGTGCCCGAGGTTCACCGTGAATGTTACAAACCTCTGTGGGCGCTTGCGCCTGGGTCGCAATCTCCATGTAAGTGCTACGACGTTGAACTGTATCGCCGGTGTCGGATTTCACTGCGTCATAACATTTGTCCGTAGCCAGTAGCCCGGACCGCGAACAAATCTCAATCTGCTTGAGACTGGAGGGTTGTTTAATCTCTCGTGGCGGATAACTCTGGGCAGCCGCATTCATAATGTCCACCCAGATCGGTAGCGCCAGTTCACGCCCGAACGCACCACGATAAATTTTCTGCGGCTTATCGAAGCCAGCCCATACGGCGCAGGTGAAACTGGAATCGTATCCGGCAAAGAGCGCATCCGTGAAGTCGTAGGCTGTGCCGGTTTTTCCAGCTGCCGGAAATTTCTTTAGCCCAAACTGAGTGTAAGCGGCTTTTCCTGTTCCCGATTGAAGCGCATCTGCGAGGCACGAATGCACTTCGTACGCGGTCTCAGGCTTGGTCACGATTTTGCGGATGCTTTGCTGCTTTCCATTCCACACCACTGTTCCGTCTTTTTCCTCGATGCGCTCCAGAATATGGGGCGTGCTTGGTCGCCATCCGCCATTCGGAAAAATTGTGTATCCCATCGCCAGCTCTGCCAGCGTAACTTCGCTGCTGCCGAGGAATGTTGCCGGATAAGGGCGGAGCTGAGAACGGATACCGGCCGAGGAACAAAGCTGCAACACTGCATCGATTCCCGCGTCCATCCCGATGCGGACGGTTGCGCCATTCTTCGATTTCACCAAAGCCTGCCTGGCCGTCATTCGGCCTTCGTAGTGATTGTCGGCATTTTCGGGTCCCCATTCTCCCAAAATTCCCGTTGTGCCCCCGATCATCACTGCGCGATTGTCCAGTGGCGAATCTTCAACTACCGAACCTGGATACATTCCTCGTTCGAACGCGGACGCGTAAACAAACGGTAACATTGCCGTGCCCGCAGGCCGCCGGGCCTGCAACGCACGATTAAACTGGTTGTGCTCGAAATCGCGCCCGCCCACCAGCACAAGAATGTCGCCGCTCGCATTATCCAAGCCGATGACCGCGCCTTGCAAGTATTCGGGCGCTGGTTGCTCAGCCATTTTACCGCTTGATTTGGCCTTACGAAATGACGCTGCGTAATCGGCGTAGGTCTGATGATTGTAATCGGGATGTTTCTCCACTTGCTCCAAGTGTGCCTTCAAAGAATCCTCAGCCACGCGCTGAAGGTCGACGTCGATCGTGGTGTGAATGCGATAGCCTTCGTTGATTGCGCGATCCCAACCCACGGCTGCAATCACTTGCTGGCGAATATAATCAACCGCGTAAGTCTGGCCCTGAGCGTTTTGCCGACTGCCGACCGCGATCTTTTCGGCGCGCGCCGCAACGCATTGTTCATGGGTGATGAATCCATTGTCGCGCATTCGATCAAGTGCGAAGTCGCGTGTCTCGCGCGAACTAGTGCGGTCCGACCATGGAGATAATCGGTTTGGACTTTTGATCAGGCCTGCGAGTGTGGCGCACTCTGCCAGCGTCATATCGCGCGCAGATTTTCCAAAGTACCCGCGCGCGGCCGCTTCAGCGCCGTACATGCCACCGCCGAAATAAATCCGGTTCAGGTACAGCTCGAGAATTTTCTGTTTGCTGAAATTTTCTTCGATGCGTTTGGCGAGAAAAATCTCCAAAAGCTTCCGGCGATATGTCCTTTCCTTGAGCGAAAAACTATTGCGCGCCAGCTGTTGTGTGATGGTGCTGGCGCCCTGGCGGACATGCCCGGCCATCAGATTTTTGAGTGCCGCACGTATAATGCCGAACAAATCGTAGCCGTGATGCTCGTAAAACTTTGCGTCCTCGACTGCGATCACGGCGTTGATCAGATCCGGAGCCAACTTCTCGTAAGGCACTGTCTCACGGTTCTCGACGTAGATTTGCCCAAAGATCTTCCCGTTACGATCGAGAATCACACTGGCCGATTCCATTTGATCAAGCTTGGTCAGGTCAAAAGATTTCGCCTGCGCTTGGAGATCGACGACGACGCTGGAAAAGAAAACCGTCATAAACAGCGCCATCACCGCCAGGATCGCGACTGGAATATAAAACCATGGCCTGAGATACCACGGGCGGCGAAAGCGATAACCCGGCGGCGGTTTGAGGTATGTTTTGGTCGGTTTCACGCAGGCAAACGACTCGGTAGCGAAGGTAGGCGCCAAACGCCCAACGCTCAACGTTGAGTTTCCAAGCGGCAGCGCAAGTTGAATATTGCAAATTGAGCAAATTGGACGTTCATCGCTGCGCGTTCGACGTTCTCCAATTGAACACGCCGCTCGTTGAATCGATCCGTGAAACGATCCGCGCAGAAGGGCCGCAATCGTTCGCCTGGTTCATGCAGCAGACCCTCTACCATCCGGATCACGGCTACTATGCGTCTGGCCGCTGCGCGATAGGGCGCAAAGGAGATTATTTCACGAACGTGAGCGTGGGGGCGCTCTTTGGCCAATTGTTGGCCTTGCAGTTTTTCGAAATTTGGGAGCGTCTCGGCAAGATGGACGATTTCGTTATTGCCGAGCAGGGTGCGCACGACGGGCAATTCGCACTGGATGTTCTCGAGTTTGTGCAAAACGAGCTGCCGGAATTCTTCGACGCGTTGGCTTACCGGATAATCGAGCCATTTCCAATTTTGGAACAGCGACAACGCCGGAGCCTTGAAGCGTTTGGCGATAAGGTTAAGTGGTCAGACTCGCCGGAGCCATTCACGGGCATCCATTTTTCTAACGAATTGTTGGACGCTATGCCGGTGCGCTTAATTAGTGATGGAACCGAAAAATTGATAGGTCTCGATGGCGACAAGTTTGTATTCGTCGAGCGGCCGGTTAATAAGGCGATTTTTAATCAATCCGCGCTCGATTGGATGGACGAGATCGCTGCGAATCTACAGCGTGGCTACGTGATTGCGATCGATTACGGCTGCACGGACGAGGATTTCCGGAGAAGCGTTCAAGTCCGCGCTCAACATCGAAATCTGCATTCGCCGTTCGAATCAATCGGAGAAGCGGACATTACGATGTCGGTAGATTGGAGAAGCATTGTTGAACGGGCGCAGGCAAACGGGTTGGGCATCGTTGGATTTACCGACCAACATCATTTTCTAACGGGAATCATCTCCCAATTTGGTAGGGGCGGTTCACCTGAATCGCCCGCGGGCGATTGGGGTCAATCGCCCCTACCTGATTCGCGGAAAGCCAAGCGCGAATTGCAAACGCTGCTTCATCCGGAAATACTGGGTCGCGCTTTTCAGGTGCTCGCACTTGCGAAAAATGTTTTCAGCGAAACGGATCCGCTGGCTGGTTTTAAATTCGGGTCCGAATCTCCTCTTCGCTAAGCCTCACGAATTCAGTTGAGCATCAGACCGCTACTGCGGCGCGCTGAGCAGCATTGCAGGCGTCCCGGTCTGCCTGCATGCGCGATTCTCTTTTGCGAAGAAGGAAACGTAGGTTGCTATGGCCCAGCTTTTTCCGAAAAGCGCGAACGTCCATGCTCGGGTTCTCATTGCCGGCATTTTGGTGCTGGCATGCGGAGCCGGTTGGGCCGCGTCGATCATTTACTGGTCGCCATACACGACGGAGGTCGATGTCCCGCTGCAACAGCCGATCCCATTCAGCCACAAGCATCATGTAACCGACGACGGCATTGATTGTCGTTATTGCCACACTTCCGTGGAGAAGTCGTCATTCGCAGGGATTCCATCGACCGAAACATGCATGACCTGCCATTCGCAGATCTGGACCGATGCGCCAATGCTCGCGTCGGTTCGGGACAGCCTCGCTACTGGGAAACCTCTGAAATGGACACGAGTGAATGATTTGCCCGATTACGTCTATTTCAATCACAGCGTTCACGTATCAAAAGGGATCGGCTGCTCGGAATGCCATGGGCGCGTCGATCAGATGCCGCTGACGAGCAAAGCGCAGACCTTATACATGAGGTGGTGCCTGGATTGTCATGAGGCGCCACAAAAGTACATCCGCCCGCGCGATAAAGTCTTTGATGCGGCGTGGCAACAGCCACCGGACCAGCTGGAGCAAGGACAAACACTGATTCGGCAATACCACGTCGACACCAGTGGTCGCCTAACGAATTGCAGCGCGTGCCACCGATGAGTTATCCAGCAAGCAATGGTAGGACGCAACCGCCGGGCGCGCCGGACGGCTCGGCGAGCCGTCCCTACCCACGGGAAACCGACGAATTCGCCTCTGGCGCCAGCGAATGGTCAGATGACTTGAGTCGCCGCGAATTCTTGCGACTGGCAGGCGCGACTCTGGCGCTTGCAGGACTCAATTCCTGCACGAAACAGCCGCTGGAAGAAATTGTTCCCTACGTTAAACAGCCAGAGATCGTAATTCCCGGCAAGCCGTTGCGATTTGCGACGGCAACGCAATTCGCCGGATTTGGGCAGGGGTTGCTTGTCACCGCTTACGAGGGCCGCCCGACGAAAATCGAAGGCAACCCGACGCATCCTTCCAGTCTTGGCGCGACCACAGTTTGGGCCCAGGCCGATGTTCTTGATCTTTACGATCCGGATCGCGCGCAAACCGTGACCACCGGTGGCGCGATCAAGACAGTTGGCGATTTTTGGGATGCGCTCAATCTGGCGATCGAACCGTTGAAACAAAACGGTGGCGCTGCGCTTCGTATTCTCAGTGAACCGGTCAGCTCACCCACGTTGCTCGCGCAATTGGATCACGTGTTACAAACTTTCCCCGCAGCACGCTGGTGTATTTGGGATCCGCTCAATCGCGACAACACCAGCAGCGGCGAAGTCATCTACGATTTTTCCAAGGCGAAGGTTGTCGTCGCATTCGATTCTGATTTTCTCTACCAGCATCCGTACGCGCTCCGTTACGCGCGTGATTTCGCAAACCGCCGACGCGTGATTGAAGCGGATGGCGCACGGATGAATCGGTTCTACGCCGCCGAACCGACTCCGACGATCACGGGATCGAATGCAGATCATCGCATTGCTGTGACCGCCCGCGATGTTCTGCCATTGGCGCAAACAATCGGTGCCGAACTCGGTATTGGTGTCGCCGCTTCGCGGAATGTTGAAAACGCAGATTGGATCGCAGCGGTCGTGCGCGATCTCAATGCCAGTCCCGGAGAGAGCGTTGTAATCGCGGGTGAAACGCAGCCGCCCGAACTGCACTCGCTGGTGGCGCAAATGAACGCCATGCTCGGAAATACAGATCAGACGGTCTCGGCTGCGCCGGCTTTATCGTTGCCCGGCAACCAAATCGCGTTCGGCGATCTGGTCGAAGAAATGCATCGCGGCGCAGTTGAGTTGCTCGTTGTCTTGGGCGGCAACCCGCTCTATGACGCGCCAGCGGACTTCAATTTCGCCGATGCATTCAACAAAGTGAAGTTGCGCGTACACCACAGCGTTTTCTTCAACGAAACTTCGCGCCATTCGCATTGGCATGTGCCGGCGACGCATTTCTTGGAATCATGGAGCGATACACGCGCTTTCGACGGCTCGATTTCAATCGTGCAACCGCTGATCGAGCCGATGTACGTGGGAGTTTCCGCACACGAGATTCTCGAAAGCATTGCCAGTCGCTCGCCGCGCAGCGCCTACGAAATTTTGCGCAGCCATTGGAGCGGGCCTCAGCTATTGTCAGATTTCGAATCAAAATGGCGGCGGGCATTGAGCGATGGCGTCGTTACTGAATTGCAGCCCCCGTCATTAACCGCCAGCGGGGAGTCCACCGCGCCAACTCTTTCCGCCTCTCCTCTTGAAAAAGGGGACAGGAGTGAGGTGAGAGGTTCCCAACTGGAGGTTCTCTTTCGTCCCGATGTCAGCGTACGCGACGGTCGTTATGCAAACAATGGGTGGCTTCAGGAACTGCCGCGGCGATTCTCATCGCTGACCTGGGACAATGCTGCGCTGATCAGCTCGGAATTGGCAAAAAGCGCGGGTTTAAACAACGGCGACATCGTTGAGCTAACATTTCACGATCGCAAACTGCGCGCACCGGTGTGGATTCAACCTGGTCAGGCGAAAAGCTCGATCACGCTTCCGCTGGGGTATGGCCGCGAAATAGTTGGCCGAGTAGGACGCAATGTTGGCTTTAACGCCTACGCGTTGCGCACTTCCGATGCGTTGTGGTTTGCCGACGGCCTAACGATTCAGAAAACCGGTGACCGGCATTGGCTAGTCAGCACCCAGCACCATCACGACGTCACAGGCCGCGGCATTTTGCATGACGGCATACTCACTGAATTTCTCGCCGATCCTCACTACGCCCAAAAGCCGGAGGAACTTCCGCCTTTGGATTACACGTTGTACGACCCGTCGGAATATCCATATAAAGGATACAAATGGGGCATGGTGGTCGATCTGAACGTCTGCATCGGCTGCCATGCGTGCACCATCGCCTGCCAGGCGGAAAATAATATTCCCGTAGTCGGCAAGCAGCAGGTCGGAGTTCACCGCGAGATGCACTGGATCCGCGTTAGCACGTTTTACTCAGGCACAGAGGAAAATCCCAGGATCACGCATCAGCCCGTGCCGTGTATGCACTGCGAGAATGCGCCGTGCGAGTTGGTCTGCCCGGTCGCCGCGACCGCACACGACGACGAAGGATTGAATTTGCAGATTTACAACCGCTGCGTGGGCACGCGTTATTGCTCGAACAACTGCCCGTACAAAGTACGGCGCTTCAATTTTCTTGAATACAACGGCCAACTCAGCCCGAGCGAAAAACTTCTAAAGAACCCGGATGTGACGGTGCGCTCGCGCGGAGTGATGGAGAAATGCACGTATTGCATCCAGCGCATTAACGCGGCTCGCATCACCGCCGAGCTAGAGCACCGCAAAATCCGCGACGGCGAGATCGTGCCTGCATGCGCGCAGGTTTGCCCAGTGGAGGCGATTACTTTTGGGGATATGAACGATTCGCGCAGCCGGCTGATGCGATTGAAACGCTCGCCGTTGAATTACTGGATGCTGGGCGAACTCAACACGCAGCCGCGCACGAGCTATCTCGCAAAGCTGCGCAATATGAAATCATGAATTGGAATCAAACCGGTAGGGACGGATCGCAGAGCCGTCCGTTTTTGTTTATTGCGTCCGGCGCGGCCGGCGGTCGCGCCCTACCATGGCAAGCGTGATGAGTGACCCGGAAGTTGAATCGACCACTCTGATTCCGCCGGTGTCGCCGCTTGGCTATCCAACAAATCTGCTCGCGCCTGGCCAGACGTACGAAACGGTCAACGCAACAATTGCCGACATTCCACTGAAGCGTGCGCCGGGACTTTGGTGGGTGGGTTTCATCATAGCCTCTTTGTTGCTGCTGATGTTTTTGGTCGCCGTCACATGGCTGTTCATCAAAGGCGTCGGAATTTGGGGCGTCAATATTCCGGTGGCGTGGGGATTCGCCATAGTGAATTTCGTCTGGTGGGTCGGTATCGCTCACGCGGGAACATTTATCTCGGCGATCCTGCTCTTGCTTTTCCAACCATGGCGCACAGCGATTAATCGCTTCACGGAAGCGATGACGCTATTCGCCGTTTGTTGTGCGGGTCTGATGCCATTGCTGCATCTGGGGCGGCCATGGGTTTTCTACTGGCTGGTACCATATCCGGACACGATGCGACTCTGGCCGCAATTCCGGAGTCCACTGGTATGGGACGTTTTTGCAGTCGGCACTTATTTCACGATCTCGTTGTTATTTTGGTATCTCGGCCTGATCCCTGATCTGGCCACGGTCCGCGATCGCGCAAAAAAGCTCTGGCAAAAAAAGGTTTATGCCTTCTTCGCGTTAGGCTGGCGCAATTCGGCTGCGCACTGGCAACGTCATCAGATTGCGTATTTGCTTTTGGCAGGATTGGCGACCCCGCTCGTGCTATCTGTGCACAGCGTCGTCAGTTTCGATTTTGCTGTCGCCATCGTTCCCGGATGGCATTCCACAATCTTCCCGCCGTACTTCGTAGCGGGGGCGATCTATTCCGGGTTCGCGATGGCGCTGAATATCATTATTCCGGTTCGCAAAATCTATCACCTGGAGCATCTGATCACCGAGCGATACCTGAACAACATGGCCAACATCATGTTGGCTACGGGAATGATCGTTGCCTACGGCTATTTCATCGAAGCATTCATGGCGTGGTATAGCGGCGACATTTTTGAGATCTACATGATGATCAACCGCGCGTTCGGTCCTTACGGCTGGGTGTTCTGGCTGCTGATGCTATGCAACGTGCTCGTGCCGCAGGCCCTCTGGTCGGCGCGCGTCCGTCGTAATGCTCTGCTGCTATTTGTCGTCGCGCTTTTCATCAACGTCGGCATGTGGATCGAACGCTTCGTGATCGTGATCACCAGTTTAAATCGCGATTATTCGCCGTCCATGTGGGCAATGTTTCATCCCACCAAATGGGATTGGATGACGCTTTTCGGCAGTGTCGGCCTGTTCCTCACGCTGCTATTCCTCTTCATCAGGTTCCTGCCGATGATCTCGATTTCGGAAACGCGCGAGTTAGTGGCCGAACCGGAGAAAGCCACAATCTCATGAATCAGATTTACGGATTGCTGGCGGAATTCTCTACGCACGAAGAACTGATCCACGCTGCGGAGGAAGCTCACGCAGCTGGATTTCGGAAAATGGATGGCTACGCGCCTTTCGCTGTCGAAGGATTGGCTGACGCGCTCGGGAAAAAAAACCGGATTCCACTGCTGGTCTTGATAGGCGGAATTATCGGCGGCACCGGCGGGTATTTCATGGAGTGGTACGCAAATGCGATCAGTTATCCGATCAACATTGGCGGTCGCCCGATTCACAGCTGGCCCGCGTTCATTCCAATTACATTTGAATTAGCCGTGCTCTGCGCGGGACTGACTGCGTTCTTTGGGTCGCTGGCGCTGAACGGTCTGCCGCGTCCCTACCATCCGCTCTTTCACATTCCCGAATTCGATCGCGCGTCTCAGGACCGTTTCTTTTTATGCATCGAAGCCAGTGACCGGCAATTTCACGCCAAAGAGACGCGAGCTTTTTTGGAGCGCCTCGAGCCCCTTTCGATCAAGGAGGTGCCCGAATGACTAGAGACGAAGCTGGTAGGGCGCGACCGCCGGGCGCGCCGCAAGGCCCGCAGCGCAAAAAGCTACCGCATGACCGACCGCGTTGGCTACGCCCGAAGATGACATTTTCTTCGTTACGGTGTGTTGCACGCCGCGCGGCAAGAACCAGCTTTGCAATCCGAGAATTGCTCGCGGCATTTACGATTCGGTCGAATTCCGAAATCAAAACGCCATTTGGTACGCGTATTTCGTCTGCCTAATGCCAGATCATTTACACGCACTCATCTCGTTTCCGTACGCGCGTCCGATGAAGGAAATCGTGTCTGATTGGAAACGATTCCTCGCGACGAAGCTCAAGATCGAATGGCAACGCGATTTCTTCGATCACCGTTTGCGGAAGGACGAAAGCTACAGCGAAAAGGCGGATTACATTCGCGCCAACCCGGTACGCGCTAGGCTAATCGCAGCGTCAGAAGATTGGCCCTATTTTTGGCAAGCAGATCCGCAAGAACATACCGCGATTGGTAAAGGTCGAGCGCTGCGTGACGGCGCGCCCGGCGGTCGCGCCCTACCAGTGCTCGTAGCACTTTGCGCCCTCGCGTTCGCCGCCTGCCGACCTGACATGGCCAACCAGCCCAAAGCGAAGCCGCTTTCCGAGAGCGATTTTTTCTCCAATCAAGCGAATGCGCGGCCGATTCCGCCGCACACAGTGGAGCGGGGGGGCGCCCGT
>Ga0070684_100003255_pt1 | contig 12160 bp, 9 predicted proteins | sample KBSC723LmetaG_FD_65653 | JGI IMG/M metagenome (GOLD analysis project Ga0070684, IMG submission 65653) | Corn rhizosphere microbial communities from Kellogg Biological Station, Michigan, USA - KBS C7.2-3L metaG | ecosystem: Host-associated > Plants > Roots > Rhizosphere ...
AACATGCAACATTTATTTTGAGTGGAATTGGGCAGCGGCAAAAGCGAATCATTTGAAAGCAATGGAGCTGAATCCGAAATATACTCAGGCATTTGCTTTATACGGAATGAATTACCTGGCGTGGATAGAAGGAAAGTTCGATGAAGCAGAAAAGTATGGACGATCGGCAATCAAACTCGAACCCTTAAGTGCTATCGATCATGCAGACTTAGCATGGTCACTTTATACCGCCGGTAAGTTTGAAGAAGGCTTGGCTTATGCAAAAATCGGTATTGAACTCGATAGTAGTTCTTTCCTTGCCCACCGTGTAGCGGGTCTTTGCAATATAGCACTGGAACGTTATGAGGAGGCAATTGAATCCTTCAGATATTTAATGAAAATATTCAATCGGCATCAGCATGCAGTTACTTCACTTATATGGGCTTACTGTAAGAGCGGGAATTTTGATGAAGCAAGAGAGTTAATGAATGAATTAGAAAAAAGGTCAGCTACGGAATATATTGCAGGTACTTATGCAGGCATATCGGCAGCTTATCTGGGTGACTTGAACAAAGCATTTATTTATCTTGAAAAAGCCTATCAGGATCGGGATCCGATTTTGACTCAGCTCAAGTATTCTCCTGCTGTTCCTGCTGTATTGAGAAATGATTCACGTTTTGAAAATTTATTACATCGTATTGGTTTCCCACATTCAGATTGAATAATTTTTGGATCCATTAAATTCAAATGTCCTGCAACAAAAATGCGGGACATTTTTTTATTGAGAAATTGAATAAACACTACAAAATATTTATAAGCTATTTTTCAAATCATTCTTCTGTCCAGGACTGTGTTGTTCTTACAGCGCGTTTCCATTCACTTGCAAGTTCCTTTCTTTCTTTTTCAGTGATCACCGGTTCGAATATTTTATTTACCTGCCATTGTTTTTGAATTTCTTCCATATTGCTCCAGTAACCAACTGCAAGACCAGCTAAATATGCAGCACCCAAAGCAGTTGTCTCGGTAATGGTCGGACGAATAACTTTTGTATTCAAAATATCGCTTTGAAATTGCATAAGAAAATTATTGGCTGTTGCGCCACCGTCAACACGCAATTCTTTTACAGTAATATTTGCATCAGATTGCATTGCATTCACCACATCCATTGTTTGATAAGCAATGCTCTCCAACGCAGCTCTTGCAAAATGCGCAGAAGTTGTTCCTCTTGTAATACCAACAATTGTTCCTCTTGCATGCTGATTCCAGTAAGGTGCACCAAGTCCTGCGAATGCAGGAACAATATAAACACCATCATTGCTGCTTACTTGTTGCGCCAATCTTTCAGTTTCGCTGGAAGAATTTATTAAATGCAAACCATCTCTTAACCATTGCACAACAGCACCGGCAATAAAAACACTTCCTTCAAGTGCATATTCTGTTTTTCCATTGATCTGCCATGCGATTGTTGTAAGTAAATTGTTGATGGAAAAAACGGGTTGTTCGCCTGTGTTCATCAACATAAAACAACCTGTGCCATAAGTATTTTTTACCATCCCGGGTTGTATGCACATTTGCCCGAACAATGCAGCCTGCTGATCTCCTGCGATGCCTGCAATCGGAATATTGTGCGCTGATAAAATATTTTGTGAATGACCATAAACCTCACTGCTGCTTCTTACCTGAGGCAAGATGTTTTTTGGAATTTCCATCAGATGTAAAAGATCATCATCCCAACTTAAAGTATTAATGTCGTACAACATTGTTCTTGACGCATTGCTTACATCAGTAACATGTACCGTTCCATCAGTAAGTTTCCATAGCAACCATGTGTCAATTGTTCCGAAACACAATTCTCCTCTTGATGCTTTTTCTCTTGCGCCTTTAACATTGTCGAGTATCCATTTCAGTTTTGTTGCTGAGAAATATGCATCAATGATCAATCCTGTTTTGCGTTGAATGGGTTGAAGATATCCCTGCTGTTTTAAGAGATCACAATAAGTTGCGGTTCTTCTGTCCTGCCACACAATTGCATTATAGATAGGCGTGCCTGTTTGTTTATCCCATACAACAGTTGTTTCTCTTTGATTGGTGATCCCGATTGCAGCGATATCTCTTAAGCTCAAACCTGCTTGTGTGATGGCTTCTGCAGCAACGCCCAATTGTGTGCTCCATATTTCTATTGCATCATGTTCTACCCAACCTGGTTTTGGAAATATCTGCGTAAACTCTTTTTGTGCAACAGATACAATGGTTCCTTTCTTATCAAATACAATGGCTCTTGAACTCGTGGTTCCCTGGTCGAATGCGAGTATGAATTTTTCCATGAAGCAGATCGTTTAAGTGTTTTATGTTTCAGGTTCGATGACGACAAGTTAGTTATTTCTGATTGTTTATTTATGTTTAGTACAATCGCTAATGAAAGCAATCTTACACACAGGCAGATGCAGGATAGATGCTTCCTTCGTCAGCATGACAAGCTGAAGAATAAGTAATAAAATTTTCAGCTACATCTAAGAACCTGGTTTCTCATGCCGAAGATTTGGCATCTGCTCTTTGCACTGTTCAACAGAATTACCTTCAGAGGAAGTGTGCGACGCAACAGGTGACGCCATAAGCAGTGCAGTTGGGCTCATAAAAAATATTATCATCACATTACTGCTTCGCAAATAATTTACCGGCGAGCTTTTCATCATGACCATAAATATCTTTTCTGAAATTGAGCACACCATTGCTATCAACCCACGCGGTGAAATATCCGATGACAACCGGAACTGAATGTTGCAAACCAACCCAGGTTTCTTTAGTTGCTTTCATGCACGTATCGATGCGATAACTGTTCCATGTTGTATCGCTTTGCAACAAAAACTCTGCGAGATGTTTTGGATCGCCAACGCGAATGCAACCATGACTGAAACTGCGATTTGAAGCAGTGAAAAGATCTTTGTTTGGCGTGTCGTGAAAATAAATATCGTAGTTGTTTGGAAAAAGAAATTTTACTCTGCCAAGCGAATTATCATCACCGGGCTTTTGACGAATGGCGGGCAGAGTATCCCTGCCACCAATTCGCTCCATGTTGTGCTTGCGCAGATAACCTGTATCTTTTTTCATCTCGGGTAAGATTTCTGTTTTGACAATTTTCACCGGCAAACGCCAGTACGGACTAAACACAATGTATTTGAGATTGCCCGAAAAGATTACCGTGCTGTTTGCTGCAGTGCCAACAATTACATTCATTGTGAAACTTAATTTGCTGCTGTCGTACACATACATTTTGTATTCCGGAATGTTCACAAATATCCGCCGCGGCTCGTTTTCAGCAGGCATCCAGCGAAGCCGTTCAAGGTTTACATAGATTTGCTGAATACGTTGTGCAGGTGTTATGTTTAATTCATCTATCATCTTTGCACCGATCACTCCATCAACGCCAAGCCCCATGCGACGCTGAAATTTTTTTATGGCTCTCAATAAAGCGGTATCAAAAATTTTTGTTGAATCATTATGTTCAAGATCACCAAGCTTACTTAATCGGTCTTTGATTTTAAAAACTATTTTATATTCATCACCAACGTGCAAGGCTTTATCAGGTTTGGCAATAGAATCCCAGTTTAATTTCTGCAACGAAAAATATTTTGGAATAAACGATTGAAGCTTTTTGTATTGTTCGCTCACGGGAGCAAATTCATCAGCTTGCTTTTTTGAAGAGATCACCGAATCAAGTATCGCGGCTACATTAATTTTTTTTCGCGGAATAAACCAGCCGAGACTTGCAACATCACTGTCAGTGCCTCTGTAAATTTTATCGGCATAGGTAAAAAATTGTCCTGTCAATAAAAGCTCGGTATTCAAAACCTCTCTATACCTGTGTTTGATGCCATTGTTATTTGTGAAGCTGCTATATGCATCGTACAATTTTTTGTTGTAAAAATTGCTATCCTCAAAATTACTGATCGTATTGTTGAGCAAGTTTATAAAATTAGCAGCTTGTTCGCCAAGTCCGCTGCTGTCAAACCATGCATACTCGTAATTTCTTTCTCTGTAAAAATCCGCAAACTGTTTTTTATAATTTTTGTACTCATCATGTGTCGACAAAAATTTTTTTAATTGCGCACTATCTAAAAACAAGTTATTGAAAGAAGTTACAATAGTAACACTTGTATCTCTTTCCACATTATTGCCGCGTTTGTTATTGCATGCAATTACGCAAACTGAGCAAACAAAAAAAACAAGAACAAAACGATAATTCATGCATCTGTTGGTTGATGCTATGAATATACATTATGCATTGATTGAACGAAAAATTTTTATGCACAAGATGAAATGTTAGTATAGATATTTTTGTACCCGGCTATAGATTATATAAGAATCTTCCGTTGCGTCGCACACTTCAACTGAAGGAATGATGGGTGAACAAAACTCAAAGACACAGATTAAACCAGGGCTTCAAAATCTCTCTGTTGAAAAAACATTTTACAAAATGTCGTGAAGTGCCTCTGCCAATTTTTCAAGATCCTCTTTTGTATGCAAGGCGTTCAGCACAATTCGGTATAATTTTTTTCCCGTAGGATCAGGATAAGCAAAAGAGGAGATGATGATTTTTTTCTTCAGTAATTTTTCTTCATCTATCGGCGGTAAAATAAAAATGGGTAATGAAGGATGATAATGAATTTGTTTAAGTTGATTAATGAGTGATTGAAAACAGGCAATATTATTTTTCAGTTGTTCTCTTTGAGTTGCATACAAATGCTGACCTTTTAAAAATGCATGCAACAAAGCAGGAGATGGTGCAGCAGATGCTGTGTATTGTGGCATTGTTCTTAGTTCACTGCCGAAAGTTTTTGTGCAACTGATTGCACCGGCAAGAATATTCAAAGATTTGGACAACGAGTATGTAAGTACATAATTTGCGTTTCTATGTTGTGATAGGAAAGAAGATATACCTTCTCCATCTTTTCCAATCAATCCCATACCATGAGAATCATCAATAATAATTGTTTTTGATATTTCATCTTTTTCAACAAAAGAAAAATCAGTAATGGCTGCGTGAAGCGGATCAACGGAATCAACTGCAAAGATTTTTTTATTGCCTGATGAATTTGTTTGATTTGGAGTAATAGCAGGATGTGACGGATTAAGATTAATTATTTCATTTTTAAATTTTTCAATTACCATTCGTCCTGAGGTAAATCCTGATGAAACCAAAACTGTTTCTTCAAAGCCGGTGATTGATGAAAGCAAAGCTTCACATTCTTCATACAACTTCAACCGCGTATTGGATATTCTTGAAGAGGGAAACATCCATCCGTATTTATTTATTCCTTCATTTGCCAGCGCCACAAATTCCGGTACATGCTGCATCCCAAGATATGAGTAACCCGAAAAGAATAAATATTCTTCACCGTTTACAATTGCTGTTCTACCCGGCTTTTCATTGAACGTAAACATGCTCATCCTTTCATGCAGATTATTTTTTTTGTTGTGCCATTTTCTCGTTGAATTGTTGACTTTGTCTCTTTGGAATGCTCAATGTTTTCCATTGCGCATCTTTTATCGCTTTACCTAGATAAACGATTTGTCCTACGTGATAAGCAAGATGCGCTAATGCACGGAGCAATGCATCATAAGCAGGCATCGGCTCATTTCTTATCGGAGTTGTTTTTGTAAGATCGCCTGGTTGTAAATTTTTCAAAGTGTCCAAAAGCCTTTCCCAGCCTGCATTCCACCAGGTGATCAGATCTTGCTTAGTTATATTTACCTGCTCAAATTCTTCATCTCTTTGACGCCACGATTTTTCGCCGTCTTCGGTTAAAAAATTGGTAAAGCGGCTCATCATATTGCCGTACATGTGATGAACAATGATAGCAATGCTGTTACTTTCAGTTGATGGCTGATAGAAAAAATCTTTATCATCCAATTGAGCAAAAGTTTTATCACCAAGGTCTTTGTATGATTGAAAACGTTTGAGGATGTCTTTTAAAAAACCTTCTTCAAAATTCATGGTGTTTTGTTTTAAAAAAGTGAGAATAAATTATGTTTCCGGCTACAGAATAAATATTTGGCTTTACTTGCGTCGCATCTTTCCGACTTTGTCGGAATCCCGCTTTGCGGGACTTTTACTTTATAAATTTACTCGGCAAAGTAAAACCAAATAACATAAATGCACAATTGAAACATTGCAAATGAACAGAAGCATGTGAAGAGCGGAACGCTACGGCTAAATTGAAATTGGAACGATGAACTGAGCGTAGCAACAGGCGATGCCACGAAGAATCAAAGCTCGTCACAAAAAATTACTTTAATTGCTCCACAACTTCAAACAGCAAGTACATTTGCAGCATGAAGCCATTTTTGAAAGACCTCTTTGCGAATCAATCGTACGATGAAAAAAATTTTTTTCTTATCGCAGGACCTTGTGTAATAGAAGGTGAAGAATTATTAAATGAAGTTGCTGATAAAGTTTCTGCGATTTGCAAACGTTTAGGTATCGCATATATTTTTAAATCGAGTTATAGAAAAGCAAACAGGACAAGCGCCGCATCTTTTACAGGACTCGGTGATGAAACAGGTTTAACGATGCTGAAAAAAATAAGAGACACATACAAACTGCCGGTCATAAGCGATATTCATGCACACGATGAAGCTGCGATGGCAGCAGAATATGTTGACGTTTTACAAATACCAGCGTTTCTGTGCCGTCAAACTGATTTGTTGATCGCCGCTGCAGAAACAGGAAAAATTGTAAATGTGAAGAAGGGACAATTTCTCAGCGGGCCTGCAATGAAATTCACTGTTGAAAAAATTAATAAAGCAGGCAATGCAAATGTGATGCTTACAGAAAGGGGAACTACATTTGGTTACCAGGACCTTGTTGTTGATTATAGAAATATCCCGTGGATGCAGGCATTTGATGTGCCTGTAATAATGGATTGCACACATAGTTTGCAACAACCAAATCAAACGAGTGGTGTTACCGGTGGCAATCCTCAAATGATAGGAACAATAGCAAAAGCCGCGATTGCGACTGGTGCGGATGGTTTATTTATTGAAACACATCCAAATCCTGCTGTTGCAAAAAGCGATGGAGCAAACATGTTGAAGTTAGACTTGCTGGAAAATTTACTGGAACAATTAGTGAAATTAAGAAAAGCGATAATTTGATAAAAGAGACTTAAGCAATGGCACTTGCTTTTGTCTTTTGTTTTTCTTTGAAACCAACTGCATGATCGTTGGTAACCATTTCGCTTGGAAGAACACCGAATTCTTTTTTAAAGCTTGCCGCAAAATGACCGAGATTGGAATAACCTACCATCATTCCAACCTCCTTTACTGCAAAGTTGCCTGAAAGCAACAAAGATTTTGCACGCATCATGCGGTTCTTTTGATAATATTCATAAATGGGTAACCCATACATTGATTTAAAATCTTTCTTAAGTTTTGTTGGACTCATTGTCGCTATTTTACTCAATGCTGTAATGGTTGGGGGAGTGCCGGAAAAATCTTTTACAAGCAATGATTCCACTTTTATTAACCTGCTTATTTCATCATCTTTTAATTTAACAAGCGGTGAGTTCTTTTCAAGCCTGCTGAGGAAACCTGTAACAAGTTTTTCAATCAGTAACAAAGCTCGATTGTAAATAAATTTTTTTTGCAGAGGATGTTCAATTTGTTCTTTTATCAATTCATCCATTATTACCCTGTATTCCGTTCCGATAAATTCAGGATTGCGTTTTTTAAGCAGCAAAGAAAAATAATTACTTAAAAATTTATCCGCCACCTCACCGCCTATAAAACTGTTTAAAAAATCTATTCCGAGAATAATATTTACAGAACGTGTTCTCACCTTTGGTGGTCTCACCACAGTGGTGTCCATCAAAGAACTGGTAAGCAGAATAGTATTTTTTTGAAGATTGTAGGTATGCTGCTCATTATAATTTTCCATGTTGATCACATCATCACTTAAAGGTTCGTTGAATTGAAGAATAAAATATTGCTGATTGGCCACTGCATGGCGACGAATGGATAAGCCTTCGTTGAAAACACTATCGCTTACCATTACTGATAAGCCGTCCGGAAGATTGTATGCGGCAAAAAAACCTGAGCCAATGTTCTCCGGAACACGTATGAAACTATTTTCGGCATGCACACGAAATGAGCGTGCCATTGCTTGTAACAGCCCTGCGTAATCACTGTTATTGTAATTTATTTGTATCAAAACAAAATTATTTTAGGGATATGGCTATCTCTGATGGTAATTCATCGAATATCTTATAAAAGGCTTTATTAAAACTGCTCACGCTTGAAAAACCTAATTCATTAGCAGCTTCTCTTACAGAATATTTTTTTGATAAAAGCATTGCCTTCGCCTTATTCATCCTGTGCTTTTGATAATACTGATTTACGGGCAAGCCAAAAACTTCTTTGAATAAAATTTTCAATTTCGAGGGACTCATCGCAGCAATCCTCGCCAATTGCGCAATGGCAGGCGGATGATGTGAAAAATCTTTCAGCAATTCCGTTTCAGCCTGCTTAATACTGTGCAATTCCCGTGAAGAAATTTTAAGTGCATTATTTTCATTTGCTATGCCTTTATAAACCCGGCTAAAAAATCTTTCAAGTATCAGTGCTGTTCTGTTCTGAAGCACCATAGATTCAAACTGTCTTTCATTCTTCGTTTGAATCGCTTCATTCATTAAACGTTTGTATTCTGTATCCATCAGCTCATATACAACCAAAGGTGTTTTTAAAGAGAGATAATTGTTCAGCATTTCACCCGTTTCTTCATTACTAAGATAATCTTCCAACCATTTTTTACTGAAAATAATATTTATCTGGCGGAGGTGCGTATTGGCTCCGGCCATATAATACCATTCCTGCGCCGTGTTTCCAAAAAAAACAGATGATTTTGATATGCCGTCCTTATCGGTAAAATCATCAAGTCTTAACACATAAAATTCTTTTTCCGATTTTTTGCGATAATATATAATATCCTGAACAGTTGAATAGTCGTAAATTAATAACTGTAAGCCATTCATCAGGTTTACATACTTAATATAACCCATGCCCTTGTCCGGAGTAAGCGTAATAATGTTTTCAGAAATCTTTAGCTTCAGACACTTTGCAATGTGCCTGAAGAAATCTTCATAGCTGGTAAGATTGTAATCGATTTTAATCACCCGCAGTTAAAGTTTTTAAAGGTATTTTAAAGGGTTTCTTCTTGCTGACCAAATGTACTTTTTTATGTTCAGCCAAAAGGCCATTATCATATAAATAATTAACGGTGAGCCCATCGTTAAAAAAGAAATATAAATAAACCACAATCGTATGCGCGATGTGGCTATTCCAAGTTTCTCTCCTATGGCAGTACATACGCCAAAAGCTTGCCATTCTATAAAAGATTTCAGCCGGTACATGCGCGCAATTTATTAATTGGTCGGTGAATTTACAAACACTTTTCTAAAACCTGTCTTTTATTGTAAATTCGCAGCAATTTTTAATCGAAATTTTTATTTGACCGGCAGCAAACCTTGTGTCATCGCCCGTGGAGTTTATCCTGAGCTTGTCGAAGGATCACTCACTTCAACGTTCTGAACTTTATTCGGCAAGCTACAAGCCGTGAGCTATAAGCAAATCACCCGAAGCTCGCAGCTAATAGCTCAAAGCTTATTCAACAGTACAAGTGTGCGACGCAACGGAAGATCAATTGAAAAACAAAAGCCGGGCTCATAAAAAAGTAAATAAAGTATATAAAGTGCAGTGAAGGGCTTGAGACAAATCGTAAATCTGAAATCTACAATCTAAAATTTAAAGACATGGCTTTTGATTTTGACATGATTAAAAAAGTGTATGCTGCAATGCCCGCAAAAATTGAGGCAGCGCGCAAAACACTCGGCAGACCATTAACACTGGCAGAAAAAATTTTATTCTCTCATTTACATTCAGAGCAAACGCTTGAAAATTTTGAGCGTGCAAAAACATACGTAAACTTTCAACCTGATCGTGTGGCAATGCAGGATGCAACTGCGCAAATGGCTTTGCTGCAATTTATGCAGGCGGGAAGACCAAAAGTTGCTGTACCCTCAACTGTGCATTGCGATCATTTGATCCAGGCAAAAGTCGGTGCTAAAGAAGATCTGGAAACGGCGCTTTCCGTAAACAAAGAGGTATATGATTTTCTTGCTTCTGTTTCTAATAAGTATGGAATCGGATTTTGGAAACCGGGTGCAGGAATTATTCATCAGGTTGTGTTAGAGAATTATGCATTTCCCGGAGGAATGATGATAGGCACAGACAGCCATACGCCAAATGCAGGTGGGCTCGGCATGATAGCGATTGGAGTTGGCGGCGCAGATGCCTGTGATGTAATGGCAGGCTTGCCCTGGGAATTAAAATGGCCGAAACTCATCGGTATAAAACTTACAGGAAAATTAAGCGGATGGACTGCAGCAAAAGATGTGATCTTAAGAGTTGCTGGAATTTTAACTGTAAAAGGTGGAACAGGTGCAATTGTAGAATATTTTGGTGAAGGTGCAGACAGCATGAGCGCAACGGGCAAAGCAACGATCTGCAACATGGGTGCGGAGATTGGCGCTACATGTTCTTTGTTTGCTTATGATGAAAAGATGGCGGGATATCTTAGAGTGACAGAAAGAGCAGATGTTGCTGATACAGCAAATGCAGTAAAAGAACATTTGCGTCCCGATAACGAAGTGTATGCAGAGCCTGAAAAATATTACGACCAGGTAATTGAAATAAATCTTAGTGAGTTAGAGCCCCATGTTAATGGACCTTTCACACCTGATCTTGCATGGCCTATCAGCAAATTTGCAGAAGCTGTGAAAGCAAACAATTGGCCGGAAAGATTAGAAGTGGCGTTGATAGGCTCATGCACAAATTCTTCTTATGAAGATATTACACGTTCTGCTTCTGTAGCAAAACAAGCGATCACAAAAAAATTAAAAACAAGATCAGAGTTTACAATAACGCCGGGCAGTGAACAAGTTCGTTATACGGTAGAAAGAGATGGTTTGCTCAATACATTTGAACAAATGGGAGGTGTTGTTTTAGCAAATGCCTGTGGACCTTGCATTGGTCAATGGGCAAGACATATTGATGATCCAACAAGAAAAAATTCTATCATCACTTCATTCAACAGAAACTTTGCAAAACGCAATGACGGACTTGCTTCAACACATGCGTTTGTTGCTTCACCCGAAATCGTTACTGCCTTTGCCCTCGCAGGTGAACTAACTTTCAATCCGCTTACTGATAAATTAAAAAATGAGAACGGCGAAGAGGTGCTGCTTGATGAACCTACAGGTTTTGAATTACCTCCAAAAGGTTTTGACGTAAAAGATGCAGGCTACCAGGCACCCGCAGCAGATGGAAGTTCCGTGCAGGTGATCGTTGCTCCTGATTCACAAAGATTGCAATTGCTTGAACCATTTCTTGCATGGGAAGGAACCGATCTGAAAGGTTTAAGATTATTGATAAAAGCAAAAGGGAAATGCACAACCGATCATATTTCTATGGCGGGTCCATGGTTAAAGTATCGCGGTCATCTCGATAATATTTCAAACAACATGCTGATAGGCGCGGTGAATTTCTTCAATGAAAAAACAGATTCAGTGAAGAACGAGTTGACCGGCGAATATGATGCGGTACCAAAAGTGCAACGTGCATACAAAGCAGCAGGCGTCGGAACTGTTGTAGTAGGTGATGAGAATTACGGTGAAGGCTCTTCACGTGAACATGCTGCGATGGAGCCACGTCATCTTGGTGTTCGTGCAATTCTTGTAAAAAGTTTTGCACGCATACACGAAACGAATTTGAAAAAGCAGGGAATGCTTGCACTTACTTTCGTCAATAAAGAAGATTATGATAAAGTGCAGGAAGATGACACTATAGATATTCTTGGTCTTACTGATTTTGTTCCCGGTAAAGGTTTGGCAGTTGTACTGCATCACAAAGACGGCAGTTCAGATATTATCAGTACAACACACACTTACAATGAACAACAGATCGAGTGGTTTAAAGCAGGCGGTGCGTTGAATATTATAAGAACGAAGTTTGCAAAACAATAAGACATGTAAATTTTTAAAAACAGTCTCGCTAAATGATGAGACTGTTTTTTATTACCGAAGAATATAATATGCTCTTAAGATTTTTGACCGGTTCTTTACTATCA
>Ga0070684_100003258_pt1 | contig 12159 bp, 9 predicted proteins | sample KBSC723LmetaG_FD_65653 | JGI IMG/M metagenome (GOLD analysis project Ga0070684, IMG submission 65653) | Corn rhizosphere microbial communities from Kellogg Biological Station, Michigan, USA - KBS C7.2-3L metaG | ecosystem: Host-associated > Plants > Roots > Rhizosphere ...
GATGAAGTCGTCGGCATAGCGCACGATGATCATGTCGCCCGTGGCCTCGCGCCGTCGGTAGCGCTCGGCCCACAGATCGAGAGCGTAGTGCAGGTAGATGTTGGCCAGCAGCGGTGAGATCACCGCGCCCTGTCCTGTCCCCTTGTCGCTGATCGCCACGATCCCGTCTTCCAGGATGCCCGCCTTCAGCCATTTCTGGATCAGGCGGATGATGCGCTTATCGCCGATCCGGTGCTCCACGAAGCGGATGAGCCAGTCTTTGCTCACCTCGTCGAAGAACGACCGGATATCGGCGTCCAGTATGAAGTTCACCTTCCTGCTTTCGATCCCGACACAGAGTGCGTCAAGCGCATCGTGGGTGCCGCGCCCCGGCCGGAACCCGTAACTGAACCCGAGGAAGTCTTCCTCGTAGATCGCATTCAGCAGTGCGGTCGTCGCCCGTTGGACGATCTTATCCTCCAAAGCAGCAACCGCCAGCGGGCGTTGTCGGCCGTCCGGCTTGGGTATGTAGACCCGCCGGCCAGGCAGTGCCCGATACGCTCCCCGATGGACCCGTGCATGCAGATCCTCGAGATTGCGCTCAAGGTCTGCCTCATAGTCCCGCCATGTCAGGCCGTCCACTTCCGGCGCCGCATCCTCTTTGAGTTCGAGGAACGCTTGTTCAAGGTGGTCCGTGCTGATGTGGTGGAGGAGCGTGGTGAACTTCTCCTTTGTCCTTTGCCTTGCTATTTGCCGTATGCGCTCCAACCCCTGTGACACGGTTGCCCGTTTCTGTGCCCGGTCCGTGCTGTGCTGGCTCGCATTCCCCTTGGCCCCCGCCCTTGGCTCCACCGACTCCGCTGCGGATCGCTCCGCATTGTTCACCGGCTTCACTGCTACTACGGCGGGGTCTGACTTCTCACGCTCGTGCATCATCGGCTACGGCTCCTCACCTTCCCGATGCGGGCCTTGGGGGACGACGTGTCCATCGGCCAAACATGAGACCTCCCAGGTTCCGACGTCTTCCTTTTGTGCGTGATGTGTTCTTCGACCACGGCAGAGCGTCAGTCCCTCGCATCGCGGGACCGCACATGTTGCCTTCGACGTTGCTTACCGGCTCGGCCTCTGCGGATTTATGGCTTTCGCGGCTCAATAGCACACCCCACACAATCGCTGTGTACGCTTCGCACCCGCCGTCGCCGGCGAACACGCAACACTCGCTACCGGGCGCCCGCTACGACTTACCCGGGCCGGACTCTCACCGGCAGGACTACGCCAGCTTACCTGGCGCACAAGCAATCCATGTCTCCACTTGCGGCGCGATGGATTGCTTCGCTTTGCTCGCAATGACGACGCGGACAAAGCTGCGCTCCCCTCACTCCACCTTGATGTTCGCGGCCTTGATGATGGGCCACCAGCGCTCGGCTTCGGCCTTCTGGTAGGCGCGCAAGGCTTCCGGCGATTGCTGGTCGATCGGCGTCATCTGGATGCCGAGTTCGGCGAAGCGTTGCCGCACGCTCGGGTCGAACAACACCTGGGTCATGGTCGCGTTCAGCTTGGCGATGATGTCCTTATGCGTGCCCTTGGGCACCCATAGCCCATACCAGAGCGAGGCGAAGAAGCCGCTCACGCCGGCTTCATCAACGGTCGGAATATCAGGCGAGGACGGCAGCCGCGCGTGGCCGGTGATCGCGAACGGCTTGACGTTGCCGGTCCCCAGCAGCGCCTTGAAGTTCGAAGCTGGCTCGATCATGAAATCGATCTGCCCGCCCAGCAGGTCCTGCATTGCGGGTCCGTTGCCGCGATATGGCACGAACTCGAATTTGGTTCCGGTCACCTTCTGGAAAGAAATGCCGGTGAGATGGCCCGTGGCGCCGACGCCGGCGATGCCGACCGAGGCCTTACCTGGATGATCTTTGAGCCAGGCGATCAACCCCTTGAGATCATCGGCCGGAAAATCCTTCCTGGCGACGATCAATAGCGGCTCATTGCCGATCAGGATGATCGGCTCGAGGTCCTTCAAGAGATCGAACGGCAGATTGTAGAGACCGCCGGTCAGCATGTGCGTGCTCGAGGTGCCGATCGAAAAGCGTATAGCCGTCGCCCGCCGAGCGGACCGCGCGGGTGACGCCGATCGAGCCCGCCGCGCCACCGACATTCTCGATGATCACCGGCTGCCGCAAAACCGCCCGCATCTTCTCCGCGAGGAACCGCGCCAGCGTGTCGGTGGCTCCTCCTGCCGGGAACGGCACGATCATGGTGATGGCGCGCGCAGGATACTCCTCGGCTGGCGCGGTGCCGCCGCATCCCAGCCAGATAGAAGCCGCAATGGCCGCCGCAAGAATACGCCGCATCAACCCCTCCCCACACCGATTCGTTGCCCTCAAGCGCGTTCCGGATGTGCGTGGAACGCATCCGGTGCTTGCGGGATAAGCTATTCTAAGCTCTTCACAATCCCGTCACGCTGCATGTAGTATGTCAATATGCGCTGCTTCGCAGCAGAGATGGGAGTCAGGAGCGTTATTTGAACGCACATGTCTCGCAAGGCGGTTGGCCGGTATTGGTACTGAATGCGGATTTCCGGCCGCTGAGCTATTACCCGCTGTCCCTTTGGTCGTGGCAGGACGCGATCAAGGCGGTGTTCCTCGATCGTGTCAATATCGTCGAGCACTACGAGAAGGCTGTACGAAGTCCGAGTTTCGAGATTCAGCTGCCCAGCGTCGTTTCGCTAAAATCCTTCGTCAAGCCGACTACCCACCCCGCCTTCACCCGCTTCAACGTCTTCCTCCGCGATCGCTTCGTCTGCCAGTATTGCTCCGCAAGCGACGATCTCACTTTCGATCACATCATTCCGCGCAGCAAAGGTGGCCAGACCACCTGGGAAAACGTGGTCGCGGCCTGCTCGCCCTGCAATCTGAAGAAGGGCAACATGACACCGCAGCAGGCCAAAATGTTCCCCAGGCAGGCGCCGTTCGCCCCCACCGTGCACCAGCTGCACCGCAACGGCCGGCTATTCCCGCCGAACTACCTGCACGACAGCTGGCTCGACTATCTCTATTGGGACACCGAGCTCGATCCGTAAGCCGCGCGCGAGATTTAGCGCTGTTTGGACACGTACACTGCCGCGGTCGGTCGGCGATGAAGACGGCCGATCGTCGGTTGAGATGAAATCCTATCGCGCCTTAGTGTGAGCTAGCGTGCATCGAGCGGAAATAATGCTCGGCGTGCTGAAAGTAGTTTTCGGCGGCGATAGGGTCGCCTTTCAGCTCTTCTGCGCGGGCCAGCGTCAAATAAGTTTCGTAGTTTCTTTGCGCCTTCCGGGAATCCATCGCATCGGAGCGGCTCGGCCGCTCTGGCCTGCTGTTCGGAAGAGAGGCGGTTCGACGCAGGGGGTTACCTGCTTTCGAATTCGGATGGGGCCGTGCGGCCGCTGGATTTGGCTTAAAGGGGGCTTTCATGGGTTCGATCGGCAGCGGGGGAAGCCGCGCCGCCGTCCTTGGAATGTCGAGTTGACGAGAGGTCGGATCAAAGGCTGCCATCATGCAGCATCCGTTCCACGCCTTGGTGGATCCCTGCGATCGGCAGAGCGAATGGCTCACGATCGGCCTACCTCTCATGTAAGGTGACGCGCGCGCTTTTCAAGTTGGCCTTTCCAGGCGGCCGGCTTGTCGGAAAAAAACAGCCTGACAGAGCAAATAGGCGCGCGATAACTTCGCCCGGTTGAAGGGAGGCCGGCAGCCATGGACGTGGGGACCTGGCTGGCCAGTCTCGGCCTCGATCAATACACAACCCTGTTCCGGGAACATGAGATCGAAGCCGATGTGCTGGCTGAGCTGACCGATCAGCATCTGAACGATCTCGGCGTTCCCATCGGACACCGGTTGCGGCTGCTGCGCGCCATCGGCGAGCTCACGCCGCGGGCGGCACCTGCGGAGCGGCGGACGCCGGGCACGCTGGAGCGGCGGCAGCTGACGGTCCTGTTCTGCGACCTAGTCGGCTCGACCGAGCTCACCGCCCGGCTCGACCCCGAGGACATGGCCGATCTGATCCGCGCCTTTCAGGGCGCGGTGGCGGCCGCGGTCGCCCGCTTCGACGGCCACATCACCAAATGGATGGGCGACGCCGCCATGGTCTATTTCGGCTATCCGCGCGCCCATGAGGATTCGGCCGAGCGGGCGGCACGCACCGGCCGCGCGCTGATTGCAGCGGTCGCGGAGCTGCGGCGCCAGCACGGTGCGGCGCTCAAGGTGAGGATCGGCATCTCGACCGGCCTCGTCGTGGTCGGCGAATTGATCGGCGAGGGTGAAGCGCAGTTGCGCGGCCTGGTCGGGGACACGCCCGATCTTGCGATGCGGCTGCAGGCGATGGCCGAGCCTGACACGATCGTGGTCTCGGAATCCACGCGCCGGCTGCTCGGCAAGGCCTTCGAGCTGAAGCCGCTGGAGCCGCAGGCATCGAGTGGCAAGGCGCCCGTTCCGGCGTGGCTGATTACGGGCGAGCGGGAGAATGTCAGCCGCTTCGAGGCCTCGCATTCGGAAGTGCTGACACCGTTCGTCGGCCGCGACGAGGAGATGGCGCGGCTCATGGAGCTTTGGCGCCGCGCCAAAGCCGGCCAAGGCCAGGTCGCGATGCTGTCGGGCGAAGCCGGCATCGGCAAGTCGCGCATCGTCGCGAACCTGCGCGAACGCATCAACGGCGAGCGTCACGCGATCCTGCGTTATCAATGCTCGCCGCATCACGTCAACGACGCCTTCTATCCGGTGATCGGCCAGGTCTGGAATGTCGCGGGCTTCGTCAGCGGCGAGCCGGCGGCCGAGCGGCTCGACAAGCTGGAAAGGATGCTCAAGGTCTCCGGCTTGCCGATCGAGGAAGTCGTGCCATTCCATGCCTCGCTGCTCGCGATCCCGACCGGCAATCGCTATCCTCCGCTCGATCTGCCGCCGGCCGAATTGAAGGAGCGCACCATCGCCGCCCTGCTCGCGCCGGTCACGGCGCTCGCCAAGGTGACGCCGCTACTGATGGTGCTGGAAGACGTGCACTGGATCGATCCCACCTCGCTGGATCTCGCGAGCCGCATGGTGGAAATGGCGCGGAACATGCCGGTGCTATGGGTGATGACGTTCCGTCCGGAGTTCCTGCCGCCCTGGGCCGGGCGCGATCATGTCACCGCCATCTCGCTCAACCGGCTCGAGCGCGACCAGTCGGCCGCGATGGTCGACCTGATCGCGGCGGGAAAGGCGCTACCGCGGGAAGTGCTCGGCCAGATCCTGGCCAAGACCGACGGCGTGCCGTTGTTCATCGAGGAGCTGACCAAGAGCGTGCTGGAATCGGAATTGCTGCGCGAGGAACGCGACGCCTATGTGCTCGCCTCGGCGCTGACGCCGCTTGCGATCCCCTCGACCCTGCATGACTCGCTAACTGCGCGGCTCGATCGGCTGTCACCGATCAAGGAAATCGCCCAGATCGGCGCCGCGATCGGCCGCGAATTTCCCCATGCGCTCCTGGAAGCGATCTCGCCGGTCAAGGGCGCGGCGCTCGAAGACGTGCTGCGCCAGTTGATGGACGCGGAGCTGATCTATCGCCGCGGCACCCCGCCCCAATCGAGCTACGTGTTCAAGCACGCCCTGGTGCAGGATGCCGCCTATGGCTCGCTGCTGCGCTCGCGCCGCCAGCGCATCCATGCGCAGATCGCCGCCGCACTGAAAGAGCGCGTCACCGAGCAGGATATCGCACCCGCCACCATCGCCCATCATTTCACCGAGGCGGGCCTCGTCGCGCCTGCGGCATCGGAATGGCTGGCCGCGGCCGAGCTCGCCTTGTCGCAGTCGGCGCCGGTGGAGGCCGAGCGTCACGCCAGCGCAGGGCTCGCGCTGATTTCCGGCATCGCCGAGGGCAGCGAGCACGATGCGATCGAGCTGGCGCTCCTGGTCGCCCGCGCCAATGCGCTGGTGCCGCTGAAAAGCGTGTCGGCGCCGGAGACGTTCACCGCAATGATGGCAGCCAAGCAGCTGCTCGACCGCGGCATCGGCACCGACCTGCAGCGCGTCTCCATTCTCTACGGGCTGTGCGCTGGCACCACCCTGTCGGCGCGGCTCAAGGAAGCGCTTGATTTCGCCCACGAGATCATCGGCGTGGCGGAGCGACAGGGCGCTGGCGACTACCGGCTGGTCGGCCACCGCCAGCTCGGCACGCTGCAGTTCTATCTCGGCGACAATCGCGCCGCGCTCGCGAGCCTGCAACGAGCCACCAGTTATCGCGACGTGCGCCGCCAGAAGGCGCTGAGCTACCGGTTCGGCTGGGACCAGGGCATATCAGCGCTTTCCTTCGAAGTCCTGGTGCGGCTGTCGCTCGGTCTGCTCGACAGCGCTGCCGCGATCAGCGAGCAGGTGCGCAGCGAGATCGACCCTCATGGTCATGCCGCGACCTTTGCATCGGGCACATTCTGCGCCGTCACCTGGCCCAAGCTCGTGCTCGGCGACACCGAAGGGCTGGAGCGCGACAGCGCCGAGCTTGCCGCCTACTGCACCGAGCGGAAGGTCGAACAAATCCGGCTGCTGGCGAGCCTCTTGTGCACCTTCGCCCGCGCCATGCGCGAGCCGGTTGGCGAGAACATCGTCGCGATGCGAAACGCGCGTATCGCGCTCAGCAAATCCGGCGGCACGACCGGAAACTCGATCATCCTGTCCAGCCTCGCGCAATCCCTGCTGCACGCTGGCGATCTTGCCGCCGCGGAAGCAGCGATCGCGGACGGGCTTCGCTTTGTCGAGCAATCCGGCGAGCGCTATTGGCTGGCCGATCTGCATCGTCTGTCCGGGCAGGTGGCACTGCGTCAGCCCACGCCGGATGCGGCGCGCGCGGAATCCTGCTTCAACAGGGCGATCGAGGTTGCGCGCGGCCAGGACGCGCGTCTGCTCGAGCTACGCGCGGCCACGGACCTTGGCAAAATGTGGCGAGACTGCCGAGCCGGCCACGAGATTCGCTCGCTCGTCGAGCCCGTTCTCGACCAGATCGAGGGTGGCGCGACGGCGCTGGATGTCCGCAACGCCCACGCGCTGCTGGCCGAGCTCACCTAACAAGCTCTCTCAGGTTTAATGGGGTCAACGTCACAGAACTGGTGCGCTTCGCGGCAGAAATGCTAAACTTGGCGCCGAAAGCCGCTTCGGCCGCCGATCCGCGGCCCGCCGGGCGCATCCTCCGCGAGATATGCGCGAAAAAGCGAAAGGAGAGCCGCCATGCCCTCTGCGACCGAGTGGAAAGTGCCGCCCGGGTTCCAGCCGCACCCCGGCGAGTACGGTTTCGATCTCGACCGGGCGCTGTCGTCGGTCGTTGGCCTGCATTCCATCATTCCGCAGGACGCGTTCACTGCGGAGACGCTCGGAACCGAGCGCGCCGGCAATGGCGTTGTGATCGATGACGGGCTGGTGCTTACCATCGGCTACCTCATCACCGAGGCTGAAACCGTCTGGCTACATCTCGGCGACGGCCGCGTGATGGAAGGCCACTCGCTCGGTTTCGATGCCGTCACCGGCTTTGGCCTGGTGCAGGCGCTGGGATACATGAATATCGAGCCGCTGCCGCTCGGCTCCTCGGCGACGACGCGGGTCGGCGACCGCGTCGTAGTTGGCGGCGCCGGCGGACGTACGCGCTCGGTCGCAAGCCAGATCGCGGCCAAGCAGGAATTTGCCGGCTACTGGGAATATCTGCTGGATGAAGCGATCTTCACCCATCCCGCCCATCCGAACTGGGGCGGCACCGGCTTGATCTCGAACAGCGGCGAGCTGATCGGCATCGGCTCGCTGCAGCTCGAACGCGAGCGCGGCGGCAAGGCCGAACATGTCAACATGATCGTGCCGATCGATCTGCTCAAGCCGGAGCTCGACGATCTGCGCCGCTTCGGCAAGGTCAACCGGCCGGCGCGGCCCTGGCTCGGCATGTATTCGACGGAGATCGATCATCGTGTCGTGGTGATCGGCATCTCCGGCAACGGGCCGGCCGCACGCGCCGAGCTGAAGGCCGGTGACGTCATCCTCGCCGTGAAGGGCGAGAAGGTCACGAGCCAGGCGAGCTTCTATCGCAAGCTCTGGGCGCTCGGTCCCGCCGGCATCGACGTGCCGCTGACCGTGCATCATGAAGGCGTCACCTTCGACGTGGTGCTGGCGTCGGCCGACCGCGCCAAGCTGTTGAAGGGTCCGAGACTTCATTAGCAAGGCTGCGCTGAACTCGGTCTCGAAAGCGATGCCAAGAGTGATGCAATGAGCGAGGCCGTGGTGGACGACATCGTGGCTGTGCTGCCGCCGCTGTTGCAATCGCTCGAAGCGCTCTCGTTCATTGCGCGCCATCTCAACCCGCCGGATTTCGAACGTGTGATGCAGGCGATCGGCGCGCCGGAAGAGGCCTTGCAGGCCGCGCGGGAGCGGCTTACCGAATGGCCGGAAAATTTCGCCGATGTGCGCGCTTCGCTTGAATCCGCCAGCGATGCAGCCCTTGCAGCCTTCGCCGGCTTGCGCGCCGTGCAACAGGGACGCGGCGACCTCATCGCGGTGTTCCGCGCCTTGCGTTACGCGCCGCGCGCGCAGGAAGCGCTTTATCCGCTCGCCGCAAAATTTCCGCCGGTCAGCGACTTCTTTCTCGATTCCACGCTTCGCGATGACGAGGCGCTGCAGGCGAAGCTCGCTCAGCCGGCCGGCGACGACACCGGGGTCATGCACGACCATAACGCACCCGGCAGCCGCGGCGGCTTCTCTCTCTATGTGCCTGAATATTACGCGCCGGATCGCGCCTGGCCGCTGGTGGTGGCGATGCATGGAGGTAGCGGCAACGGCCGCAATTTCCTGTGGAGCTGGCTGCGCGACGCGCGCAGCTTTGGCGCCATCCTGATCGCGCCGACCGCAACAGGACCGACCTGGGCGCTGATGGGCGAGGACAACGACACGCCGAACCTGACGCGCATTCTCAAGACCGCGCGCAGCCGCTGGAACGTCGATGCCGACCGGATGCTGCTGACCGGCATGAGCGACGGCGGCACGTTCTGCTATGTCAGCGGCCTCGAGCGCGCTTCGCCCTTCACGCATCTTGCGCCCGTCGCCTCGACGTTTCATCCGCTGATTGCGGAGATGGCCGATGCCGACCGGTTGCGTGGACTGCCGATCTTTCTGGTGCACGGACAGCTCGACTGGATGTTTCCGGTGCAGGTCGCCCGCCATACAAGACAGGCGCTATCGGCCGCCGGCGCCGACGTGACCTATCGCGAGATCGACGATCTCAGCCACACCTACCCGCGCGAGATCAACGCTGAAATGCTGCGATGGCTGAATGACAAATGACGAGGGCCGGCAGCGCCTCGCGCGCCGCCGATCCCGCGCAGCACCTCATTGCTCTATCCGCGCAATCGCCAGCTTCCCCGCTCGTTCGCTTCTATCGGCTGGCTGATGCGATCATTTGGGCGGACATGAGGCCTTCCAGCACCGGAACCATCCTGCGCGATCCGCGTTAGTGGCGGTCCACCGGAGGGAATGGTCATGCAAACTTTCGTGGGAATGATCCTGGGCGCGCTGCTGCTGGTCGGCGGCGTCTATGTGTACGACTCGATGCGGACATCGAGCGTCGCCAACGGCCAGGTCGCGCAGAATGGTCGCACCATCGTGAACTGGGACGTCGCGGCGGCCGACTGGAATGCGCTGAAAACGCGCGCTCACGACGACTGGATCAGGATCTCATCGAAGTAAACGCGCTTCGGAGTTTGCACGACGAAAGCGCCTTCGTGGCGGCGAAGGCGTTTTTTCGTGGGACGCTCGTTTGCGCATGATCTTTTCGGAAAACCGCTACACACCCCGCATCAAGCGCGGGGCAGGCTTTTTCCGGATCATGCGCTAAGTCTTGTTGCCGGCCTTGGCCTTGCGCGCGTCGGCGATCGCCTGCTCGAATTGATCCATCGTCAAGACACCCGGCACGCGGAATTTGCCGACGATGAACGACGGCGTGCCGCGGAAACCCAGCCCCTCCGCCGTCTGGTTGTTGCGCGCAAGCATGCCGTCGATCGCCTTGGCGTTGGCGGCGAGATCCTTCTTGGCGCGATCGACATCGACGCCGGCGCCCGCCAGCAATTCAGGGATGCGCGGTTCGGTCAGCTTCGAGCTGACGCCGATCAGCGCATCATGCGCCTTGTCGTACTTGCCCTGATATTTGCACGCGAGCGCCGTCCGCGCCGCGACCACCGAGACCGGCCCGAGGATCGGCCAGTCCTTCAGCACCAGGCGAACCTTGCCATCGTCCTGTACCACCTGGCGCAGCTCCGGCTCGAGCTTGCGGCAATAGGGGCAATTGAAATCGAACCATTCGACAATGGTGATGTCGCCATCGGGATTGCCGAACACCGGATTATCGGGATCGCGCAGCACTGCCGCTTCGCTCGGCTCGCCTTGCGCCCACGCGAGTTTTGGCGCAACGCCCAGCAGGGCAACGCCGCCCATCAAGGACAGCACGCCGCGGCGGCTATGTGTCAGTCCGGTGAAATCGTTCGATGTGCGCATCAATTGTCTCGCTTCGGCCCCAACCAATTACGTTGAGAAATGGGAGATGTTACGCGCCAGCATATAGAGTGCCACCGCGATAATGACAGCGGCAAAGACGATATTGAGCGCGCCGCGCCGCTCCGACAGGTGCCGCGCCGAACGCGTGCCGATCAGCCCGCCCGCGATGCCGCCGGCGACGAACAGGCCCGCGAGCCCCCAGGAGACCAGGCCGGACCACGCATAGCTCAGCGCGGTAGTCATGCCGAAGGCGGTAACGGCGACCAGGGATGAAGAGACCGCGTTCATGATCGACATGCCGGTGGCCAGCATCAGGGCCGGCACGATCAGAAAGCCGCCGCCGATGCCGAAGAAGCCCGACATGGTGCCGGTGGTGAGGCCAAGACCAATGATGGCCGGCAGGTTAGAGGCATCCATCTTGACATCGGAGGCGCCGACCCGCGAACGGTTCTTCAGCATCAACAGCGCGATGACCAGCATCACCAGCGCGAACAGCGCGAGCAGCTTCTGCCCGTCGAGCATTTTGCCGAGCAGCGATCCGCCGAACGCGCCGATAATGCCGGCCGCGGCGAACATCAGGGCGCACGACCACACCACCGTGCCGCCGCGCGCATGGTTGGAGAGATTGATCGCGGCATTGGCCGCGACCGCGATCGCGCTGGTGCCGATTGCGACATGCGGCTCGGGCACGCCGACCACATAGACCATCAGTGGCACGGCAAGGATCGAGCCGCCACCGCCGACCAGGCCGAGTGAAAATCCGACCAGCATTCCGGATCCCAGCCCGAGCAGGCTATGCGTAAGGGAGATCATCAAAGGGAAAGACTCACTTGCACAGGGAGAGCCTATAGAAGAATTTTCCGTCCATGGCCATGCCGTCAGTACAACCCCGCGCTGCAGCAGGCTTGCGATCATCCCTGTGATCAGCCCTTCAAGCGGCTGATGCACTCCCCGTAATAGCCACCATCCTTTTCAATCCATTTCAGGCCGCCATTACCGTCGGTCGCCTTGTTGGCGGAAAACTGATCGGCACAGGTCTGCCGGCGCGCCTTGTCGAGATCCTTCTCGCTCGAATATTTCGGCGATATAGCCGTCGGAAAAACCGCGGTCGTATCTTTCTCTCCGCATTCGTCGCGGCGGAAGTCCACCCATTTGCGGCCGTTCAGCTTGCCGGCGACCTTTGCTTCCATAAACCTCAGAGAACACGCCGGCGTCGACAGTGCAGATTTCCGGGCGGGCGCACCGATCGGCGCGGCGGCAGCCTGCGGCTTCACGTCGGGAGCCGGAGCCGATGCGGCCGCCGGGGCATTCCTGTCCGCCTGGGCGACCACCAGCCGCGTTGCGTGACCGGCAAACACAGGTGACGTCAATTGGAAAACTACAACCAGCGTCGCGGTGGCGCCGCGGCCAAGACTTCCCATGTTTGGCTCCAAAAATTGAAGGTGGGCCCGGGCCGATCCGGCGCGGGCCCCTGACCGATCAAGCCGGCCCCTTCAGATGCTTGTTGCACTCTGAATAGTAGCCGCCACCCTTCTGAATCCATTTCAGGCCGCCATTGCCGCCGGTGGCCTTGTTGGCATTGTACTGGTCGACGCAGGTGTGCATGCGGCCCTTGCCGGCAGTCTCCTTGGCGTATTTCGGATCGATCGCG
>Ga0070684_100003260_pt1 | contig 12158 bp, 9 predicted proteins | sample KBSC723LmetaG_FD_65653 | JGI IMG/M metagenome (GOLD analysis project Ga0070684, IMG submission 65653) | Corn rhizosphere microbial communities from Kellogg Biological Station, Michigan, USA - KBS C7.2-3L metaG | ecosystem: Host-associated > Plants > Roots > Rhizosphere ...
GAGCTGGTCCGGGTCCTCCGGCCCGGCGGCACCGTCGCGCTGACCGTGCCGCGCTGGTTCCCCGAGGTGGTCTGCTGGAAGCTGTCGCGGGAGTACCACGACGTCCCCGGCGGGCACGTCCGCATCTACACCGACGCCGAGCTCGTGACCAAGGCGGAGCGCGCCGGTCTGGTGTACGACGGGCGCCACCACGCCCACGCCCTGCACTCGCCGTACTGGTGGATCAAGTGCGCCGTCGGAGTCGGCAACGACGACCACCCGCTCGCGACGACGTATCACCGGTTCCTGGTCTGGGACCTGATGAAGAGGCCGCGGGTGACCCGGTGGGCCGAGCGTGCGCTGAACCCGGTGCTGGGCAAGAGCCTCGTGGTGTACCTGCACAAGCCATCGGGCGGGCCGGAGGACGCCGATGAATCCTGAGCTGCTCACCCCCGCCGAGGTGGCGGCGTCGGGCGCGGCGATCGCCTCCGTGCAGGAGCCCGACGGGGCGATCCCGTGGACGGTCGGTGGCCATGCCGACGTCTGGAACCATGTGGAGGCGGCGATGGCCCTGCTGGTCGCCGGCCGGCTCGAGGAGGTCGACCGCGCCTGGTGGTGGGTCCGGCACACCCAACGCGCCGACGGGTCCTGGCCGATGAAGGTCGTCGGCGGTGTCGTCGAGGACGCGAGCGGCGAGTCGAACATGACGGCGTACGTCGCGGTGGGGCTGTGGCACCACTGGCTGGTGCGCCGCGAGCTCGGGTTCGTGGCGGCCCACTGGCCCGTCGTACGTCGCGCCCTCGACATGGTCTGCCGCCTCCAGCTGCCGTTCGGCGGCATCGCCTGGTCGCAGGAGTGGCACGACGGCGAGCCGGCGACGGTCAACCCCGACGCCCTGCTGGCCGGGTCGTCGAGCATCCACCACGCGCTCCGGGCCGGACTCACCCTGGCCGAGCTGCTCGACGACCCGCAGCCCGAGTGGGAGCTGACCGCGGGCCGGCTCGGGCATGCCCTGCGCGAGCACCGCGACCGGTTCCTCGACAAGTCGACGTTCTCGATGGACTGGTACTACCCGGTCCTCGGTGGTGCCGTCCGCGGACCCGCGGGCCGGGACCTGATCGCGTCCCGGTGGCACGACTTCGTCGTCCCCGGCCTCGGCGTGCGCTGCGTCGACAGCAACCCGTGGGTCACCGGGGCGGAGACCTGCGAGCTGGCGCTGACGCTCGACGCGCTCGGCGACCGGACGCGGGCGGTGGCGGTGTTCGCCGACGCCCAGCACCTGCGGCAGCCCGACGGCTCGTACTGGACCGGCTACGTCTACGCCGACGAGGTCAACTGGCCGGCCGAGCACACCACGTTCACGACCGCGGCCGCGCTGCTCGCGCACGACGCGCTGGCCGAGGTCACCGGTGGCTCCGGCGTCGTCCGCGGCACCGGGCTGGTGGCCCAGCCCCAGCCGCTCGGGCTGGAGTGCGGCTGCTCCTCAGCCGACGCCCTCGCCGGGCGATCCTGAGACCCGGGCCAGCACCCGAAGCGACCCCACCGCCTCGCGCTCCTCGAAGGCGCCGGACGCGATGGCCCGCAGGTACACCTCGTACGGCGGGCGCCCGCCGTCGGCGGGGTCGGGGAACACGTCGTGGATGGCGAGCAGCCCACCCGCCATCACCCACCGGGCCCAGCCGTCGTAGTCGGCGTGCGCGGGGTCATCGCCGTGCCCGCCGTCGATGAACAGCAGCGACAGCGGTGTGCGCCAGTGTGCGGCGACGGTCGCGGAGTCGCCGACGACGGCCACCACGACGTCCTCGAGGCCGGCCTCCTCGACGACGCGACGGAAGAACGGCAGCGTGTCCATCCGGCCGGTGCGGCGGTCGACGAGCGACGCGTCGTGGTGCTCCCACCCGGGCTGGTTCTCCTCGGAGCCGTGGTGGTGGTCGACGGTGAACACGACGCCGCCGACCTCGTGGGCCGCGGCGCCGAGGTAGACCGCCGACTTGCCGCAGTAGGTGCCGATCTCGAGCACCGGGCCGTAGGGGAGCCGCTCGCCGGCGAGCCGGTACAGGGCCAGCCCCTCGTCGTGCGGCATGAAGCCGCGGGCGGCGCGGGCCAGGGCCAGCAGGTCCGGATCGCGGGCGGGGCTCATCGGCGCGCGCGGTGCCACTCGAGGTAGCGCTCGACGGCGCGGACGACGTGCTCGGAGCGGATCGAGGGGAACACGTCGAAGGCGTGCTGGGTGCCGGGGAACTCGGCGTACGCGACGCTGTTCTTCGAGGTCTCGCGCAGCGCCGCGACGAAGAGTCGCGCCTGCTCGACCGCGACCAAGGAGTCGCGCGCACCGTGGAGGACGAAGAAGTCGGGCGCGTCCTCGGTGACCCGCAGGATCGGCGACGCCTGCTCGAAGACCTCCGGGTCCTCGTCCCAGGTGCGCTGGACGACGCGAGGCGCGAGGTAGCGGTCGCGCATGAGCAGGGCGTTCTTCAGCCCCGTCGCACCGGCGAAGTCGTAGACGCCGTAGAACGTCACGGCCGCCTGGACCCGGGTGTCCTTGCCCTCGAAGCCGGGTTGGAAGGCCGGGTCGTTCGGGGTCAGCGCGGCCAGCGCGGTCAGGTGACCGCCGGCCGACCCACCGGTGAGCACGACGTACGACGGGTCTCCGCCGTACTGCTCGATGTGGTCCTTGACCCACGCGATCGCCCGTTTCACGTCGACGATCTGGGCGGGAAAGGCGTCACGCGGGGCCAGCCGGTAGTTGATGGCGACGCAGACCCAGCCGCGCTCGGCCATCCGGTGCATCAGCGGGATGCCCTGCTCGTCCTTGGAGCCCATCGTCCAGCCGCCACCGTGCACCTGCACCAGGACCGGGGCGCCGACGAGGTCGCGGTCGGCGGGTCGGTAGACGTCGAGCATGCCGCGTCGTCCGGCGTCGCTGTAGGCGATGTTCCCGTCGACGCGGACGCGCGGGTTGCGGCGGGAGAACGGGTTGACCAGCTTGCGCCACGGGGTGCGCAGGTCGACCCGGGTCGGTCGGTCCCCGGGCCGCTCGACGTACTCCTCGCCGAGGCTGTCGACCAGGGACTGCTCCGCCAGCACCCGCACCTGACGGCTCTGGCGGACCAGGTGCACCAGTCCGAGCGCCGTGCCTGCGGCGAGGACCAGGCCGAGCCGACTGCGTCGACCCCGGCGGGTCAGGTGGACCGCGGTGTCGGCGGCGGTCAGGACGAGCAGCTGGGGTGCGAGCTCTCCGGTCGGCCATCCGAGGGCGAACGAGATCAGGCCACCGCGCAGGTTCCAGGCCGGTGGCCGAACGGCGTTGGCGGTGAGGGCGGCGGTGACCAGTTGGCGGCGGAGGAAGGACACCCTCGGATGCTACCCAGCGGTAACCGGCCGCGGGGCTGTGGGCGGGCGGAGGAGGGAGGACGCTTCTATGCTGCCCGCATGGCATCGCGCGCATCCAACTTCTGCATCGACGCGGCTGATCCCTATGCCCAGACCATGTGGTGGGACCAGGTCCTCGAGGACTTCCGGGTCGACGACTCCTGGGCGATGACGCCCGAGGACGACGAGTGCGGGCTCACCGGCCCGGACGACCGGTACCTGCTGTTCCTCAAGGTGCCCGAGCCGAAGACCGTCAAGAACCGCATGCACATCTGCCTGCGTCCGACCGACCGCGGCCGCGACCAGGAGATCGAGCGGATCCTCGGCCTCGGCGCGACCCTGGTCAACGACCTGCGCGACGGCGAGCGCGGGTGGGTGGTGCTGGCCGACCCCGAGGGCAACGAGTTCTGCGTGCTGACGCCGTACCGGCCCTCGACCGAGACCTCGCCGGGGTGACCGCGCCGCCCGAGAGGGGCGTGCCGGCTATCAGGGTCCGATGACCAACAGGTGACAAATTGGTGAAGGTCTCTAGCCATCGGCGGTTTCGACCGATATGTTCGCGCTCGAAACATAAACCGGTGCGACGTCTCCGTCGTACCGCCTGAGAGGGAGGGCGCAGGCGAATGCGCAGGACCACAGCTTCGATCGGAATCCTCGGAGTCGCGGCGGCACTCAGCCTCACCGCGTGCGGCTCGAGCAACAGCAGCAGCCCCAGCGCAGGCGGCTCCAGCAGCAGTGGCGGCGTCACCGCCGCCTGCAGCCTGGACAACCCGCCCCAGAGCGCCGCCGAGCTGCCCAAGTCCGTCGACCTCGGCAAGACCAGCGGCAAGGTCGGTGTGATCCTGCCCGACACGACGTCGTCGACGCGCTACACGCAGTACGACGCCCCGCTCCTCACCAAGGCGCTCAAGGACGCCGGCATCACGCCCGACGTCCAGAACGCCCAGGGCGACAAGAACAAGTTCGCCTCGATCGCCCAGAGCATGATCGGTGAGGGCGTGAAGGTGCTGATCATCGACTCGATCGACGCCGCCTCCGGTGCCGGTGTCGAGAAGGCGGCCGACAAGGCCGGCGTCAAGGTGATCGACTACGACCGCGTCAACCTCGGCGGCACCGCTCCGTACTACGTGTCGTTCGACAACGAGGACGTCGGCAAGCTCCAGGCGCAGACCCTGCTCGACTGCCTCAAGGAGCAGGGCGTCGACAGCCCGAAGATCATCATGATGGACGGCGGCACCGACGTGGACAACAACGCGGTGCTGTTCAAGAAGGGCGCGCACGAGGTGCTCGACAACAGCAGCGCCGACATCGTGGGCGAGGCCGTCGTCAAGGGCTGGCTCGTGCAGAACGCCGCGCCGGCGTTCACCGGAGCGCTGACCGCCGCGGGCGGCCAGGTCGACGGAGTGCTCGCCGCGAACGACGACATCGCCAACGCCGTGATCGGCGTCCTGAAGAACAACAACCTGAACGGCAAGGTCGTCGTCACGGGTCAGGACTCCGGCACCGAGGGTCTGCAGAACATCGTGACCGGTCAGCAGAGCATGACGATCTTCAAGAACGTCAAGCTCGAGGCCAACGCGGCCGCCCAGCTCGCGATCGCCCTGATCGCCGGCAAGGACCCGGCCGCCGCGGGGATGACCCTCAACAAGTTCGACGACCCGCAGTCGCCGAGCCACAACCTGCAGGCGCTGCTGCTGCCCGCGCAGGTGATCACTCAGGCGAACGTCGACGATGTCGTCAAGGCTGGTGCTCTCACGACTGCTGAGATCTGCAAGGGCATCGAGTCCGACTGCTCGAAGCTCGGGCTGCAGTAGAAACGGGAGAACCGTCAGCTCGTGGGGCGGCCGGGCCAACCGGCCCGGCCGCCCGACGGCGCCCGACCTGACCGTCCAGGGGTGATGAGTGTGACCGACCCGATCCTGACCGCCCGCAAGCTCAACAAGAGCTTCGGTCCCGTCCACGTCCTGCACGACGTCGACCTCGACGTCTATCCGGGGGAGGTCACCGCGCTCGTCGGCGACAACGGCGCGGGCAAGTCCACCGTCGTGAAGTGCTTCGCCGGGATCAACTCGATCGACAGCGGCGAGATCGTCTTCGAGGGCCGCCCGGTGACCCTGCACGACCCGCGGGACGCGACGGGTCTGGGCATCGAGTTCGTCTACCAGGACCTCGCGCTCGCCGACAATCTCGACATCACCCAGAACATGTTCCTGGGACGTGAGATCACCAGCGTGCGGTCCCTCCTGTCCGACGGGGAGATGGAGCGACAGGCGCGCAAGACGCTCGAGAGCCTGTCCGTGCGCACCGTCTCGTCCGTGCGCCAGCTCGTCTCGAACCTCTCCGGCGGTCAGCGTCAGACCGTCGCGATCGCCAAGGCCGTTCTCTGGAACAGCAAGGTGGTGTTCCTCGACGAGCCGACCGCGGCCCTCGGCGTGGCCCAGACCCGCCAGGTGCTCGATCTGGTCCGGCGGCTCGCCGACCAGGGGCGCGGCGTCGTCCTGATCTCGCACAACATGAACGACGTGATGGAGGTGGCCGACCGGGTCGTCGCCCTCTACCTGGGCAGGGTCGCGGCGGAGGTCAAGAAGTCCGACACGAACACCACCCAGATCGTCGAGCTCATCACGTCCGGCCGCAGCGGCAACATCGGCCTGACCGCGGCCACCGCGGACGAGAGCATCTGAGGGAGAGACGCCATGTCAGAACAGACTCCCGAGACCAGCGTCTCCGCCGAGACCCTGCCCGGCGACCGAGCCAGCGCGTTCTCCCTCGACGTCGAGGAGCGCTCGATCGCCGGCGCCGTCCGCGACTGGGTCACCAGGCTCCGCACCGGAGACCCCGGCGCCCTGCCGTCCGTCCTCGGCCTGGTGGTGCTCGCGATCATCTTCGACCAGGTCAGCGACCGCTTCCTCTCGCAGTACAACATCGGCAACATCCCCGGCGCGGGCGCGTACATCGCGATCATCGGCTTGGGACTGGTGTTCGTCCTGCTGCTGGGCGAGATCGACCTGTCGGCCGGTACGGCGGGCGGTACCTGTGCGGCACTGGCGGCCGTCGCCGTGTTCAACGGGAAGCTGCACGGGGCGATCCCCAACCTGCTCTGGTGGTCCCTGGTGGTCGGGCTGCTCGTGGCGATCGGCCTCGCGGTCTGGCTGAAGGCCTGGTCCGCGGCGGTCGTCGTGGCCGTGGGCTTCGTGCTCGTGGTCACCAACCTCACCCAGCATCTGTTCCTCGCCATGGTGGCCGCTGTCTGCATCGGAGCCGCCATCGGCGTCCTCAACGGCTACCTGGTGGCCAAGGTCGGCATCCCGAGCTTCGTGGTGACCCTGGCGCTGTTCCTGGCCTGGCAGGGCGTGCTCCAGTTCGCGCTCAGTGGTCAGCCGATCAACACGTCCAACTACTCCCTCTGGTACAACCTGGCCAACGGCAACCTCAGCGTCACCATGAGCTGGGTGTTCACGATCGTCGTGGTCGGCGCCTATCTCGCGTACACGATCCTCACCTCGGTGCGAGCACAGCGCCGGAACCTCGCGCACGACAGCCTCAACCTGGTGCTGCTGCGTGGCGGCGTGCTGGCCGTCGTGGCGATCGGGCTCACGGTGTTCTTCACGCAGAACCGCGGAGTGATCGCCAGCGCGCCGAGGCGTGGCATCCCGACCCCGGCGGTGATCGTGATCGTGCTGATGATCCTGTGCACCTTCGCCCTCACCAAGACCACGTGGGGCAGGCATCTGTACGCGACCGGTGGCAACGCCGAGGCCGCACGCCGCGCCGGCATCGACGTGGTCCACATGAAGGTGACCGCCTTCGTCCTGTGCTCGTCGTTCGGCGCGCTCGGCGGCATCATGCTGGCCTCGTCGCAGTCCTCCGCGTCCCTCGACCTCGGATCCGGGAACGTGCTGTTGTTCTCGGTCGCCGCCGCGGTCATCGGCGGCACGTCGCTGTTCGGGGGTCGCGGTAAACCGCGAGACGCCGTGATCGGGGCCCTGGTGATCGCGATCATCCCCAACGGCCTGAGCCTCAAGCCCAGCATCAACCCGCAGTGGCAGTCGGTGATCACCGGTGTCGTGCTGCTGGTGGCGGCGGCCATCGACGCGGTCTCGCGTCGCCGAGCCTCGAGGTCCTGAGCGAACGGTGACGGAGCGGCGTACGTCGGGAGCGGTTCGCCCCGACGACATCAGGCAGCACAACCTGTCGCTCGTGCTCAGTCACGTCCACCGCGACGGGGCGCTGACCCGCGCCGAGCTGACCCAACGGCTCCACCTGAGCCGCTCCACGGTCGGCGCCCTGGTGGCGGAGCTCGCCCAGCTCGAGCTCGTCAAGGAGGTGGTCCCCAGCGGCGGTGAACGGGTGGGTCGCCCGTCGCACGTGGTCGCACCCCACGCCGCCGGACCCTACGCCGTCGGCGTCGACGTCGACATCGCGCACGTGACGGTGGCGGCGGTCACGCTCGGCGGCACGATCGCCGCCCGCGAGGTGATCCCCACCAAGGGGGTGGTGCAACCCGAGGGCCTGGTGCGTCTGGTCGTCGACGCCGTCGCGGGCCTCAGCTCGGCGGTCGCCTCTCCGGGGCGGATGTGCGGTGTGGGTGTCAGCATCCCCGGCACGGTCGACCCGTCCTCCAACCACGTCGGGGTGGCGCCCAACCTGGGCTGGGAGGACGTGCCGCTGGGGGGGATGCTCCAACAGGTGCTGCCGCCGGGGGTGCCGGTGGTCGTCGGCAACGACGCGGACCTGGCGGTCCTCGCCGAGCACCAGCGGGGCAACGCGCGGGGCTGCGACGACGTGGTGTTCCTGATCGGGCGCATCGGTGTCGGTGCCGGCATCATCATCAACGGGGTCCCGGTACGCGGCCGAGACGGCCACGCGGGCGAGATCGGGCACAACGTGCTCGACCCGACCGGACCGCTGTGCCATTGCGGCAAGCACGGCTGCATCGAGACGTTCCTCGGCGAGAGCGCGCTCCTGGAGCTGGCCGGACGGCGCCTGCCCCGTACGGACGCCAAGGTCGCAGCCCTCTTCGCCGACGCCCACCGGGGCGACACCCTGGCCCTGGGCGCGGTCAAGGCGGCAGCCGAGACGCTGGGCCGGACCATCGCCAACCTGCTCAACACGCTCAACCCCGAGCGGGTGATCCTCGGGGGGTCGATGGGCGAGGTCCTCGATCTCGCGCGCCCGGAGGTCGAGGCGGCCATGACCCGCTACACGTTCGGGGGCGCCGGACCCGGCGAGCTGCTGGCGCTACCGGCGCTCGGCCCGGACTCCGCCCTGGTCGGTGCCGGCGAGGTCGCGTTCACCGCCCTGCTGGCGGACCCGCACTGAGCACGAGCTCCACGTCCCGACGTCAGGGCGTCAGGGTGCCGAAGATCTGGAGCTCGGTCATGTCGGCGTAGTGGCAGCCGCTGGGGCCCCCGCCCTGCCCACAGGTGCCGCTGAAGCTCGGCACCTGGTCGCTCAGGATCGTGAACCTGACGAACTCCACGTCGGTCGCCACGGCGTCGACCTGGTTCATCCGCCCGTTGTCGGCCGCGGTGAACGTCGAGCTCGCCACCGTCGTCCACGGCCCGGTCGCGCCGCTGGACGTCTGGATCCGGTAGCCGGCCGTGGACGAGGTCGCGTCATCCCCGCACGTCGACGAGGGGTCGACGGCGAACCCGGTGACGTCGAGGTGCTTCTGCAGCCTGACGGTCATGGTCTTGGGCTGGAAGCCCAGCGTTCCGTCCGTGCGGCCCTTCCGACCCGCGTTCGAGCTCCAGCCGCTGCCCTGGCTGCCGTCGATGGCCTGCGCGGGACCACACCCCGGGTAGGCGTGGCCGGTCACCTGCATGGCCACGGCGCCCCTGCCCGGTCCGGCCCAGTTGATGTGGGGGCTGAAGTCGACCTCCGTGGTGCCGGAGCCGACCGTGACCTCCCGGCTCGCCTGGTAGCCGTGGCCCTGCACCTGGATCTTCCCGTAGTGACCCTGCGGGATGCCGGTCAAGGTGTACTCGCCGTTGGCGTCCGTGATCGCGGTCGGGTTGACCGCACCCGAGCCCTGGAACGCCAGGCTCACCGCCAGCCCCTTGAGCGGACCGTGCGTGTCGCCGTCCGTGACCAGCCCGTGGATGGTTCCGGTGTCGGACGAGGCCGGCGGCATCGCGAAACTGACCGCCGGCTCGGTGTCGCTGGCCCCGAACGTGCCTGCGAAGAAACCCATGCCGCGGTGGGCGAAGACCCGCCAGATGGCCGTGCGGTGGGCTCCGCGGAACACCGAGTCGTCGGCGACCAGGATCGCGTTGCGCATGTCGAGGAACGAGGGGTTGTACGGCGCCAGCTCCATCGCCCGCGTCACCAGCGACTCCGACCTCTTCGAGCCGAGCCGGTCGCGGAGGTCCCAGAGGGTCTGGGCCCAGATCTCGCCGTCGGCGTGCACCTCGGCGCCACCCGCGACGTTCGCGTAGTCGGCGTACGTGTATCCGCCACGATGGCCCGTCGTGCCCCCGCGGCAGAGCGTCGCCTGCTGCCCGACCTTGCAGTCCATGGGCTCGGTCCGGTCGTATCTCACGCCCTGCCCGTCGTACACGAACAGCCGCACGTCGGCCCGGTGCCGACGGTCGCGCTGGAGGTGCTTCTTGACCAGGTAGTCCATGGCGTACCAGTCGCTCCAGGCCTCGCCCATCGCGCCGGCCTGGACGCCGCCGAGCGTCGTCCGGCCGTGCACGTCGACGTTCAGCCGGTTGGACAGGCCGTGGGTGTACTCGTGGTAGACCGTGTCGGCCTCGTCACCGACGTTGGTCGGCGAGAACGGGTCGCCGCCGGGGTACGACGTGTGCGGCTCGTGCTGGAGGTACATCTGCATGGTCGGCCGATGACCGTCCGGCGGCGTCGACATGTTGGCGTTGTCGATGTGACCCCCGTCGGGGAGCCCGTTGCGCCGGCCCCTCCGGTTCGTGTCGGTGTTGGCGCCGTCGTCGGTCTGGGTCGAGAGCGGGTCGCCCGCCTTGCCGTGCCTGCCGTGGTTGCGAAGCTGGAAGTTGCCGGCGGCCTCGGTGAAGCCGATCGGGGCCTTCTCCAGGTGGTCGTGCCAGTTGTTGACGAAGTAGAAGACCTGGGTGGCGTTCTGCGCGCGGTTGGCGCGCCAGGAGAAGCTCCTGTTCGGGTTCCAGGAGCAGGGCCAGGGGTTGCTGCAGAAGCTCTTGGCGAAGCGGAGGTGGAACGGCTGGAGCCGGTAGCCCCACGAGTGGCCCCGGAGCGGGTGCACCTCCTCCGATCTGCCCGCCCGGTTGTTGTCGTCGACGTCGGAGTACGCGTGGGCGTTGTTGCCGCTCAGCTCGTGCGCGTGCGGGCCGAGCCAGCCGTGCCGGGTGAAGTCCACCTTGACCTGGCGTCCGCCGCGCCGTGCGCCCGGGAAGAACCGGTAGGCGCGGCCGGTGCTGTCCTCGTACTGGGTGAGCGGCGTACGGAGCAGGATCCGGCCGGTGACCGCGTCGATCACGGTGGTCGCCGGGGCCTCGGACGAGGTCACGACCGTCTCCCAGGCGGGCCGGAGGCCGTCGCCGGTGTCGAAGACGACGCGCTGGGCGGTGTCGTCACCGGTGTCGGCTCCGGGGGCGACCGGACCCCGCGTGCGGGCCAGGGCCTCGGCGGCGGTGGTGATCGTCAGCGCGGAGGCGGGCGGGAGCTTGTGCGCGGCCGCCGTGCTGATCGGCATGCCGCCGACCGTGAGCAGGTGCCCGCCGCGGTTGACCGAGGCGGTCAGGCCGTTGCGGGCGACCCTGCCATGGGCGATCTGCTGGGTGAAGAAGAGGTGATGGATGCCCGTGATGTCCCGGTAGTCACGCGCCAGGTGGAACGTGGTGAGGTCGTGGACCGTGAGGCCGAGGACCGCGTGGTGCCGGCGGACGTACCGGAGGGCGATCCTCCGTGGGGACGCGTGGCTCGGGCCGGTGAGGTAGCCGTTCAGGTTGGCCAGGAACCGGACCGTGCCGGTGGTGCCGCTGATGTCGAGCACGGTGCCGTCGGGCTGACCGGCGCGGAACGCCGTGCTGGCGGGCCGGCGTGACACCAGGCTCGCGGTGTGCAGCGCCCGGGTCACCGCCGGACCACCCTGGTCGGTCACGTCGACGTAGGTGCTGCGGGCCCGCACCCCGATCGACGCTCGCGACGAGCCGTGGACCGGTCCGATCGCGCCGCGGCCGGTCCCGCCGGCGTACGACGTACCGGCGGCGAAGCCGGCGACGGCCAGCGACGCGACCGTGGCGACGGCCAGGCCGGCACGACGACGTCCCGGCACGAAGTGGTGGATCATCCTGCCCCCTGTCAGCGCCGTCGCACGACGGCCGCGCCAAATCTCCCCTGGCGGGCCGGGGAGAGCAAGGACCCGTCGGTCTCGAACCGGTGACGGTTCAGCTCGTGGGGCTCGGCGGGATGCGGTCGTTGCAGGCCGCCCGGAGGCAGTCCACGTGGGCGGCGTACCACTGCTGGAGCAGGTCCTGTGGGCTGCCCGCCTCCGGGTGCGGGGTGTAGGAGTTGTCCAGCTGCCACGGGTCGACGGTGCGGTCGTAGAACTCCCAGTCGCCGGTCTCGTAGTGCACCAGCGAGTAGGGACCCCACACCGCGCCGCTGTAGAACCGGCCGATCGCGTCCGTGTGCAGCGAGCTCCAGTCCGGGTACTGCGCCGCGGATCCCTCGATCTCGACCGGGCGGCGGGTGAAGGAGGCCGGGTTCGCCAGCACGTCCTGGAGGGGGACGCCGTCCGCGCCGTGCGACGGCTTCACGCCGGCCAGTCGCCGGATCGTCGCCGTGACGTCGGCGAGGCTCACCGTCTG
>Ga0070684_100003262_pt1 | contig 12148 bp, 11 predicted proteins | sample KBSC723LmetaG_FD_65653 | JGI IMG/M metagenome (GOLD analysis project Ga0070684, IMG submission 65653) | Corn rhizosphere microbial communities from Kellogg Biological Station, Michigan, USA - KBS C7.2-3L metaG | ecosystem: Host-associated > Plants > Roots > Rhizosphere ...
GGACCCGGGCACGGTGATCGTGATCGCCGCCTCCAACCACGTCGACAAGCTCGATCGGGCGCTGCTGAGGCCGGGCCGCTTCGACCGCCAGGTCCTGGTCTCGCCGCCCGACCGCTCGGGGCGCGAGGCGATCCTGCGCTCGCACGCCAAGGGAAAGCCGCTCGGCCCCGACCTCGACCTCACCGACGTCGCCCGCAAGACGACCGGCATGACCGGCGCCCAGCTCGCCAATGCCCTCAACGAGGCGGCGATCATCGCCGGCCGGGCCGGGCGCAAGGCGATGGCGCGCGAGGATCTCGACGAGGCGCTGCTGCGCCAGTCGGTTGGCTCCCAGCAGGCACGCCGTCTCAACGCGAAGGAGCGGCGCATCGTCGCCTATCACGAGGCCGGCCACGCGCTCTGCCGGCGCCTGCTCGGCCTCGACCCACCGGAGATCCTCAGCATCGTCCCGCGCGGTCCCGCACTCGGCTTCGTCGCCCACTCGCCCGAGGAGGACACCTACCTGAAGTCGCGCGACGAGCTGCTCGACGAGATCGTCACGCTGCTCGGCGGGCGTGCGGCCGAGGAGGAGGTGCTGGGCGCCTCTTACTCGGGCGCCGTCGACGACCTCGCCCGCGTGCACTCGGTCTGCAAGCAGATGGTCGGCGAGTTCGGGATGGGAGTCGCGATCGACGCCGACGGGGCGCCCCCGATCGCGCTGCCGACCGGCGACTACGCGCTCTCCGACCGGACGCGGCGCGACGTCGACCTGGCGGCGATGACGCTGGCCCGCGAGGCCTACCGGCGCGCCCGCACCCTGCTTGCAAACAATCGCGAATGCCTCGACGACCTCGCCGCCAACGCGCTCGAGCGCGAGACGCTCACCCGCGAGGACCTCGACGAGATCTTCGCCGCGCACGACATGCAGGCCGGCAGCCGGTCCCGTTCGGCGACGCTCGCCCCGACGGCGATCGTCCTCGCCCCTGACCCGAGCTGAGTGCCGAGCGTAACGCTTCTCGGGCTAGCATCGATGCGTGAGTGAGACCGGTTCAGTCCGCTGGTGGTCGATGCGACGTGCCCAGAACCGCAAGCCGGCGACCTACCGCTGCCCGTTCTGCGGCCGGCGGTTGGCGGCGCTCAGCGAGCATGCCCTGATCGCGCCGGAAGGAGACAGCAGCCGCCGCCGCCACGCCCACACCGCCTGCGTGCTGCGCGAGCGCAAGGCGGGGAGGCTGCCGACCGAGGAAGAGTGGCGCCGCACCCAGCCGCGGCCCCCCTCCCTCTGGCGGCGGCTGCGCTCGAAGCTCGGCTAAAGGCCCCGGTTACTTTGCCACGTCGCAGGGCAGGACGAAGTTGGCCCGCAGCACCGTGGTCACTTCTTCTTTGAAGGTGAACTCGCCGCGGGCCTGGAAGTGGCCGGTTTCGCAGCGAGCGCTGATGTAGCTGTGCTTCTTCCCGTGGAAGGTCCAGAGACGGCCGACTTTCGCCGTGCCTGCGATCGGGTGGCCGTAGCCGCCCGCGATCTTGGGGATTTCCACCTGGACCCGGTAGCCGTAGACGCCCTTATGGATTTTTTCGATCACGATCGGGACGATGAAGGTGGTCGCCACCGGAACCGTGAGGAAGGCGTGGGCGATGACCGTGTCGTCGCCGCCCTTCTTCGGCCCGTTGAAGAGGGTAATCGGCGAGCCGACTTTGATCGGCCCCTGTTCGGGGAACTTGACCACGGCGCTGCCGAAGCCCTCGCCGACGATCGCGGTCTTACAGGCCCGCCTCGCGGCTGCCACCGTTGTGGCGACCAGTTTGCCCGTCGTGCAGTGGGGCAGGCCGTCGGTGTCGACCGCGCCATGGCGGTCGAATTCGAGCACGAACCCTTTCAGCACGGGCGGGAGTTCCCCCGAGAGGGTCGAGATTTTGCCGCCGCCCCAGGCTTTGATCGGAGCGTTTTTGTGCTTGGGCAGGGCCTTCGGTGCGAACCCCCCCTCGGCGTCAACCACCAGGTTGCCGGCAACGACGTGGACGTGAAAGGCGTTTGCCGTCGTGGCCGCCACCAGCAGCACTAGAACCACTCCAGCCACGATCTTCTTCTTCATCGAAGTCCCCTCCCGTTTTCCCGAAACTCCACGATAGCGGGCTTCGTTCATTCGTCCAACATCGGCGTGATCCGCGTGTGCGCCCCGGCCCCGGGTTAGCGGCTAGGCACGGGTCAGGAGGTGCGAAATGAGGCGGATCGGACGGATGCGGAAATCGGTAGCTCGCGTGGCGATCCTCGCCCCTGCGGCCGCCGTGGTCATGGTCCTTTCCCTCGGCTGCGCAACGGCGTCGCCCGAGGGGCAGATCGTCTTGCGCGGCGGCGAATCGAGCTCACACCTGAAGCTTGCCCTGCGAGGCGACGAGATTGTCGCCGAAGGCAATATGGACGACGGCCAGCTCGCGGGGTGCCACACGGCGGGCTCGCCCAACGTGGTCGCCTGTCCGCTTGCCGGCGTCGACTCGATCGTGGTGGACATGGGCCCGTCCGACGACAAGGTCGAAGTGCTCGACTCGTTGCCGATCCCGCTTACCGCCTACCTGGGTCGCGGCTCCGACAAGTTGATCGGTAACAGCGAGCCGGACATCTGCTATCCGGAAGGGACGAGGCGCAACCGCTGCATCGGCGGCCCCGGAAGAGACATATGCATCACCGGCCCGCGCAACAGCGACTGCGTCGGCGGCGCCGGCAACGACTACTGCCAACACAGCACCGGCAGCGATGGTTGCTGGGGAGGTCCCGGCCAAGACGTCTGCAGGATGGGTCCGGGACACGACGGCTGCCACGGCGAAGGCGGAGACGACCGCCTCTACGGAGGGGCGAGCAGCGACCAGCTCTACGGCGGTGCCGGCACGGATTACTGCGACGGCGGTCCCGGGATCGGGCGTTCGCACGGGTGCGAGAAGGGCCCAGGCGGCTGAAACCGGACGGCGAGCCGGAGGCTGAGCGGGACTCAGCCGAGCGGAGACGGCGGTATGCGCGTCTCGCCCCCGACCCCGGGAGCGATCAGCGCCACGTCGTCCAGGAAGCACCAGGACCACTCCTCGCCGGGCTCGAGCGAGCGGATCAGCGGATGACCGCTGGTCCGGGCGTGGGCGCTGGCATGGCGGTTGGGCGAGCTGTCGCAGCAGCCGACCTTCCCGCACTCGAGGCAGATTCGCAGGTGTAGCCAGGGGTCGCCGCCGGCCAGGCAGTCCTCGCATCCGTCCACCGACTCGGGGAGCTGGGTGACCCGGACGTGGTCGAGGTGAGTGCAGGACGCGATCCAGTCAGCCTACGCGACGGGCGGCGGCGCCCCTTCGGCACTGGCCGCGAGGCTCGGGTCCCAGCCGCATACGAGGCAGGCGTGCTGGAACGCGGAGCGAGCGAATGAGAGCGCGAAGGCGTGCGGGTCCTCGCTGGCTCGCACGTCATCCCAGTCGAGTACGTACAAACCCAGCTCGGCGTCCCAGCGCGCGGCCGAGGGTGAGAGGCGCGCCTCCGCGAAGCCCTCAGGCGCGGGATGAGCGTAGGCGTAGAAGGCCGCCCGCGGGTAGCGCGTTTCGCCGGGCCACCAGCCGACGGCCACCTCCTGGGAGTCCATCGAGTTGCGCATGATGAAGTCGTCCGACGGCGGCTCGGCGGGAGCACCCGAGAAGAGGCTGACGGCGAGGTCGAAGGACCCCCACCAGGCATTGACCGGGGTCGAGCGGCCGCGGTAGGGGGCGCGGAAGGCAGCCAGGACAAGAGCCGCCCGACTGGCGGCGGCGAAGTAGGAAGCGACCTGGGCGGTCTCGTAGCTCGCGTGCTCGGTGTCCTCGTCGAGCGGCACCGACCATGACACCTCCTGAGGGGTCGGATCGATCTCGACCGGCCCGGCGATCTCACCGACGCCCGCCAGCACCTCGCGGGTGACCTCTCCCACCGGCCGGTTCGGAGTCAGCGGCACGGTGCGCCGCCGCCCGTCGTCGTGTTCGGCGATCGCCTCGTGAGCGTGCAGGTCGAGCGCCACCACGAAGGCGCCAGAGCCGTCGGGCGCCGGCAGCGGCGCCGTCTCCCAGCCGCGCGCGGTCAGCCGCAGCGCCGCGTGCTGGAGCTGCGGCTCGGGCGGCGCCAGCTCCGCCGCGAGCTTCCCCAGCACCTGCGAGTGCGCGTGCAGCGTGTCGAGCGTCTCACGCCAGTCATCGTAGAAGACTGGCGGCCAGGGATCGGAAGGCGCCATGGCTCCACCGTAGCGCCTTCCTTCGAGCTCGCGGTTGCGAAGACGACTGCCCTAAGAAGCACGGTGGATCGGCTGAACCTTGCGGGTCCGCCGCTCGTAACAACCGTCGAGCATGGGACATTTTTCGATCCGAGCCGCGATCTGCGCGTCGCTCACGGCCTTCGCCATAGCGGCCTTCCCCAGCCTCGCCGCCGCCGGAGCGCCGATCGTCGAAACCGACCCCGCCACCCAGGTCGCCGGCGGCTTCGACCTCGAGGGCGCGGTCAACCCGGACGGGCTGGACACCCACTATCACTTCGCGTACGGCACGAGCACGAGCTACGGCACCGACGTCCCGATGCCCGAAGCGGACGCCGGATCCGGCATCTACAGGGTCTCCGCATCCCAGACGATCACCGGCTTGGCGCCGAGCACGACCTACCACTTTCGCCTCGTCGCCTCCAACTCCGAAGGCACAGCCAACGGCGTCGACCGATCGTTTACGACGTCGGCAAACCCCTACGCGCCGGCCCCAAGTCCCGAACCGGGAGCGGGCCAGAACCAGGGTGGATCCGGAACCAAAACGGTCAGGGTCAAGGAGAGGCGAATCGGGAACCGCACGATCCTCACAGCCGCCAACGGACACACCCTTTACAGCCTCAGTGTGGAGAACGGCGGCAGGTTCGTCTGCACCAAGAGCAGTGGCTGTCTCAGCATCTGGCACCCGCTCCTCGTCCCCGCCGGCTCCACACCGAAGGGGGCTGTGAAGCTGGGCACGATCGAACGACCCGAAGGCGGGGTGCAGGTCACCTTCCGCGGTCGCCCCCTATACAGCTTCGCCGCCGACAGCAAGCCCGGGCAGACGAAAGGCAACGGGCTGAAAGACGTCGGCACCTGGCACCCGGCCACGGTCTCGACGCACAAGCGGTATTAGCGCGTCGCCGGCAGCGGCACCCGCCCGCTTGAGCGAGAAACTCTCAGCTCAATAGCCGTAACCGCCGCTCGATTCGCCGCTGCTTTCGGCGGGAGGGGAGCCATTCGATTCGCCTCCCCCGGTGGAGGCGACCACGGGAGATCCGCCTTCATCGAGGGCGTTCCATTCCGCGCCGAAGGCAGAGACGCCGTTGCCGTTCGCTTCGCCCGGGCTGTGGTCTTCGACGAAGGTGTAGAGAGGGTGGCCGGCGTAGGTGACCTGGACCGTGCCGTCCTTGCGCTTCGTCGTGCCGAGCTCGGAGGACATCGCGCCTTCTCCGGCCACTGGCTTGCCGGCGGCGATCACTGGTGGCCAGGCTTCGGCACAGGCCCCGTAGCAGGAGGACGTCGTTCGCTTGTCCTTGGCGAAGCGGTAGATGGTGAAGCCTTCGGAGTCGACCAGCACCATCCCCAGTTCCGGATCTTCGGATGCCGACACCGTGGTCGCGCTGCCTGAGGAGCTTTCGCTGTTGGAAGTCGCTGCGTTGCTCGTCTGGCTCGAAGAGGAGGAGCTCGACGAAGAGCCGCCGCAGCCGGCGACGATCAGAGCGAGGACTGTGAGTGAGAGCGCCGCGACGCCGAGGCGTGAAAAGGGCATTGACCGACTCCTCTATCCGAGAGGCGACCCGCCGAGTGCGGTTGCCTCGCTTGCAAAGGCTTACGGGCGACCCTCTGCGCGGGTTCAAGCAGCGGTGCCGCCTGGGCAGTTGCCGATTTGCCGTGTCTTCCAGCGATGGGCGGTGACGGGCTCGAACCGCCGACCCCCTGCTTGTAAGGCAGGTGCTCTCCCAACTGAGCTAACCGCCCGGGCCTTCCTGATTATGGAACACGCAGGGCGGGCGCGGGGCGCGGTGGGTGGGATGGAAGAATCACGCCGGTGAGACTGGAGGTCTTCTGGCGAGTGGCGATGCTGCAGCTGGTCGCTGTGGCGCTTCTCTCGCTGCTGCTGGCAGCGATCTTCTCGCATGGCTTCTTCGAAGAATGGGGGTGGTTGGTGGGACCGGCGGCATGGCTAGGCTGCGCCTGGGTCACGGCGCGCGTCGTCGGCCTGATCGTCGCGCCGACCCTGCTGCGCGCGGCGATGGCCGGAGTCCTCAGCGCCCTCTTCGTGCTGGTCGGCCTGCACTGGCTGGGCGCCCTCGTCGCCGTCGGCCTCTTCGCGTACCTGTGCGCGCGCGATGGTGGGGAGCGGGCATGGATCTAGGTCTGGACGGACGCGTCGCGCTGGTGATGGGTGCCAGTCGCGGCATCGGCCGGGCGATCGCGGCGGTGCTGGCACGGGAGGGCGCGCGGGTGGCGATCGCCAGCCGCTCGAGCGAGAAACTGGACGAGGCGGCCACCGAGATCGGCGCGGCAGCCACGCCCTTCGTCGCCGACACGGCCGACCTCGACCGGCTCGCGGTGCTGCCCGCGGAGGTCGAGGAGAAGCTCGGCCCTGTCGAGATCCTCGTCGCCAACAGCGGCGGACCTCCGCTCGGCGGCGCCCTCGACCACGGGCTCGACGAGTGGGAGGCCGCCTACCGCTCGCTCGTGCTGGCGCCACGCGTCCTCACCGGGGCGGCGCTCCCAGGCATGCGCGAGCGGGGCTGGGGCCGGATCGTCAACGTCGGCTCGAGCTCGACCCGTGAGCCGATCCCCGGTCTCAACCTCTCCAACGCCCACCGCATGGCGGCGATCGGCTTCCTGAAGACACTGTCGCGCGAGGTGGCCGCCGACGGGATCACGGTCAACACGGTCGCAACCGGCCGCTTCGCCACCGAGCGACTCGCCTCCAACTACGGCTCGATGGAGGCCGCCGAGGAGGCGGCCCAGCGGGAAGTGCCGGCGGCCCGTCTCGGCCGGCCCGAAGAGTACGGCCACCTCGTCGCCTTTCTCTGCTCCGAGCGCGCCGCCTACTTGACCGGCGCCGTCATTCCGCTCGACGGCGGCATGCTTCGCTCGGCCTTTTAACCGTCTTGCGTTGGGCGCATCGAGGGGAAGAGGATCACGTCGCGCAGGTTCTCGGCGCCGGCGAGGATCATCGTCAGGCGATCGATGCCGATTCCCGAGCCCCCGGCGGGCAACGACCCGTATTCGAGCGCCCGCACGAACCCCTCGTCGCTCGGATACGGAGCCTCCTCGCTCTCGGGATGCCGGCGCTGGCGCTGGCGCACGAAGTTCTCGCGCTGCATGTCGGCATCGTTCGTGTCGGTGCCGCCGCCGATGATCTCGATCCCGTCGACGACCCCGTCGAACGCCTCGCCCAGCAGCTCTGGATGCTCGGGCACCGGCTTCACGGTCGGCCAGAGCTCGCGCGGCAGGTCGACGAGGAAGGTCGGCTGGACCAGCTTCGGCTCGATCAGCCTGCCCTGGATCTCGTCGACGATCCAGGCCCAGTCCGCCTCCGGCGCGACGTCGTCCTCGAGCAGGTCGACCAACTCGTCGCGGCTTGCGGTGAGGATGTCTACGCCGGTCTCCTCGAGGATCGCGTCGCGCAGGGTGATCCGCTTCCACGGCGCCTTGAAGTCGATCCTGTGACCGTCGCGCTCGATCGCCGTCGTCCCCAGCACCTGCTCGATCACGGTCGAGAGCATCTGCTCGGCGAAGGCCATCACGCCCTCGTAGCCGGCGCAGCTGAGGAACCACTCAAGCATCGTGAACTCGGGGCTGTGTTGCGGCGACAGCCCCTCGTTGCGGAAGAACCTGCTCAGCTCGTAGACGTTCTCGAAGCCGCCGACTATCGCCCGCTTCAGGTAGAGCTCGGTTGCGGTGCGCAGAAACAGCTCGCGGTTGAGGGCGTGGTGGTGGGTGGTGAACGGGCGCGCCGCGGCGCCGCCGGCGAGGGTCTGCAGAATCGGCGTTTCGACCTCGACGAAATCGCGCTCGTTCAGGTAGTTGCGGATCGCCGCGACCAGCTTCGCCCGCATCAGGAAAATCTCCCGCGAGCGTTCGTTCGCCATCAGGTCGAGCTCGCGCTGGCGGTAGCGGACTTCCGGGTCGGAGATGCCGTGGAAGAGGTCGGGCGGGTCGCGCAGCGCCTTGCCCAGCATCGTGCACTCGCGCACCGCGATCGCAAGTTGGCCGCGCTTGGTCACGTGGAGGATCCCCTCGATGCCGACCGCATCGCCGATGTCGAGATCGTCGATGCGACCGAAGGCCTCCTCGCCGAGCGCGTCGACCCGCGCGTAGGCCTGGATCGTCCCCGTCAGGTCGCGGATGTCGAGGAAGATCGTCTTGCCGTGGCCGCGGCGGCCGACGAGGCGACCGGCCACGCGGTAGGAGAACTGTGGATGCTCGCCCTCCCCGAGCTGATCCGGATCATGCGCGTCGAGGATCGCGGCGATCTTGCCGCGGTCGGGGAAGCCCTCGTGCGGGAACGGATCGACGCCTTCCGCCCGCAGGCGCTCCAGCTTCTCGCGGCGAACCTTCTCCGGGGAGCCCTCCGAAGGCTCGGCCTTCGCGGGGACTCCATCGGTCATCACACAGCCCTCCGCTTCGCTCCCGGCGCGAAGAACCAGAAATGCACGCTTGGTCGCTCCGCGATCACGGAGCGAGGCCGACCGTCACTCGCTCGTCGCCGCGGTAGTCCGTCCGCGTCTCGGCCTCGCGCAACAGTGCCCGCATCGCGGGGCCGTGGTGCGTGTCGTGCTCGAGCGCCACCCGCCAGCCGCTCGGCGTTTCGGCGATCAGGCCGCGGATAACTCCGAGCCCGTCCTCGCCGCTGTCGCCCTGCACGGCGATCTTCGGCTCGCGCATGATCTCGGGCGAGCGCTCCTCGATCGAGGTCTCGGTGACGTAGGGCAGGTTGGCGATCAGCAGGTCGACCTCCGTTACCGAGTCCGGAATTCCCTTGACGACGGTGACCTCGAGCTCGATGCCAAGCCGCTCCGCGTTCTCGCGCGCGACTTCAGCCGCCTCCTCGGAGAGGTCGGACGCGGTCACATGCAGGTCCGGCCGCTCGCTGAGGAGGGCGAGGGCGATCGCACCGGATCCGGTCCCCACCTCGTGCACTCGCGCGCCTCGGGGCAGCTCGGCGCCGACGCTCACCAGCAGCTCGGTCTCCCTGCGCGGGATCAGCACGCGCGAGTCGACCGCGATCTCGATTCCACGGAAGGTGGCGCTGCCGAGGATGTACTCGAGCGGCTCGCGCTCGGCGCGGCGCGCGACGAACCGTTCGACTTCCTCTTTCACCTCGGGTGAGGTCGGCGTCGCCCCGTCGAGCTCCAGCTCATCGATGCTCATCGCGAGCGCCTTGGCGACGAGCGCCTTGGCGTCGCGCTCGGGCGCGTCGCAGCCCGCTGCGGTGATCGAGTCGGCTGCTTGCCTGACCATCTCGTTTGCGCTCGGCATCACCGAGGCCCCCTCCTTCTGGGCTTCCACTGCAGCTACCCGGTTACGGGCACGATCGGTTCGGCGGCAGCCACTCGGGACAGGCTACCGTGTCGCTGTCGCACGACGGCAATCCACACCGCCCCGATCAGCACCATCGCCAGGCTCTCCAGCTGCGCCGCGGTGAGTCCCAGCGCCACAGCGTGGTTGCGCCGGATGAACTCGACCAAAAAACGCTCCACGCCCGCATAGATCAGGTAGGCCGCGAAGAGCACACCGGCGCGGAAACGGTCGCGCAGCTGCCAGAGCATCCAGGCGCCAAGTCCCATCGCGAGCGTCTCGTAGACCGGCGTCGGGTGAACGGTGCGCTCGGTGGGCACGGTCCCGTGCGGATAGGACATCGCCCACGGTCCGTTCCAGGGCTTGCCGTAATCGCCGTCGCCGGAGAGCTGGCAGCCGCAGCGGCCGATCGCGTAACCGAGGGCCAGCGCCGGCGCGGCGAGATCGAGCAGCCTGATGCCGACGAAGTTCCGGTACCAGGCCCAGAGGAGCACCGCGAGGGCGCCGCCGATCGCGCCGCCGTACCAGACCAGGCCGGAGCCGGAGAAGATATTGGCGAGAAGGTCGTGCTTGACGCTGCTCCAGTTCTGGACGAGGAAGTAGACCCGGGAGCCGACGATCCCCCCGACCAGCGCCGCGAATCCCATCTCATAGGCCCAGTCGACCGGCTTGCCGAGCTCCCGCAATCGCTTGCCGATCAGCGCCCCCGCGGCGAGGAAGGCGAGGGCGAACATCAGGCCGAAGGTCTGCAGCGTCAGTGGGCCGATGTGAATCTCGGGATACACGGGTCAGTCGGCGAGCAGCATCTCGAGCAATGCCTTCTGCGTGTGGAGGCGGTTCTCCGCCTGGTCCCAGACGGCAGAGCGCTCGCCGTAGAGTAGATCGGCGGTGATCTCCTCGCCGGGATGGGCGGGGAGGCAGTGCAGGACGACCGCGCCGTCCTTGGCGGCGGCGAGCAGATCGGCATCGATGCGAAACGGCGCCAGGGCGGAACGGCGACGCTGGGCCTCCTCCTCGTCACCCATGCTGACCCAGACGTCGGTGTAGAGGGCGTCGGCGCCGGACGCCGCGCTGCGTGGATCTTCGCTCAGCGTGACGGCATGGCCGGGCTCGAGCTGGTAGCCGGCCGGCGCCGCGACGACCAGGTCGAGGTCGGCCAGCTCGGCGGCGATCGCCAGCGAGCGGGCGACGTTGTTGCCGTCGCCGACGTAGGCGAGGCGCAGGCCGCTCAGCTCGCCAAAGCGCTCGCGCAGCGTCAGCAGGTCGGCGAGCGCCTGGCAGGGGTGATGGAGCGGTGTCAGCGCGTTCACCACAGGGACCTCGGCCGCGGCGGCGAGCTCGGCAACCGCCTCGTGCGAACCGGAGCGGATCACGATCGCGTCGACGTAGCGGGAGAAGACCCGGGCCGTGTCGCCGATCGACTCGCCGCGCGAGAGCTGCAGCTCCGTGCCCTGCAACACGACCGGGGTCGCTCCAAGCTCGGCGACGCCGACCTCGAAGGAGACACGCGTTCGGGTCGAGGGCTTTTCGAAGATGAGGGCGATGCTGCGGCCGGCAAGCGCCTCGCCGCCGAGGCGCTCGGCCCTGCCCGCTTTCAGCTCGGCGGCTCGGTCGAGCAGCTTGCGGAGCTCGAACGCGCCCAGCTCTTCACCTGTGAGGAAGTCGCGCTTCAAGCGCCGGATACTACGTCCGTGCGATTCACCGCTGTCAGCTGGAACCTCTTTCACGGGCGCGACTTCCCACCGGACCCGGCGCTGCGGACCCGGCGTTCGCGCCTGCTGCGGATCGAGGAGCGCAACGCGACTCACGTTCAGGTGAATCGCGATCTCGAGAGGGAGTTCGCCACCCTGCTGGCGGCAGCGGAGTGGGACGTCGCACTTCTGCAGGAGTGCCCACCTCGCTTCGCCGGCGAATTGACGGCCGCCTGCGACGCCGAGGGACACCAGGTGCTGACATCCCGTAATCGCTTCGGCTCCCTTCGCAGCGCGCTCGCTCGCCTCAATCCCGATCTGATCGCCTCCGCGGAGGGTGGCTCCAACCTCACCCTCGTCCGCAGCCCGTTCCGGATCGTGGAGCGGCGGGAGGTGGCGATCCACGATGGCGCGCCCGAGCGCCGAGCGATGGGGCTCACCCGCATCGCGTTCACCGAGGCCGCGGAGGGCGAGCTCTGCGTCGCCAACCTGCACGCGTCCGCGAATCGACCGGAGCTCGCGGCGGCGGACGTCCTCCGCGCGGCTCACGCGGCCGGCGAGTGGGCCGGGGCCGCTCCGCTCCTCTTCGGCGGCGACCTCAACCTCCGTCCGCAGGCAGATCGCTCCGCCTTCGATCAGTTGCGCTCTCGTTACTCGCTCGACGGCGAGACCGGGCCGGATGCGATCGACCACCTGCTCAGCCGTGGGATGAGAACCGTCAAAACGCCATCGCCATGGCCCCCGCAGCGTCGCGAGCTGCGCCACCGAGGGCTGGCGCTCCGGCTTTCCGACCACGCCCCGATCCAAGCAACCTTTCAAACCGGGTAGCCGCACGCAACAAAACCGCCCGGGGATGAGATAGTCAGTCCGAAGTCCGCGCAAACGATCAGGAGGCGAGACAGCATGGCCGAGAAAAAACAGAGCGGC
>Ga0070684_100003263_pt1 | contig 12147 bp, 12 predicted proteins | sample KBSC723LmetaG_FD_65653 | JGI IMG/M metagenome (GOLD analysis project Ga0070684, IMG submission 65653) | Corn rhizosphere microbial communities from Kellogg Biological Station, Michigan, USA - KBS C7.2-3L metaG | ecosystem: Host-associated > Plants > Roots > Rhizosphere ...
CATCACCGCCTGCTGTTTTCCGGCGCGGAGTCCGCCGCCCGACGTCTCACCGTAGCCCGAGTAGAGACTGTCGACGACCTCCATGCACTGGCATTGGCGCGACGTCTGCACCACTTTGGCTGGCGACCTCGAGGAGCCCTCATGACGCGGATGATCGGGAAAGCAATCGTGTTGGCAGTGCTGGTGTCATCGTCCGCTTCGGCGCAATGGCCACCCGAGCGGCTCAAGAACGTCAAAGTGTTGCCATCCGACATCTCCGTCCGCGCACTCCTCGATACCATGTCGGGCTTCACTCGCGCACTCGGCGTTCGATGTTCGTACTGCCACACGGGCGGCGAGACGGTCGCGTTCGAGAAGCGTGATTACGCGTCGGATTCGATGCCAACCAAGACGAAAGCGCGCGAGATGCTGCGCATGGTGCTGGCGATCAACGGCGATCATTTGTCTAAGCTCGCCGATCGGCGGTCGCCGGCAATCGTCGTCACGTGCGCCACGTGTCATCGCGGCATCGCCCAACCCCGGCCGCTGCAACAGGTCTTGCTGATCGCGTACGACGCCGGCGGAATCGATTCGACCGAGGCGGCGTATCGCGCGCTGCGTCAGCGGTACTACGGTGCCGCGGCGTATGATTTCGGCGAGGTGCCGTTGGCCGACGTCGCGTCCGCGCTTCGCGCTCGCGGCAAGTTGCCCGACGCGCTGCGACTGCACGCCCTCAACGTCGAATTCTCACCGCGATCCGGCTTCGCCCTTCGACAAGCTGCCAATGCGCAGCTCGCCGCCGGCGACACGACAGCGGCGGTCGCGAGCCTCGAGAAAGCGTTGACGCTGAACGCCAACGACGGCCAAGCGAAAGGCGCGCTGGAAGCCCTGAAGCGTAAACCTCACTAGCCTGGCCAGTGCTTCTCGACGAAACCTTCCGCGTCGCACTTGCATCGCTACGCGCCAACAAGCTCCGCTCGCTCCTCACCATGCTCGGCATCGTCATCGGCGTCGCGGCGGTCATCGCGATGGTCGCCCTCGGCAATGGTGCCGAGAACGCGGTGAAGGACCGCATCGCCCGGCTGGGCACGACCGTGCTGCAGATCAATCCGCAGCGCGTCCAGCAAGGCGGGATCGGCACGTCGACCATTGCCAAGCTCTCCATGCAGGACGTTCAGTCGATTCTCGAGCGATGTCCGAACGTGATGGCCGTGAATCAACAGCAAGACCGGCCGCTGCAAGTCGTGTGGAAGAACCGCAACACCAACGTTCAAGTCACGGGCACGGCGCCCAACTTCCTCGGCGTTCGCGGCTTCGCGATGGCGAGCGGTCGCATGTTCACGACGGCCGAAGACGTCGCACGCCAGCGATTGGCCGTCCTCGGAGCCGACGTGCTGCCGCAACTCGGCGTCGCCGATGGAGAGACGATGATCGGCGAGACCATCCGAATCGCCGGCCGCCAGTTCACGGTGATCGGCGTGCTCGCCCGCAAAGGCACGACGGGGTTCGGCGATGCCGATGAGCAAATCCTCATCCCGTTTCAGACCGGACGATTCCAGGTATTCGGCAACGACCGAATCAACGACATCTGGACGCTGGTCAGCTCGGTCGACTCGCTACCGATCGCGATGGGTGAGATTCAAAGTGCGATCCGTCGATCGCATCGGCTGCGCCAGGACCAACCGAACGACTTCTCGATCCGCAATCAGGCGGATTTTCTGAGCGTCCTGAGCGAGACCACGGCGACGTTCACTGCCCTGCTCGCGGGCATCGCCGCGGTGTCGCTGCTCGTCGGCGGGATCGGCATCATGAACATCATGCTGGTCTCCGTCACCGAACGCACGCGCGAGATCGGCATTCGAAAAGCGCTGGGCGCCACGCGAAGCAACATCCTGCTCCAGTTCCTCGTCGAAGCAGTCGTCCTGTGTCTTGCCGGCGGCGCGATCGGCGTGGCTGTCGGCGTCGGCGCGTCGGCGGTCCTCCGCCAATCGTTCGGGTGGGAAGCGTCGATGGACCCGTCGGCGGTGTTGATCGCGTTCGCGTTCGCCGCCGGCGTGGGTATCATGTTCGGCGTGTGGCCCGCGCGTCGGGCCGCCGTGCTCGATCCGATTACCGCGCTGCGCTACGAGTAGCGGTGCGGGTCACGAGACCTGCATGCCGTGGTCGGGCGCGAACACGCGGCGCGCGACCCGCCCGATGATCAGCAGCGGGATCAGCACGACGAACGCGATCTTGAGCACGACGACGCCGAGCGACAGGAACGCCATCACGATGCCGAACACCGCGCCGAGTAGGCCGGCGACGACGGCGAAGCCCACGCCGCAGCGCGCACATGGTCGATCTCTTCGTGCGTTCGAGACGAATCAGGCCGGGTCGACGCCGTCGAGCGGATCGGCGGGCGCCGACGCCGAGGGACCGGACGACGAATCACCTTTGCCGGAGCCGCCGTTCTTTCCGCCGCCGCGACGGAAGACCTTCGAGAAGAGCGTCCACACGAGCCACGCCGGCAGCACGATGAACAGCCCGATCTTGATCGCCGCGAGACCAAGGGTCAACAACATGCCGAGCATGCCCATGAACAGCCCGCCCACGACGAGCACGAGAAAGATCGGCAAGCCGAACAAGAACAGCAGGATGAGAATCGGAAACGCGAGGATCGACAGCACGCCCAGCAGCGGCAATCCGATCGTCTTGAGCAGCATCGCGATCGGAATGAGAAGCGCGAGTCCGCTCAGCTTGAACAGCCATCGGGCCGCGACCAATCGCAGCACCAGCCATCGAATTGCCGACCACATGTCGTCCGCCCTTGTTGATCGTGACGACGAGACGTACGGCGCGCGGCGCTAGATGGTTTCGACCATGCGCTGGAGGTCGGTTTCGGGGACGAGCTTGCCGACGTAAAAGTCGCCGAAGTCGGCGTACTGCGCGCTCACTTCGTCGAAGCGCATGTCGGTCACGAGCTTCTTGAAATCCAGCGGGTCCTTGGCGAACAGCGTGACTCCCCACTCCCACGCGTCGAACCCAATGGCGCCCGTGATGATTTGTAGGACGCGACCGGCGTAGCGGCGGCCGGTGGTCCCGTGAGTCTGCATCAGCCGGCTGCGCTCATCGAGACTCAGCGCGTACCAATTCTGGCCCGGAGTCCGCCGCTTGGACATTGGATAGAAGCTCACGTACGGCATGTTGTCCGGAATTTCAGGAAAAAGACGTCTCTTGACATGCGGGCTGTCGCGCTCTTCGGCAATCCGCTTCGAAAGCTCGCCCGTATATGCTTCGTCGCCGACGGCGCCGCCTCGTTCCGCGGCCTCGCGCGCGAGCTGGGCAGTGAGGTGATAGAGCCCCGCTTCGGTGACGCTGAGGAAGGCGTAGCGCAGGCGCAGCCGAGGGGCAATGGAAAGCTGTGCGACCGATCGCTGGGCGACGCCGATGTCGTCCAGGGTCGGTCGAAAATGAATCGCCATGAAGTCCGCGGCCGATCCGATCAGCTGTGCGTACGCGCTCCAGCCAGCGCCGGATTGGTCGATTTTCGCCGGCTCGGCGCGAGCCGAGATCGGCGTCGGAGTACGGTTGGCGGGGTTGGTCGAATCGCCGCGATCGATCTCGAAGATCTGATGTAGTGCGTACCACCCTTCAAGTGTTTCCGGCGGGTGGGCGCGGGGCGAGCCAGAGGCAGACGTCGTTTTGGCGTGCGTGTTGACCATGGGAAACAAGGTAATGCCGCAACGATTTCCGCCGATACTCAGGAACGGCACTCCGTTTGCCAATAGCGGACGTGCGGTCCTCCATTCAACTGCCCGATGCCGGGCGGAGAGGCGGTATGTCGGAAGACATTTTCGGACAGGACATCTCAAATCAGATCGATATGGCAGCCGGCCGACGGCGCCAGCTGAGGGCACTTCTGCTCTCGGCGGCGGATACGGCCCGCCGCAGTCGAATGAGAGAGTTAACCGATCGCGTACGACGCCCGGTAGGTCAGGCCGTCCACGATGTTCGCGAACGGGTTTGGATGTTGTTGAGCGCCGCGGGCTGACCGCGGCGCTTTTGTCTTTTGCGAGCGACCGTGCAAAACGCGGCGAGATTGACGCGCGTCGCGCTACTGGTTGAACGCTTGTTCGGGCAGTGGCTGCGCCGAATGTTCCGAGTCGCGACGAGCCGGCCTGGCGGACTGGCAGCAGGCCTCGAGCTCCGCGTCGCTGAGCCGCATCCAGTTCTCCGGGATCGGACAAAGGCGGCGCCGATCGGCCCCGCGCTCGAAACACAGCCATCCATCGATCGCAATCGCCAACGGTGATCGCCAGCCAACGGTGAGTCGGCGGTCCAAATCGCGCCGGTCCTCCGCGTCCGATCGTGCTTCGTCGGGCGAGCGGCGATCGAACCGCCGCCGTTCATCCGCCCGCGGCACCACGTCGAACGCCAGCCATTCGTTCCCGGCCGAATCCAAAAAGGTGCGAAGCGCCATCGTTGTCTCCTGACAGCGACATCCCGCTCGAATCGGCCTTCACCGAGCCCATCGTCTCGCGCTGTCGAGGCAATCCTTCGCAGGCTTGGTGCCAGAAAGCGCCATGCCTGCGCTCGAAAGCGGGCGCAAGCGTCAAGTTCGAGGCCGGAATTTCGGGTGTTTCGCCGTCCAGCGAAACCGCACAACCGCCGCGGCGAGAATCACGAGGCCACACGCCATGATCCCGACCTTCTCCGCATCGAGCAGGTCGACCGGCGAGTTATCCAAGTGTTGGTCAGTGAGCGATCCGTGCACCACGAGCAGCGCCGCGACCACGTACGTGACATAGTGCAGCGGCTTCCATCGCTGCCGTCCGATTTCCGCTCGGTAGATCGACGTCACCACTGTGAACACGAGCAGGTAGAGCGCGATCGCACCCAGTGTGTTGACGACCGGCTGCTGCGGCGACGACACCGGATAGAGCACATCCGCGAGCCCGAACCGTGGCTTGTCGATGAACAGCAGCGGGATGGGATGCAGCGCCGACAATCCCAGCGCCACGTAGGCCGTCCAGTTGTGCAGCTTGAGCAAGTTGATACGTCGATGCGGCCATCGCTTCCACGGGTTGTAGCGCGCCGACATCAAGAGTCCGAGTAAGACGTTGACGCTGAGCAAATACACCGCCGCCAACCCCAGGTACGTCGTGATGTCTTTGAGATCCATGAGGTGTTTACGAGCGATGGGACGCGATCGTTCGCCGAGCGCGTTCATGACGCTTCGACAGGCCGCGGCACGGTGGGTGCAACAGGTGAGGCGCACCACGAACGGGACCCACGGCGTGAAACGAATATTCGGCTGCGAGCTGGCGATATGCCTGGCGCTGGCGCGCGTTACCGGCGCACAGACCGCCGACTCGGCAACCCACAAGACGTTCTTCATTCCCCGCGACGCCGCGTACGCCGCGGCGGCCATTGGAATCAGCGCGGGACTCACCGTCTTCGACCCGCGGATCGAGCGTTTCTTCCAGGACACCACGCTCTATCACGTGCGTGAAGGCCGGAGGCTCGACGATGTCTTCACGAAGGTGAACGAGACGACGATCACCGTCGGCGGGTTGGGCGTGTACCTCGTCGCGCGACTCTCCGGGCATCAGACGATCGCCGACGTCACATTCCATGCGGCCGAGGCAGTCGCCGCGGCGAGCCTCACGAGTCAGGTCATTCGCGGGCCCCTCGGACGCACGCGGCCGGAGAACGCCGACCGCCCGTACGACGACCAGTACGAATTTCATTTCTTCAAAGGATTCACGCACTTTCAGCAGCGCGCGTTTCCATCGATCCACTCCGCGTCGGGATTTGCCGCGGCGTCGGCGCTCGTGGCCGAGGTCAAGCGACGCGATCCCAGCGCCGTGTGGTTCGTGGCCGTGCCGGCGTACCTCGTCGCCCTGACGCCCGGATTGTCGCGCATGTACCTCGGCCAGCACTGGGCGAGTGACATCGTATCGGGCGCGTTCGTGGGAACGTTTTATGGGTGGCGCATCGTGAATTACTCGCACCAACATCCCACGACGCGGATCGACCGGATCTTCCTTGGCACGACCGAGCATTTACGCATCGGTGCGAGTCCGACCGGCGCATCGTTGGGATGGGGCACGTCGTTCTGAAATTCTAGGCGCGCGCCCCGACCTCGTTCCCCACGAGCGTGTCGAGCGCTCGTCGCAGCGCCGGAAAAATTGCTTCCACCTGCGCGACGGATACGACGCCGATCGAGAGACGGAACCAGCCGCGATCGTGCTGCACGCCGAATGCGCCGAACGGAACGACGGCGAGGCCCGCGGAACGAAGCAGGTAGCGGCGCACGTCTTCGTCCGTCTCGAGCACGTCGCCGGCCGCGGTACGCATTCCGTGCAACGCGACTCGCCCGCTCACATAGATCGCGCCCTGCGGACGAATGCATTCCACCGGGAATCCATCGCGTTGCATGGCGGTGAGACCGTCGTACACGGCCTCGAGGCGAGCGTTCGCCTCGCGCCGCATGTTCTCGATGTAGCGATCCACGGCCGCGTGATCGCCAAGCAGACGGGCTGTCGCAACCTGCTCCGCGCGCGGGGCCCACGCGCCGACGTGGCCGATGATGTCGCCCATGGGCTTGATGAGATCCGGCGGCCCGACCACCCAACCCACACGCAGTCCCGTTGCGGCAAATGCCTTCGAGATCGCGTCGACGAAGATCACGTACGGCGCGACCGCGGGTCGCAGAGTCACGGGATCGACGTGCGCCAAACCGCCCGCGGTAAGCATCCAATACACTTGATCGTACATCACGTAGAGCGGCCGCTCGCCGGGTCCACGCCGAGCGTTCTCCTCCAGCACGACATCGCAGATCGCGCCGAGCTGCTCGGCGTCGAACAACGTGCCGGTGGGATTGAGCGGCGAGTTGAGGGCGAGCAACCGCGCGTCGCGCACGAGCGGACGCAGCATGTCGGCGTTCGGGAGGAATCCGGTCGACGCGTCGCATTCCACGATCACGGGCTGAGCGCCGACGAGATCGCAGTACGAATCGTTGTTCCACGACGGAACCGCGAACACGACGCGATCGCCCGGATCGACGAGCGCGCGAAACGTGGCGTAAATCGCGGGGCGCGCGCCTGCCGCGATGAGGATGGACTCGAGCGGAAACTGGAGACCGAGTCGTCGCGAATAGAACTCACCCACTCCGCGCCGAAGGGCCTCGAGCCCGTTCGACGGCGGGTAGGTCGACTCGCCCGCGCGCAGCGCGTCGACGATGCCGTCCTCCAGCTCGCGCGGTATCCGGAATTGCTTCGAGCTGAAGTCGCCGACCGTCAGATCGACGATCTCTTCTCCCTGACTTTTCAGTGCCCGGACGTCAGCGGCGATCTGGAGAATCGCCGAGCCGTGGATGTCGTTCGCGAGACGCGAGAGGCGGGTTGATGTCATGAGATGGAAAGTGCGACGAAACGCCTCGCGGTGGAAGGGTTTCCGCGGCACCGCGCGCGTCGATTGGGCTTTCGACCAGAAGCGAGTCCCGTTGCGCGGCGTGAACTGCCATCAACAACTGGGCGTACGCGACATCCTCCTCCGTCACCACACTCGGCTGAGCGGTTCGTGCCGCCATGGCCGACGGCCACGCCGAGGCATGGCCAAAGCCAAGGACGTGCATGAGCTCGTGCTCGACCACGGCTGGGACGCGCATTTCGAGAGAGCTCCGGAATCTGACGGACCCCTCGAAGATGTTTCCGTCCGCGTCCCACGTGATGAACGTGATGCCGGCGCCCGGAATGCTCCGATCGATTTCGACGTCGACCGGAAAGATCCGCCCGCGCATGGTGGTGTCGTTCCACGGGACAAAGAACCGGTCGCCAAGTGACCGTTCGACGTCGCGCGCCGCGTCCCAGAACGCGATGGAATCGGCCGCGGTGATTCGCGAGCCGGCGTCGTGTCGCAGCACTACGGGAACGGGGAAGCTTCCGGGCATCCAACCAACGACGTGCGTCGTGATCGAACGCCCAAAACTGCCCAGACCGGGCACTCGACGGAGCGCTAAACTCGGGTCGACCTTCACCTCGGCACCCGCGTACCGACCGCGCCGAATCGGCCAGCGTTTTGGAACCAAGAGAACATGCAACTCCTCGGCGAGACGCGCCCTCGGAACCGCCAGGCGAGCTCCGGCATAACGCGAGCTCGGAGACGCATTGACGATCAGCGTGACTGAATCTCCTGACGCGTCGCGAATCAAGGCGCCGAACCGCCCGGACGCATCGACGCGGAGCGTGTCGACCGCCCCCAAGATTGATTCGTCGCCCCAACGCACGATCACGTCGACGCCCGTCACGGGTTGGCTGTCGAGCGCGATGAGCCGGCCCGTCAACAGGGCGAACGCGAGGGAGACGAGCATGCAAAAAGATATCGTTCGGGACGCGCGTCACGCATTGCCCTGTGACGCACGTTCCCTTGGCGCGCGTTTCGGCGTCACAAAACAGTGGTCCAACGCTTGCCTTTTCTCGGCGGTGATCCGATCAACGTTTCCTGAAGTGCCGTGAGGCCTCGCGGACACCGGCCCGCGGTTCAAGACACCAACATTCGGGTTGCGTCGCGATGGAACCGACAAAATTGGGCTCAGCGGGATCGGCGCGAAACGGAGGATACCTGACTCAGTCGGACGCGGCAGGTCGCATGCGACGTGCATTGGCGGCGATTGCCAGCGGCACCGGCTCGCAACGCGAGCTGCAGAGCGCCGCGCACGAGCTGGTCGTCGCGTTGCGCCAAGCGAATCAGCCGCCAGAGCAGATGCTCCTCCACATCAAAGAGATTCTCGCCGAGGCAGGCATGCGGCCGACGTACGCGTCGCCGGAAATGGACGGACCACTTGGCGACGGCGCGTCGATCTATCGAGACGTCATCGCGTGGAGCATTCGCTCGTACTACGACGAGAGCGAGGGGTCCGCGAACCAGTGAGCTACGGCGCGACCTCGTGGAACGTGACGGCCGTCTCGCGTTCCAGCGCCCAACGTAGACCCCATGCATCCTCGAAGAGGATGAGCGGATTTCCCTTGGCATCGTAGAGCAGCATGCGGCCGCGATCGCGCGCCACACGCTCGATCTCCGCGGCCGGCCCGGTGACCCACCGCGGATAGCGCGCCGTGATTCGCTCGAGACGGCACATGGCGCCGTACTCGTGCTCGAGTCGATGCAGCATGACGTCGAACTGCAGCATGCCCACCGCGCCCACGATCGGCGTGGGCCCCGACGTTTCGGTTCCCGAGGTGAAGAAGACTTGCGCGGCGCCCTCCTCGGTGAGCTGCCGTAGACCGCTGTCGAGCTGCTTTCGCTTCATCGGGTCGCCGATCACGACGCGCGCGAAGTGCTCCGGCGCGAATCGCGGGATTCCGCTGAACTCGAGATCCGACGCCTCGGACAGTGTGTCGCCAATGCGCAGCGTGCCGCGATCCATGACGCCGATCACGTCGCCGGGCCAGGCTTCTTCCACGGCTGTTCGCTCGCGCGCGAGGAATTGCTGCGGCGACGCGAGACGAATCAGCTTGCCGGTTCTCACGTGTTTCACCTGCATCCCCGCCTCGAAGCGTCCGGAGCAGATGCGCACGAACGCCACACGGTCGCGATGACGCGCGTCCATGTTCGCCTGGATCTTGAACACGAATCCGGTGAACTGCTCGTCGGTCGGTTGGACTACTCCAATCGTCGAGTCGCGCGGCGCGGGCTCCGGTGCCAGCTCGAGAAATTCGCGGAGGAATGGCTCGACGCCGAAGTTGGTGAGCGCGCTGCCAAAGAAGACCGGCGACAACTCACCCGACCGCACGCGCTCGGCGTCGAATGGATGACCGGCTTCGTCGAGTAGATGGATGTCCTGCACCAATCGATGATGCGAGTCGTCGCCCAGCAGCTCGGCGAGCATCGGATCGTTGAGCGACGACACCTGAACGGCCGCTCGACTGGCACCGTGATCATCGGCGCGCTCGAACAGTGAAACGAGTTGGCGTCGTCGATCGTAGACTCCGACGAAGGCACCGTCTTTGTGGATGGGCCACGTGATCGGATGGCACGCGATGTCGAGATCGGCTTCGACGTCGCTCAAGAGCTTGAGCGGGTCCTCTCCGACGCGGTCACACTTGTTGACGAAGGTGAAGATCGGAATGCGACGCCGTTTACAGACGCTGAACAGCTGCCGCGTTCGATCCTCGACGCCTTTGCGATTGTCGAGCAGCATGACCGCGCTGTCGGCGGCAACGAGCGTTCGGTACGTGTCTTCCGAGAAATCTTCGTGACCCGGCGTGTCGAGCAGGTTGATGTGATAGCCGTCGAACTGAAACTGCATCACGCTCGACGTGACCGAGATGCCGCGCTCCTGCTCGAGCTTCATCCAGTCCGACGTCGCATGCCGAGCCGCGCGTCGCGACTTGACCGACCCGGCCAAATGAATGGCGCCGCCATACAGCAGCAGCTTCTCGGTGAGGGTCGTCTTCCCCGCATCCGGATGGCTGATGATGGCGAACGTCCGCCGTGTATGCACGGCGTCTTGCAGGCGAGTTTCGAGGTCGAGCGGGGACACCGGACTGTCTAGATTGTGTGCAGGCGGGTACAACGACGCGAGGGCCCGACCCCGCAGGATTAGGCCCTCGGACACACGAGGTAAGTTAATGGTTCCTCGCACCCCGAAGGAGTGCCTCCGGTGACCCCATGGGTCAAACGACTGATCGTCGCGAACGTGATCGTCTTCTTCCTCCAGCAGACAGCGCCCGGAGTCACCGGCTCGCTGGCGTTCGTTCCGCGCTACATCCTGCTCCAGCCCTGGACGCTCCTGACCTACATGTTCGTCCACGGATCGATCACGCACATCCTGTTCAACATGCTGGCGCTGTACTTCTTTGGCCCGCGCGTCGAGGAGCGCATCGGGTCGAACAAGTTCATCACGCTGTATACGCTCAGTGGAATCACCGGCGCGCTCATGTCACTCATTTTCGCGCCGTTCTCGCCGATCGTCGGCGCATCCGGCGCGATCTTTGGCGTGATGCTCGCGTTCGCGCGCTTCTGGCCCGATGCGCAGATCTACATCATGGGCATTCTTCCGATTCAAGCCCGAGCCGCCGTGCTCCTCATGGCGGCGATCTCTCTATGGAGTGGACTCCAGGGCTCCCGCACCGGCGTCGCCGACTTCGCGCATCTGGGCGGCTTCATCGGCGGCTGGCTTTATCTCGTGTGGCTCGATCGACATCAAGGGGCTCGGAAATTTCGCGCCAAGGCCACCCCAGCGGTTGCCAAAGAGAATCTGCTGCACTGGAAGCGCGTCGACCCCAAGTCCGTGCACGAGGTCAATCGCGACGAGGTGAATCGCATCCTCGACAAGATCAGCGCCAAGGGACTGGGAAGCTTGACGCCGCAGGAGCGGGCGTTTCTGTCCAATTTCGTTCCGCCCGACGATCGGATCCCGCCGCCAACTTGATGCGCTAGTCCGCTCGCAATGCGACCGATGGATCGGCGCGACTCGCCTTGAGCGCGGGAATCCAGGCCGCCAACACGCTCGTTGCCGACAGCAGAACGATCACGCCAACGAGCGTTGCCGGATCGTTCGGTGCGACATTGAACAGCAGCTTGGTCATCACGCGCGTCCCGAACAACGCCAACGCGCCGCCAATCACCAGCCCGCCCGCGGTGAGTGCGAGGCCCTGACGCACCACCAGCCAGCGCACCTGCGAGGCCTGCGCACCGAGGGCGATCCGAATGCCCATCTCACGCGTGCGATGGCGCGACACGTGGGCGAGAACACCGTACACGCCGACGACCGACAACACGACGCCGATCACCGCGAACGCGAGCAGCAGCATCGTGAGAAATCGCGCGCGCGCCAGCGATTCGTCGCGGAGCCGCTCCATCGTGTTCACATCGAGCAGCGTGAGCGTCGGATCCAAGTCGCGGAGCACGCCGCGTAATGCCGGCGTGAGCGTCGATGGGTCGCCGTTCGTTCGCAGCAGCACAACCATGTAACCCGACGGATCCTGCGCCTCGGGGTGAAACGCTTCGATGCGCGGTGCAACGTCGAGCGCTTGGACATGTTCGTTGCCCACGACGCCGATGATCGTGTACCACGTCGACTTGGGCGTCGGCACTTTTCCAAATGTGATCCGCTGGCCGACGGGATCCTGTCCCTTGAAGTAGGACGTCGCCAACGCCTCGTTGATCACCAGCACCGGCGTC